>Ga0187777_10003290_pt1 | contig 10327 bp, 8 predicted proteins | sample 1015_Q2_SP5_10_M_FD_132416 | JGI IMG/M metagenome (GOLD analysis project Ga0187777, IMG submission 132416) | Tropical peat soil microbial communities from peatlands in Department of Meta, Colombia - 1015_Q2_SP5_10_MG | ecosystem: Environmental > Terrestrial > Soil > Wetlands > Peat | place...
CGTCGGTGTCGGGTTGCACCCGTTCGGCCGCTTCCCCGGCGTGTCCGGGATCGAGATGGGCGCCGTCGCCATCCGGCGCGCGCTCGCGGACGCGGGCGTCGAGTGGCGGGACGTGCAGTTCGCGTTCGGCGGGAGCTACGAAGTCGACAACCCCGACGCAGTGGTCGCGTTCCTCGGGCTGACCGGAATCCCGTTCACCGACGTCTACAACGGGTGCGCGACCGCCGCGAGCGCGCTGACGCTCGCGGCCGACACCATCCGGCTCGGGCAGTACGACATCGGCATCGCGATCGGCATGGACAAGCACTTGCCCGGCGCGTTCACGGCCGATCCGCGCCTCTACGCCTGCCCGTCCTGGTACGGCGAGCTCGGGCACTTCATCACGACGAAGTTCTTCGGCATGAAGATCAACAAGTACATGCACGACCACGACATCTCGCACGAGACGCTGGCGCGCGTCGCGGCCAAGAACTACCGCAACGGTGCGTTGAACCCGAACGCCTTCCGCCGCAAGCCGCTCTCCGAAGAAGAGATCTTGGCGTCGCCGATGCTCAATTACCCATTGACGCAGTACATGTTCTGCAGCCCCGACGAAGGCGCGGCGGCGGTCATCCTGTGCCGTGCCGAGATCGCGCACCGCTACACGTCGGCGCCGCTTTACCTCCGTGCCAGCACCGTGCGAACTCGCCGGCTCGGCGCGTTCGAGGTGCACAGCCCGTGGCTGCCGATCGAACAGGTTGCCGGCCCGACGGTCGACGCGTCGCGCGCCGCGTACGAGATGGCCGGCCTCGGGCCGCACGACGTCGACGTCATCCAGCTCCAGGACACCGACGCCGGTGCGGAAGTGATCCACCTCGCCGAGAACGGCTTCTGTGCCGACGGCGATCAAGAGCGACTCGTCGCCGACGGTGCGCTCGAGATCGGCGGTCGACTGCCGGTCAACACCGACGGCGGCCTGATCGCGAACGGCGAACCGATCGGCGCGTCGGGTCTGCGGCAGGTGCACGAGATCGCGTTGCAACTGCGCGGTCAGGCCGGCGAGCGGCAAGTGCCGGGCAACCCGAAGGTCGGATACACGCAGCTGTACGGGGCGCCCGGCACCGCGGGCGTGTCGATTCTCTCCCTCTGATGGACACGCGCGACACGCCCGAACAAGCCGAGTTGCGCCGCGCCGCGCGCCAACTCGTGCGCGAGCTCGGGCCTGCGACCGTCGCCGAGCTCGACGACGCGACGCGCGCCAAGCGGCTCGCCGCCGCGGTGACCGGCGCGGGCTGGCTCGAGCTTCGCGACGATGCCGGCGACGGAGTTGCCCTGGCCGGCGGCGTGGAAGCGGCGATCGTCGCCGAGGCGCTCGGCAGTGCCGTCGCCGACGTCGCCTTCTCGGGACCGTTGCTCGCGCGCGATCTGGAACGACGTTCGGGGATCGCGCCGTCCGACCGGGCCGTCGTCGCGTTCGGGTCCGCGCTCGACGATGTCGCGACGGTGCGCGACGGCGTCACCGTCACGCCGCTGTTCGGCCTCGACGTCGATCGCGAGACCGAGCATGCGTATGTCGTCGTTCCCGAGGGTGATGCATTTCGCCTCGCGTTCGCGCGCGTCGACGCGCGGGCCGTGGCGACCGATCTCACCCGTGCGCTCGCGGAGATCCCGGCCGGAACGCCGGTACATGCCGTCGCCGACCAGGCGCGGCTGCTCACGCCGGCCGACCTGGCCGCGTGGTCGGCGCTCGGCCTCGCGCTCACGTCCGCCGACCTCGTCGGCATCATGCGCGGCGTGCTCGACCTCACGGTCGCGTACGCGGGCGCGCGCAAGCAGTACGGCGTACCGGTCGGCTCGTTCCAGGCCGTGCAGCACCTGCTCGCCGAAGCGCGCTGTTTGATGGAGGGTTCGCTGAGCGCGACGGCGTACGCGTCGTGGTCGGTCGATGCCCGCGCGCCCGAAGACGCGCGCCAGGCCGGCCGCGTCGCGAAGGCCTACAGCGCGCGCGCGGCCCGAACTTCGTGCGAGACCGCGATCCAGGTGCACGGCGGCATCGGCAACACCTGGGACTGCCTCGCGCACCTCTACTTGCGGCGCGCGTTGCTGTCGTCGCAGTGGTTCGGCGACGACGACGTGCAGCTGCGCGCGCTGCAAGACGAGCGGCTGGGGGTGCGCGATGGACTTTCGTGACTCACCGGCCGAAGCCGAGTTCCGCACGAGGTTCCGTACCTGGCTCGCCGAGAACAATCCGGGCCTGCCGTCGTCGTCGACCGACGACGAGTACTGGGCGCGCCAGGCCGAATGGCACACGGCGCTGTACGACGCCGGCTTCTTCGGATTGAGCTGGCCGGCCCGGTTCGGCGGCCACGATCTGCCCACGGTCTTCGACGTGATCCTCGACGAAGAGCTGGCCGCCGCGGGCGCGCCGCCCCGCCCGAGCCTGGGGTACTTGGTGCAGGGCATCTCGACGCACGGCAGCGACGCGATCCAGGAACGGTTCCTGCCCGGGCTGATCAGCGGCCGCGACCGTTGGTGCCAGGGCTTCAGCGAGCCCGACGCCGGTTCCGACCTCGCGTCGTTGCGAACGACGGCGACGCGCGACGGCGACGAGTACGTGATCAACGGCCACAAGATCTGGACGAGCTACTCCGACGTCGCGGAGTGGTGCCTGCTCCTCGCGCGCACCGACCCCAACGTGCCGAAGCACAAGGGCCTGTCGGCGTTCGCGGTCCCGATGCGTCAGCCCGGCATCGAGCAGCGACCGTTGCGCATGATCAACGGCATCACGAGCGAGTTCGGGCAGGTGCTGTTCGACGGCGTGCGCGTTCCCGCCGCGAACATGATCGGCGCGCCCGGCGAAGGCTGGCGGCTCGCGATGACGATCGTGAGCCACGAGCGGGAACCGGGTGAGCTCGGATACGTCGCGCGCTACGCCAAGACGGTGAAGGAGCTCGAGCGGACCGTGCGGGCCGACCCGCACGCGTATCGCGACGACCAGCGCAACGCGGTCGCGTGGGCCCACGTGCAGACCGAGATGTTGCGCTTGCATGTGTGCCGGCGACTCTCGGAGCGGCTCGACGGCGTCGAGCACGGCCCCGGCGGCTCGATCGACAAGCTGTTGATGACGTGGGTCGAGCAGAGTGTCGGCGCGGCCGCGCTCGACATCGCCGACGCCCACGCCGTCACCGACACCGACGACACCGCGTTGAAGATCTACCTCTACAGTCGTGCCCAGAGCGTCATGGGCGGCACGTCGCAAATACAGAAGAACATCATCGCCACGCGCATCCTGGGGTTGCCGACAGCATGACGAACTATGACCTTCCCGACGTGATCCGCGTCGAGTCCGACGGGCCGGTGCGCATCGTGCGGCTGGCCCGGCCGGAACAGTTGAACGCGATCAACGACGATCTGCACCTCGCGCTGACTCGCCTGTTCCCGCAGTTGAGCGCCGATGCCGACGCGCGCGCCGCCGTCATCACCGGCGAAGGGCGTGCGTTCTCGGCCGGGGGCGACTTCGACCTGCTCGACCGCATGACGAAGGACCGTGCGCTGCGGCGCGACGTCATCGCCGAGGGACGCGAGCTCGTGATGAACATGATCCGCTGCCGGATACCGATCGTGGCCGCGGTCAACGGGCCCGCGGTCGGGCTCGGTTGCAGCGTGATCGCGCTCTCCGACGTCGTCTACATGGCGGAGTCGGCGTACCTCTCGGATCCGCACGTCACCGTCGGGCTGGTCGCGGCCGACGGCGGCCCGCTCACGTGGCCGCTGCACACGAGCTTGCTGCTCGCCAAGGAGTTCGCGTTCACCGGCGACCGCATCTCGGCGGCGCGCGCCGCCGAGATCGGGCTCGCCAACCACGTGTGTCCCGACGGGGAAGTGCTGGACGCCGCAGTCGCGGCCGCGCACAAGATCGCGAAGTTGCCGCAGCAGGCGGTCGAGGCGACGAAGCGCGTCTTGAACATGCACGTCGAGCGAGCCGTGCTGGCGACGATCGACTTCGCGATGGCCGCCGAGACCGAGTCGTTCGACACGCCGGAGCTGCGCGCCAACGTCGACCGCTTCCTCGGCGGCAGCAAGTAACCGCTCCCTTCCGAACCGGCGTCACTGAGTTGCGCGTGGCAGTACTTGTTGACGCCAGTTGGCGATTGCTTCCGAACCGGCGTCAGTGAGTTGCGCGTGACGGTACTGGTTGACGCCAGTTCACGGCTGGGTCGCGGGGGTGTACTGCAAGTACAGGCGCTGGAGCCCGCGCAGGATGTACGTGGGCGCGTACGCGTACTGCCGGGCGTCGGCGGGACCGTGCTCCCGCTCGTCGATCTTCAGGTCGCGCACCCGGTCGAGGATGCGCTCGACGCTGACGCGCGCCTCGGCGCGCGCGAGCGGCGCACCGGGACACGTGTGCACGCCGTGCCCGAACGCGATGTGCTGGCGAGCGTTCGGACGGTCGGGCAGGAACTGATCGGGGTGCTCGAAGCGGCGCGGGTCGCGGTTCGCGGCACCGTTCAGCACCATGACGGTCGTGCCGGCGCTGATATCGACGCCGCCGATCGTGGTCGCGACACGTGAGAGGCGGAAGTCGCCCTTGATCGGGCTCTCGTAACGCAGCATCTCCTCGATGAAGTTCGGGATGCGGGTGCGATCGTCGCGGAGCTGTTGCTGCAGCTCCGGCCGCTCGCCGAGCATCTGGAACACGCCGCCGAGCAACCGGACGGTCGTCTCCTGCCCGGCCGCGAAGAGGTTCACCGCGATGCGCACGACGTCGATCACCTCCGGCAGCGAGCCGTCGGGGAACGTCGCGGTCGCCAGACCGGTGATCACGTCGTCGCGCGGGCTCTGACGGCGGTCGCTGACGTAGTCGGTGAATCGTCCGTACAGGAACTCCAACGGGTTGTGCGACATCGCGCGGCTCGCGCTGCCGACCACGCGACCCGGGTTCTTGGCACCGAGCTGCTCCCGGAACGACTCGTGATCTTCTTCCGGGACGCCGAGCAAGTCGGCGATGACGAGCAGCGCGAACGGGCTTGCGTAATCGCTGATAAACTCGCACTCGCCGCGTGCGATGAACTCGTCGAGCTGGCGGTCCGCGAGCCGCCACATGAAGTCCTCGTTCTCGCTGAGACGCTTCGGGGTGATGAGCCGCATCAGGAGCGCTCGATGCGCGGTGTGCACCGGCGGATCGAGTGTCGGCAGCTGGTCGCTGAACGGCAGCTCGTCGCGGTGCTTCTCGATGAGCGCGCTCACGTCGTCGCCTTCCAGCGGAACGGGAAATCCCGGGAACGGGCCGGTCACCGAATTGCACGACGAGAACACGGCGGTGTCGTGGAAAACGGCAATCGCTTCCTCGTATCCGGTAACCATGACGATGTCGTGATGTGACTCGCGCTGCACCGGACACTGCGCCCGCAGGTACTCGTAGTACGGGTACGGGTCGGGGATGAACGTGTTGTCACGGAAGAAGTCGATTGCTTCGAAGTCGGTCACCGCGTCTCCCTTGCAGTCACAACTCGATGAGCGTCGGCACGTGGCGGACCGCGAGCAATTCGCGGCCGAGGTCGAGCTCGATGGTTTCGGCCGATCCGAAGAGGCCTTCCAGCGCGACGGTGCGCTTGTAGAACCGATGGAACGGGTGATCGGTCGTGAACCCGATGCCGGCCAGCACTTGCTGACACTGCCGGGCGACCGTTCGTGCGGTGCGCCCGGCCGTTGCCTTGGCGAGCGCGGCGGTCATCGGGTTCGGTTCGTCGGCGGCGACCGCAAGCGTCGCCTCGAGGGCGTCGACCGCGACGAGCGCTTCCGCGAGGCGGTGGCGCATCGCTTGGAACCGGGCGATCGGCCGGCCGAACTGCACGCGCTCGACCGCGTGGGTGCGCGCCAGATCCAACATCGCGTGGCACGCGCCCGCGATCTGATGGGCGAGCGCCCGCCGGCCTTGCGCGACGGCGTCGTCCCATCGGTCGGCGGCGATCTTCTCCGGTGGCGCGTCGGCGTCGATCTCGACCCGGTGCAAGCCCAGCTCGGGGTCGATGCCGTGTATCGGCGTGACGCTGACGGCCGGCATCGCCACGACGGTGACGCCCGTCGTCGTGGCGTCGCGCGTGACGACACACAGCTCGGTCGCGTCCTCGACGCGAGCCGTCGCGAGCCCGCGGCGCGCCGGCGGATCCGAGTGTTCGTACGCCGGCAAGACGACGGCGAGCCCGGCACTCGGTGCGCGACCGAGCGCGGCGGCGAGCACGTCGTCGAGCGCGGACGCGCTCCGGCCGGTCCGACCGAGCGCGCCGAACACGACCGCGATCGCATCGTCCGGTTCGGCCGCGAGAATGTCGAGCCAGCCGAGATCGGCCAGTACGTCGTCGGCGCGCCCGTCGGCGTCGGCGAGCGCGGCGTGGACCGTGGCGGCGAGCAGCTCGCGCTCGGCCGCATCCATCAGTCCTCGTCTCCGAGCTCGAGCAGGCGGCGGGCAATGATGTTGCGCTGCACTTCGGCCGTGCCGCCGTAGATCGTCGCCGCGCGCGAGTACACGTACTCTGCTCGCCACGCGGTGGCATCGAGGTCGTCGCCGAGCTCGATCACACCCGGCCGCAGCTGCCGCACCGCGTCGTAGGTGGCGTGCTCGGCGGTCGCGACCAGGACTTTGTCGATCGACGTCTCGGCGCCGAGCGTTGCGCCGGTCGCGAGGCGATGCTGGGTTGCACGCGACCGGGCGCGCAGCGCGTGCAGTTGCACGAACGCGCCCCCGACGATCGCCGCGTTGCGGTCGTTGCACTCCGCGGACGCCATTGCGCGCTCCAGCCGCCGGTACAGGTACGCGATCCGTTGCCAGAAGCACGACGACCGTTCGTAGGGCAGGATGCTCATCGCCACGGCCCAGCCCCCGTCGACCTCGCCGAGGATGCGATCGGCGGGCACGACGACGTCGTCGAAGAACACCTCGGTGAACTCCCGCTCGCCGTTGATCATCTCGATCGGCGCGACGGTGATGCCGGGCGTGTCCATGTCGACGAAGAACGCGGTGATGCCGCGGTGGCGCGACTCGGCCGGTCCGGTGCGGGTCAGCAACACGCAGCGGTCCGAGTACTGCGCCAGGCTCGTCCAGACCTTCTGCCCGTTGATGATCCAGCTCGACGCGGACTGTGCGTCACCGTCGGGTTCCGCCCGGCACGCGAGCGAGCCGAGATCGCTCCCCGATCCGGGTTCGGAGAAGCCTTGGCACCACATCTCGGTGCCCGCGAGCAGCCGCGGCACCACTTCGGCCGCGAGCTCGGGGCGGGCGTAGTCGATGAGCGTCGGCGCGAGCACTTCGATCAGCGAGAACGAGCCCGGATCGACGTAGTCACGCGCCGCGAGCGAGGCGCCGAGCTCGGTCCGCAGCATCGGGGAGCCGCCGAGACCGCCGACGCGTTCGGGCCAGCCGTATCGCATCCAATGCGCGTCGAACAGGATCGACTTCACCCGTTGCATCTGCGCGACGCGATCGTCGAGCGTGCCCGGCGGTGCATAGCGCGGCGCGAGCTCGTCGTCGTGCGCGTCGAGCCACGCCCGAATCTCCGCACGGAACTCCGCGATCGTCGGCGCGTCTGCTCGCTTCATGCCGGGCCGGTCCTCCGAGAACCACACATCGAAACGCAGGTCGAGAATCCCACATTCATTTTCCGAGAAGACAATTCTCGCAGCAGATTACCGGTCCCGGCCGGCTCGCGCTCAGCCGCCGATCCCGAGCTGCTCGCACACCGCGGCGACCTCGTCGAAGATCGAGGTCGGGATCGTGAACGGCTCGCTCGCGCAGCACTCTGCGAGGTGTTCGGCGAAGTCGTCGGCCGTCGGCGCGCGGCCGGACGCGATCCAGCCCCGCCCGAGTCCGACGAACACGCGCGCGAAGCGCCCCGCGCACGCCGAGAACGCGTGATGGGTCAGCGTGCACGCTCGGCTCGCGAGGTACACGACGGCGGGCACCACGAGCTCGGGCTCGATTGCGTGCAGGAAACCGGGCTCGGGCTCGAGCTCGTCGCGGTCACCCACGGTTTCGGTCACCATGCGCGAGTACCCGAAGGGCAGCACGCAGTTCGCCCGGATGCCGTGCTCGGCACCTTCGATCGCGATCACGTTCGCGAGGCCGACGATCCCGGCTTTGGCCGCCGCGTAGTGCGCGGAGTTCGGTTGTCCGAACAGGCCGGCCGACGACGCGATGAAAACGAACCGGCCGCCGCCGTGGTCCTTCATCGCGCGGTACGCGGGCTGACTCAGGTGAAACGCGCCGTCGAGATGCACGCGCAGCATGCGGCTCCAGTCGGCCGGCGCGAGATCCTCGAACGGCACGGTGTGGAAGATGCCGGCGTTGCTCACCACGGCATCGAGGCGACCGAAGGCCTCGGTCGCGGTGCGCACGATCGTCGCGCCGCCCTCGGGTGTGTCGACCGAGTCGTAGGACGCGGCGGCCGTCCCGCCCGCGCCCGTGATCTCGGCGACGACCGCGTCGGCCACGCGAGGATCGGCGCCGTCGCCGTGCATCGTGCCGCCGATGTCGTTGACCACGACGGCTGCGCCGCGTCGCGCGAGATCGAGTGCGTACAAACGCCCGAGGCCGCGCCCGGCTCCGGTGACGATCACGACCTGTCCGGTGAAGTCGATCACGGCGGCGGCCGTTCAGACCTGCACCGGCAACGTGTCGTAGCCGCGCGTCGTCGACGACGGAACCAGCACCGCGCGCGCCTCGTCGACCGTCCATTCCCGGAATCGTTTGAGCACCTCTTCGAGCGCGACCCGTCCTTGCAGGCGCGCGAGCGCGGCGCCGAGACAGAAATGAATGCCGAAGGAGAACGTGAGAATGCCGGCCGGTCGGCGGCGAACGTCGAAGCGATCACCGTCCGGGAAGCGGCGCGGGTCGCGATTGGCGGCGCCGAGACTGCAGACGACGGCGTTGCCCGCGGGGACGATCCCGCCGGAGAACTCGGCGTCGGCGACGACCCATCGGGCGAACTGGAAGCCGGGCGGCTCGAACCGCAGGATCTCCTCGATCGCATCGGGGACGAGCGACAGATCCGCCGCGATCGCGCGCCGCTGATCCGGATGGTCGGCGAGCAACTTGCCGGTCCAGCTGATGAGCTTCGCGGTCGTCTCGTTGCCCGCGCCCGCGAGCAGCATCGTCGCGTTCAGCACTTCGTCGCGGCGCAGGCGGCGTGTCGTGCCGTGCTCGTCGTCGAACTCGACGTTGAGCAGCGCGGTCATGAGATCGTCGGCGGGATGCTCGGCCCGCCAGTCGATGTAGTCGGCGTACATCGCGGGATCGAAGGCGTTGGTGTCGATGCCTTCCCCGGATTCCGTCTTGATGTGTCCCTCGACCTCGGCGCGTACGGCCTTCTGGTCGGACTCGGGGATGCCGAGCATCATGCCGATGGCGCCGGACGAGACCGGCCCGCCGAAGTCGTGCACGAAGTCGAAGCCGTCGCGCCCGACCAGCGGGTCCAAAGCGCGCGCGCACAGCGCCCGCACGTCGGGCTCCAGCGCGGCCATCTTCTTCGGAGTGAACACGCGTGACAGCACGCCCCGGTGCATCGTGTGCTGCGGCGGGTCTTCGAAGATGAAGAATCCCGGTGGCAGCTCCATGCCGGCGCGCAGCAGCTCCAGAATGTCGGACCGCGCACTGCTCAACCGCTCGTGATCAACCAGCGCGCGCTCGACGTCGTCGGCGCGGCTGAGGAGGTAGAAGTCGTACGCCTCGTTGTAGTAGAGGGGCGCCTCGTCGCGAAACCGGCCGAACAACGAATACGGATCCATGTTGAGCGCCGCGTCGTACGGATCCCAGTAGAGGTCGGTCGTCTCTTCAACGGTCATCTCAGGTCTCCTGTTCCGCCGGCTCGCGGCCGAGCGCGCCGAGGTACGCGCGTTCGAGCAGCTCGGGTTGGGCCGCGATCTCGGATGCCTTCCCTTCGAGCGCGACCCGGCCCCGGTAGAGGATCGAAGTGTTCTGTGCGAACTCGAGCGCCAGATGTGCGTACTGCTCGACGAACACGACCGCGCAGTCCTGTTCGTTCGCGACGTCGCGCATGGTCGTGAAGAGGCGCCGTACGAGTGCGGGTGCGAGCCCCATGCTCAACTCGTCGACGAGCAGGACCTTCGGCCGCTGGATCAACGCTCGCGCCATGGTGAGCATCTGTTGCTCGCCGCCCGACAACGCGCCCGCCTTCAGCTTCCGCCGATCGCGCAGCGCCGGAAACAGCTCGAGCATCGATTCGAGCATCGCGTTGTCCCGCCGCGCCGGTACCCGCAGGTTCTCGTCGACCGTAAGCGTGGTGAACAGCGCGCGGTGGTCGGGCACGAGCACGATGCCGGCGCGGGTCGCGTC
>Ga0187777_10003292_pt1 | contig 10325 bp, 10 predicted proteins | sample 1015_Q2_SP5_10_M_FD_132416 | JGI IMG/M metagenome (GOLD analysis project Ga0187777, IMG submission 132416) | Tropical peat soil microbial communities from peatlands in Department of Meta, Colombia - 1015_Q2_SP5_10_MG | ecosystem: Environmental > Terrestrial > Soil > Wetlands > Peat | place...
GCATATGTCTGCTTTTGACCCAAAGCGGACGTCAGCGAGTGCATCGCACCCGCTTTCGGGGGTAAAGCGGTCATCCTGTCTTTGTTGGAACCGCTAATAGCTAACGGCCGATCTGCTTGCTTACAGCGTTCTCTTGCTGATTAAGAGCCTTCTGCTCAGCGGGAGTGATGTGACCGTTGTTAAACTTTGACATAGTCCGCTCTTCATTGCGGATTGCTCGATCTTCGCTGTGCAGTTGTTGGGCCTGGCCCTTAGTTATTTCGCCCTCGCGTAGTTCTCGGTTGATCCGTCGATTTTGATTTTCCAGCCGGTCATTAACTTGGTCGCGCCGCGGGTGATTTCGCTCCCACTTTGTTTCAGCCATTGCGCCGACCACAGTCGTTCCGATGAAAACGAGACTTAAAGCGAATACGGTGAGCTTCGGCATTGTTCGGGTCATTTAGAAATCTCCTTGGTTTCCGTCGTCTCCTCATCACTATGTTTTTCAAATGCTGAACTGACACTGAACGTCAGATTTATAGGGGGTTTAGCGAGACACGGAGTGGCGTCGTTGGCAACCCGTTTACGGAAGCAGTCGGGAATTTAATGCGATCAATATCCGGAGACCGGGCCCTTTAGACTGTTCGCATTTCTGCCTAATTGTTTTCGGAGTAGTTTCACGCTCAATCATAAGAGGGCTGTACGGTGGTCGGAAAATCTTTATGCCTCGTGTCTATCGGCATTGTTTGTCTGGCTATCGGCGGATGCGCATCAACTCAACCAGCGGCTCCATCGCTAGCGGCAATGCCAGGAAAAGGGAAATCTTACGAAGCCTTCCAGAAAGACGATCAATATTGTCAGGCGGCGGCTCAGCAAACGATAGGTTACCAGTCGCCCGGCGATGCCGCCAACCAAGCCGCAGTTGGCAGCGCCGCCGTTGGTACAGCTCTTGGCGCGCTTACAGGTGCTGCGATTGGATCACTATCAGGAAATGTGGGAGCTGGTGCTGCAATCGGTGCAGGCACGGGGCTGGTAGCAGGAAGCGCCGTAGGTACCGGGAATGCGCGTGTTGCCGGCGGTTCGATTCAGGCCAGATATGACACCGTTTACGCGCAGTGCATGACCGCCAAGGGAAACCGGGTGGCGGCACCCGCTGTGACCGCCGGACCTGTTTATGTTTATCCTCGCCCATATTATTGGGGGCCCAGACCCTTCTATGGGTATTACCGCTACGGCTGGTGACGTTGGATTAACGTGCACTTTGTGTACTGATCGCTGCGCCAAAATGTACTGACGTCCCACTTCTCGCCCAACCTGGGCACTCATTTGTTTTTTATGGCGCGAGGTAATGTCCGGAATGTTGATACGTCGTATTTCTTGTTGGTCTTTCGTCATCACAGTTTTTTTGATCGTGTCTGCAGCCATTGCGGAGACCGGCAATCTGACATCCGGCGCGGGCGGCGGTGCCAAACTCCGCGTCGAGTGCGGTCAGGATCTGCAGCGATTTTGTGTCGGCGTGCAACCTGGCGGTGGGCGTCTCATCCAGTGTTTGTCGTCCCATACTGGTGAGCTGTCGGAAGCGTGTGGGAGCATGATTGCCAGCGTGGCTGGTGGCAACAAACTCCGCGCGATGTGCGGTGACGACCTGCAGCGATTTTGTATCGGCGTGCAACCTGGCGGAGGACGACTTGTTCTATGTCTAGCGGCCCATACTCGTGAACTGTCGGCCGCGTGTGGGGATATGATCGCAGCAAGGCGCGCTCGCAGAGATGCACCCAATTCAACCGCGCAAAATCCTCCCGTCCTGCCACCCGCACCTGCCACAACCGTTAACCCGCCTGCAACGATGGGAAGCATTCTTCGAGCATCGTGCGGACCGGATGCACAAAGACTTTGTGGTGGGGTGCGAAGGGAAGTCGATGTCTTAAAGTGCCTGGAGGCCCAGCGCATGGAGCTATCGACAACCTGTAGCTTGTATTTCCAGAAGTTGGGCGCGCGGCCCAGCGCGCAGAAGAATATTCCGAATAAAAAGTCACCCTCGCTGTCGCCAGCCACACCACCGACCAAGCCCCCCGGCAACGCCGAACCTGGTCCTGGCTAGGTAATAGCGCGATGTTCGCGCTACTGGTCCTCAGCGAGCCGGCTGAAGCGAAGAATGTCCGCTTTCGGGGGTAAAGCGGACATGCCGGTTTGCAGCGCAAAAGTCCGCTCCTGACCCAAAACAGACATCACAGGGGCCTAACGGCGCTTGCTATCATTGCTCGTCGTTACGAGGCGCGAACGCATTCGATCAAGATGATACTTCAACACGAAATATAGATCGGAGTTTCGCATCGGAACCGCAATTGTCGCCTTGTCAATATCGGCCAATTCTTTTTGAAGTGCTTCTACGTCAGAAACGGTGGGCCTGGCCAGCAGCGCGTTTTCAATGACTCTGAGGCGACAATAGAGTGTGCGTATCTGTTCTTGCACGAACCAGCCGTACAACTTGGGGGCAAAACCAAAGACCGGCAAAACAATCGCAAGCGTTGCAACCAGAAGCGCAATCGCTCTCCGCGCATAAATGGTCATCCAAAATGGAAGATATTCCTGGAAGAGCGACGGGCCGTTCTTGTAATAGTCGATCGCGACTTGAGACATAGGAAATTCCGGATCGATGCTCGTCGGAAATTCCCCGGCTCGCTGAAAAAGTGCAGGACCCCCATGTTCTTCTTTTATCGTTTGGGCCAAAAGCTGGATGATGGCCGGATGAAGGTCGTCGCGGACAACGACCTTTGCCGAATTCGCTAAAAGCGTCACGTCAGCCGCAGGGTTCGGCGGATCAATTTCAACCACACCCTTCGGCAATGTGAGTCTGACAAAATCCGGGAAAATACGTGTGAACGCCTCTGCCGTTGAAAAATCCATCAGCCGAACACGGGGATTTGTCAGCAACGCTTTGATAGCTGGAGCATCGGGAACGCTGGTTATAAACACCGCGTCGACCTTGCCAGCATTTAATGCGTCAGCGGCAGCATTTCCCCCTAGCGGCAACAGAGTTGCGTTTTTTGAATCGATACCAACTTTGCCAAGAATCCTTTCGGTCGTATACCGAGCACCACTTCCTTCTGCGCCTGCGGCAATACGTTTCCCTTTTAGCTGCGATAGACCACCAATCGGCTCAGCGGAGGAATAGAAGATCCAAATTGGAACGGTGTAGACTTGGCCGAGCGATAACAGATTTGGCCTTTGACTGTCCTCGGACCAACCGCCGGTCAAGATGGCGACGTCGACGCCAGAATTTGGGTCACGCAAGAGCCTGAAGTTTTCCACCGTTCCTGGCGTTTCGTGTAGTTCTGCATGAACACCAACAGCTGCAAGTTTTTCTCGATATCGCTGACCAAAATAATCGAGGCTTGTTCCTTTCGAACCTGTCGCGATCGTAATTCTGGATGGTGGGGATGGGATGAAATATTCTAGCGCGAACCAGGCAATGCCGAAAATGCATAGGATTACGATGAACCCCTTGAATAGCCCCCGGCGCCCCAATCCCAGCATAGATTTTCCGATCCTCGAGCCGCCCAAGCGTTTCTGATCTCAGAACGGCGGCTTTGATTCAGATCAATTTTTGGAAAGGATACATGTCCGCTATTGGCCCTTAGCGGACATGGGCTCTCGCACTGCAAATGTCCGCTTTCGGGGTAAAGCGGACATGCCGTTTCGCGCTGCAAATGTCTGCTTTTGACCCAAAGCGGACATGGGCGGGGCCTTCCCCAGTGCGGGCGCGAGCCATTACGATCCGTCTCCTGAGCCTGAGGGGAGCGACACAATGAGGCGGCGTGAGTTCGTTACGTTTCTCGGCGGTGCGGCGGTGTTGTGGGCGGGCATCGCACGTGGACAACAGTCGGACCGACTGCGGGTCATCGGCGTGCTTCAGGGTCTGGCCTCTAGCGATCCTGAAGGGAAAGCCCGGTACGTCGCGTTCAAGCAAGTGTTACAACAATTGGGCTGGTCAGACGGCCACAATGTGCGGATCGACCTTCGCTGGGGTGAGGGCAATGCCAACATCATGCGCCGACAGGCGGCAGAGTTGGTTGCGCTCTCGCCCGACGTCATTCTGACCACCGGCACCGAAGCCACTGAGCGCGTGCTTCAGGCTACCCGCACGGTGCCGGTGGTGTTCGCAGTAGTCACGGACCCCGTCGGCGGTGGTTTGGTGAAGCGTCTATCCCGGCCCGGCGGCAACGCCACTGGGTTTATGCAGGCTGAATATAGTCTGAGTGGAAAATGGCTGGAGTTACTTAAGCAGATTGTGCCGAATGTAAATCGCGTTGCGGTCTTTAGGGATCCGACCGTAACCGCGGGGATCGGCCAATTCGCTGTCATACAGTCCGTGGCGCCGGCGGTCGGCCTAGAGGTGACCCCAATCAATACTAACGATGCCGTGAGCGATATCGAGCGTGCCGTTTCAGACTTCGCGGGCGAGTCAAATGGCGGACTAATTGCGACAGCTAGCGCCTCAGTAATCACTAAACGCGAGCTGATCGTATCGCTTGCCGCACGGTACAAACTTCCTGCGGTGTATTTTAACCGCGACCTCGTTTCCAGCGGCGGTTTGATCTCTTATGGAGCTAACTTTACCGAAATGTACAGGCGAGCGGCGAGCTATGTAGATCACATCCTCAAGGGCGAGAAGCCAGGCGATCTGCCGGTCCAGGCGCCGAACAAATATGAGCTGGTGATCAATCTCAAAACTGCAAAAGCACTGGGCCTCACAATACCGCCTGCGGTGCTCGCCCGCGCCGACGAGGTGATTGAATAATTCGCCATGTCCGCTTTTGGCCCAAAGTGGGGACATCGTCTACTGCACCGCACACATGTCTGCCTTCGGGGGTAAAGCGGACATAGCTCTCGCATCGCTAATGTCTGTTTATGAGCGGACAGATGAGACAATTTCCTCTTCTGGGAGTGTGGTTGGAAAGTTAAAGTAGCCTGAGGCTCGTTGTTGATCCAACGGAGCGCTGGCATGGCCACTTCGTCTCGACCAAAGCCGCCGCGAAGTCGGGTGGTCATTACCACGCGAGATTTGGCGCGCCGTATGCGCAAACGTCTCAATAAGACGACAGAGGAACTCAATAAGACGACAGAGGAAATTGAGGCAGCGGTAGCTAAAGTTGGGAACAGCGCGGACACTGCCGTTAAAGCGTTAGAAGCGGAACGGACCTGATGGAAAGGTACATGTCCGCTCTTGGCCGCTAGCCGACATCGCGTTGTGCGCTGCATATGTCTGCTAATGACCCAAAGCGGACATTCCCAACCCGCCACAATGGCGTAACCTGATCTTCTGCGCGTCGTGAATTGATGGCAAATGCGGGCTGATGTTCGAGAATTAACTCGGGCTCATATCTGCGTCGCAGTGATAAGCCCGCTGACCTGTGGCTCGCTTTCAATCCGCCAAAGGCGGCGCACTAAGGCATCCACGCGATCGGCGCTGAGATGCTTTTGGGCTAATAGACGAAACTTCTCTTCCATCTCGGCATCCGTCATCGGGTTCTTGTAGTGGCCGCGATGGTATTCGACGCGGAAGGTCTTGCGAGCGCCGGATTTCAGAACAATCTCCAACTCGCACAAGTTGCTGAGTTCAGGTGTTTCGGCTTCATCCGATGGCAGGCATTTGATGCGGCTTACAAGTTCGAGCAGAGCTTTGTCGTGGAGATAGGGATCGTCGTAGTATTCAGGTTCGATGTTTCCGTACTTGAGCACCAGACCCGCCGCATAGGGTATGCTGTGATCCGCGGTCTCATGCGTCTGCGGTCGCCACTTGTCCGGTCCTTCGGCCATGATCTTGATGGCCGAGCGCGAGACATGGATGTTGATGTCTTGGATGTCGTCCGGGCTTTTGAAGAATGAGCGTGCTTCCATGGCGGCCTGCGCCACAGTTTGGGAGAACTGACCAAGTGGAAAGCGCTTGTTAAAGGTTCGACGAATGCCGAACGGCTCGCCGAGTTGAACAGGCGCTACTGGCTTATGGCCCATCACTTTGAAAAAACCGTAGCGTCCTTCGAAAACTTTATTGGGCCCCGTCATCCCATTCTGGGCGAGCTGAACCGCGAAGAAGGCCTTACGGCAAGCATCTGCAGCCGCATAAGCCTTCCAGTTTGACAATTCGTCGGCGCGGCCTTGGCGCGTTGCCGTATTGCCCCCAACCGTGATGCCGATCGCATGCACCATCTGTTCGGGTGTGAGGCCCATGAGCCGCCCAGCACCGATGACGGCCCCCATGCCGGTGATCGTGGAATGGTCGATACCATTACCTAGGTAGTCGAAGACATCCGCGATTTTGCAGAACACTTCATAGGCAAGAACTGTCGCCGTGATAAGATCGTGGCCACTTCGTTGCTTTAGCTCGGCCGCGGTTAGCAGCGCCGCAATCATGTCGCTCGGATGACCGGCGCCATTCGTTTGGCTCACAAAGGCATCATTGAAATCCAAATATCGGATCATTACCCCATTGGTAAATACCGCGAGGTCCGGCGTCGTTTTGGTGCCAGTGAATAGGACTGTTGCCGGCTGCGGGGCACTAGCATTGCTCGCGAGCTTCAGGGCGATCTTGCTTGGCTCCGCGGTATAGCCACTGAACGCGCAACCAAATGTGTCCAGAATGGCTCGCTTCGCAGTCCATCTGACATCGTCCGGCAGGTCTTCGTATCTTAGATTCGTTGCATACTGAGCAATGATCTCGCCGACCGAAGCCTGCCCCTTCGCGGTTAATTCCTGGCCCACGGCATCAAATGCCGATGTGCCGAATGCCAAACCAACTGCTGCCGCGGCAAGAATATCGCGGCGTCGAATCTCCATGGAGCCAGCGGATTCAATGAAAGGCATTTCAAAAATCCTCCAATCAGATAAAGCATCACTTTCGAGGACCAGTCTGGCTTCAAACTTACAAAAATTCTTGCATCCGACAAACTGTCCGACATCGCCTCCTGGTATTGAGCTGACATGGACTTGTGCGCTGTAAATGGTGCTGCTTCTGACCCGAAGCGGGCATCGCGACTAAAACGAGAATGTCCGCTTTCAGGGGTGAAGCGGACATGCCGTGTTGCACTGCATATGTCTGCTTATGACCCAAAGCGGACATTCCTATTTGTACCGCATGCCTGCTTTGACCAAAAGTGCGAGGGCGGCTAAATGAACTCAATGTTCCGAAGGATTGTTGTCGCTGCGCTTTCGCTGTTAGCCGTCGGGCTTGTGGTCGCCGCGCGTGCGCAAGGCAATCCGCCAGCGAATACTGGCGCGACGCTGTTCCAGAATGTGCGCATCTTCGATGGTAAAGGCGCTTCACTGTCGGCGCCGTCCAATGTGCTGATCAAAGGCAATATCATCGAGCGCATCTCGACGGAGCCAATCGTCGCTGGGCCAGGCGTGACCGCAATCGCTGGGAAGGGGCGAACGCTGATGCCCGGGCTGATCGACGCACACTGGCACGCAATGCTGATACGGCCCAATCCTGCTCAAGCAATCGCCGGTGACGCGGGATATAATAATATTGCGGCGGGCGTCGAGGCGACAGACACGCTGATGCGCGGCTTCACTACCGTCCGTGACGTGGGTGGCCCAGTATTTGGACTGAAGAGCGCAATCGACTCAGGGATCATCACAGGACCGCGTATTTTCCCCTCAGGGGCTGTGATCACGGTGACCAGCGGTCACGGGGATTTTCGACAGTTGTCTGAACTTCCGCGGACGATCGGCGGCATGCTCAGCCGCATGGAACAGCTTGGCGGGAGTATGGTCGCCGACAGTCCCGACGAAGTGCGCCTCCGCGTCCGCGAGCAACTCATGCAGGGTGCCTCCCAGATCAAACTGACGGCGGGCGGCGGTGTTTCCTCACCGTTTAGCCCGATCGACGTGTCGACTTTTACGGAGGCGGAGCTTCGGGCTGCAGTTGAAGCAGCCGAGAATTGGGGCACCTACGTCGCCGTGCATGCCTTTACACCTGCGGCAATTCAGCGAGCCATTGCCGCTGGTGTGAAGTGTATCGAACACGGCTTCCTAATGGACGAGACCACTGCCAAACTGATTGCCGAGAAAGGCGTGTGGTTGAGTACGCAGCCTCTTCCCGAGGAGTTGAGACAGGGCTTTCCGGTAGGTTCGGTTCAACGTGCCAAGGCTGACGAAGTCTGGCCGGGCATACCCCGGACCTACGAGCTGGCGAAAAAATACAGGATCAAAACGGCGTGGGGCACCGATGTCCTGTTTTCCGAAGCGCTCGCGCAGAAACAAGGGGCAATTCTGGCCTCGCTTGTTCGCTGGTACAGTCCCGCCGAAGCGCTTGCGATGGCAACCGGAACCAATGCCGAACTGCTGGCATTGTCTGGCAAACGCAATCCATATCCTGGCAAACTCGGCGTCGTGGAGCAGGGCGCGCTCGCCGATCTGCTGCTAGTCGATGGCAATCCACTGGAGAATATCAACCTGATCGCCGACCCCGCCAAGAACTTCAAAGTTATTATGAAGGATGGGCGGGTATACAAGAATGCCCCATGACCATGGCCGCACGAGTGTCGGTTCATTACCCTTGGTAGCACTTAGCTGAGACGGCCTCTTGAACTGGCCATGTCCGCTATTGGCCCTTAGCGGACATCCCTAGTTGCACCGCACATGTCCGCTTTCGGGGGTAAAGCGGACATGCCTTCTTGCACTGCACATGTCTGCTTTTGACCCAAAGCGGACATTCTCTGATCACTTACCGAACTTGATCCAAGTCAAACTCGTCCGCGGCGGAACGCCTAGTTTCACAGGTAATTCTCTGTTCGGCCTTGGGGGGCGAACATGAGGCGGCGAGAGTTTTTCGGTGCCCTCGCGGGCGTGGTAGCGCTGCCGTTTGCTGCTCAAGCACAGCAGCCCGAACAGAAGCGCCGCATTGGTGTGCTGTTCGGAGGTCTCGCCGAGGACGATCCGGAAGCCAAGGCGCGAATGATTGCGCTTCGGCAATCATTAATCGCTATGGGATGGACCGAAGATCGCAATGTGCAAATTGATATACGCTGGGCTGCCGGTGGCCCTGAGCGTGTCCGTAAAGCTGCGGCCGAACTTATCGCCCTGGCGCCCGACGTGATTTTAGCGGAGTCCAGCGGTTCAATTGCGCCACTGCTGCAAGCAACCCGCACTATTCCGATCGTGTTTGTAAACGCTGTCGATCCAGTCGGTGGCGGTTATGTGGACAGCTTGGCACGGCCCGGCGGCAATGCCACGGGCTTCACGCAGTTCGAATATCGTATCGCCGGTAAGTGGCTGGAACTACTGAGGGCGACCGCGCCCCAGATATCACAAGTTGCTGTAATCCGGGATCCCAGGACAGGGCCGGGGATAGGCCAATTCGCTGCGATCCAAGCATTGGCACCTGACGGCCTCGGACTCTTCGTTGTGAACGCCATTAGCGCGGATGACATTGAGCGAGAGGTCACCGCTTTCGCGCGCTTGCCGAATAGCGGGCTGCTCATAACATCGGGCGGGACCGCCTTTTATCGCGAAACGATAATCTCACTAGCCGCGCGCCACCGTTTGCCGGCCATTTATCCCTTTAGGTACTACACAATTGTCGGCGGCCTAATGTCCTACGGGCCGAACTCTATCGATCCAACCAAACGCGCTGCTAGTTATTTGGATCGTATTCTCAAGGGCGAAAAGCCTGCTGATCTTCCTGTACAGGCGCCGACTAAATACGAGTTGGTGGTCAATCTCAAAACGGCCAAAGATCTTGGAATCAGTATGCCGCAATCGCTCCTTGCCACCGCTGACGAGGTGATCGAATGAGACGGCGTGAATTTTTATTCGGTCTCGCTGCAACACCTTGGCCAACTGTGGCGCGCGCCCAGAAGTCTGAGCGTGTCAGGCTTATCGGCATGTTCACAGCCAGCAATGACCCGGAGATGAAAGCATTCCAGCAGGAACTCGAAAAGCGTGGATGGTCCGAGGGCCGCAATATTCACATTGAATTTCGCTATGCGCCAGCAGGCGCTCAAGCGCAGACATTTGCGAAAGAGTTGGTCGCGATGCAACCCGACGTGATTTTTACGATGTCACGACCAGCTACCGCCGCGTTGCAAAAGGAAACCAGCACGATACCGATCGTGTTCACCTACGTCATAGATCCGATCGGCGCGGGCTTCATCGAAAGCTTGGCACGTCCAGGTAGCAACATCACTGGCCTAATGGCTTATGATCCAAGCGCGGTAGGCAAGTGGCTTAGCATGCTCAAGGAGGTCGCACCGCAAATAGCGCGCGTCGCCCTTTTGGGAAACCCGAAATCTGCTGCGTATTATGATTACTTGCTAGGCGCCGCCCAAGCCGTCGCGCCATCA
>Ga0187777_10003293_pt1 | contig 10322 bp, 11 predicted proteins | sample 1015_Q2_SP5_10_M_FD_132416 | JGI IMG/M metagenome (GOLD analysis project Ga0187777, IMG submission 132416) | Tropical peat soil microbial communities from peatlands in Department of Meta, Colombia - 1015_Q2_SP5_10_MG | ecosystem: Environmental > Terrestrial > Soil > Wetlands > Peat | place...
AACTCTTGGCTCCTGAAATTTTGCCTCGTGGTGTAATGGTAGCACCAGAGATTCTGGATCTCTTTGTCTAGGTTCGAGTCCTAGCGAGGCAGCGTTTTCGAATGTCGAAACCGCAACTGCCTCCGGCGACAGCCAGCCTCCTTCAGGGCCGAAGCAAAATCTGATTCAACAAACGCAAAGGATGGTGGGTCTCCTCGCCCGACCGAGCGGTTTCTACTGGTAGAAGGAGGCGTCATGAAAACAAAAATGATTGCAGCAGGGACAGGTCTCTCGATCGCGGTCTTGTCCTGGCTTGTGCCGTCAATTTTTGCCGGCCACGGCAGCGGCGGATTTTCGGGAGGCATGCACGGCGGAGCTGGCGGCCACAGTTACTCAACTGGTGCGGCTTACAGTGGAGGACTGCACGCTTATGGCAGCGGCATGCGTTATTCCGCCACCGCAATGCATAACTACTACATGCGCGGCTACACCGGCAACATGCGAATGTACAGCAACGCCGGCATGAACCGACTGCATGGCAATTACACGTCGAATTATCCCTCTCGTAACTTCAACAGCTACCACGTTTACAACTCTCATCCTGTGAATCGTGCCAGTGCAAATGCCGGTCGTTACGGCACGCTCAATTACTCGAACCAAGCCGCCAACCATCGCGCGAATGTTAGCCCGGCGAATCCTCGCAACGTCGACAATCACGCCGGAACCGATCATCCGGGAAACTGGGCGCGAAACAATCCGCGCAATCACTTTGACCAACAAACGCAGAACCATTTGCGCCATGACACCGCGCACACTTCGAGCTGGTCGGAGGCCCATCACAACCACGATGAATGGGGTCACAATCATCACGATCATGATTGGTGGCACCATCATTGTGACACCATCATCTTTGTCAATTGGGGTTGGTGGGGCTGGTGGGATGGCTGGTGGTATCCATGCTGGGGTTACGACCCGTACTATTCCAACTACCTGTACGATGGACCAATTTACGGCTACGACGGGTTACCGCCGGATGAAGTGGTCGCTAATGTCCAAGATGAACTGCAACAGCTCGGGTACTATTTCGGCGAGATCAATGGCGTCCTCAACCCGACCACGCACGACGCCTTGATCCGTTTTCAACGCGACCACGGTTTGCCGGTTACCGGCGAAGTTGACCAGGATACTATCGGGGCACTAGGCTTGGGTTAGTAGCTTCGGAGACACGCGCATCGTCGACATGCTTTCGGGCGAGCAATTCTCGCTCGATGTGGAGGTGGGGGCACTGTGACTCACATGACAACGGGAAAGGAACTTGAGAATGGATCAACAACCATGTTTTGAGCGCCCCGCATGGAAGGCTCTGCTCGCTCACTATCAAAAGATTTGTGATCTGCATCTCCGCAAACTCTTTGCGGATGATCCAACACGGAGTGAACGCATGGCCGCGGAGGCCGTCGATTTATTTTTGGATTACTCGAAGAATCGCGTTACCGATGAGACGCTAAAGTTACTCTTACAGCTGGCGGACGAGTCGGGGTTGCGTGACCGAATCGATGCGATGTTTCGGGGCGACAAGATCAACATCACCGAAAACCGCGCTGTTTTACACGTCGCGCTGCGCGCCCCAAAAGAGGCTTCGATCGTTGTCGATGGCGAGAACGTTGTGCCGCAAGTCCACGCCGTCCTCGACAAAATGGCTGACTTTTCCAACCGCGTACGAACCGGCGGGTGGAAAGGCTACACCGGCAAACGGATTCGCAACGTCATCAACGTCGGTATCGGCGGCTCAGATCTCGGACCAGTCATGGCCTACGAAGCATTGAAGCATTACAGCAATCGAGCGATGACGTTTCGATTTGTTTCGAACGTAGACGGTACCGATTTCGCAGAAGCGGTTCGCGATCTCGAGCCGGCAAAGACGCTTTTCATCATTTCTTCGAAAACTTTTACCACCCTTGAAACCATGACGAACGCGCGCACTGCCCGCGAATGGTCGCTGGCCGGTCTCGGGCGAGATGAAAAAGCCGTCGCCAGACATTTTGTGGCTGTGTCGACCAACGCTGCCGAAGTAGCGAAGTTCGGCATTGATACCGCCAACATGTTTGGATTCTGGGATTGGGTCGGCGGGCGTTATTCGATGGATTCAGCCATTGGCCTTTCAACCATGATCGCGATCGGCCCGGATAACTTTCGCGCCCTGCTGACTGGCTTCCACCAAATGGATGAGCACTTCCGCACAACTCCCTTTGAGCGCAACCTGCCGGTTCTGATGGGACTATTGGCTATTTGGTACAACGACTTCTTCGGCGCAGGCACGGTGGCGGTTCTTCCGTACGAGCAATACCTGAAACGATTTCCGGCATACCTCCAGCAGCTGACTATGGAGAGTAATGGAAAACACGTCACGCTCGACGGGAGCAAAGTCTCTTGCGATACCGGTCCCGTTTACTGGGGTGAACCGGGAACCAACGGCCAGCATTCTTTTTACCAGTTGATTCATCAGGGCACGCGCCTCATCCCTTGTGACTTCATCGCGTTCAACCAGACGCTCAACCCGCTCGGTCGGCATCATGACATCCTCCTGGCAAACGTATTTGCGCAAGCCGAAGCGCTGGCTTTCGGCAAAACGCCGGAACAAGTAAAGGCAGAAGGCACGCCGGACTGGCTTGTGCCCCACCGGGTCTTTGAGGGTAATCGCCCATCGAACGTGATTCTCGCGGAGCGACTCACTCCCGAAACTCTCGGCAAACTCGTCGCGCTCTACGAGCACAGCGTTTTTACCCAGGGTGCGATTTGGAACATCGACTCGTTCGACCAATGGGGCGTTGAGCTAGGCAAGCAACTGGCCCAGCGGATAATTCCCGAACTCGAGAGCAAGGAGAAGCCTGCTCTGGACCATGACAGCTCAACTAATAACCTGATTCACCGATATCGGAAACTAAAGGAGGCGCTATGAAATCGACCGGCTCGAACGAACAACAACTGCAGAAGATGAAGTCACATCCAGGCTTCATCGCGGCGCTGGATCAAAGTGGTGGCAGCACGCCCAAGGCGCTGGCTCTTTACGGAATCAAACAGGGCACGTGGTCGAGCGAGGATGAGATGTTTACGATCGTCCACCAGATGCGCACCCGCATGATTACGAGCCCGGCATTCAACGGCGAGCGAATCATTGGCGCGATCCTGTTTGAGAACACAATGGACAGGGAAATCGACGGCCAACCGACGGCGGACTATCTCTGGAATGTAAAACGCGTGGTGCCGTTTCTAAAGGTCGACAAGGGCCTCGATCCCGACAAAAACGGCGTCCAACTGATGAAGCCGATGCCAACTCTCGGCGCACTGCTCGAGAAAGCTAAATTGAATCGCATTTTTGGAACCAAAATGCGCTCGTTCATCAAGCAAGCTGACGCGGCCGGCGTCAAAGACATTGTCAATCAGCAGTTCGATTTGGCGGCGGAGATCATCGCGGCTGGACTGGTGCCAATTGTCGAGCCCGAGATTGACATTCGCTGCCCGGAAAAGGCAAAGGCCGAAGGATTACTTAAGTCGGCAATTCTTGAGAAGCTCAACCAGTTGCCGGCCGGCCAGTTCGTCCTACTTAAGCTCACGCTGCCAGAGCAGGACAACTTCTACGCCGATTTCGTCAAACATCCCAAAGTTTTGAGAGTCGTTGCGCTGTCAGGTGGTTATTCGCGGGACGAAGCCAACAGCCGCTTGCGCCGGAACCACGGTGTCGTCGCAAGTTTTTCACGCGCACTGGCCGAGGGCCTTTCAGCTCAGCAATCCGACGCTGAGTTTAACGCCATGTTGGATCAGTCGATTCAGAGTATCTACGATGCGTCCAGTACCTGACGGGGCTGACAACATCCAACTACGCATCGCAGGCAAAAAAAGATCTTCCGGAGAAATAAACTTATGCAAATCGGGATAATTGGCCTTGGTCGAATGGGTGCAAACATGACGCAGCGGCTTTTGAAAGCCGGGCACAAATGTGTAGTCTTCGATCGCGCGGTTGCCGCGGTAAGCGCCCTGGTGAATGCGAACGCAACCGGTGCGACGTCGCTCGCCGATTTCGTGGCCAAACTGGACAAGCCGCGGGCTATTTGGCTTATGCTTCCGGCTGGAGTGGTCGATCAATCGATCGCGGAACTTTCGTCGTTGCTGCAAGCCGGGGATACCATTATCGACGGCGGAAACTCTTATTACGTGGACGACATCGCGCGGGCCGAGCGCCTGAGGTCGTCAGGCATTCATTACGTCGATGTTGGCACCAGCGGCGGCATCTGGGGACTGGAACGTGGTTATTGCCTAATGATAGGCGGCGAGAAAGAAGTCGTTGAACGGCTCGACCCGATCTTTGCCGCGCTTGCTCCCGGCGTTGGCAATCTGCCGCGCACTGTTGGCCGCGAGAAACTTGGCGGCACGGCGGAACAAGGTTACTTGCATTGCGGGGCGAGCGGTGCCGGTCACTTCGTTAAAATGATCCATAACGGAATCGAGTATGGAATCATGGCCGCTTATGCCGAAGGTATCGCCATTCTAAAGGCCGCTGATGCAGGAAAGAACCAGAGTGAAGTAGATGCCGAGACTACGCCGTTGCGCGATCCCGAGCACTATCAGTATGATTTTAACCTGGCTGATATTTCCGAAGTATGGCGGCGCGGCAGCGTGATCGCTTCATGGTTACTCGACCTGACTGCCGCTGCGCTCGCGACCGATGCCCAGCTTGCGAAATTCGGCGGCAGAGTCTCCGATTCTGGCGAGGGCCGCTGGACGATCAAGGCGGCGATCGATGAAGGCGTCCCCGTACCGGTGTTAACGACAGCTTTATATGAGCGGTTCGCGTCGCGTGGTGAAGCCGATTACGCCGACAGATTGCTTTCCGCGATGCGCTTTGGTTTCGGCGGCCATCTGGAAAAATCCATTAAATAGGAGCACACCCGTCAGCCATGGTCGGCTAAAGGGCGGGTAGGATATCTGAAGCGCAGAAGATAGAGAAGGGAAACGCGAATCTACACCAGTGCTTCGCTGCAAATGATTTGCGGCACGAGACGTCCGTGCGATTCGAGACGTTGTCGATCGATGGCGTCTCGCATGTTGTGTTGAAGATAGATTTTTCCGAGCTCTTTCACCAAATCGCCTCCTGTGACTGAGTTTTTGCGGAGCAGGTTTATCTCTCGTTTGATTGCATCTGACAAACGAGTAGAGCGGACGTTGATCTGCGCCTTTAGCTCTTCGTCTTCGGCAGTTTTGAACAGCACACCCAGCTCCCGAAGGACATAGCGCTGTCCGTGGGTTAGTGAAACGGTGTGTTCGAGTTCAGCACGCCTATGTTTCGCGTCCTCAGCGAACTGCCCTTTCATTTTCATCAGTGCGGCGTTGTGATCTTTCGGCAGCGCGCTTGCCTTCGCGCCGGTTGTCGATGATGTCGTGTGCCGCCATGCGATGAACCGCTCCCCGCCGTAAAGTTGCCTTCATTCGACGCCACTGCATTATTGTGATCAGATGAAAAAATCTCTTCGTTCTTTCGCCGTCGCTCTCATGGCGATTTTTTGTTTTGCATTCATGCCGGTTACTCGGGCGCAAACGGGCAAACAGCCCCCCGGTGAATTGAAGGTTAAGCCGGGCAAGGAGCAAAATTCGTCCGAAACCGCCGCGTCGCCGGGCAATAAAGAATCCAAAGACGGCGATAAGGACAAAGAAGAAAAAGAGCCGGCACCGAGCGTGACCGAGCACACGATTACCGTTGGCGGGAAGACAATCAAGTACCGCGCGACTGCTGGTTACATGGTGATGCGGGATTGGAGCGAAAAAAAGAAAAAGGAAGGCGACGACGAAGAAAAAGCGCCATCAGCCATACCAGGAAAAGAATCCGACAAATCGAAAGAAAAGGACAAAGACAAGGATGAGCCGAAACAGAAGGCGAAAGTTTTTTATATCGCGTATACGCGGACTGATGTCGGCAACGATCCATCAAAGCGACCGATCACGTTTTCGTTCAACGGCGGACCGGGCTCGGCCAGCGTCTGGTTGCACATGGGCGCGCTCGGGCCGCGTCGCACCGAATTGACCGAGCGAGGCGAAGCGCCGCTGGCGCCGTATCACTTGGTGGATAACGAAGCGACCTGGCTCGATTCGACCGATCTGGTGTTCATCGATCCGGTTTCGACCGGTTACAGCCGGAGCGCGCCGGGCGAAGATCCGAAACAGTTTCACGGATTCAAGGAAGACCTCGCCAGCGTCGGCGATTTCATCCGGGTTTACACCTCGCGCAACGCGCGGTGGGCATCGCCGAAATTCATCATTGGCGAGAGCTACGGCACCACCCGCGCGGCCGGGTTGAGCGATTATTTGCAGGAGCGCTACGGGTTTTACGTCAACGGGATCATCCTGGTGTCGAGCGTGCTCGATTTTTCGTCCATCCGGTTCGCGCCCGGTAACGACCGGCCGTATCCGCTTTATCTGCCGAGCTATACCGCGGCAGCGTGGTATCACAAAAAGTTGCCGCAGGATTTGCAAAACAAACCGCTGACCGACGTGCTCAAGGAAAGTGAAAATTTCGCATCGAACCAATATCTGCTCGCGTTGATGCGCGGAGATCAGCTGGACGATAATCAACGCAAGGATTTGGCGAACAATCTTGCCCGGTTGACCGGTTTGCCGGCGGAGATGATTGCGCAGTCGAATTTCCGGATTCCGGCGAGAAGATTCTTCTTCGATTTGTTGAAGGACAAGAACCGTTCAATTGGGCGCTACGACGCGCGTTTCACCGGCATTCGCTACGAACCGGGCACGGAGGAAATCGATTTCGATCCGAGCTACGAAGCAGTGCTCGGTCCTTACAGCGCGACGTTGAATGATTACGTGCGGCGCGAGTTAAAGTTCGAGAGCGATCTGCCGTATGAAATGATCGCGGACGTGCGCCCGTGGAATTTCGCAAACGTGGCGGAGAACCAGTATCTCGATGTGGCCGAGGATTTGCGAAAGGCAATGAGCCGCAATCCGTATTTGAAGCTGTGGGTTTGCTGCGGCTACTACGATCTAGCCACGCCTTATTACGCCGCCGAGAACGTGCTTCACGGGATGCAACTCGACCCGACGATCCGCGACAACTTGCGGATCACGTTCTACGAAGCAGGGCACATGGTTTATATCAATCGCCCGTCGCTGTTGCAATTCCGCCAAGATGCCGACGCGTTTATGCAGGACGCGCTCAAGCCGAGGGTTGTGTCGAGCGCGGAGCGCTAAACGTGGTTGCGCTTACCGGAAGTGAATCGTCTTCTGGTTGCCAGTTGATCCGGACTGCAACTGCACGTCGCGGGTGTGTGTCTCGCCATCTACACTCAGAATAACTTGCGCTGGACCCTCGAAATCATCAGCCTTCTCCAACATGAGAAAGTCGGGCCCAAGCTGGGAGACCCTGATTTTCGCGCCGTCCCGCACGATATGCATCTTCACGTCAGCTGAATGTCCGGTGTGATTACTTGGCATGGATGAAGATTTACACGAACTCACTCGGCGATATACATTCAAGCGCAATATCACACTACGCGAGCCGTTGGGATTTGGAGTGCATGGTAACGTCTTTGCCGCAGAAGACAATACGAACCGAGGATTTTTCGCGCTAAAACTTCACCGCGAGCAACGGCCATTCGAGCAAGAATGCTCCGTTTATGAACGACTCCGTGAAGAACAGGTTGCGCAAATCCAGGGTCTCAATGTCCCTCAATTGCTGAGGGCCGATCAAGAATTCCGGACAATAGAGATGACAATTGTCCGCAAACCGTTCCTTCTTGGTTTCGCTGACGCTCGTTTAGATCAAGCGCCCGACTTCAGCGACGATGTAATTCAACAGTGGCAGGAGCAGAAGGCTGAAATTTTTGGCGAAAGATGGCCAGATGTCACTCGCGTTCTCGCAGCGCTGCAGGGACTCGGCATTTATCTGCTCGATGTTAATCCAGGCAATATTACCCTGCCTGACTGATCGGAAACGCGCTCTGGAAGTCTTTTAAACAGCCTATCGATTTTCGATTCAGATCTTAGATTTTCGCTGTTTCTGAAAGAATTCCTGTAAAATGGCCGCGCACTCGGCTGCCAACACTCCGCCGGTAATTTCGCATCGATGATTCAAAGCCGGTTGCTGCAACAAATTCATCAAACTTCCAGCAGCTCCGGCGCGCGCATCGGCGCAGCCGAAAACAACGCGGCGGACTCGAGTATGCACAATTGCGCCCGCGCACATGACGCATGGCTCTTTGGTGACGTATAGATCGCAACCGGTCAGACGCCAGTCGCTGACGGCCGCTTCGGCTTGAGTTAAGGCCAGCATTTCCGCGTGTGCGGTTGCGTCTTTTAGCAGTTCGACCTGGTTGTAAGCCCGTCCGATGATTTTTCCGGCGTTCACGACCACCGCGCCCACTGGAACTTCGCCCGCAGCTGCCGCCTTCTCTGCGAGCCGTAACGCCTCGCGCATGAACGAATCATCGCCCGATGTTGGTTGAGGATTAAAGATCGACATGCTCGGATACGTCTGTCCAATCTGACGATTGCGAATTACCTATAAACCGATGAAAAAACTATTCCCAATTCTCGTTTTGTTCTCTCTCTCCGTGGCTGGCATACGGGCCGACGATCAGGACGTTGTGAACCGGAGCGCAGAGACGCTTCGCGAATTCCGTCACATGCCGGAGAAGGGTTTGCCGGGGAACATCATTCGGCACGCCAAAGGTCTCGCAATTCTTTCGGTGGTGAAAGCGGCATTTGTTTTTAGCGGCAAAGCGGGCGAGGGCGTGGTGATTGCTCGGACCGAACATGGATGGTCGGGGCCGTCTTTTGTCGGGACTGGCGGCGCCGGATGGGGATTGCAAATCGGTGCCGAGGTAACCGATTTTGTGATCGTTCTCAATAACGACGCGGCGGTGCGCGCTTTTTCGCGAGGCGGAAATGTCACTCTTGGGGGCGACTTAAGTGCCGCGGCCGGGCCGGTTGGCCGCGACGCGGCGGCCGCGATCACGCCAACGGCGGCAATCTACACTTACAGCAAGAGCAAAGGTCTTTTTGCCGGGGCGTCGCTCGAAGGCGCAGTCATCGGCACGCGCAAAGGCGCAAACGAGCGCTACTACCATCGTCCAGTGACTGCGGCGGATATTTTGCAGGGGCGGGTGGTCGCGCCGGCGGGTTCGGCCCGGCTCGGCGAAGCCGCAGCTGGCCGCTGATTCCAGGAAAGACTCGCGCATTCAAACTTTACAAGCCGCCGCAGACTACGGCACTCTCCTGACGTGCGTGCGCTGGCGACGTTTTGCCTGGCGATCTGCTCGTTTTCGATCGCGCGGGCGCAGAATCAGGAACGATCGTTGGTGGATCGTCTGCTGAAGCCTGACATGACTTTGCAGAATTCCGCGCAGAACAAACAATTCCGTGCCGACGCCCAGTCGGTCAGCAAAAGCGCGACCGTAGCGCCATTCTATTTTGAGAACAAACCGAAGCCGCGAACGTTCTCTGAAACGCGCGATTTCCAGAGCGCCCAGTATGACGCGCGCTCTTTCTCCGACGGACAACATCGAAATAGTTTTTCGGACAAGCAGGCGAATTCAGTTTCGACTTATTCGGAGGCGTCTTTGCAACATCCGGTTCGTGACGTGTACGACCATGACAAGGCGGCAAAGAGTCGCGACTTTGCCGACCAACGGACATTTCTCGATCAGGGCAAAGATCAAAAAGCGCTCAATCGCCAAAATCCGCCGCTGACGATCGAACAGGTGCGCGAGTTGTTGAACAAAAATAAATAGCGAAGCGCTGCAGGGCGGCTCTCCTCAGCCGCGATTGAACCTTTGCCGCCGAGGACTGCGGCCACTACAATTACGGACATGCAACCGGACGAGGCGTTCGCGTTCCTGAAAAAAGGAGCCGCGCAAATCATCAGCGAAGCGGAATTGCGCGAAAAACTCGCGCTCGGCCGGCCTTTGCGAGTGAAGCTGGGCGTCGATCCCACCGCGCCGGACATTCATCTGGGCCACACCGTTGTTTTGCGAAAGCTGCGCCAGTTTCAGGATCTCGGTCACCAGGCTGTTCTGATCATCGGGGATTTCACCGGCATGATTGGCGATCCAAGCGGCCGTTCAGCCACGCGACCACATTTGACCCACAAAGAAGTGATGGCCAACGCCGAGAGTTATCGCGAGCAGGCCTTCAAGATCCTCGATCCGTCGCGCACCGAAACGGTCTGCAACGGTGATTGGTTCCGCTCGATGTCTTTTGAAGAGGTGATCCGTCTGAACAGCCGGGTGACGCTTCAGCAAATGTTGCAGCGCGAGGATTTTCGATCCCGGATTGATCAT
>Ga0187777_10003294_pt1 | contig 10321 bp, 8 predicted proteins | sample 1015_Q2_SP5_10_M_FD_132416 | JGI IMG/M metagenome (GOLD analysis project Ga0187777, IMG submission 132416) | Tropical peat soil microbial communities from peatlands in Department of Meta, Colombia - 1015_Q2_SP5_10_MG | ecosystem: Environmental > Terrestrial > Soil > Wetlands > Peat | place...
AGAGAAAGGTCAGGCGTGCGATGGGCTCAAGAGTTCGATTCCAGGGAGATAATCGAGTTTGGCGGCGCGCGAGACGACTTGCAAAATCGCTTCTGCCCGCGCCTGGGAAATGGCCGGTTTCTGATAGGTTCCGAGCAAGTCGGCGACCCGTTCTCGCGCTCGCGTCAGGATATCAGCGGTGGCCGGTTCGGCCCGGCGATCGATGACTGCTGAGGGAAAGTGCTGCTCTTTCCGAAACAGCGCACGAGTCTCCTTCAGCTTGAGGAAGTCGCCATGTAATCCGGTTTGTGCGAACGAGTCGACTGCGAGGCTCGGTGTTCTCGCTTCGATTCCACAGATCAGCCGTTGAGCACTGGCAATGGCTTCTGCATCGATCACCAACTTCTCGATGCTTTGGCAGGCAAGAAAATCCAGCATGCCAGCACCGGAAACCATATTGATTCCGGCTAAAGCTCCCAGCAAAGCCGAGTCGCCGCTTTCCATTCCGGCTTGAGCATCGATTTGACGGCCATCGCTGGCGACAAGGTATCCATGTGTGGGCAGGCCCAAGGATTTCCCGATCTGCGCGCAGCCCAGGTTCAACATGGCCGTCTCGATGGCACCCATGGGAGTATTGCCGGTACTCATATCGAAGATGGCCGGCGCTCCACCCCAAACGATGGGCGCACCTGGGTTCGCCAACTGATGAATGGTGATGCCCGCCAGACATTCGGCGGCATGTTGCACGATGGCTCCAGCTAAGGTCACGGGGGCGGTGGCGCCAGCCAGCGGCATGGAAACGATCTCCGCAGGCACATTCGCGCGGGCGAGTTGAACTATGTTCTGCGCCGCGAATTCGGACCAGTTTAATGGCGGGGAGGGACAAACATCGAAGGCAGCTCTGGGTCGCTGCCTTAGCTCATCGACTCCGCCCGCGTCTGCTGCCAGCAAGTCGATCATGACTTGCAACGTAGGAGCGCTAAACGCGCCGGTGACAATAGGCTTGTTGGAATACCAGAGCACGAGCAGCAGGCGGTACCAATCGCCAATCTGACTGGGCACATCACTGCAAACGATGGCGGTTGCCTGGGCTGCAAACTGGGGAAGCACTTCTGTGACCTGGACCATGCGGACTAAATCGGCTGCAGTGGCGGGACGAGGCTGCTGGCTTTCTGAATCAAGAATATTCAGGCAGGACGAACCGGGATCAAAGTGAACGTCGTCGCCGCCATAGTGAACTGCAGCTTCGCCGGAACGGCCGTAAAGATAGAAATCATGTGGCACCGAGTCCAGGATTCGGCGGATTAAACTCGTGGACAGGCGCGCTGTATCGCCCTCAACTCGTGCACCGGCGGAATGTAGGAGGTCGAGTGCTTCCGCAGAACCGACCTTCGTTCCGACCGTGTCTAACAGCTCCAGCGCTTCGCCGAGGATGCGATTGACGAGGGTGCGATCCAGAAGCTCGAGCTTGGGCCTCATAGAGTCACTGCGGCAGGCGTCAGTTTGTGTTCGAGGAGAGACTTCACCAATGCGACCGCACTGATGGCGTCTTTAGCGTAACCGTCAGCGCCGATCTCTTCTGCCCAGCGCTGGGTAACTGGTGCGCCTCCGACGATGATTTTTACCGACGGGCGCAATTCAGCTCGTTCCAGCGCTTCGACCACCCCTTTTTGGCCGCGCATCGTGGTGGTAAGCAGAGCAGACACGCCGACGATATCGGCATTCCATTCACGAGCTTTCCCAGCAAACTGATCGCCGGAAACATCTACACCAAGATCGTAAACCTTGAAACCGTTTGCCGTGAGCAAGGTTCCGACCAGAGTTTTGCCGATCTCGTGAATGTCGCCTTTGGTGGTTCCGAGAATGACCGTTCCGGCGAACGGGCGTTCTTCGCCTTGCCGCTTGAGCGCCGGTTCGAGGACAGCCATAGCGGCCTTCATCGCTTCCGCAGCAGCCAGCATGTCGGGTAAGAACATCTGGTGTTTAGCGAAGAGCTGGCCAACTTCCGCCATGCCTGGGACAAATCCGTTATCAATGACTTCGAGCGGGTGGTGCCCCTGGGCAAGTGCCAGGCTGGCCAAAGCCGACGCGTTTTCTGGAGCACCATCGATGATGCTCTGACGCATGGCGGCAAAATTCCCGTCCATAGGACCTCAGGAGGGATTTGACGCTCTAAGACGCACCACGGTCTGTGATTCAGGTCACTGGTTCCGGTGAGCGTTCGCGCGAGCCGTGTTCCGGAGCTTGTGTCCGGACTTGGCGTACGGCTTCGGCCATGGCGTATTTCAAATCCTCGATGCCTTTGCCGGTGACAGCGGAAATGGGGATTAGCTTCAGGTCTTGCTTCTTGCAATAGCGCCTGAGTTTCGCGAGCTTGTCTTTGTTGGCAACGTCGATCTTGGAAGCCACCATGATCATGGGCTTGTGTTCCAGATTCGCACCGAAACTTGCCAATTCACCCATAATGATTTCGACATCTTTGATCGGGTCGGGGCGGCCGCTGGCATCTGAGACATCGACCAAATGCACCAGCAGGCGGGTGCGTTCGATATGCCGCAAAAATTGCGTGCCGAGACCCGCGCCTTGGTGTGCACCCTCGATCAGACCAGGGATGTCTGCAACCACGAAGCTTTGCTCATCTGGCGGATGGCCGACCACAACCACACCCAAGTTAGGTTGAAGGGTGGTGAACGGATAATCGGCGATTTTGGGACGAGCGGCAGAGATGCGTGAGATCAGAGTGGATTTTCCGACATTGGGATAACCCACGAGTCCAACGTCAGCGAGCAATTTGAGTTCAAGTCGCAGGATGCGTTCTTCGCCCGGACGGCCGTCCTCGTGCTCACGCGGCGCCTGATGAGTGGAGGTCGCGAATTGGGCATTGCCGCGCCCACCTCGCCCTCCGTGAGCGATGACGATACGCTCATCGGGATGAGAGAAGTCGTGAACTCTTTGGTTGGTCTCCGCGTCATAGACCAGAGTTCCAACCGGAACTTTCAAAACCACGCTCTCCCCTTCGCGACCGGTCTTGTTCGATCCTTCGCCGTGCCGGCCGCGCTGCGCTTTGTATTCGGGATTGAAACGAAAGTGAACCAGTGTGTTATGGCGCTCGCTGGATTCCATGATGATGTCGCCACCCTTGCCGCCATCGCCGCCGGAAGGTCCCCCACGCGGGACAAACTTTTCCCGGCGGAAGGCGACACAGCCGTTGCCGCCGTCTCCGGCCTTCACTCGAATTGTGGCCTCATCGATGAACATGGTTGTGATTGGACGGGCGAGTCGCCCGTCCCAGATAACTAGAAAAACAAAAACCTCGCCCGAAGGCGAGGCGATGTGGTCTGCGATCGGGAAACGCCCGTTTACTTGGCTTCGACAGGTTCGATCATCACGAACTTGCCCATGGAGCCGCGATCCATGAACTTGATACGGCCGGTAATCTTCGCAAACAAAGTGTCGTCCTTGCCGCGGCCGACGTTCAAACCGGGTTTCACGCGAGTTCCGCGCTGCCGGACGATGATGGTGCCGCCGGGTACCAATTGCCCGCCGAAAGCCTTAAATCCGAGCCGCTGCGAATTAGAATCGCGTCCGTTTCTTGATGTGCCTTGTCCTTTTTTGTGTGCCATAGGTCAGTTTCCACTTTCGAGTTTCGAGTTAGGGTTTTTTCTTCTTGGCAGCAGTTTTCTTAGCTGCTGGCTTTTTCCCAGCTTTTTTCGCAGGTGCTTTGGCCTGTGCCTTTACTTCTTTCGGCCCTTCGGTCTCGGTCGTCGCGGCCCTCTTCGGTTTTGCTTCTTTCTTTGGCATATCGGGAGCTTTGAAGCTTTGGCCGTCAAACCCGATCTCCGTGATTCGAACCGCAGTGAATGGCTGGCGATGTCCCCGCAATTTCTTGTACTGTTTCTTGCGCTTGTAATGGAATACCAGAATCTTATCGCCGCGACCCTGCTCCACAATTTCGCCAATGACGTGAGTATCGGGTTTAGCCTTTTCGATCTGGCCTGCGGCGGCAGAAACCGCGAGAATGTCGCCAAACTCGACTCGGCCGGTCGTGCCATTGCCCTGGCTTTCAATACGAATCACATCGCCAGGAGCGACCCGGTACTGTTTGCCGCCAGAGCGGATGACCGCGTACATACTTGTGCCTCCGTCAAATGAAGCCCGCCGCGACTCTGCGTCGGGAAACTACCCATTTTGCTGCGTGCTGTTCCGCGTCGACGCTCTCGGCAACGATGGCGGCCGGCTCCAGAACGGAACCGTAAGTACAGGCAGACTGAAGTAGTTTATCGTGCGCTACGGAAGAGCGTCAAACGGGAACGCTCAGCAGGATTCGAGCTTGAAGAAACGAGTGGAACAGCGAGGCTCAGATTCTCACGCAGAAGCGTGACGCAAATCACTGATTTGCTCGAAGCAGACGATTATTGTCTACATACTGCCAGTCTCCCCCGGTTCGGTGTGGCACGAACCCAAGCACCCCGTTCCACTGACACGAGCGAATCAAGCGTCAAAGCGTGTTTTCTGCCGCAGCTTCTCAAGGAGCATGCGACGTTAGTAAGAAAAGCAGAAAACCAGTGAGACATGATCGCAATCGTCGTCCTGGTTCCCCCGGTTCTACAAACGTTGTCTTTACTCGGCGATTAGATGGCTTCGGTTCCCCCCTTTTGAACTCCATAACGAACGGCAGAGCGACAAGGCGCTGAGGGTTAGGCCTTAGCGGGCGCGGTCCGCCAGAAACAAAAGATCAAGTACCCGGACACTTACCAGAAAAAGGAGAGTGTAACTGGCATGGCAGAGCTATGTTCCCCATTCGGGGTCCCGAACATAGGAAAAGCATCGCAGTTCACCACCATGATCGACCCCGCACGATGGTATGCGATCTATACCCGCTTTCGTTATGAAAAGCAGGTTGCCGCAATGTTGGCGTACCGCGGAGTGGAACACTATCTGCCGCTGTACGAAGCTGTTCATCGCTGGAAGGACCGGAATGCGCGCGTGCAGCTTCCATTGTTTCCTTCTTACGTGTTCGTTTATCTGAACCTACAGGATCGAATGCGCGCGCTGACGATTCCGGGTGTGATTCGGTTAGTAGGATGCCCGCACGCTGAGCCGCTAGAAGGCGAGGAAGTAGAAGCTATTAGAAATTACCTGTCGTCGCGGCTTCCGGTAGAACCTTATCCATACCTGACCAAGGGAAGCCGTGTACGGATTACGGGTGGACCGTTAGCGGGGATGGAAGGTCTCATTCTACGGCGAAAATCCACTTGCCGCATCGTGATCAGTCTTGACCTGATTCAGCGGTCGATGGTGGTTGAGGTTCCGGCATCGGACCTGGAAGCAACGGGCATTCCCGTACAACAGGTCGCCGCCGCATAAATCCAAGGACGTCCAGTTCTCACCTTGCAAGCTCCGAGGTTTCTATGAGCAAACATTTCGAATTGCTGCAGCAGTTGGATCCGGAGTTGGATATTTTCACCCCGGAGCATCGTCCCATTAGCAAACGGGCGATAGTTGCGATCAACCCCGCTCCGTCTCCATCAGTCGAAACAGAGTGGCTCCGCGCGTGGCGCACTTTGCGCCGGCAATGGCGTGCAGTCGCGATTTTCGCGGCTGCGGTGATGGCGACGGTGTTACTGGTAACGGTGCTTACCAAACCTCTGTATGAGCCTGCGGCGCGCGTAGAAATCGATCCGCCAGGGGCTGAGCTATTCAACCTGGAAGGACGAGAGGCGAGCGAGACGTCGCCTGAGTATCTGGAGACTCAAGCACGCAACATGCAAAGCCCTGAGCTGCTAGTGAGCGTGATGCGGCAACTTCAACTGGATCAGAATTCCGAGTTCAAAAACAAGGGATTCGCGTCGCGCGCACTCAACGCAGCGCTGTCGTTGGTCGATCGCGTACCGGTATGGCTGTGGGGCCGCAGAAAGTCCGAGTCGCAGCCGCAATTACCTGCCGGACTGCAGATGCTTAGTCCTAGTGAAGCCTCAACTTTCAGTTCGATGCAATCACAGCTCACAGTCAAACGCGACACCGCCAGTCACCTGGTGAACATCAGTTTCAGCAGCCACGATCCGGTTTTGTCGGCGCAGATTACTAACACGCTGTTGCATTCGTTCATTGATCGCAGTTATCAGATCCGGCATGAAGCGATCATGCAATCGACCGAATGGTTGTCCCGTCAGCTTGATGACATCCGATCGCGTATGGAGCAATCGAACCGCGCGCTTGCCGAGTTCCAGAGTACTAGCGGTATTACTGATGTGGACCAGAACAAGAGCACATTTTCCGAGCAAATGGCGGAACTGAGCCGGCAGAAGACGCAAGCGCAAGCAGAACGGATCCAACTCGAATCATTTTTGGGTAAGGCGAAAGATGGAGAACTCGAAAATCTGCCGCAAGTACAGAACAGTCTTGTGATACAGACCCTCAACCAAAAATTGGGGGAGACCCGGGCCGAGCTGGCCCAAACTCTCGCCATTTATGGCGATAAACATCCCAACGCAATTCGGTTGCAAAACCAGGTGGACGAACTGGCATCGCAACTACGATTGCAGCGCAACGCCATTCTCGGACAAATGCAAACCAGTTATGCGGCGGCACTCACGCGTGAGCACATGATCGACAGCCAGATGCGTGGCACAGCAAAAGAACTGGGGCAGATGGCGGAGTACGCTGCCCTCCGGAAAGATGCCCAGGTAAACGCTGATCTTTACAACGCACTTTATGCGCGCATAAAGGAAGCTGGTATCACGGCAGCTTCAAAGTCCAGCAATATTCGCATCGTGGATCAGGCTCCAGTGTTAACCAGCCCAAGCAGCCCACGTCCGCTGGTGAACCTGGGAATTGGGCTGATCGTGGCAGTCATCGGCGGCATCATGGTGGTTTTTGGACGTGAGGCCCTTGATAACCGTGTACGAACTGCCGAGGACGTACTGCGCTCGACCGGAATAACCACAATTGCAATGATGCCCATCGTAAATGGCAAGGGACGGGCTGGTTTGCTTGCGCCGCTGGGCATGCGAAAGAATGGAGCACTACCAGAACCTCTGAAGTTTCTTTTGGAGCAGCCAGATTCAGAGCAATCGGAAGCCATTCGCGGCCTGCACACGGCGGTCATGCTTTCCAATCCGGGCCGTCCACCTCGCGTGTTGCTGGTGGCATCGTCCCTGCCGGGGGAAGGCAAAACTACGGTCGCAATCAATTTGGCGATTGCCCTGGCACAGCAAGGGAAGACTTGTGTTCTCGATGCCGACCTGCGGCGCTCCAGCATCGGCAAGGCTTTTGGCTTGAATGGTCACCCGGGACTCGGCGAATTCCTGAAAGAAAACGTCGATCTGGATTCAATTTTTGGCCCCGCCCAGGGCATTCCGGGATTGACCATCATCCCTGCCGGCCCCGCCGATAAGGACCCCGGAAAATTGGTGAATTCGGAGATCATGAGAATCCTGCTGCGAAAGCTGCGCGAGAGGTTTGACTTCGTGGTGGTCGATTCTCCTCCGATTCTTCCATACGCAGACGGACGGGCCCTCGCTCCCTTTGTAGACGGAATTGTCTTTGTGGGTCGGGCAGATGTGGTCACCCGAGATGCAATGGCACGCTCAATCGAGCTACTCAATGAGGTCCACAGCGCGCCGGTGCTGGAAATCGTATTGAATGGTGCGGATGCCCATCGGGAGTCCTACGGATACGGCTACAGCTACAAGTACGGTCACACGGAAAAACGAGCTTCTTAGCTGAATCCATCTCAGATCCAGCAAGAAAGATCACTACAGGAGCCAACCATGGTCACAGTCGCACTTTCTTCGCCAGCTGAAAAAAGCAAATCAAAACCCATTGCGCCACTGTTCCCTTTCTTGGATCTGCAGGCGCAGTTTGAGAGCATTCGCGGCGAGGTGATGGACGCGATCGCCAGAACAATGCAGAGCGCGCGATTCATTCTTGGGCCGGAGGTGCAGAACCTGGAGGCTGAAATCGCGCAATACATCGGTTGCAAGTTCGCAATTGCATGTGCCTCAGGATCGGATGCTTTATTGCTGGCGCTGATGGCGCTCGGTATCGGTCCGGGGGACGAAGTCATTACTACTCCGTTCACGTTTGTGGCGACAGCAGGATCGATTGCACGTTTAGGCGCCGTACCCGTATTCGTCGACATAGACCCGATCACCTACAACCTAAACGTGCGCGAAGTGGCAAAAGCGATGACGTTGAACACACGCGCCATTATTCCTGTGCACTTGTACGGGCTGGCTGCTGATATGGGCCCACTGCTTGAGATCGCAAATTCGGGGGGTGTCGACATTATCGAGGATGCCGCGCAGGCGCTGAGCGCAATTTGGCAAGACCAAAAGGTGGGAAGGATCGGAAGAATCGGATGCTTCAGTTTCTTTCCTTCCAAGAATCTGGGCTGCGCCGGGGATGGCGGAATGATGACCACGAATGACGCTGATCTAGCCGATCGCTTACGCTTGCTGCGCGTGCACGGCAGCCGAAGCAAATATCACTGCGAAGTTCTGGGAGTGAATAGCCGACTGGACGCGCTGCAGGCTGCGATCCTGCGCGTCAAACTGCCTCACCTGGAAAGCTGGACGGAAGGTCGCCGGGCCAATGCCGATCGTTATCGTCGACTATTTGCAGAGATGAACCTCGGAGACCGTGTCGTGCTCCCAGTAGAACCTGCCGGATCGCGACATGTCTACAACCAGTTCGTGATTCGCGTCCCCGAACGCGACGCACTGCGTGAGCATCTGACGCGATCGGGAATTCCAACTGAGATTTATTATCCAGAACCCTTACACCGACAACCAGCCTTCTCCCATCTCGGCGGCTCGTTTCCCGAAGCCGAACGCGCCAGCCGCGAAGTTCTGGCTCTGCCTATTTTCCCGGAACTCACAGAAGCGCAACAACGGCGGGTGGTAACCGCCATCGCGGAGTTCTACTTGTAAAGGTCATCCCACCAGGTCGAATTAAGGAGCGAGAAATGAGTGCGTGTAATGCAAAAATCGCGGTGATTGGCTGTGGCTATTGGGGAAAAAATCTAGTTCGCAATTTCTACGAGCTCGGCGCTCTGCGCTGGGTGTGTGACGTGAAGGGCGAGGTGGCGAGCGAAGCAGCACAGAAATACTCCGTACGCGCCAGTGCTGATCCGGCAGACGTGCTCGCGGATCCCGAAGTTGAAGCGGTCGCCATCGCCGCACCGGCAAGCGAGCATTATGAGCTTGCACGTCGATGTCTGCTCGCGGACAAACATGTTTTCGTAGAGAAACCGCTTGCACTGCATCTCGAGGATGGACGCAGGTTAGTCGAGCTCGCGCGCAGCCGGAAGCGTCTGCTGATGGTGGGACATATTCTGCAATACCATCCAGCAATTTTGAAACTTAAGGAACTCATCACAGAAGGGCAACTCGGAAAAATCAACTACATCTATTCCTCGCGTCTCAATCTAGGCAAATTGCGAACCGAGGAAAACATTCTGTGGAGTTTCGCGCCTCATGACATTTCGGCAATTTTGTTCTTACTGGATGAAATGCCGGCGAAAGTGGCAAGCCAAGGCGGCACATACCTGAATCCACAGATCGCGGACACCACGTTGACCACATGCGAGTTTCGGAGCGGAGTGAAGGCCCATATTTTCGTGAGCTGGCTGCATCCCTTCAAAGAACAGAAGCTCGCCATCGTGGGTGGGAAGAAGATGGCAGTTTTCGATGATACAGAGCGGGAGCGGAAACTGGTTCTGTACTCGCATCGCATTGATTGGCTGGCGCGCACGCCGGTGGCTCATAAGGACGGAGGAGAGGTCGTTCCTCTGCTACCGGACGAACCACTTCGGCGCGAATGCGAACACTTCCTGCATTGCATTGGAAGTGGAGAGACTCCGCGAACCGATGGCGAGAACGGACTTCAGGTATTGCAAGTGTTGGAGGCGTGCGGCCGCTCACTCGGCCAGAACGGGATGCCTGTTGAGGTTCAGGTCGCGGAACCACAGTACGTTGCCCATTCCACAGCGGTTGTCGATCCTGGCTGCGAGATTGGCGCAGGCACAAAGATTTGGCATTTCAGCCACATTATGAGCGGTTCAAAAATCGGGGCACGCTGCAATTTGGGACAGAACGTGGTGGTCAGTCCGGAATGCAAAATCGGCGACAACGTGAAAATCCAAAACAATGTTTCTATTTACACCGGCGTTGAACTGGAAGACAACGTTTTTTGCGGGCCGTCCATGGTGTTCACCAACGTGGTCAATCCGCGAAGTCACGTCATACGTCGGCATGAATATCGACGAACGCTGGTTAGAGAGGGCGCTTCTATTGGGGCCAATGCAACAGTTGTCTGTGGCATTACCATTGGACGCTAT
>Ga0187777_10003296_pt1 | contig 10317 bp, 6 predicted proteins | sample 1015_Q2_SP5_10_M_FD_132416 | JGI IMG/M metagenome (GOLD analysis project Ga0187777, IMG submission 132416) | Tropical peat soil microbial communities from peatlands in Department of Meta, Colombia - 1015_Q2_SP5_10_MG | ecosystem: Environmental > Terrestrial > Soil > Wetlands > Peat | place...
TGGCCGGCTTCTACGACGACCGGCCCGGCCAGCGCCGCCTCTACGCCGTCAGCGAGAACCGCTCGCTCACGCCGATGAACCAGATCGTGCTCGCCCACGAGATGCGCCACGCCCTGCAGGACCAGTACGCGGACCTGCACGCGCTGGTGAGCGACTCGCGGTCCGACTTCGACGACCGCCGGGTGGCGGTGATGGCTCTCTTCGAGGGCGACGCCACCCTGGTGATGGAGCGCTTCCTGCGCCAGCGGCTGGGCAGCCTCGGCACCGCGCTCGGGGGCGGTGGCGGCGAGGGAGGTCTCGACGAGGCCGGGCCTGCGGCTCTCGCCATGCCGGGCCTCTTCGAGGTGCCCGGCGCCCCTCCCATCGTCCGAGACCAGCTGGTGCAGCCCTACCTCACGGGCCTGACGTTCGCCAGGGCCCTGTGGGAGCGGGGAGGGGCCGAGGCCCTGCGCGGGGCCTGGAGCGCGCCGCCGGTCTCGACCGAGCAGGTGCTGCACCCGGCGCTCTTCTTCGCACACCAGGCGCCGCGCGCCGTCTCGCCGCGGCAGCCGGCGCCGAGCGGAGGGCGGCTCGTCTCCGAGGGTGTCTTCGGCGAGCTGCTGCTGCGGACGCTGGTGGACGGCGACCAGGCGGCGGCCGAGGGCTGGGCCGGCGACGGCTGGCGCCTGTGGGACGTCGGCGGGCGCACCGCCCTTCTCTGGCGCAGCGAGTGGGCGAGCTCGCGCGACGCGGACGAGTTCCACCAGGCGCTGCGCCGCCGCTTCGCGCAGCACCACGCCGGGACCGGCGAGGTGGCGGGCTGGGAGACCTTCGGCGAGAAGGGCGCGCGCGCCTTCGCCGTCCGCCGAGACGGCGACGCGGTGGAGCTCGCCTCCGCCGACGACGCGGCGCTCCTGGCCACGCTGCTGGGCGCCTCCGCGCGCGGGGCGGGCGACGAGGACGGCGCGCCTCGCCCCGGAGAGGCGACGGGCAGCACCGGGCCGTGGTCGAACTTGACTTCGCCCGCGGTCGGGTTAGAGTCCCAGGACACGAGCCCGGACGCGGATCAGACGTTGGCCGGCCGAGGCGTGTCGGCCCGCGATTCGAGCCGAGGGGGAGCGATGGCGACTTCGACACCGCCGGGAGCCGGGAATCAGACGAACCTGGGGATGGCCCCGAACGTGGCGGGGCTCCTGTGCTACGTCCCCTGCTGCATCGGGCTCATCTTCTCCATCGTGGCCGTCATCGTGGAGAAGCAGAGCCGGTTCGTGCGCTTCCACGCCTTCCAGAGCCTGCTCCTGCACGCCGCGGCCATCGTCCTCGGCCTGGGCGCCTCGGCTGTGCGCATGGCGCTGGCGTTCAGCGGCCTCGGCATGGTCGGCCTGCTGCTCTCCTTGGTGCAGATCGTGGTCGGCTTCGGCCTGCTGGCCGTCACCATCTTGATGATGATCAAGGCCAACTCCGGTGAGGAGTTCGAGCTTCCGGTGATCGGGCCCATGGCCCGCAACTGGGTATAGGCCAGGCCCGGCGGACGCCGCTGCCGGCTCGGGACGGGGCGCCTCTGGCGTCCCGTCCCTTTCTTGTATGGGGACGAGGCGCCGGCTCAGACGGCGGCCTGCTCCAGCAGCACTCGGCCACTGCCCTCCAGCCGCAGCAGGCGGGCGCCGTCCTGGGTCGAGGGCAGGACCACCTCGTAGACCTGCGGGTCTTGGACCACCTCGGCGCGGAGCGCGCCGGTCCAGGCGATCAGCGAGGCGGCGGGCACGCACACGGGCACCCCGGGACGGACCACCAGCGGCAGCGGCCGGCTGGTGACGGAGAGCGCCGCCGTGCCGGTGCCTTCGAGGGCGACCAGCTCGATCGGCGAGGGCTCGCCGATGCGGACGAAGCGGGGCGAGAGGCCCTCCTCACAGGCGAGCAGCCGGTCGGGGGACACGAAGACCGCCTCGCCGCCCACCGGGAGGAAGCTGATGTCGCGCTCGCCGGAGCTCAGGATGAGCCGGCCGGTGCCGGTGACGATGACGAGCGAGACCTGGGCGCCGGGCCGGCGGTGCTTCACCCAGAAGGTGAGGTTGCCGGTGTAGGAGTAGATGGTGCCCTGGCGGATGTAGACCTTCCCGGAGAAGTCGACTTCCAGCAGGCCCCGCTCGAGCACGCGAAACACCTCGCGGCCCGGCTCCGCGGTGATGATCGGGGGCAGCGACAGCGGCTCCGCCTCGTTGGCGGGGCGCTTCTCCGCCGGCTCGCCGGTCTCCTCAGCGAGCAGCGTGGGGCTCACCGGGCGCAGCTGCTTGCCCGCCGCGAGCAGCAGCGGGTCCGGCTCGTCCGACGCCTCGGGCGACCTCGGCGCAGCGGCCGCGGCGCTCGGCGCGGCCGGCGAGGCTGCGGCCGCCGCGGCCGCCACCAGCGCGGCGACGGCGGCCGTCGTCGGGCCCATGCGGGGCGGCGGCAGGGTCTGCTGAGAGGACGCGGCGGCGTGCGCCGGCGGCGCCGGCACGGACCCGGTCGGGGGCAGGGTGGTGCTGCCCGCGTCGGAGCGGCCGTCGGGGTCGAGCCGGCCCTGCAGGCGCTGGACCATGAGGTTGGCGCCCGCCTGGCGGTACTGGAAGATCGCGTCCTTGTACCGCTGCATGCGCTCGTAGATCGAGCCCAGGTAGAAGTGGATCTTGGGGTTGCCCTCGCTGAGCTCGAGGGCCTTGCGGAAGGCCTGCTCCGCGTCCTCCAGCCGGCCCAGCTTGAAGCAGATGAGCCCGAGGTTGTGGTGCAGGGTGGCGATGTCCGGGCTCTGGGCGATCAGCTTGCGGTAGACCTCCTCCGCCTTCACCAGCTTGTCGCCGCGGAAGTAGACGAGCCCGAGCAGGTTCAGCACCCGCAGGTCGCGCGGGCGCAGCAGGTAGGCCTCCTCCAGCTGGCGCTCCGCCTCCTCGAACTTGCGGGCCTCGAACGCCTCGCGTCCCTTGTTGAGCTGGGTGAGGAAGAGGCCCTCGTCGAACGGACCGCGCGGGATCGGGTCGGGCATGGTCCTCTCGCTCACCTGCTAGTCCAGCGCTCGCACCGTCTGGTACACGGTGCCCTCCGGAGGCGGCGCCTCGGCGACGTGGGCGACGCCCCCCGGATCGCGCCAGCGATAGTACGTCCGCGGCCGCGCCGGCTCCAGCCGCCCCGTCCGTCCGGCAGGGCGGACGACCGGCTGGGGCGGCCGCAGGCCGGGCGAGGGGGTGAAGAACGAGGCGGCTCCGCCTGCCGCCGCCGTCGGCGCGAAGGTGAAGCCGCCGAGCAGCGCCTGGATCTTCGCCACGTAGCCGCGCGTCTCCTTGAACGGCGGCACGCCGCCGTAGCGGGCGACGGCGTTCTCGCCGGCGTTGTAGGCGGCGAGCGCCAGCTCGGCGTCGCCGGCGAACTGGTCGAGCAGCAGGCGCAGGTAGCGGGTACCCGCCAGGATGTTGGCCCGGGCGTCGAAGGCGTCGGCGACGCCGAAGCGGCGCATGGTCGCCGGCATCAGCTGCATCAGCCCGCGGGCGCCCTTGGAGGAGACGGCCCACTGGTCGAACTCCGACTCCACCGCGATCACCGCCCGCACCAGGTCGGGGCTCACCTGGTGGAGCCGGCAGGCCTCCTCCACGTGGGCGTCGAACTGGCCGGAGTAGCGGGAGGGGCGGAAGCTGCGGGAGTGGATGAGCGTGCCCTTGCCGGGGTAGGTGAGGCGGAAGGAGGCCGAGTCGGGGGCGTTGGTCGCCTCGACCACGCCGTTGGCGTTGACGCGGGTGTAGACCTGCGCGAGGAGCGGGGCCGGCAGCAGCAGGGCCGCCGCCAGCAGAGCGGTCCTAGGCACGCGGCGCCCCCTCCGCCAGCGAGCGCAGCAGCTCCCGCGCCCTTTGGCGCAGGGCGTCGATGTCGCCTTCTTCCACCCCGCCGCCCTGGGCGAAGTCGGCCCGGCCGCCGCCGCGCAGCGAGAGCTGCTTCATCAGCTCCGGCGCCTTGATCGAGGGCGTGAGGGAGGGCGAGACGGCGGCGATGACGCTCGTGCCCTCGTCCGAGGAGGCGGTGGAGACGAGGGCGAAGCGGCGGTCGCGGTGGCTGTTGCGGAAGTCGTCGACCACCGCGGCGTGGGCCTTGCGGTCGAGCCCCTCGAAGCGCGGCGTCCACAGCAGTGTGCCGTTGACCTCCTCCTGGTCGGAGCGCGAGGCAGCGGCGGGAGAGGCGGTGGCCAGCTTCAGCTTGAGCGCCTGGACCTCCCGCTCGCGGGCCTTCAGCTGGTCGCGCAGCCGCGCGTACTCGTCCACCAGCTCGCGGCGGTCCACCCGCGCGAAGGACTCCAGCTCCTCCAGGATGCCTTGGTCCTGCTGGGCGCGCGCCACCGCGGCCTCGCCGGTCAGCGCCTCCACCCTCCGGGTGCCCGCGGAGATGCCCTGCTCGGCGGTGAGCAGGAAGAGACCGATCTCGCCGGTGTGGTCGACGTGGGTGCCGCCGCAGAACTCCTTGGAGAAGCCGGGCACCTCCACCACCCGCACGCGCTCGCCGTACTTGTCGCCGAAGAACGCCAGCGCGCCGTAGGCCAGCGCCTCCTCGCGGCCCATCTCCTTCTTCTCCACCAGGGCGTCGCGCAGGATCTCGCCGTTCACGCGGTTCTCGATGTGCCGCAGCTCACGGGAGGACACCGGCGCGAAGTGGCTGAAGTCGAAGCGCAGGCGGTCGGGAGCCACCAGGCTGCCGGCCTGCTTCACGTGCGGCCCCAGCGTCTCGCGCAGGGCGGCGTGCAGCAGGTGGGTGCCGGTGTGGTGGCGCATGGTGGCCGAGCGCCGCTCGGCGCCGACCACCGCCCGCACCCGCATGCCGGCCTCGAAGCCGCCGTCGGTCACCCGCAGGTGGTGCACGTGCAGCCCGGGCAGCGGGCTGGTGGTGTCGCTCACCTCGGCCGAGGAGCCCTCGCCGGCGATGACGCCGCGGTCGCCGACCTGTCCGCCGGCCGCCGCGTAGAAGGGGGTGCGGTCGAGCACCAGCAGGCCCGCCTGCCCCGCCTCCAGGCGGCGGACGGGGGCGTTGTCGCGCAGGACCGCCAGCACCCGCGCCTCCTCGACCACCAGCGTGTCGTAGCCGAGGAAGCTGGTGCGGCCCTGCTCCAGCAGGGTGGCGAACACCGGGTCACCCTTGACCACACCCATGCGGCTCGCCTGCCGGGCGCGCTCCTGCTGCGCCGCGAGCTCCGCCTCGAAGCCGGCCGCGTCCACGCGCAGCCCGCGGTCAAAGGCCAGCTCCTCCGTGAAGTCGACGGGCAGGCCGTAGGTATCGTAGAGGCGGAACAGGTCCGCCCCGGGAATGGTCCCGCCGGGCGGGAGCCGGGCGGCGATCTCGTCGAAGATGGCCGTGGCCTGGCGCAGGGTGGTGCCGAAGCGCTCCTCCTCCACCAGCACCACCCGGGCCAGGGTCGGCTCGTGCGCCACCAGCTCCGGGTAGGGCGCCTTCATCCGCTCCACCACCGCGTGGGTGAGCCGGGAGAGGAACGGCCCGTCGATGCCCAGCTTCTTTCCGTGCCGCATGGCGCGACGCATGATCTTGCGCAGCACGTAGCCGCGGCCCTCGTTGCCCGGCAGCACGCCATCGGAGATGAGGAAGGTGGTCGCCCTCAGGTGGTCGGCGATCACCCGCATGGAGACGTCGTCGGCCGGGTCCCTCCCGTAGCTCTTGCCGGCGCGGGCCGCCACCGCGTCGAGGAGAGGCGTGAACAGGTCGGTGTCGTAGTTGCTGAGCCTGCCCTGGACCACGGCGGTCACCCGCTCCAGGCCCATGCCGGTGTCGACGCAGGGCGCGGGCAGGGGCAGCAGGGCGCCGTGCTGGTCCCGGTCGTACTGCATGAAGACCAGGTTCCAGACCTCGAGCCAGCGGTCGCACTCGCACTCGACGCCCTTGCAGGCCCGGCCCTCCGCCTCCTCGGGGCAGGGCAGGGCGTTGCCCTGGAAGAAGTGGATCTCCGAGCAGGGGCCGCAGGGGCCGGTGTCGCCCATGGCCCAGAAGTTGTCCTTCATCCCGAGCTCCAGGATGCGCTCGGCGGCGACGTGCTTGAGCCAGAAGGCGTGGGCCTCGCCGTCGCGGGGGACGGCGTTCTCGCCCTTGAAGATGGTGACCTTGAGGCGGTCCTTCGGCAGCCCCAGGGAGGCGGTCAGGTACTCCCAGGCGAAGGCGATGGCGTCCTTCTTGAAGTAGTCGCCGAAGGAGAAGTTGCCCAGCATCTCGAAGAAGGTGTGGTGGCGGGCGGTGCGGCCCACGTTCTCGAGGTCGTTGTGCTTGCCGCCGGCGCGGACGCACTTCTGGGAGGAGGCGGCACGGGTGTAGTCGCGCTTCTCGCGGCCGAGGAAGACGTCCTTGAACTGGTTCATCCCCGCGTTGGCGAAGAGCAGGGTGGGGTCGTTCTGGGGCACCAGCGGCGAGGAGCGCACCACGCGATGGCCACGCTCCTCGAAGTAGCGCAGGAACCCCGCCCGGATGTCGTCGGCCGTATTCAACGCTCCTCTCCCTCCAGCGGCTCCAGGCCCTCGAGCGCGTCCGACCAGCGGGGCCACAGCTCCGCCAGCCGCTCCTTTACCAGCCCCGGCGCGAACCCCCGTCGCAGCAGGAAGGCCCACAGCCGGGGTAGCCGCCTTTCCGGCTCGACCCGCGCGTGCGCCTTCCAGTAGCGCCGGGCGAGCGAGTCGACCACCGCACCCTCGTCCACCTCGGCGAGGGCGCTGTGCAGGCCTGCCTCGACCTCCCGGCGGCCGACCCCGCGCTGCCGCAGCGCTTGCCGGATGCGGGTGCGGCCCAGCCCGTGGTGGGCGAGGCGGCTGGTCGCGAAGCGGGCGGCGTAGCCGGAGTCGTCGAGGTACTTCTCCCGGACCAGCCGGGCGATCGCCTCGTCCACCTCGTCCGCCTTGTGCCCGCGCAAGAGCAGCGCGCGGCGCAACTCCGCCCGCGTGTGGTCGCGGCGGGCCAGTCGCTGGATGGCCCGACGGTAGGCAGTAGGGGGAACGCCCGCCTGTCGTCCGGGCATTCCTCTCCTACTGCTCGAGGTCGAACGACTGCATCGTCCGCTCCATCTCCTCGGCGGCCATGTCGGACGCGGACTGGATCCCCTGGATCTTCAGCTTGAACTCGTCCGGGTTGCTCGCCCGGCGCAGAGCCTCGTCGTAGCTGATCAGCTCCTTCTTGTAGAGCTGGAAGATCGACTGGTCGAAGGTCTGCATGCCGTACTGCGAGACGCCGGCCGCGATCGCCTCGTGGATGAGCTTGGTCTTGTCCTTGTTGATGATGCAGTCGCGGATGAACGGGGTGGTGATCATCACCTCCACCGCTGGCACCCGGCCGTGCCCGTCGGCGCGCGGGATGAGGCGCATGGAGATGACCGCCTTCAGGACACCGGCGAGCTGCAGGCGGATCTGCTTCTGCTGGTGCGGCGGGAAGACCGAGATGATGCGGTTGATGGTCTCAGTCGCGTCCAGGGTGTGCAGGGTGGAGAGGACCAGGTGGCCGGTCTCGGCGGCGGTGATGGCGGTCTCGATCGTCTCGTAGTCGCGCATCTCGCCGACCAGGATGACATCCGGGTCCTGGCGCAGCGCCGAGCGCAGCGCCGCGGCGAAGGAGCGGGTGTCGACCTCCACCTCGCGCTGGTTGACGATCGACTTCTTGTCCCGGTGCAGGAACTCGATCGGGTCCTCGATGGTGATGATGTGCTCGCAGCGCTGCGAGTTGATGTAGTCGATCATCGCGGCGAGAGTCGTCGACTTGCCCGACCCCGTGGTCCCGGTGCACAGGATCAGCCCGCGCTGCTCCTGCGAGATCTTCTCCAGCACCACCGGCAGGCCCAGCTCGCGGACGGTCATGATCTTGACCGGGATCACGCGGAGCACCAGGCCGACGGTGCCGCGCTGCTGGAAGACGTTGCAGCGGAAGCGGCCCAGGCCCGGGACCGAGTAGGCGATGTCGATCTCCAGGTTGTCCTTGAACTTCTGCTTCTGGCGGTTGCTCATGATGGAGAACGCCATGGCGATGGTGTCCTCCTGCATCAGCCGCTTGGTCTCCACCAGCGGGATCAGCTCCCCGTTGATGCGCAGCACCGGGTGCGATCCCACCTTGAGGTGGAGGTCGGAAGCCTTACGCTCCGACGCCATCTTCAGGAGGTCGTTGATGTGCATCGTTCTCCCCGCCCGGGGGCCTACCTCGCCCCGCCCTTGACCGCCCCCGCGAGGGCGGGCACGAACGTCAGCCAGCCGTGCGCGTCATCGGCGCGCTCGGTCACGTCGAAGAAGGCCTTCTGCAGCGCGGCGGTGACCTCGCCGCGGCTGCCCTTGCCGACAGTCTGACGGTCCACCGAGCGAATGGGAGTGATCTCCGCCGCAGTCCCCGTAAAGAACAGCTCGTCAGCGAGATAGAGCATCTCGCGTGGCAGCGCCTTCTCCTCGACCGGGATGCCTTTGGAGCGGGCCAGCGAGAGCACGCTGTCCCGGGTGATCCCCGGCAGGACCGAGGAGACGAGCGGCGGCGTCAGCAGGCGTCCCTTGTGGACGGCGAAGAGGTTCTCGCCGCTGCCCTCGGAGACGTAACCCTGCGGGTCGAGGGCGATGCCCTCGACGAAGCCGCCCTTCACCGCCTCGACCTTGATGAGCTGCGAGTTCATGTAGTTGGCGGCGCTCTTGGCCATGGCCGGCAGGGTGTTCGGCGCCATGCGCGTCCAGGAGCTGACGCAGACGTCGACGCCCTGCTCGAGCGCCTCGCGGCCGAGGTACTTGCCCCAGTCCCAGACCATGATCGCCATCTCGACCGGGCTGCCCAGGGGGTTGACGCCGAGCTGTCCGGGCCCGCGGTAGATCACCGGCCGGATGTAGCAGGCGTCCAGCCTGTTCGCCGCGATCGTCTCCAGGATCGCCGTGTTGACCTGCTCGGGCGTCCAGGGCACGTCCATCCAGTAGATGCGGGCCGAGTTGAAGAGCCGCTCGGTGTGGGCGTCGAGGCGAAAGACGGCGGAGCCCCTCGCGGTCTTGTAGCAGCGGATCCCCTCGAACACGGCCGAGCCGTAGTGGATGACGTGCGCGCCGATGTGGATCTTCGCGTCGTCCCAGGGGACGAGACGCCCGCTCATCCAGATGTAGTCCGAGCGCGGAGAGGACATAGCCTGCGCATGAGAAGACATGGCCAGCGCATGATAGCCGTCCGGCGCGGCGAGTGTCAACGAAGCGTCGCGGCGAAGTAACTGAGAGTCAGACCTTTAGGCGCCCAACCCGGGGGTGCGCGAGGGGGGCGGAGCCCCCTCGCCTGAAAGGACGCCGGCAACGGGCTGTTGGCCAGTTCACGTCGCTAGTTCTCTCCCTGATGGACTACGTGCCGACCGTCGTCTACTGCTTCTCCCCGCAGAAGGCGCAGGTGTCGGAGCGGGCGTGGAGGGGCTTGCGGCAGTGCCAGCAGAAGCCGCGGCGGGGGACCTCGCGGGCGCGGAGACGCCGGCGGATGTCCTCCATCTCGGTCGCGTTGTGGTCGATCTCGGCGGCGGTGGCCAGGTCGTCGAGGAGCTCGGAGGCGTGCTGGTAGCGCTCGCTGAGCTCGGGGGCGAGCGCCTTCATCACGATGTCGGAGACCTCTCGCGGCACCTGGCTGTTCCTCGCGCGCGGCGGGGTGCAGCGGCCCTGGGCGATCAGGCGCTCGATCTGCGCGGGGTTGGGGCTGAAGTACGGCAGGCTGCCGGTCAGCATCTGGTAGAGGATCACCCCGACCGAGTAGATGTCGGAGGCCAGCACCGCCCGGCCCTGGAAGGCCTCGGGAGCCATGTAGGGTGGGCTGCCGATGACGGTGGTGGCGTGCGACTTCTCCAGGAAGCGCGAGGTCCCGAAGTCCGCCACCTTCACGACCCCGCTCTCCGAGATGAGCACGTTCGCGGGCCGGAGGTCGCGGTGCAGGATCTGCGCCTCGTGGGCGTGCTCGACGCCCTTCAGGATCTGCACCACGTAGTTGAGCGCGCGCGGCGCGTCGAGCGACTTCTCGCGGTCGAGCACCGCCTCCAGGCTCTCGCCCTTCACGTACTCCATGACGATGAAGAAGGTGCCGTCCACGCGCTCGGCGGTGAGGATGCCCACGATGTTCGGGTGGTCGAGCGCGGCCAGCAGGCGCGGCTCCTGCAGCAGCTCGTCGAAGTCGCCCGACTGGCGGTGGGGGACCTTGATCGCGACTTTCTTGTCGATCCAGGAGTCGCGGGCGAGGAAGACGGTGCCGAAGCCGCCGGAGCCGAGGTTGGAGAGGATCTGGAATTTGCCGACCGTCTGCCCCAGCAGGAACATGTCGCGCGCGCGGAGTATAGCACCCGCCCCGTGGCCGCCA
>Ga0187777_10003298_pt1 | contig 10315 bp, 7 predicted proteins | sample 1015_Q2_SP5_10_M_FD_132416 | JGI IMG/M metagenome (GOLD analysis project Ga0187777, IMG submission 132416) | Tropical peat soil microbial communities from peatlands in Department of Meta, Colombia - 1015_Q2_SP5_10_MG | ecosystem: Environmental > Terrestrial > Soil > Wetlands > Peat | place...
CTGCTCGAGAGCGAGCTATTTGGCTACGAGAAGGGTGCCTTTACGGGAGCGGCGAAACAGACCATCGGCAAGTTCGAGATGGCACATGGCGGCACACTCTTCCTTGACGAGATCGGGGATTTGTCGCTGGCTTTGCAGGTAAAGCTCCTCCGGTTTCTCCAGGAGCGGGTAATCGAGCGGGTTGGGGGCCGGCAGGAAATCCCGATCGACGTACGTATCGCCTGCGCCACCAACCAGAACCTCAAGGACCTGACTGCTGAGGGCAAATTCCGGGAAGATTTGTATTATCGCCTGGCAGAGATCGTGGTGGAGGTACCCCCGCTGCGAGCGCGCAGCGGCGACGCGGCCTTGCTGGCGCACGGTTTCGTGCACCGATTCAGTGCCGAGCAGAGGCGCAGTTCTATGACGCTGCTGCCGGACGCGGTTGCCGCAATCGAGGCCTACGGGTGGCCGGGGAATGTACGTGAGCTGGAGAACGTCATCCGACGAGCAGTGATCATGGCCGATGGGCACGGGATCAGCGCTACAGACATCGGCATATCGCCCGAGCCGGAGGATCAGGATATTGCACAGCTTAATTTGCGCCAGGTGCGCGACGACGCGGAAAGGAGCGCCGTTTTGAAGGCGCTCGCCCGGGTCAATGGTAACCTCAGCAAGGCGGCAGATATGCTCGGCATAAGTCGCCCTACCTTGTATGAGCTCATTCGCCGCTTCGGACTGAAGTGAACCGTAAGACTCTCCGCGACGAGGGCGCGATAACTATGAATCGATTTCTGTTGGCTCCCCGCGCAAAGGGCGGCGCAATCGCTGCGATAGTTCTTCTGTTGCTTACTGCCTGCGGACGTGATTCGCCCGAGGCCCTGATCAAATCGGCCCAGGAGTACGTGGCCAAGAACGACCCTGGCGCGGCGGTGATCCAGTTGCGGAACGCGCTTCAAAAGGCGCCAGACAACCCCGAAGCGCGGTATCTGCTTGGAACGCTTCTCACACAGCGTGGCGACTACGCGGGCGCGGTCAAGGAACTGCGACGAGCGCTCGAGCTGGGATATCCAAGAGATCAGACGTTGCCGGCTTTAGGGCGGGCTCTCGTTGGCGACGGCGACGCAAAGGAGCTGGTGGCCGAGTTCGGCACGACGCAACTTGCCAGCGCCGACGCCCAGGCGGCGTTCAAGACCACGCTCGGCCAGGCGGCGCTGGCGCTCGGCAAGCGCCAGGACGCCGAAGCTGCGTTCGCAGCCGCGCTCTCGGTCAGGCCCGACTATGCCGACGCGCTGCTAGGGGTTGCGACCTTGCGAGCGGCGAGCGGGGATTTCGCGGCAAGCAACAAGATCGTTGATGGAATTCTCACCCGCCCCGATGCTCCCGCCGAAGCGTCGTTGCTTAAGGCTCAGCTGCAGTATGGGGAAGGCCACGTAGATGAAGCGCGTGCGACTCTGGAAAATCTGCTGGAGAAGAAACCCGATCTGCTCCTGGCCCGCTACCGGCTCACTGCGTTGCTGATCGCCAAGGGCGACATCGAGGGGGCGAGAGCTCAGGTGAGCGCAATCCGGAAGCTCGCCAAGCAGGATCCGCGTGCGTATTACTTTGACGCGCTGATTGCATCGCGCCGGGACGAACTTCCAGCTGCGCGCGAGGCAATCCAGCAGGTACTCAAGGCCTCCCCTCAGCACGTTCCGAGTCTGCTGCTCGCCGGCGAGATCGAATATCGCGCCAAGCAATTTGATCAAGCCAGGGACTACCTGCGCCGAGCGCTGAAGGAGATACCGGGACTGCCCTACGCGGAACGGCTGCTCGCAGCAACGTACCTGCATCTGGGCAGCCCGGCTCACGCACTGGAGGAGCTGCAGCCGCTACTGAGTCGCGGGTACAAGGACCCGCAGCTCATGGCGATCGCGGGTGAGGCCTACCTCGGAGTAGGTGACTTCGCGACGGCGGCGCAATATTTCCAGCAAGCGACGGCGATCGCCCCAAAGGACGTCGCGGCGCGGACCCGGCTGGGGCAGGTGCGCTTTGCCGAAGGCGACACTGAAGGAGCAATCCGCGACCTTGAAGCCGCATCCGCGTTGGATCCGAATGTGGCGTCGCCAGACCTTGCGCTGGTCGCGACCTTCCTTCGCCTGAGAGACTTCGACCAGGCTCTGGCCGCAGTCGCACAGCTGGAGAAGAAACAGCCAAACAATCCCTTGGTATACAACCTCCGTGGAATCGTCTACCTTGCCAAGCGCGATATGGCAAACGCACGCGTCAGCTTCGAGCGCGCGCTCCAGATTCAGTCCGACTACCTGCCCGCGGTCAGCAACCTCGCCATGCTTGACCGGATCGAGAAGAAGCCGGATTCGGCGCGCAAGCGATTCGAGGCCATCCTTGAGAAGGAGCCAACGAACGAGCAGGCGCTTCTGGGCCTAGCCAATCTGGTGCAATCGCTCGGGGGCGATCCGACAGAAGTGGAATCACTACTCAAGAAGGCCGTGACTGTTAACCCGCAATCGGTAAGCGCGCGAGCCGCGCTCGTGACCTTCTACCTGCGAGCGGGTGACAGCAAGCAAGCACAGTTGGCAGCGCAGGAAGCGACCAACGCACTACCAAACGACCCTCGAACTCTGGAGCTGCTAGGGAAAGTTCAAATGGCGACGGGCGACGCCACGCTCGCCGTCGGGACGTTCAACAAGCTGGTCGCCTCGCGGCCTGGCACGGTCGAGCCGCTTATTCTCCTCGCAAGGGCCCTTGTGCTCGCCAAGGATTACGATCGCGCTATAGAGAAGCTCCGCGAGGCGCTGGTGATCAAACCCGACCTGTTCGATGCAAATCGAGAAATCGTTGCCATTTACGCGGGCTCGAACAGATTCGAGCAGGCGCTACAGGAGGTCAAGGCGCTCCAGCGGCAGCGACCGAACGAGGCGCGCGTCTACGTGCTCACTGGCGACCTGTGGGTTACTCAGCGGAAATGGAGCGACGCGGAGGCGGCATATTCGGCGGCGCTGAAGCGCGCACCCGATGACGCGGCAATCGTGACAAAGCTGCACGCGGCGACGAGCAATGCGGGGAAGGCATCAGCCGCCGATGCCGCGGCGGACAGCTGGATTCGCAGCCACCCAAAGGATGTCGTCGTGCGAAGCTACCTTGCCGCGCAGGCTTCGCGCAAACGCGACTACAAGACGGCCGCGCGCTATTACCAAGCTGTCGTTGCCCAACAACCTGAAAATGCGTTGTTTCTGAACAACCTTGCGTGGGTTTCCGGCGAACTGAATGACCCGAAGGCCCTATCGTATGGCGAAAAGGCATTATCGATTGCCCCTAACAATCCAGCGATCCTTGATACGGTGGGAATGTTGCTCCTCAAGAAGGGCGAAGTCGCCGGGGGACTCGAAAAGGTCCGGCAGGCGGCGCAACTCGCACCGAATCAGGCGGACATCCGGCTGCATCTGGCCGAGGCGTTGATCAAGGCCGGCGACAAGCCAGCGGCCCGCCTGGAGTTGGAGACGCTGTCCCACGCCGACGGGAAAGCGGGCGACAAGGCGGCCGCCAATGAGAAGGACAAGACGGCTGCCGCAAACCCGTCTACGCCTACGAGGAAACCCGCCCCGTTGTTCTGCGGTCCCGATTGTCAGGCCGAGGTCACCTCGCTGCTGAAAACACTCTAGCCACACCCGCTGCATGCACGCGGGGCAAAGGAGCTGTAAGTGACCGTCGTTGCCGTTGTTGGCCTGGGCTACGTTGGACTGCCTCTCGCGGTCGAATTCGGAAAGAGGTACCCGACGATCGGCTTCGACCTTTCCGAAAGAAAGATCCAGGCTTACCGTCAATTCGTCGACCCGACCGGAGAGCTGAGCCAGGCTGAGCTCCGGGCCGCATCACAGCTCCGGGTAACGACCCAGGCTCACGACCTCGCGAACGCCAACTTCATTGTCGTCGCAGTTCCGACACCCATCGATGAAGCTCACCGGCCCGATTTTGGGCCGCTGCTGGCTGCGAGCGAGGCCGTGGGGCGAAATCTCCTGCGCGGGGCGATCGTAGTATTCGAGTCGACGGTCTATCCCGGAGCCACAGAGGAGATTTGCGTACCGGTCGTGGAGAGGTACTCTGGATTCAAATGGAAGCGCGATTTCTTTGTCGGTTACTCGCCGGAGCGCATAAACCCGGGGGACAAGGAGCATTCGCTTACGCGTATCGTCAAGGTAGTCTCCGCAGATTCGGCCGAGACGCTGGAGAAGGTCGCCAAGGTCTACGGGAGCATCATCGGCGCAGGTGTTCACCGAGCCAGCAGCATCAGGGTCGCCGAGGCCGCGAAGGTCATCGAGAATACGCAGCGCGACCTCAACATCGCGCTTGTCAATGAGCTCGCGTTGATCTTCCACAAAATGGGGATTGACACGACCGAGGTATTGGACGCAGCGGGAACGAAATGGAACTTCCTGCACTTCCGCCCTGGGTTGGTTGGCGGACATTGCATCGGGGTCGACCCTTATTACCTCACCCACAAAGCCGATATGCTGGGCTATCACCCGCAGGTGATACTGGCTGGGCGCCGCATCAATGACGGCATGGGGAAGTACGTCGCCGATCAGACGATCAAGCTGATGATTCAAAGCGGGTCCGCGGTAAAGGGAGCGGCGGTAAACGTGCTCGGCCTGACCTTCAAGGAGAATTGTCCTGACCTGCGCAACTCCCGGGTTATCGATGTGGTCCGCGAGCTAGGTTCCTTCGGCGCGCGAGTCTTTGTCCATGACCCGGTGGCAGACTCTGCAGACGCGCTGCGCGAATATGGAATCGAGCTGACCCCCTGGGACGCGTTACCGCGCGCCGAAGCCATAGTATCCGCAGTCGCACACAACGCCCTGAGACTGCGCTCAGTGGACGAGCTTGTCGACAAGCTTGTCCCGAACGGATTGTACGTCGATGTGAAGAGCCAGGCAGATGCGGCGGCGTTGCGCGCGCGAGGAGTACAGGTGTGGAGACTGTGAGCAATACCGCCCACTCCAGCCCGGCCGCCCTGCAGGAGACGGTATCCAGGCTGCGTTCCAAGCCGATGCGCTGGTTGGTGACAGGCAGCGCTGGGTTCATTGGCTCCCATTTGATCGAAGTGCTGCTACGCCTCGGGCAACAGGTCCTGAGCGTCGACAACTTCGAAACCGGCTATCGTCACAATCTCGAAGCAGTGCGTGAAGCCGTCGGAGAAGCAGCCTGGGAGCGACACGAATTTCTGGAGGGCGATATCGAGGATCTCGCCTTATGCCGTCGCGCATCTGCCGATGTCGATGTGGTGCTGCATCAGGCGGCACTGGGGTCCGTGCCACGCTCCATCAGCGATCCGCTACGCGCGCACGCGGTCAACGCGACGGGCTTCCTAAACATGCTCGTTGCAGCCCGGGAGGCTGGCGTCCATCGCTTCGTTTACGCGACGTCGAGCGCGACCTACGGCGATGCACCAATGCTGCCGAAGGTCGAAGACCACGTTGGCAAGCCGCTATCGCCATACGCTCTCACCAAATGTGTCGACGAGATGTACGCGGATGTCTTCGGACGCTGCTACGGTACCGCCTCAATTGGCCTGCGCTACTTCAATGTGTTTGGACCCCGCCAGGATCCGGACGGCGCCTACGCGGCGGTGATCCCGCGCTGGTTTGAGGCGATGTTGCACGGTAGGCCTGCCATCATCTACGGCGATGGTGAAACCACTCGTGACTTTTGCTATATCGCCAACGTCGTTCAAGCAAATCTGCTGGCCGCCACAAGCGATGATCCGGAGGCAGTAGGCCAGGTCTACAATGTCGCGGTTGGCGGACGCATGTCGCTCAACGCCCTTTTCGGCACCCTGCGCGATCTAGTCCGCGAGCGACATCCTCATCTCGACGTTCCGGCACCGGCTTACGAGAGCTTCCGGCCGGGCGACATCCGCGACTCGCAAGCGGATATCGGCAAGGCGCGCCGCTTACTGCGGTACGAGCCGACCCACGACGTGCGAACGGGTTTACGTGAGACGCTGCCCTCGTACGAGGCGCGCCTTCGCCTAACGGGGACCGCCCCTGGACGGGACATGGAGCATGTCGGTAACCTCCCGTAAAGGCCGTGGTTGCTCGGGTTGCTTGCGAATACTGCTCGCGCCCCTCTGGGTGCTGCTCCTTGCAGCGCCGGTTGAGGCGGGCGACGCGGTCAGGACGATCGCCCGAGTCAAGGAATCGATCGTCGCTGTCGGAACGTTCGAGAGAACTCGCTCGCCGGCGTTTCAGTTCAGGGCCACGGGTTTCGCTGTCGGCGACGGCTCGCTGATTGCGACCAATGCGCACGCCCTTCCGGCGTTGCTCGACAGCGAACATCGCGAGACGCTGGCCATTGCGATCCCCTCGGTTGGCAGCGAGCTGCAGATCAGAGAGGCCCGTGAGCTCGTTGTGGACGAAGGCACCGATTTAGCCCTGCTCAAGATCCTAGGGAGACCATTGCCGGCCCTGAAGCTGGCAGACCCGGACGACGTGAAGGAAGGGCAGAGTGTGCTGTTCACCGGCTTTCCCATCGGCGGCGTGCTCGGGTTCTCGCCTGCAACGCATCGGGGCATGGTAGCAGCGGTTACCCCGATCGCTATCCCGCCGGGGAACTCGGCCAACCTCGATCCGCGGGTCGCGCGTCGCCTGACAAGCGGAGCCTTCCCGGTGCTGCAGCTCGATGCGACGGCGTACCCGGGCAACAGCGGGAGCCCGGTGTACGACCCCGAGTCCGGTGTCGTTCTCGGCATCATCAACATGGTATTCGTCAAGGGTACGAAGGAAGCTGCTTTGACTCAGCCCAGCGGCATAACCTATGCAGTCCCGGCCAAGCATCTGCAGGCGCTGCTGACCAAGGTCCGCTGAGGGCGCCTGTCGCTCTGGTTACCAACGTAGGCCCTGTCGCATGGTCTGGCTGAAGGCGTTCCTCAAGGCGCTCGTTCTGCCTCCGACCGGGCCGTTGCTGCTCGCTATTGCCGGCCTTTGGATGATCGGCCGCCGCCCGCAGCTAGGGCGAATCGTCGCTTGGGTGGGGATTCTGCTACTGCTCGCCCTTTCGACTCCATTGGTCGCGTTTGCGCTGCTGAGTCTCCTCGATACTTCACCGCTTGACCCGCAGACCGTGCGAGGGGCGCAAGCCATCGTAATTCTCGGCGGCGGAATCCGTAGACACGCGGCAGAGTATGCGGGCGACACACTGGGGCAACTGACTCTGGAACGCGTGCGTTATGGCGCCCGCGTTGCCCGGAGCACGGGCTTGCCGGTTCTTGTCTCCGGCGGTTCGGTCTTCGGCGGTGAGGCCGAAGCGCTCCTGATGCAGCGCACCCTGGAACAGGAGTTCAACGTCCCTGCGCGATGGACGGAGTCGCAATCCAGAAATACGCACGAGAACGCGGTGCGATCCGCAGCGATTCTCTCGGCTTTGCATATCACGCGGATCATCCTGGTGACGCACGGTTTCGATATGCCGCGTGCACGGGCCGAATTCGCCGCCCAAGGAATCGATTCCATCCCGGCACCGACCGGCATCCCGAGCGGAGAGATCGACTCACCACTCGATGTGCTTCCGAGCCTCGCCGCGTTGCAGGGGAGCTACTTTGCGCTCTACGAAATCATGGCCAACGCGGTGCGCTGGCTCAGCAACAGGATGGGGTACAAGGATCCGATACTGAGCAGGGGTGGGGACCACCGTTCCGCGTGTGCTCGTGGCTGAAGCGCTGACCCGCGCGTATCCCTCGGGAATCTAATGTAGCGTTTCTTGGCACAACCTGTCGTCTACCGCTAAAGCGGCCAGAGACGCACAGTTATCGGCCGGATTGACCAGATGGCGCCCGCCAGTGGCATCCGGTGGCGCTTGGGCATAGAATCCACTGCTGATGCCGGATTCATAAAACAAGTCACAATAGGGATAGGGGCGCGACAGTAGGATCGTCTTTTGTGGGTCGAGCCCGCTGCTTGTTCTGGGCTGTTGGCCTGGTTCCTGACCGGAAAGGAAATGAATATGCACTCGAATGCAAATTTCCATCGCCCAGCCGGCCATATTGCAGGCGTCGTGCTTCGGGCCGGGGCCGTCCTGGCGGTCCTGGCGCTGATTGCATGCCAGTCGAACCCGTATCCGCCTGCCCCGCAGAGCGCGGCGACGCCTGATTACCTTTACAAGATCGGGCCGCTCGACACGGTCAACGTGGTGGTGTGGAGAAATCCCGAGCTGTCGTCGAGCGTTCCAGTGAGACCCGACGGCAAGATCACGGCGCCCCTGATCGAAGATCTGCCTGCGCTTGGGAAGGATCCGACGACCCTGGCCCGCGATATCGAGAAGGCGCTTTCCAAGTATCTTCGCGATCCGGTCGTCACGGTTATCGTCACCGGTTTTAACGGCCCATTTCCCGAACAGATCCGTGTAGTCGGTGAAGCCGCCAAACCGCAGGCGCTGCCCTACCGCCAAGGTATGACGCTGCTCGACGTGATGATTGCCGTCGGAGGACTGACAGATTTCGCAGATGGCAACAATGCCTCAATCATGCGCACTTCGGAAGGCGGCAAGCAATACGCAGTTCGGCTGAAGGATCTGGTCAAACGGGGGGACATCTCGGCCAACGTCGACGTGAAGCCGGGCGACATCCTTCTGGTACCCCAGAGCTGGTTCTGATGATTCTTCTTCCCGGAGCGTAGCAACGCCGACGGCGGAGGGAGACGCAATCATGCAGGAATTGGTCGAGCAACTCCTTGCCCTTCTACGCGGCATGTGGCAGCGCCGCTGGGTCGGGCTCGCGGTTGCATGGGCGGCTGCCGTCATCGGCACGCTCATCGTGTTCAGGCTGCCGGACAAGTACGAAGCTTCGGCGCGCGTTTACGTCGACACGCAGTCACTCCTGCAGCCTCTTATGGCTGGGATGACGGTGACGCCCGATGCAGGGCAGCAGGTCGCCATTCTGAGCCGCATCCTGCTTACCCGGCCGAACCTGGAGAAGATCATCCGCAAGTCCGACCTGGATACGAGTGCGGCTAAGAATGCGGCAGACCTGGTCGACGATACAGCGAGCTCCCTGAATATCGCGCGCGCCGGTGGCGACAACATCTACACGATCGCTTTCCGTTACCCCGACGGCCGCAAGGCGCGCGACGTCGTCCAGGCCGCGCTTTCTACGTTCATCGAACAAAGCCTCGGCCAGACCCGCACCGGCACCGATAGCGCACGGAAATTTCTCGACGATCAGATCAAAGACTATGAGGCCAAGCTGCGCGACTCGGAAGCACGGATGGAAGCCTTCCGGCTCAAGTACCTTGGCTTGATCGGAACGAGTGGCAAGGACTATGTATCCCAGATGACCGCGCTAAACGAGCAGATACGCGATACGCGGGTCGAGCTCAGTGTGGCCGAGCAAACGCGGGACAGCATCCAGAAACAGCTGGACCAACAGATGCAGCGCGACCCCGCGACTCCGGGAAAGCGCGCCAGCTCGATCGCGGTTCCGGAGCTCGACAGCCGTATCAACGAGCAGAAGAAGCAACTCGATGACCTGCTGCGCAAATATACGGACCAGCACCCTGACGTTGTGGCAACGAAGCGGCTGTTAGCGCAGCTCGAAGAGGATCGTCAGCGGGAGGTCGAGGCGCGGAGCAAAGCGGCGGGCAACGATCCCGGTGCTGCCGTGCGGGAGAACCCCATTCTCCAGCAGTTGAAGGTCGCGCAGAACGATGCCGAAGCTCAGGTTGTTGGCATACGTGCGCGCCTTGGGGAATACAGCGCACGCTACAACCAGCTGCGGCTTGCCGCAGAGACTTTACCCAAGATCGACATGGAGCTCACGCAGCTCAACCGCGACTACGAGATTCAGAAACACCAGTATGAGAGCCTGGTGTCAAGGCGCGAGGCCGCGAGCTTGACCGGGAAGCTTGAGGAAGCCGGCGTGGCCGAGTTCAGGATCATCGACCCGCCGCGCGTCACGCCAAACCCCGTGGCGCCGAACCGCCTGTTGCTCCTCGCAGCGGTAGTCATCGTCTCCCTCTTTGCCGGGCTCGCTGCGGCCTGGCTTGTAAGCCAGGTGCGCCCAACATTCCATGACGGGCGGGTCCTGCGCGATATTGCGCAGCGCCCGCTGATCGGGATCATCAGCACGTTGCCCACGCACGCGTTGCGCGCAATGCGGCGCCGTACCGCGTGGATCTTTGCCGGAGGCGTCGGCGGCCTGGTCGCATCGTACGCCGCGGCCTTCGCCTTTGTGCTCCTAAACACGCGTGGCTCCTGAGGCGCGAACCATGGATCTCGTCGAGAAAGCTGCACAGCGTCTGGCACAACTGAAGAAGGCCGGCGTTGATGTGCCTGTGCCGGGTGGCAC
>Ga0187777_10003299_pt1 | contig 10315 bp, 6 predicted proteins | sample 1015_Q2_SP5_10_M_FD_132416 | JGI IMG/M metagenome (GOLD analysis project Ga0187777, IMG submission 132416) | Tropical peat soil microbial communities from peatlands in Department of Meta, Colombia - 1015_Q2_SP5_10_MG | ecosystem: Environmental > Terrestrial > Soil > Wetlands > Peat | place...
GGCGCCGTCCGCAAGTGAGCGGCCCGAAAATGTAGGTTTGATGCCAATCATCGCCGCGTCGGGCAAAATCGGCAGCGTCAACTTGCGTTCAACGGCGCGGCCGCCGGACTCCGCCATGCTCACCGTAATCTGCGCTTCGAGCGCACGGGTCGTCACAGGGACGGTGTTGAGTTTGACCGGGAACGTCGCTTTTCCCGAACCATCAGTGTTCGGCAGGTCATCGAGATCTTCGCGAACAGCCGTTACCTCATCGTCGAACAGTCCAAAGGAATAACCGGGAAAACCTGTCCGCTCTTTGGCAGCAGCAATCGTTAGTTGCCCGGACAACTCAAGATTTGAGGCAGGTGCTCCATAGAGGAAATGTCCATCCACGCTGACCTGCGCCGGCGCGTTGCGCGCAATCCCCTTTCCCGCTGTCGTGAGATCGAACTCAATGCGGTCCGGCACATAATCTTCGACCATAAACGTCGTCGCACCGATCGGTGGCCGCTTGGGATCGGCATAGGCCACGACTCGCCATGTACCTGTGGAAGCGGAGGCAACGATCGGAACAGTCAAAGAGCGGCCACCAAGGCCTTGATCGGGCACGATGGCGCGTCGGTATTCGACGCCGTCGGGACGCTCGACCACCAACGTAATCGGCGCGTTCGGTGCGGCGGAGCCGCGCGCGTCACGCACCAGCGCGGTCACAGCAACGGATTCGCCCGTGCGGTAAACTCCCCGCTCCGTATAGACAAACGCGTCAAGCCCGGCCGGAACGGACCGGCCGGCAACGCCACGATCGGACAGGTCAAACGGAGGCGCCTTCAGATTCAGAAAAGCATAGTCGCCCTTCTCGCTGGCGACAATCGCGGCCGGTGCGACTCCGCCTTCGCCGCGCGCAAGGCCAGCTTCGAAATGCAGGAAACCGTTGCGATCAGTCTGCCTTATGGCAAGCACTTCGTTGTTGCGCGCGACCAACCGTACTTCGACGCTGCCGCGTGGCTCCGCGCCAGCAAGCGAATGAATGAACACGTCAATGCCGTCATAGGTGGTGTAGGCGGTAAGACCCAGATCTGAGACGACAAACCACTGTGTGGCTTGCTGACCATATTCATTTGATACGGCATCCTTAGGCTCCGCGGTCATGGCGTAAACGCCTGGCCCAAGATCCTTGAGCGCCTGATCGAGCGGGAAAGCCGTTGTTATTTCGGTATTGAGCTTGGACTCTACCGCGAGCTCTCCGCTCCACACCTTGGCGCCACGCTCGTTTGCCAGGCGCTCGGCCTGATAGCGGCTCAAATTCCGCTGGAAATCGTAGCCAAGCAGGGTGTCGACCAGATTGCGGTCGCCGATGCGATAGATCGACAGCGTCACCGCGCTGGTGTTGACACTGAGCACGGGGATCCCGCGCTGTCCGGCGCGTGGAAGGACATAGGCCTTGCCCGAAAAGCGCACGAACGGTTTGCGATCGCGGACAAAGATTGTGAATTCGGCGGATTTCGCCAAGGTCTCTTTGACCACCGACGGTAGGCCCGGGCGTAGCGTGATTGAGTAGCGCTCGCCGTGCTTGAGGCCCTCTACACAGAGTTGCTTGTCGGCCGCGGAAACGGCAGGGCGATCCGTGCCGGCAACGACGACGTATGGTGAAAAATCGGTGCGGCGTCCGGGCAATTCTTCAGAGAACTGAAAACAGGCTCGCGGCGAAACGGAATCGGAGTCGACTGTGAAATCCAGAAGCCGGAACCCATGCTCGGCCCGCAGTCTTTCATATTGGCCACGCAGTTCGGCAGTCTCGCGCAACTCAAGTGAAAGGCGCAAAGAATTAAGCGCGCCGCGCCATTGCTCCCGCTCGGCGAGCGTCCGCCCGAGCACCGCCAGACTGTCGGCCTCAAGCGCGCGGTCGCCAGCGCGCTGATAGGCGATATACGCGGCGGTCGAGGCACGATCGAGCAGCAGCGATTTTTCGCGATCATCGCGCGGCTTGATTTGCAGAACCGTGCGCGCGAGCCGCAGCCAACTGGATGCGTCTTCGGGAGCGACGGCGACGAGCTGACCAAGCACCACCATCCCGCTGCGGAAATCATTCTTTTGAAAAGCGCTGTCGGCATCGCGGCGAAGCGTTGCCGCCGTTTTGTTCACGGCGCCGGTATCACTTTTGATCTGGGCCTCGAGTTTGATCGCCGCTTCGTCAAGCATTTCGAGCTTGAACGCCTTGTCGGCCGCCATGGCGGGAATCAGGGCAAGGGCCAAGAGCGCGGCTGCGATGCCGGCGCGAATAACGCTAAGCATGGGGGCGAGACCTCCGGAGGCAGCGGATCGCCACGACTATCATTTCAGTTCCCATTGGTGTCGAGGTCATGGCCACAGGTTCGAGAGCCGCCAGCAGCCGTAACCGGTGGCATTCCGCCCGAAATTCATAGGGCAGACAAAATGGTCGGCCAACATCTTTAGGAATCACATGAGGTGAGCTAAGAAATCACTCTAAGACTTTAATTTAGCGGTGGAATTGGAGCTGCCCTTACTCTGTGGAGCACCGCCGGCTGCCCGGCCCCTCTCGATGGGCAGACGCGCCAAATGACCAAGCTGGGGGCAATTTTGCGGCGGTGGCGGCCCTGCTTTGCGCCAGCAGCCGGGGACGGCTAAACGAATTGATAGACCCCGTAGCTCAGCCGGATAGAGCATCAGCCTTCTAAGCTGAGGGTCGCTGGTTCGAATCCAGCCGGGGTCGCCATTCTTTTCAACGAACCGAAGTGTCCGCCTCACCTCAGGCCGCGCATTCGGCGTTGTAACCCCGCTCTTGGCCGAAATTCTACCTGTGCAAATCAGGGCTAGCGCAAATGGTGCGATACGCATCCGCCGCTACGCCAGGGTTACCGTAGTCAACGAACGCCACATTGTCCTTCACAAGATATAGAAACGCTCTTTCCCCTGTTACCTCACCCGACGCGGTTTTCCCTTTCACGTGACCACAAATGGTGTCCACAGACTGTCCAACAACATCTTTTCTCATGGCCCGCTTCATGTCCGCGAATTCCGCAGATGCTGGAACTTCCATTTTAGACGCGACAGTCGTCTTGGCCTTCTGCACGACAGAATCCAAAACTCCAGAAGATTGAGCGAATGCCTCCACCTTCGTTCCACGGTTTCCTGCGATCGAGGAGCCAGTCTTGTCGTCATGGGACGAATCGCTCGGCGCAGCTGACTTCGTTGTCGGGCTGAGTGACAGCCTGGCCGTCCCAGCTACAGGGCTTGGCTTGAATGCCGCTGACCTCCCTTCCATCGATGCACCAGCTGTGGTTCTGTGCAAACAGCCCTTTGAGGTACATGCTTTTGGTGTCGCCTGTGGCGGGGGAGGACAGACGCAACCAATCAAGGGCGCAGATAGCGCGCCGATGAGAAGAATTCTCATGCAACCTCCTCCTCGCGGCTGAAACCTGCTCGATTTTTTTTGGAGTGCTACGATCACACACTAGGAGCAGATGATGCCCGGACCGTGGCGGCAACTTGGAGAAAACCAGACATACTGGCTTGTAGGCGATTTTTAGTTTGCTCGCGCAAGTACATTTTTACCGGCGCGACACATAAGGGCAAAAAGCGGACATTCCGACGAGATGCTAGAACCGAAACGTTCCTAGGTTGATGTCGGATAAAAACGGATTGTTCGCCATATCAAGTATCGTAGGGAATTGTTCACTGGAGCTTTCAAAGCGGTAACGGGAGCGGCTCGCGAAAGAAAGCTCCAAAGTGTCCGGAAACATTTTCCCCGCAATACGAGCAACTTTTCCGAAATTATTTCCATGAACGTGGATGACAGAAAAACTGTCAGACAATTTCTTAAACACTCTGGAAGTACGGCGAAGAAACTCTCGTTCTTTGACACGATGAAGCTGGTGAAACTCACCAACAATCTGCGAAAATCTCGATAGCGTAGCCGGGGTCACTTGATCAAAAACATCCCACTCATCTCCTTCAATATCGATTTTCAGGATTAGATCCGGACTTCCGCTCCCTCTAAGCGGAGCAACAAGGTCATCTAGAGTGGTCGAATTCTCCCCAACGAGCGTCGAAATTTTTTTGCGACTAAACTTTAGAAGCCGGTGATGGGTCGGCGCATCCTCGATCGAATGATCATATTGATCAACCGGAATACCCTTCAGAGCAAGAACTGTATCCCAAGAATCGTCAAGGCTAATTCCAAAAGACAACGCACGGAAAATTGAAGTGAAGTCGTTCAACAGAATATAACCGCCATCAGCTGCGCTACCCAGCCTGATCTTGTCGAAACCGATTGCCCTAGACGGCGCAAGAAGCCGCAACGCGTCGAGAATTTCATCTAGATCTTGCCATTCCTCAATTTCCCCGAAAATCCGCATTTTCCCCGCGTCTTCCTTTGCAACGGTTCTATTCTGCAGGTCTTGAACATGCCTTTTCTGAAGATCGAGGAATATTTCGTAGCTCGATGAAGCTTTATCATCGCGCTCCTGCGCCATAAAGACTCGGCCGCGACCAAGCCAGGCACTCTCTAAGTCAGACTTAAGCGAAATCGCCTTGTCGTAGGCCGCCAACGCTTCGTCATAGCGTTTGAGATCATGAAAAATATTACCACGACCAAGCCAAGCTTCGGATAAGTTAGGCTTCAGTGCGAGCGCATTCTCGTACGAGGTTAAGGCTTCCTCATAGCGCTTGAGATTTCCCAATGAATTGCCACGATTTAGATGCGCGTCTGCGAAAATAGGTTGAATCGCCAAAGCGCGATCAATGCTTTGAATAGCTTCTGAATATTTTTGCAGTCGATTTAAAACACTGCCGCGATTGCATAGAGCTTCGGCATCTGTAGGATCAAGCGCGAGAATTTTTTCACATGTTGCAAGCGCGTCTTCATATTTCATCTGTTCTCGTTGGCAAGTCGCCAGCATCCGATAACCATCTTTATGAGTCGGATCGACTTCGATAGCTTTTTCCGCTGTTTCGCTCGCCTCAACGATCTTCTTTTGCCTATACTGTGCAATCGCAAGGTTGCTTAGCGTGGGGATGCTGCGCGGTGCCAAGTCCAAGGTGTGCGCTAAAAATTTTTCGGCATTCGCAAAATCTCCGCTTTCTAAATGCTCCAATCCCGTAAAAAAATATTGTTTAGCAGCATCGCTGTTCATTTCTGGCCTCAACGCATTTTAGTCGGGGCTCAATCGGGAGCATAATGGTTTTGCTCCTCATTGGCGCAATATTTCCCAATCAGCACTGACACTTTACCGCGGAGACTTGATGACCGTCGCGGCCGTATCATAGAGCAGCGATCTGCACAGTCGGTGAGAAGCAGATGTTCGTAAAGGACGGAAGATGTTCGCTTTGAGCCAATAGTGGACATTGGCGACATATCATGAAGGCTTTTGATTCGAGAACACAGCCCAGAAATGCGTTGCCGCTAGTGCCGCCGTTTTGTCTGGCGGAAGTCGCCCATCTTGGACAAGTGCAAACTGGTCTTTCAATAATCGTTTTATATCGACGCCATCGTTCTCCCATGCCCCGCCTGCAACAGGCACTGCGCGCCAAATATTGTTCAGGACAAATAATTGCCCACTAGGCTTCAGCGATTGTTTTATCCGCGAAATATCCTCGGCCGGCCATAAGCAATGCTGTAGAACCCAGATTGAGATGGCCGCGTCGAAGCGCTGGCCTTGCCTGATCCAATCATCCAGCAACTGCGGTGAGCAAACTCGGAACCGAGCCGACTGAACATATTCGGGAGCAAGCGCCCGCATACTTTCGCTCATATCAACGCCAACGACAGAACATCCATTGCGATTTATGAGCTCTTTCGCCACTCGACCAATACCACAACCGTAGTCGAGCACGGTCATATCGGGCGAAAGTTTGAGAGTTTGGCTGATTAAGTCTGCCAAATAAGGAGTTTCGGTTTTCCACCTCTCTTCAGTGGTAGAACCTTCCGAGGTCAGGATAATCCGCTGTGCTGTCAACATGTCCACAACATCAAACACAGCCGGATCGTAGTTCGTCTCACCTACGGATTGCGGTGAAGTCCGTAACCCCATATCAGGTTTTAATGTTAGCGCTTTTTCGAAGGCAATAGACGCTTCATCGAAACGTTTGAGTTCGACAAGCGCTTTGCCACTGCCAAGCCATGCTTCCGCAAAATCAGGTTTGAGCGTGAGCGCCTTGTCATAAACCGTAAAGGCTTCGTCATATCTTTTGAGATCATAGAAGATATTGCCACAACTGAAAAACGTTTCAGCATTCGTCGGATTACTCGCAACAATTTTTTTACACGTTAGAAGCGCGTCTTCGTATCTCTTTTGCTCCCTTTGACATGTCGCTAGCATCAAATAAGCGTCTATATTGGTCGGATCATGTTGCACAACCTTTTCTGCTGTGGCGCTTGCCGCAATAATTTTTTTCTGCTCGTACTGCGAAATCGCGAGGTTGTTTAGCGTAGGAACGCTTTGCGGTACCAATTCCAACGTATCGGTAAAGAATTTTTCAGCATTCGGAAAATCCCCTTTTTCAAGGCACTCCAAACCCATAAGGAAAAAATGTTTAGCGGTTTCAGCGTCGTTCATTCATAAACTCTACAAATTTGCGCCGTCTCATCTGACCTTTGCCTCCTGCGCCTCGTTCAAACATCGTATCAACTGAGCCTACGCACTTGAAGTGCGCCGATGTCCACTTTGGGTCAAAAGCAGACACTTGCAGTGCAATAGCTATAAGGCCGTCACTGAGAACTGGCGCAAGCGCCCCCGGCTTTATTGGGTTTTCTTTTTTATTTTGAGCCTTCTAAGCTGAGAGCCGCTGGTCTCTTTGGGTTAGAAAGAACCAGTTCAAATAAAGCGAGGGCCGAAAAACGGGAATTTTTCCTATCCCGCTAATCGGCGCGAAAAGCCAGCGTTATTTATTAAATGAGATGTGCATGACAGAAGTTGATGTTCAGCGAAAATTACAGGCAGCATTTTCACTGCACCAAGCAGGCAATCTTAAAGAGGCCGCCAACATATATCGTAAAATTATTGAGACAGACGCCAACAATGCCACTGCGCTCCATTATCTGGGCGTCGTGGAGGGTACAGTCGGAAATCTTGAGCAAGCCAAGTTTCTCATGGAACGCTCCTTAAGAATTCAGCCGTCAAATATCCAATTCACCGAGAACTATGCTGCAATCCTATTTCAAATACGAGATTACAAATCTGCCTTACAAATATGCGAGCGAGGACTTCAATTAAACGAATCTAATGTTTCGCTTTTGTATATCAGCGCTGTTTCACTGTACAAGTTAGAGCAACTACAAAGTTCGATAGACCAATTTGATCGGGTTCTCTCGCTCGAACCCAATCATGTTGCTGCCATTAATGAGCGAGGCTCTGCTCTCGCGCAGCTGAACGAATATGACGCGGCACTTGCAAGTTTTGAAAAAGCGCTGCGGTTGCAACCGCAGTATCCAGAAGCACACCTTAATAAAGGTAACCTATACGTCGAATTGAAGCGATATGATGAGGCTTTGGCCGCGTATGACAAGGCGCTGACCATTAGCCCAAGCTTTGCTGATGCTTGGGTCGGCCGCGCGCTCGTTTTCCGAAAACTCAAGCGTTACGATGAGGCGTTTGCCGCCTACGACAAGGCGTCAGTGCTTAAGCCTGGATCAGCCGAAGTCTGGCGTGATCGTGGCAATGCCTACGTCGAGCTCAATCGCCACGACCTTGCCTTCGCGGCCTATGACAAAGGACTAAGCCTCAACCCTGATTTGCCGGACTTAGAAGGTCTGAGGTTCGACGCTAAAACCCACATCTGTGATTGGAACGATTTTGATGGTGAACGCGAACGTCTGGTCCAGTCAGTCAAAAATAAAAAACAAAATACATACCCCTTTGTTCTTCTCGTCGTATCATCATCAAAAAAAATTCAAGTGGAGTGCGCAGAAACATGGGCCTCCAAGAGGTTTCCAGCGGCTAGTAAGCCAATATGGGATGGAGAAATTTACAAGCACGATAAGATTCGGATTGCATACCTATCATCGGACTTTCGTGAGCATGCAACATCGCATCTCGTCGCAGGAATGTTCGAATACCATGATAAATCGCGGTTCGAAATTTCGGCAATTTCAACTGGACCCGACGATGACTCGGAATTGCGCGAACGAATAGAGCGGTCGTGCGACAAGTTTGTTGAAGCCCGGCCATTGACTGATGGTGAGGTCGCCGCCCAAATACGAAAAGAAGAAATAGATATATTGATCGATTTAAATGGGCTTACGCACGGCATGCGTACAACAATTTTTGCGTCCCGTCCCGCCCCCATCCAGGTCAATTACCTTGGTTATCCCGGGACAATGGGAGTCACCTATATGGACTATTTGATTGGCGACAAAATTGTGATTCCAAAATATGAGCAAGCCTATTATCGCGAAAAGATTGTCTATTTGCCCAGCTGTTACCAGGCCACCGACAGCAAACGTAAAATTTCAGAAAAAATGTTAACGCGCGCAGAATTCGGCCTCCCCGCCAAAGATTTCGTTTTTTGCTGTTTCAATGGCAACAACAAGATCCTTCCGAATGTATTCGATAGCTGGGTACGAATTTTAAAACAAGTTGACAACAGCGTGTTATGGCTTTTGGAAGATAATGCGCAAGCTGCAGCTAATTTGAAAAGAGAAGCAACGACGAGAGGCATCGACGGTGATCGCCTTGTATTCGCACCCCGAGTGCCGTCACCCGAGCATCTAGCTCGCCATCGATTGGCCGATTTGTTTATCGATACGCTACCTTACAACGCACATACAACAGCAAGTGATGCGTTGTGGGCGGGTTTGCCTGTTCTCACTCAACTCGGAGAGACTTTTGCCGGAAGAGTGGCCGCAAGCCTGCTGAATGCTGTTGGCCTACCCGAATTGATAACGACAACGACAAAAGCCTATGAGGACCTTGCTATTGACCTTGCGACAAACTCCGACAAATTGGCGGCAATCAAGCGCAAGCTCGCAAATAACAGGTTCACTAGTCCGCTTTTTGATACAGAATTGTTCACACGCCATATCGAGACTGCATACTTGTTAATGTATGAGCGCTACCAGAAGAACCTTGATCCAGATCACATTTCTGTCCCGCAATAAAAAGCGACCATTCGCTCAACGGGCACCTCTCAAGTAACAAGGGTAGGCGCTGTAATATTTAGCTCTCCCAGCCGAGCTTGACCGCGTCATTTGCCGTATAATTTAATGCACAGCTCTTTGCGGTATCCAAACTAACGTATGTTATCCAGTTGAACCACCCGGCAAAATCCGGCGGAAGCTCAAGCGACGAAGCGCTTCAACGGGCAAGGATTGCGCTACGCAATCAGCGTCCAGACGAAGCGGAGCGATTCGCGCGCGATTTCTTGCAAGGCAATCCCAGCCACAAACAAGCGGTCAATATCTTGGGTTATGCGTTGCTGATGCAGCAACGCGCCGATGACGCGATCGCAGTGCTCGAACCAGCAGCGCGCACGCTTCGAGACGCAGAGATCGACACACAGCTCGCACTTGCGTTGCGACAGGCTGGCCGGGACGAGGATGCAGTCGCACGGTTTAAGCGCGCCACCAAGCGTCAGCCGCCCTTTCCGCCGGCGTTCTATGAACTGGGCATTCTGTTGCACGCCATGAAGCGCTCCGAGGAGGCAATTGAAGTGTTAACGGCCGGTCTTGCTGCTGGGCCGATGCCCGAATTGTCCGATCAGATCGGTCACATTTTTCTATCCATGAAAGACTACGCCAGCGCAAAGAGCGCCTTTGCGAAAACGCTCGCAATGGCGCCTCATGCCGCGAGCGCGTTATGGGGCATGGGGAAGGCCTGCCAGGGCCTGGGCGAGCATAAATCAGCCATTGATTATTTTCGGCGCTGCCTGGCGCAAGCGCCGAATGATGCCGGCACTCTACTCAATTTGGGCCACTGCCTTCTCGAAACCGGCGAGTTGAATGAAGGCTGCAAATGTTTTCGCGCCGCCGCGCGCGACGAGAACCGGTATGCGGCGGCGCTCGCGACGTTGGTCAAATCTTCACAGGGGCGTTTCTGGCTGAGGCCAAGCGCGGCACGGAAATTCCTGCGCGATGAAAGTGTGTAGTTTCGGGTCAACGCTTGGGCGAACGGAATTGCCGTCGATAGACGCCTGATTCACTGTCAGTGGCGCTCTGAGTTTCGATCATGCGCGCCACACCTTCCTCTGACAGCTCCTCGAAAGCCGCACTCCAGACTTCTCTTTTGACGGGGATACATTGAGCAACCGGTGTGCCCTTCGGCAATACGCCGGAGAAATTGGCATCCGCCCAACGGGCAGGGAAATGAACCGGGCTGTGGTA
>Ga0187777_10003302_pt1 | contig 10311 bp, 9 predicted proteins | sample 1015_Q2_SP5_10_M_FD_132416 | JGI IMG/M metagenome (GOLD analysis project Ga0187777, IMG submission 132416) | Tropical peat soil microbial communities from peatlands in Department of Meta, Colombia - 1015_Q2_SP5_10_MG | ecosystem: Environmental > Terrestrial > Soil > Wetlands > Peat | place...
CTGCGCGAGGTACACACGCACAAACTCCTGCATCTGGACATCAAGCCGGCCAACATCTATCTGCGCACGGACGGATCTCCCGTGCTGCTCGACTTCGGCGCTGCGCGGCAGACGCTGACCAACACGCGTCCGAAGCTCGCTCCCATGTACACGCCGGGCTTTGCCGCACCGGAGCAGTACCGCGAGCCGGACCGCCTCGGCCCGTGGACCGACGTGTACGGCATCGGTGCGAGCATGTTCGCCTGCCTCGCCGCCTTCGCGCCCCAGGCCGCCGACGCGCGTCTGTCCGAGGACCATCTCGTGTCGGCGAAGAAGATCTGGGCTGGTGGGTATTCGGACAACCTGCTCGAGGTGATCGACTGGTGTCTGCGGCTCGACCCGCTGGAGCGGCCGCAAAGCGTCTTCGCGTTGCAGAAGGCGATTCGCGAAATTCCGCCGCGCAAGCGCAAGCTGACCTTCATCGACTCGATCAAGAAGAGACTGTTCAGCGAAGTAATGTAGAAGACGAACGCATCGTGCAATTCACCATCTTCCAGGAGAGCCGCAAAAGCCAGCGCAAGGTCAACCAGGACCGGCTTGCCTATACCTACAGCCGCGACACGCTGCTGCTGGTCGTGGCCGACGGCATGGGTGGACACGCCGGGGGAGAGATCGCCGCCCAGATCGCCGTGCGGTTGTTCATCGAGCGCTTCCAGCAGGATGCGAAACCGACGCTCAAGAACCCGCTCAAGTTCCTGCAGGACGGGATGCAGCGCGCGCATCAGGCGCTCGGTTCATACGCGAATCAGTTCTCGATGCTCGAGACGCCGCGCACGACATGCGTTGCCTGCGTCGTGCAATCGAACTATGCCTACTGGGCGCACGTCGGCGATTCCCGGCTGTATCTCTTCCGGCAGGGTGGGCTGATCGGGCAGACCAAGGATCACTCGAAGGTCCAGTATCTGCTCGACCAGGGCGTGATCGGCGCACACGAGGTTCCCGACCATCCGGACCGCAATAAGATCTTCAGCTGCCTCGGAGGCCTCGTCGACCCGGTGATCGACCTGTCGCGGCGAACGCCGCTGCGCAATGCCGACCTCATCGTGCTGTGCACTGACGGACTGTGGAGCGTGTATCCGCAGGAGGAGATCGCGCGCGCACTGACGGGAACGCCGATCCTGAAATCCGGTCCGAACATGATGCGCGAAGCCGAGTTACGGGGTGGGGACGACGGAGACAACCTTTCAGCGATCGTCGTGCGCTGGGGTCCGGAGACGCTTACCGACGAGCCGACGACGACGATCACCGAAACCCTGGGCTTGGGCGAGTTCCAGACCGAGATCGACCGCACCCTTACGCTCACCGACCGTAAGGGTGCGCAACGCGATCTCACCGACGACGAAATCGAGCGCGCGATCGCCGAAATCCAGGCGACGATCAAGCGCTACAAGCGCTGATGCGGTACGTAGTGCTCGACACGGAGACCACCGGGCTCGATCCCAAGCAGGGACACCGGATCATTGAGATCGCGGGGGTGGAGGTGGTCGATCGCCGGCTAACCGGGCGTCACGTGCACTATTACTTGGATCCGGAGCGCGAGATCGACGCGGGGGCGACCGACTTCCACGGTCTGACCTGGGACGCGCTGCGCGACAAGCCCAAGTTCGCGGACATCGCGCAGGAGCTGATCGACTTCACGCGCGGCGCCGGCTGGATCATCCACAACGCGCCGTTCGACCTGGCTTTTCTCGACGAGGAGCTCAAGCGGCTCGAGCTCTCTTCGACGGCAGGGATCTGCGCAGAAGCCGTGGACACGCTCGAGCTCGCCCGTGAGCAATTTCCCGGCAAGAAGAACAGCCTCGACGCGCTGTGCGAGCGCTTCGGTGTCGACAACGCACACCGGACGCTCCATGGCGCGCTTCTCGACGCACGGCTCCTGGCCGAGGTCTACCTGGCGATGACTCGCGGGCAGGAATCGCTCAGCATCGAGCTGGCGATGCCGGGCGCGGTGGTGATAGGCGCGGCGGAGTCTTCCGCGCTGCCGCCGATCCGCATCCTTGCCCCGTCTGCCTCCGAGCTCGCAGCCCACCGTGCTTACCTCGCCGAGCTCGATCGCGAGGCGAAGGGCCGCTGCCTTTGGCTCGCCCTGGAGCAGGACGCCGCGCAGGCAACCGCAGCCGCGTAACATGTCCGTCACGGATGCCAGTCATACTCCCGGCGCGTCAGCGCCTGCGACGCCCTCGACGGTGAGTTCCCTCGCCCCCATTCCAAGCCCGCCGGCGGCCAAAGAGCCGGATCCGCCGCCGATCAATCGCGAACTTTCCATTCTCGCCTTCAATCGGCGCGTGCTGGCGCTTGCGGAGGATTCGACGATTCCGCTGCTCGAGCGGCTCCGCTTCCTTTGCATCGTCAGCAGCAATCTCGACGAGTTCTTCGAGATCCGCGTCGCCGGTCTGCGCGAGCAGCTGCGCCTCAAGGCGCCGCTGTCGGGCACGACCCTGCACGAGCTCAGGGCGAACCTGACCGAGATCGCGCAGGGTGCGCAGTCGCTCGCGGCACAGATGTACGGTGTGCTCAACCAGCAGATCCTGCCGGCGCTCGCCGCCGCCGGCAGTCCGGTGCTGCGCCAGGCACAGCGCAATGCGGCGCAGCGCGCCTGGGCCGCACAGTACTTCCAGCGGGAGATCCGCCCGCTGCTCACGCCGATCGGGCTCGACCCGGCACACCCGTTCCCGCAGGTGGTCAACAAGAGTCTCAATTTCATCGTCGAGCTCTCGGGTCAGGATGCGTTCGGTCGCGAGACCAGCGTCGCGATTGTCAAGGCACCGCGAATGGTGCCGCGGGTGATCAAGATGCCGCCGGAAGTTGCAGGTGCCGAAAACACCTTCGTGTTGCTCTCCTCGATCATGCACGCCCACCTGCACGAGCTGTTCGCGGGGCGCAAGGTCGTGAACTATTCGCAGTTCCGCGTCACGCGCGATGCAGACCTGTGGATCGACGAGGAAGAAGTGAAGAATCTGCGCCAGGCGCTCGAAGGCGAGCTCCCGCAGCGGCAGTTCGGCCTCGCCGTACGCCTGGAGGTCGCCGCGAACTGCCCGCAGCACCTGGCCGCGCTGCTGCTTCAGCAGTTCGATCTGCAGGAGGCCGATCTGTACCGTTGCGACGGCCCCGTGAACCTGGCGCGCATGTCGGCGCTGATCGATGCCGCGGACGTCGACGGGCTGGAATACCCGAGCTTCGTTCCCGGATTGCCCGAGCGCCTGCGCGAGCAGAGCGATATCTTCGCGGCGATTCGCCAGCACGACATTCTGCTGCACCATCCGTTCCAGTCCTTCGAGCCGGTCGTCGAGTTCATACGCAAGGCGGCCGACGATCCGGATGTCATCCTGATCAAGCAGACGGTGTATCGCACGGGTGTGAACTCGGCCCTGATGGAGGCGCTGATCCAAGCCGCGCAGCGCGGCAAGGAAGTCACGGTGGTGGTCGAGCTGATGGCTCGCTTCGACGAAGAAGCCAACATCAACTGGGCCGAGCGACTCGAGCAGGCCGGGGCGCAGGTCGTCTACGGTGTGTTCGGTCTCAAGACGCACGCCAAGCTCGCAATGCTGCTCCGGCGCGAGAAGGATGCCTCGGGCCGCGTCAATCTGCAGCCCTATGCTCACCTGGGCACCGGCAACTACCATCCGCGCACTGCCCGCCTGTACACGGATTTCGGCCTGCTCACCGCCAATTCCGGGATCTGCGCGGACGTCGACGAAGTGTTCCTTCACATCACGAGCCTCGCCAAGCCGAACAAGCTCAAGCACCTCTGGCTTGCGCCGTTCACGATGCACCGCCACCTGCTTGACGCGATTCGCCGCGAGACGCGCAACGCGAGAGAAGGAAAGCCGGCGTCGATCGCGGCGAAGATGAACGCACTGCTCGAGGAGGCGGTGATCAAGGCCCTGTATGCGGCGTCGCAAGCCGGAGTGAAGATCGACCTCGTCATCCGCGGGGCCTGCGCCCTCCGCCCCGGGGTGAAGGGGGTCTCGGAAAACATCCGGGTGCGCTCGATCATCGGTCGCTTCCTCGAGCACAGCCGGATCTGGGTGTTTCACAACGACGGCGCCGAGGACGTCTATCTCGCGAGCGCGGACTGGATGGGTCGCAATCTGTTCCGCCGCATCGAAGTTGCGTTTCCCGTGCTCGATCCCGAACTCAAGGCGCGAGTGATCGCCGAGGGGCTCGACCCATATCTCGCCGATAGCCGCGATGCCTGGGAGCTCGCGGCGGACGGCAGCTACGCACGGCCGAAGGCGAAGGCGCGAGGGCAGCATGTGTCGGCGCAGGCGGAACTGCTCGAGCGCCTGGCCGAGCGGGCCGAGGTCGGTTCGTAGCCGGCGATGGATCTCATCCTCTGGCGCCACGCGGAGGCCGAACCCGGCGAACCGGATCTCGGGCGACGGCTGACCGCCAAGGGCATCAAGCAGGCGGAGCGCGTGGCCGCCTGGCTCGATGGTCATCTGCCCGACACGCTGCGGATCCTTGTGAGCCCAGCCGACCGCGCGCAGCAGACTGCGCTCGCGCTCAAGCGCAAGTTCCGCACCGCCGATGAGCTCGCTCCCGGAGCGAGTGCTGGTGCGGTGTTGGCGGCAGCCGGGTGGCCCGATGCGCGCGAGAGCGTTCTCATCGTCGGTCACCAGCCGACGCTGGGCGAAGTGGCCTCGCTGCTGCTCGCCGGCGAAGAGCTGTCGTGGAGCATCCGCAAGGGCGCCGTCTGGTGGCTCTCGAACCGGGTCCGCGACGGGGTGCCCGCGGTCGTCCTCAAGGTGGTGATCGGCCCTGACTTCGTCTGACGCAAGCCGGCGCTAGCGCTTCCAGCGGTAGCCCAGTGCGGTCCACTGCGCACGCTCCTTGCCGAGCAGATGGCTCGTGAGCGGGTGCGCGGCAAGCCAGCGCGATGAGACCTCGAGCGTGATGCGGCGACCAACCTTGAGACGCATGCGCGGCAGTGCGATCGCCGCCCGGGCGTGGTGAAAAAGCACGGCGAGCCGAAGCACCAGCACCTGTGTCCTTCGCTCTGCATCTCCGAGCACGGCCTGCATTTTCGCGAGGCCGCCGCGGCAGCCGAAGACGAGCAGCGCGAGCTGCGCCTGTTCGCCGGCCGAGAATCCCGGCATGTCGCCGTTCTGGAGAATGTACGCGCCATGCTTGTGAAAGCTGATGTGCGACACCGACATGCCGATCTCGTGCAGGCGCGCCGCCCATTCGACCAGCGGCGCAGTTCCGGAGTCGCGACGGGCACGACGGTACAACGATGCGGCGAGCGCTGCGACGCGCGCCGCGTGGGCGCGGTCGACCCGGTAGCGCTCGACAAAGCGCTCGACCGTGACGCCGCGGACGTCGGCATCGATCCTCCGGCCGAGGAGGTCGTAGAGCACGCCGAGCCTAAGCGCGCCGCCCACCGGGTCGATGCGCTCGATCCCGAGCTCGTCCACCGCCGCCGTCATGATGGCGAGTCCGGCCGCGAGCACGGGCGCGCGCTCCAGCTTGAGGGCGCGCAACGACACCCGTGAGATGTGGCGCGCGGCGATCATGCGCCGGCGCAGCCGCTTGAGGCCCACCGGTGTGATGCCGCCTTCGGAGAAGCCATTCTGCTCCAGGATCTCCGCCAGGGCGGCGGCGGTGCCCGAGGACGCGTACGCCTGCCGCCAGTGCGACGGGCCGAACTCGCGCGCGATAGCCTCGATTTCCACGCGCGCCGCCGTCTCCGCCGCCGCGAAGGCTTCCTCGGTCAGACGCCCCTGCGGGAAATAACGCTGCGTCATCCCGACGCAACCCAGCTTCAACGATTCCAGCCGATGCGGCTCGAGGCCTCGGCCGATGATGAATTCGGTGGAGCCCCCGCCGATGTCGACGACGAGCCGCGGCGCGAGCGAGCGGGGCAACTCGTGCGCCGCGCCGAGATAGATCAGCCGCGCCTCCTCGTGACCGCTTATGACGTCGATCGGGAAGCCGAGAGCTCGCTCGGCGAGCGGCAGAAACTCGCGTGCGTTCTTCGCCACGCGGAACGTATTCGTGGCGACCGCGCGCACCGCGGAAGGATGCAAGCCGGTCAGCCGTTCCCTGAACCGGGCCAGGCACTCGAGCGCCGCTCTCTGCGCGCCCGGCGTGATGCGCCCCTTGGCGTCGAGGCCGGCGCCGAAGCGCAGAGTCTCGCGCCAGGTGTCGAGTCGGTAGACCTGGTTGCCTTCGACGCGACCGATTTCCAGCCGGAAGCTGTTCGACCCCAGGTCGACGACGGCAAGGGTTGTCACTGGCACGATGCGGCGTCCGGCTTGCGCGAGGGGAGGCACCGCGAAGGCTAGCAGAAAAAGCTGCGCTCGCGGACGCGAGCGCAAGCCTTTTGGCCGGCGCGATCTTTCTGCTACGCTCGAAACTCTCCCTTGCCCACCGCCGGCACGATGTCCGTCGACTACCTCAAGAAGATCCTCACCGCCAAGGTCTACGATGTCGCTGTCGAGACGCCACTCGAGGTGGTTCCGACGCTGTCGGCGCGGATAGGCAACCGCGTATTGCTCAAGCGCGAGGACCAGCAGCCCATTTTCTCGTTCAAGCTGCGCGGCGCGTACAACAAGATGGCGCACCTGTCCTCGGCGGAGCGCTCGAGAGGAGTGATCGCCGCCTCGGCGGGGAATCACGCGCAGGGAGTCGCACTGGCGGCGCAGGTGCTCGGCTGTGCCGCGACGATCGTGATGCCCGTGACCACCCCGGCGATCAAGGTCCAGGCCGTTCAAGCGCGCGGCGCCCGTGTCGTGCTGCAAGGCGACACGTACAACGACGCCTACACGCGCGCCGTCGAGCTAGCGCGGCGAGGGTCAGCGGCTTTCATTCACCCATACGACGACCCGGACGTGATAGCGGGGCAGGGCACCATCGGAATGGAGATCCTGCGCCAGCAGCAGGGACCGATCGATGCGATCTTCGTAGCGGTCGGCGGCGGCGGGTTGATCTCGGGCATCGCCTCCTACGTGAAGCGCGTGCGGCCGGAGATCCGCATTGTCGGCGTCGAGCCAGTCGATTCGGCGGCGATGAGCGAATCGCTCAAGGCCGGCCGCCGCGTGCGGCTCGCCAACGTAGGGTTGTTTGCGGACGGCGTGGCGGTCAAGCAGGTCGGCAAGGAGACCTTCCGTATCTGCCGCGAGCTTGTCGACGAAATGGTCCAGGTAGACACCGATGCGATCTGCGCGGCGATCAAGGACGCGTTCGAGGACACGCGCTCGATCCTCGAGCCTGCCGGCGCGCTGGCGATCGCGGGCGTCAAGGCTTACGTCGAGCGCCACCGCGTCCACGGCAAGACGTATGTCGCCATCGCCTGCGGCGCAAACATGAATTTCGACCGCCTGCGCTTCGTCGCGGAGCGGGCCGAGCTCGGCGAGGAGCGCGAGGCGATCTTCGCGGTGACGATTCCCGAACGCCCCGGCAGCTTTCGCGAGTTCTGTGCGCTGCTGGGCAAGCGCAGCATCACCGAGTTCAACTACCGCTACGCGGACTCGAGAATCGCCCACATCTTCGTGGGCGTCGAGGTTTCCGATCGACACGAGACGGCAGAGCTTCTACGGGCGATGCACAAGCGACGCATCGAGGCGTACGACCTGTCCGACAACGAGATGGCCAAGCTGCACGTGCGCCACCTCGTTGGCGGTCACGCCCCGGCACCCGAGCACGAGATCCTGTATCGCTTCGAATTTCCCGAGCGGCCTGGCGCGCTGATGCAGTTTCTGAACAGCATGAGCCGCGGCTGGAACATCAGTCTCTTTCACTACCGCAACCACGGCGCCGACTACGGCCGCGTGCTGGTGGGAATGCAGGTGCCGCCGAGGGATCACGAGGACTTCCGGCGCTTCCTGCAGCGGCTCGGCTATCGCTACTTCGACGAGTCCGCCAACCCGGCTTATCGCATGTTTCTGGGCCGCTAGGCGCCGACTTCGCGCCGCGCAAGTTGCCGCAGCACGGCACTGTGGCGGCGGTTTCGCGCGTCCCGAGTGTTGCAAATCCCTCAGAAACATCAACTTTCGGCGTTCTGGCAAGGATTATGCTCTAGGCATTTGCTTGTATCCGTGGCAAACTTTGGCGAGGTCCGCATGGAAATGGGTGCCGCAAATGCTGTTTCGGTCGAACGCGCCGGGAGCCGAGACTTGCCAGAAGCCACCGCTTTGAACGGGATCAAGGTCATGGTGATCGACGATAGCAACACGATTCGTCGAAGCGCCGAGATTTTCCTGTTGCAAGCGGGCTGCACGGTGATCCTGGCCGACGACGGTTTCGACGCGCTCGCAAAAATCACCGATCATCAGCCGGATCTGATATTTGTCGATATCATGATGCCGCGCCTGGACGGGTATCAGACGTGCGCGCTGATCAAGAAAAACACGAAGTTTCAACAGACGCCCGTCATCATGCTCTCGTCGAAGGACGGGCTTTTCGACCGCGCGCGCGGCCGAATGGTCGGGTCCGATCAATATCTGACCAAGCCGTTCACGAAAGAGAGCCTGCTGAAGGCCGTCGCGGCGCACGTGAAGACCACGGTTTAGTGCGATTCTCGGCGCGCCACGGCCGCGGGTGGGGGAGAGGGGCCAGGACGAAGGGCGTGAAACGATGAGCATAAAGAGGATTCTGATCGTCGACGATTCGCCGACGGAGCGGCATGTCCTGAACGACATGCTCACCAAGGCCGGCTACGAGGTTGTCGCCAGCGACAACGGCGAGGATGCGATCGTCAAAGCGAAGACGATCAAGCCGGATCTGATCCTCATGGATGTCGTGATGCCGGGACTCAACGGCTTCCAGGCGACCCGCGCGATAAGCCGCGATCCGAGCACACGCTCGGTACCGATCATCATGTGCACTTCGAAGAGCCAGGAAACGGACAAGATATGGGGCCTGCGCCAGGGGGCCCGCGACTACATCGTGAAGCCGGTGAAGCGCGAGGAGCTGCTCGCGAAAATCACCGCCTTCGGCTGATCGGTCGGCGAGCATCATGGCCCGTGCCGCCAAGCTCGATCTGCGTGCCTTCCAGCAGGAGCTGGCGACCCGGCTCGCGGCCAAGACCGCCGCCCAGGTCGAGCAGTCGCGGCTTGGCGTCGACTGTGCCGGAGAGCGGTGGCTGATCCGCCTTGCCGACGCAGGCGAGGTGATCGCGGTGCCGCAGCTCGCGACCGTGCCGCGCACCAAGCCATGGTACCTGGGCATCGCGAACATTCGCGGGAATCTCTACGGCGTCATCGACTTTGCGGGCTTCCTCGGCCGACCGGTCGATGTGAGCACGACGGCTGCGGGCCAGCCGCGGCTCGTACTCTTCGGACCGAGGAGCGGCGAGCTGCGCGCGGGCATCATCGTCCAGCGCGTGCTCGGGTTGCGCAACCTCGCCGAACTCGCGCAAACGAATATGCCGGCGACGGCGCCGCCGTGGTACGGCCCGCGCTGGACCGATCACGAAGGCGAAGCGTGGCAGGAAATCGACCTTGCGCGGCTCGCGCAGGATCCGGCGTTCCTGCAGGTGGGATTGTGAGAGCCAGGCGCTACAAGGGGTGGGAGCAGACATGGCCATTTCTCTGAAAAACCTGTTGGGGAGCGGGACGGGAGGCAGGAAATCCTCGGGCGAAGGCGAGCTCGAGATGCCCACGACGACGCAGGTCAAGATGAACGCACCTGCACAAGCCTATGACCCGCTCGCGTCGGCATCGATCATGGAGCAGTTGCGCACGGCTGCGGCCGAGGCGCGGCAGCCCGGCCGCCTGTGGGTCATCGGGCACCTCCCGATCGTCAAGCAGCAGCAGATCCTTTTCACGTTGCTGGTCGTCTTTGCGCTTCTGGCGGTGGTGATGCTCTGGCTCAACGGCCGGCTCGCCGCGCAGGTCGCGGCAAGCTCGGGTACCGCGACGGAGATGCAGATGCTCTCGCAACGGCTCGCGCGCTCGACCTCGCTCGCGGTCCAGGGCAACGCAGGCGCGTTCGAGAACGTGAAGGATTCACGCGACCGCTTTCGCGCCGACCTCGATGCCCTGTCCAAGGGTGGCATGATCCGCGGCACGAGCATCGACGTTGGGAGCGGCGAGCAGATCCAGGCCCTGCTCACCGACATAACGGGTCGGTGGGAGCGCGTGGAGAAGAACGCGACCGCCGTGGTCAACAATCAGCAGAGCCTTCTCACGCTGTCGAAGGGGCTCGATGCGATCAATCAGGGCAACACGACGCTGCTCGAGCTCGCGCAGCAGGCTTCCTCGCAGGTTGCCGCAGGCGGAAGCCTGCGCGAGGTGGACTTCACCAGCCAACTCGCCATGCTCTCGCAGC
>Ga0187777_10003304_pt1 | contig 10309 bp, 10 predicted proteins | sample 1015_Q2_SP5_10_M_FD_132416 | JGI IMG/M metagenome (GOLD analysis project Ga0187777, IMG submission 132416) | Tropical peat soil microbial communities from peatlands in Department of Meta, Colombia - 1015_Q2_SP5_10_MG | ecosystem: Environmental > Terrestrial > Soil > Wetlands > Peat | place...
AGGACCGAGTTCCCGTTTGGGGCTCATGCTGGTCGCGGTGGCGGCGGTGGTCGTTGCAATCGCCGCGACGGCTGCGGCGCGCACGACCGCGGCGAAGCCGATCGTGATCGGCTGGGCGGCCGACGGCAACGGCGCGATGGCGCCGTTCGACCAGCCCGCACTGGCCGCCGCGAAGCTGCGGGTCAATCTGCTGAACTCCCGCGGCGGTGTCGGCGGGCGCAAGCTCCAGATCATCACCTGCGACACGCAGGGCAACAAGCCGTCGATCGCCAAGGCCTGCGCGCTGAAGCTGATCGGGCAGGGCGCGAACATCATCTTCACGACCTGCGACGTCGACTTCGCGGCCCCGGTCGTCCAGGAGGCGATCAACCGCGGCATCCTCGCGGTCGCGCCGTGCATCGGCACCGACCAGATGGGCCCGAAGCGGTTCGGCGCGAAGGGCGCGCTGGCGTTCAGCTTCGGCAACGTCGCGCAGGACGAGGGCTCGGCGATGGCGCAGTACGCATGGGGACGCGGCTGGCGCACGGCGGCACTTGCCACCGACAACGTGATCGTCTACTTCAAGGACATCGTCCAGGCCTTCAAGGCGCGCTGGCTGCAGCTCGGCGGGAAGGTCGTGGACGAGGAGACGTACCAGGATCCGACGTTCGGCGGCAACAATGTCCAGAACGCAGTGAGCCGGCTCAACGACCACAAGGCCGACGTGATCGTCACGTCGACAGCCGGCGCGTACGGTGCACTGGCGCCGCTGGTCACCGGGTTGCGGACGCTCGGCAACAACACGCCGATCCTCAACTCCTGGGCCGGCGACGGCACGTACTGGCTACCGAAGAGCCCGCAGGTCACGAACTACTACTTCGTGACCTACGCCTCGAGCTTCGGTAACGATCCGAACGCGGCGATCAACAAGCTCGCCAAGCAGGTCCACGCGGCGACCGGCGGCTTCGTCACCGGGCCCGCCGCGATCGACGGCGTCGTCACTGCGATCAGGCGTGCAGGCGGCTCGACGAACGGCGCAGCGCTCGCGGCGCAGATGGTGAAGTTCAAGAAGGTGCCGACGCTGTCGGGTCTCGTGAGCTTCTCGCCGCAGCTCCACAGCGTCTTCGGCCGGCAGTACCGGGTGATGGAGATCAACAACAACGTGCCCAAGCTCGTCGGCCTCGTCGTCGCCAAGGTCGTGCCCAAGATCTAGCTCGCCTTGGCGGTAACGGCAGAACCAACGGACGGGAGGCCCGGAGGAACACTCCGGGCCTCCGCCGTCTCGCGCACCTTCGAAGGCGTCGAGGCGCTCAGGGAGGTCACGCTCGAGCTCTCCCGCGGCGAGGTGCTCGGGCTGATCGGGCCGAACGGCGCCGGCAAGTCGACGCTCGTGAACCTGCTCTCCGGCTTCGACCGGCCGACGAGCGGCAGCGTCTCACTCGACGGACGGGACGTGACGCGCTGGCCCGCGCACCGCCGCGGCCGCCGTGGTCTCACCCGCACCTTTCAGCACAGCCACTCCTTCGGCTCGCTGAGCGTCCGCGAGAACGTCGAGGTCGCAGCGCTCGGGATCGGCGCCTCGCCGCGGCAGGCGGCCGCGCGGGCGGGCGACCTGCTCGAACTGCTCGGCCTCACCGGCGAGTCCGAGACCCCCGCTGGGTCGCTCGCCCACGGCGACGAGCGCCGGCTGAGCGTCGCGCGTGCACTCGCGACCGAGCCCCAGTTCGTGCTCATGGACGAGCCGGCGGCGGGCCTGCCGGAGGCGGAGGTCCCCGCGTTCGCGGCGGTCGTCCGCCAGGTGCGGGACGAGCATGGCGCCGGCGTGCTGTTGATCGACCACAACATGGCGCTCGTGATGGACGTCTGCGATCGCATCCAGGTGCTCGACCAGGGTCGGACGCTCGCCGAGGGGGCGCCGGCCGAGATCCGCGCCAACCTCGACGTCGCCGCCGCGTACCTCGGCGAGAGCGCGGTACGCGAGGAGGGGGACGCGTGAGCACGCTCGTCCTCGACTCGCTCCACGTCCGCTACGGCGCGGTGTCGGCGGTTCGCGGACTCTCGCTCGAGGTGAACGCCGGCGAGATCGTCGGCCTGATCGGGCCGAACGGCGCCGGGAAGTCCTCGACGCTGCACGCGATCATGGGCGCCGCCCCGATCGCCGCCGGCGACGTGCTGCTCGGCGGCCGCTCTCTGGTCGGGCTCTCCCCCGAGGACGTCGCCCGCAGCGGCGTCGCGCTCGTCCCCGAGGGGCGGAGGATCTTCGCCGAGCTCACGGTCGCCGAGAACCTCACGCTCGGGCTCGCCGGCCGGCGGAGCCGGGCGGGCGCGTCGTCGGCGCTCGAGCGTGTGAACGGGCTCTTCCCGGTCGTGCACGAGTTCCGCTTGAGGCCGGCCGGCGCCCTCTCGGGCGGACAGCAGCAGCAGCTCGCGATCGCGCGGGCGCTCGTCGCCGAGCCGGACGTGCTCCTGCTCGACGAGCCCTCGCTGGGCCTCGCGCCGCGGGTCGTGGACAGCGTCTTCGAGACGCTGGGCTCGATCCGGGCGGACGGCGGCGTCGCGGTGCTGCTCGTCGAGCAGCGGGCGCAGCGCACGATCGAGCTGGCCGACCGCTCCTACGTGATCGCGAACGGCGAGCTCCGCCTCACGCTCGGCCCGGAAGACGCCGCCGACACCGACCGCCTCGTGCACGCCTACCTCGCATGACCGTCGGCTTCTTCCTCACGGTCGACTGGCAGACGCTCGCCGACGCGTTCGCGCTGGGCGGGATCTACGCCCTGATGGCGATCGGGATCGGGCTCGTGTTCGGCGTCCTTCGGCTCGTCAACTTCGCGTACGGGCAGCTGGTGATGGCGGGCGCGTTCGCCCTCGCGCTGGGTTCGCAGTGGGGCTGGCCGACCTGGCTCTCGATCGTCCTCTGCTTCGCCGTCGTGCTCGCCCTGTCGATGGCGATGGACCGGTTCGTGTTCCGGCCGCTGCGCACGCAGTCGCCGGCGGTGATGCTCGTCGCGACGTTCGCCGTGGCGTTCCTGCTGCAGAGCGTCGCTCTGGTCTGGTTCGGAGCGCTGGGCAAGACCGCGCTCTCACTCGCGTTCTTGAACCAGCCGTGGACGATCGCGAGCGTCGACATCCGCAAGATCTCGGTCGTCGCGATCGTCGTCACGGTCGTCTGCCTCGGTCTGCTGCAGCTCCTGCTCACGCGCACGTCGGTCGGGCTGCACATGCGCGCCGCCTCCCAAGACTTCGAGACCGCGCGTCTGCTGGGTGTCCGGGCGAACCGCGTGATCGGCGGCGCAGTGCTCGTCTCGGGGGCGCTCGCGGCGGTCGTCGCGGTGATGCTGACCGTCCAGAACCCGACCGTGACCCCGGACTTTGCCCTGGATCAGACGATCGTGGTGCTCGCCGGTGTCGTCCTCGGCGGCCTCACGCGTCCGATCCCGGCGACGCTCGGCGGCTTCTCGATCGGCTTCGCCTTCGGTCTGCTCGGCGGCGCGTTGCCGACGGCGCAGAGCCAGTACCTGCCCTCGTTCGTCTTCGCGGCCGTGATACTCGTCCTGCTCGTCCGCCCGGACGGGCTGTTCGTGCGGCGCACGTCGGCGGCGCGGCTGTGACGAGAGCGTCCGTGCTGGCCGGCCCGTGCCTGCTCGTCGTCGCGACGGCGGTGCTCGGGAGCATCGTCTCCCCCGCCACCGGCGTGTACTTCATCACGGCACTCGTCTTCGTCGCGATCGTCGTCGCGCTCTACGTGTTCATCGGCAATTCGGGCGTGGTGTCGTTCGGTCACATCAGCTTCGTCGCGCTCGGCGTGTGGACGGCCGGCGTGCTGTCGGTGCCACGCGCCCAGAAGTCCGCGATCATGCCGGGGCTCGCCGGGTTCCTGGAGCACACCACGGTCGGCAATGTCCCGTCGCTCCTGCTGGCCGCTCTCGTCGGGGGCGTGGCCGCCGCACTCGTGGGCCTGCCGCTGATGCGCCTGTCGGGTCTCGCCGCGGGCATTGCCACCTTCGCCGTGCTCGAGATCACCCACAACCTGCTGCGCTACTACGAGAAGATCGGGCCGGGCCTGAACACGTTCTCGTCGGTGCCCGAGACGACCGGCATCCGCCAGGCCGCGATCGGCGCGCTGCTCGTGATCGTCGCCGCGTTCCTGTACGCGCGCAGCCGGTACGGCCGGATGCTGCGGGCGACGCGCGAGGACCCGGCGGCAGCCGCCGCGACGGGCGTCTCGATGTACCGGCAGCGCCTCGTCGCCTTCGCCCTCTCGGGCGCGATCGCCGGCTTCGCCGGGGGCCTCTACATCCACCTGCTGCCGCTGAACACCGAGGGCGTGTACCTCGACCTGACGTTCATCACGCTCGCGATGCTGGTGATCGGCGGGACGACGAGCCTCTGGGGCGCTGTCGTCGGGGCCCTCGCCGTCAGCGCGCTCGACTCCTTCCTCGCCGAGGCCGAGAACGGCATCAAGATCCTCGGGGCGACGCTCGACCTGCCGAGCGGCACCCGCGTGATCGCCGAGGGCGCCCTGATGGCGCTGGTGCTGATCTTCCGGCCCGGTGGGCTCACGGGCGGGCGCGAGTTCGTGCTCAGGTGGCGGCGGAAGTGACGCGCGTCTGCGTCGCCGGAGCCGGCTCGATCGGAAGCCTGCTCGCAGGCCACCTCGCGCGCGTCACCGAGGTGTCCGTGCTGACGCGCCGGGCCGACCACGCACGGGCGCTCGAGCAGGAGGGCCTCCGTGTCTCCGGGCGCAGCGACTTCGTCGCGCGGCTCGCCGCGTCCGACGACCCGACCGCGCTCCCGCCGGCCGACCTGGTGATCCTCGCCTGCAAGGGCACCGATCTCGAGAGCCTCGCCCGGCGCATCGAAGGTCACTTCGACGGTGCGACCGTGATGACCGTGCAGAACGGCCTCGGCGCGGAGGACGTGGTCGCCGCGCACGGCGACTGGCCACTGCTCTCGTCGGTCACGTTCATGAGCGGAACGCGCCACTCGGACACGCACGTCGAATACGTCCTCGACACCGCGACCTGGATCGGGCCGTTCCGCGAGACGACCGGAGACGACGCGCGCGCGGTCGCTGCGCTGATCGCGTCGTCGGGGCTGAAAGCCGTCGGCTTCGACGACCTGCGCCCGGCGCAGTGGTCGAAGCTGATCTTCAACGCGACCGTGAACGGCGTCGCCGCGCTGACGGAGCTGCCGCACGACTTCCACTTCGCCCAGGTCGAGCACGAGGGAGACCTCGGACTGCTGGTCCGGGACCTCGTCGACGAGGGCAAGGCGACGGCGAGCGCGGCCGGGATCGAGCTTGACGAGGACCCCTGGGAGATGAACGTGCTCGCAACGCAGCGCGGCCACCGCCACTACCCCTCCATGCTCGAGGACGTCGAGGCGCATCGGCCGACGGAGATCGAGTCGATCAACGGCTCGCTGGTCCGGGTGGCAGGGCGGCACGGCGTTCCCGTGCCCCTGCACACCGCGGTCTACAGGCTCGTCAAGGCAAAGGAGGCTTCGTACACGCAATGAGGGGTTGTGCGAGCCGTGAGAAAGCATCGTTAACCTGGGCTTTCTCACCGGGGGGTCGCCGGTGGCCCCCGGTGGCCATTGGTGACCGGCGAGCCAGTTCGGCCAGATCACGAGCTGGTCTTTGCGCAGATCGCGTAGACCTCCGCCGAGAGGTTGAAGTTGCCCGCCACCCCCATTGAGTAGCTGACGGCCCAGCCGCCGTTGGTCGGCAAGCTGTAGGCCAGGAATGGACCGTAGTAGCTGGTTCCGCTCGTCGCCACGCCACCGCCACCAAGCGCGACTGTGCCGGATGGGCAAGGGACCGAAGCGCTGAGGTTGTTCGCGAACGCGCTCGCGGTGTTGGTCACGACCGTGTAGCTGCTCACTCCCGGAGGCCCCTGGGGGCCCGTCTTTCCCTGCGGCCCCGCCGCCCCTGTCGGACCCTGAGGCCCTGCCATTCCGATCGAGGGCGGAAACTTGCCGTCGGGTCCGAGGGCGACCAGCCGCCCGGCGATCGGGAGCTTGGAAGCCTTGATGCCGTTGACCGCCCCGGCGTTGAGGGCGTAGTCGGCGACCCTGGCGCGCTTGACCACCGGAGACGCAACTGAGCTGACTGCCTGGCCGAGCGGAGTCGATCCGAGCAACGCGACCGCCAGCGCGGTCGCCGAGAGCACCAGTGTGAGGCGCGATGTCACGAGGACCTCCCTCTCTAGCTGCTGGAAGCGACGAACCTATCGCCGAAATGTCTCGAACGTCTCGGGGACAGGCAGATCTGCCGCGTCGTCGCTGCCGGTACCGGTCGCCGACGAGGTACCGCTGCCAGTAAAGGCCGAGGCCCATGACGCCTCGTCTGCCGGCCGCAAAGGCCCTGCCCGGTCGAGCGAATGACCTCGAGGGGATGTTGGGACGAACGTCATCTCAAGGGGTCACCAGACGAAAGGTGACGACGAAGAGGACGATCACGAGCAACAGGGTCGCCGTGACCGCACCGATGGCGCCGAACGCTGCTTCACGACCTCGCCTGCCAAGCAACCAAGCGGCGACAACGGCTCCGACAACCGGCACAGCCAACAGTGCGCCGAAGAATCCGCGCCAGCCGAATCCGCGGTCGGCCGCCCCGACCGCCAGATTCCACGCCAACAGAGGGCACAGGACTACCGCAGCGACGACGTAGACGCCGCGGACGGCGTAGCGGATCATCGCGTCGACTCTCGCGGGCGCCCGGGGAAGACGGTTGGCCGACGGAGAGCAGCCAGTGCCACACGAGCGAGTATCGGCCGAATCGAGCAACAGCTCGATCCCGTGCGCCAGCGTCAAGGGGTATCGCCGAAGGGGCCGGTGACTCTCGCGCCGGACCATAGGATCCAAGCGGCTTTGGTCGACTCCCGTCCCCCCACGTCTTCAGGAGGCGAAAGATGAGGATCTGTGTTGTCGGCTGCGGCGCGGTCGGATCGCTCTTCGCAGCAAACCTCTCGCTCCTGGACGACGTGGAGGTGGTCGCCTACGACCTCTCGACCGCGCACGTCGACGCGATCAACTCGACCGGCCTGCGCCTGTCCGGCGCCGGTGACGTGCACGGCAAGCCGCGCGCGACGACCGACCCGGCCGAGATCGGGCACTGCGACTTCGGGATCGTCGCGACCAAGGCCATGCACACCGAGGCCGCGATCGCGGCGACCGCCGGTGCGTTCGCCGGCGGCTCGGTGGCGACGGTGCAGAACGGGATCGGAAACGAGGAGGTGCTCGCCCGGCACGTCGAACGGGTGATTCGCGGCACGACGTTCCCGGCGGGGAAGATCGTCGAGCCGGGCCACGTGCAGTGGGACGTCAAGGGCGACACGACGCTCGGCCCGTTCGAGCCGTCGCCGGCCCCGCTCGCCGACGTCGAGCGGCTCGCCGACGCCTGCACCCGCGCCGGGATGCCGACGCACGCCGTCGCCGACGCGCGCGGGCCGCAATGGCGGAAGGTGATCTTCAACGCGGCCACCAACCCGGTCGGCGCGCTCACCGGGCTGACGCACGGCCGCGTCTGCGAGCGCCCCGACCTGCGCGCGCTCGTCTCGGGGCTCGTGTCGGAGGGGAAGGCGGTCGCCGCGGCGCAGGGAATCGAGCTCGACGCCGATCCGGAGGACCTGGTCGACCACGCCGCCAGGCCCGAGGTCGGCTACAACCACAAGGCCTCGATGCTGCAGGACGTCGAGGCGCGGCGACCGACCGAGATCGACTACCTGAACGGCGGTATCGTCCGGTTCGGCCGCGAGCACGGGGTGGCGACCCCGCTGAACGAGGCGATCTGGGCGCTCGTGAAAGGAGTGGAGCAGTCGTGGCAGCAGTGACGGGCACGACCTACACGGGGCTTCCGCAGGCGGAGATCGACCGCCGCTACGCACGCATCCGCGAGGCGGCCGCGCGCGACGGGCTCGACGCGGTCGTCGTCTGCGGCAACGAGTACACCGGCTTCGAGGGCGCCGTGACGTACCTGAGCGGCTTCGTGATCGTCCACCGCTACGCGTACGTGCTCCTTCCGGTCGACGGCGACCCCGCGATCGTGTTCCCGAGCGAGGCCCGGTACGTCGGCGAGCACGGCACGACCTGGATCGCCGACCAGGTGTTCGTCGACCGCCCCGGCGACTGGATCGCCGACCGCATCCGCGGCAAGCGCGTCGGCGTCTACGGCCTCGACTACGTGATGACGGTTCGCGACCACACCGCGCTCGCCGGCGCATCGGAGCTCGTCGGCTGGGACGTCGCGTTCGACCTCGCGCGCGCCGTCAAGTCCGAGCTCGAGCTCGAGTCGGTGCGCGAGAGCGTCCGGATCAACACCGAGGGCTTCTGGGTGTTCCTCGAGTCGTTCGAGCCCGGCAGGTCGGAGCGCGAGATCCTCGCGCCCTGCGAGGAGTACTTCGTGTCGCAGGGCTGCGGCCGCTGGACGATGGACATGGTGCTCGACGGGCCCGGAGGAGGGGCGCTGCCGGAGTTCAAGATCGCGGGGACGCGCCCGGTCGAGGCGACCGACATGCTGCTGCCCTCGCTCGAGGTCGCCGGGCCGGGCGGCCACTGGGTCGAGGTCTCGCGGGCGATCTGCGCCGGCGAGCCGAGCGACGACACGAGGCGCATGCTGGAGGCGTACGAGGAGTACTACGCGCTCGCCCCGGACGCGCTGCGCGCGGGCGGGACCGCACGCGAGGCGCACCGCGCCGTCGCGAAGGGCTTTCTCGACCGCGGCTTCCACCTCGGGCACGTGACCGGGCACTCGATCGGCATGACGATGATCGAGTTCCCGAAGATCGGCGAGGCGGACGAGACCGTGCTCGAGAACGGCATGGTGCTGTCGATGCACCCGCACGCGATCTCGGTCGACGGGCAGGCCTGCCTCTACATGCAGGACACGTGGCTCGTGACCGACGGTGGGGGCGTCCCGCTCGCCGGGCTCGAGATGAAGATCTACGACGGGACGGAGCGCAGGCCGTGACCGAGGCACCGGGGCTCTCGAAGCCGGTCCTCCCGGGCACCGCCGGCTCCGACTACGAGCGCTACCTCCGCACGGACGAGCTGCTCGCGCTGCAGAAGACGGCCGAGCAGTGGATCCATCGCGACGAGCTGCTGTTCCAGACCGTGCACCAGTCGTCGGAGCTCTGGTTGAAGCTCGCGTGGAACGAGGTCGAGGAAGCGGCGCGACTCGTCGATGCGGACGACGTGCCCGCGGCCCTGCGCCTGCTGCGCCGCGCCAACGACTGCCTGAAGCTCGTCACCGCCGCGCTCGACATGCTCGAGCACATGTCACCGTGGGAGTACACGACGGTGCGCAAGGTGCTCGGCCACGGCAGCGGCTTCGACTCGCCCGGCTTCCGCGAGATTCGCCGCGTGACCCCGCTGCTCGGCCAGGCGTTCGACGCGGCGCGCGAGCGCGCCGGCCTGTTGCTCGTCGAGGTCTACACCCGCGGGCGCGAGTTCGACGCGCTCTACAACCTCGCCGAGCAGCTGATCGAGTGGGACGAGCGTGTGATCGTCTGGCGCGTCCGTCACTTCAAGGTCGTGCAACGCGTGATCGGCGGCGACGTGATCGGGACGCAGGGAACGCCGGTCGAGGTGATGGGACGGCTGATCCACAAGTCGTTCTTCCCCGAGCTCTGGGACGTCCGCAACGAGCTGACCTATCTGAACCCACCCGAATGAGCGCCTTCTCCGGTGTGGCACTCGGCTGCGGCAACTTCGGCGGCGTCGGCTCGGCGCCCGAGTTCTTCGGCCAGGGGATCGACGAGGAGACGGCGGTCGAGATCATGGACACCGCCTGGGAGGGCGGGATCCACTGGCTCGACACCGGCGACGCCTACGGCGGCGGGCGGAGCGAGCAGTTCATCGGCCGCTGGCTCCGCGACCGGCAGCCGACCGGCTTCGTGCTGACGACGAAGGTCTACCACTCCACCACCGGCACGCCCGGGGACGTCGGCCTCGCCCCGGACCGGATCAGGCGCCAGCTCGAAGGCAGCCTGGGGCGCCTCGGGGTCGACCGCGTCGATCTCTACCTGGCGCACGAGCCGGACGGGTCGGTGCCGCTCGAGCAGACGATCGAGACGTTCGAGTCGCTTCGAACCGAGGGGCTGATCGGCGCGTGGGGACTGTCGAACTACGACGCCGACGGCGTGCGCGAGGCGCTGGCCGTGGGGACGCCCGCCGTCGTCCAGAACTCCTACTCGCTGCTCGACCGCGCCGACGAGGACGCGGTGATCCCGCTCTGCGCCGAGCACGGGATCGCCTACGTGCCGTTCGGGCCGCTCGCGGGAGGGTGGCTGACCGGCAAGTACCGGCGCGGCGCGGCGTTCCCTGCGGGCTC
>Ga0187777_10003306_pt1 | contig 10308 bp, 7 predicted proteins | sample 1015_Q2_SP5_10_M_FD_132416 | JGI IMG/M metagenome (GOLD analysis project Ga0187777, IMG submission 132416) | Tropical peat soil microbial communities from peatlands in Department of Meta, Colombia - 1015_Q2_SP5_10_MG | ecosystem: Environmental > Terrestrial > Soil > Wetlands > Peat | place...
CGGGAGAGCGCCTCGGCCAGGAAGGGAGCGGCCTCGGCGGTCGGCTGCAGCGCGCCATAGGCGTCCGTCACCGCCACCAGCTCGCCGGAGCGGTCGAGGACCAGCCGGGAAGCACCCGCTGCCCGCGCCGCCAGGGCCCGCTCGAGCCGCGCGCCCAGCGCGCGGACGGTGGGCGGCACCAGGCTCGACGCGAGCAGGCCTCGCGCCGCCGCCTCGTCGCCGCGCTCGAGGGCCAGCGCCGCGGCGTAGAGCGGGCCCAGCGGGTGGCGGGCGCGACAGAGCAGGGTCGCGACGCGCTCGGCCTCGGCCAGTGCGCCGCGGGCGATCGCGTTCGTGACCAGAGCCTCCGGCTCGAAGAAGGACAGCTCCGGGGCGGGCGCGGCTCCTCCCCGACCCAGCGCTCGGGCGAGGGCGGTTGCGGCAAGGGCGCGCGGCCGCGCCTCTGGCCAGTGCACGGAAGAGGCGGCGACGAGCGCGGCCGCCGGGTCGCCGGCGAGGAGTCGCTCGCGTGCGACCCACAGGTCGCGCTCGGCGAGGAGCGCCAGCGAGGCGAGACTCGCGGCTGTGGCGACGAGCGTGGCCAGCCCCCAAGCCGCGGTGCGCGCCGCGCTCTGCCGGGTGAACCGTCGCGGCCTCCGAGCCAGCCGCCGCGGCGGCGGCGCGGGGGGGCCCGAGGGGGCGCGCGACGGCCGCTCAGGAAGCAGTGCGGGCTGCAACGACCCGGCCGGTGCGCGCCGCCTGGTAGGCGGGGAGGGCGTGGGCGAGGACGTGGATGGCCGTCTCCAGGTCCTCGCGCTTCAGCACGTAGGCGATCCGCACCTCGTCCCTTCCCAGCCCCGGCGTGAGGTAGAAGCCGTCGGCCGGCGCCACCATGACCGTGGTGCCGTCGAGCTGGTACTCGCTCAGCAGCCAGAGGGCGAAGTCGCGGGCGTCCTCGATCGGCAGCCGCACCACGAAGTAGAAGGCGCCCTCGGGCTGGCGCAGGAAGACGCCAGGCAGGCGGGAGAGGCCCTGGTAGAGGACGTCGCGCCTCGCCTGGTACTCGCGGACGACGCCTTGCGTGTACTCGGGGCCCAGCTCGGAGGCGCCGAGGGCGACCAGCTGCGCGAGCCCGGGCGGCGAGAGCCGGCCCTGCGCCATGCGCAGCGCCGCGCCCTGGAGCTCGCGGTTGCGCGTCACCAGGCAGCCCAGGCGGATGCCGCAGGCGCTGTAGCGCTTGGACAGGCTGTCCACCAGCACCGCCTGCTCCTCCAGGTCGGGGAGCTCCAGGACGCTGGTCGCCTGGCGGCCGTCGTAGACGAGCTCGCGGTAGACCTCGTCGGAGACGAGGAAGAGCCCCTGCTCGCGGCAGAACGCGGCGACCGCCTCCACCTCGCGCCGCTCGTAGACGGTGCCGGTGGGGTTGTTGGGGTTGCTCAGCAGCACCAGCCGGGTGCGCGGGCTGCGTGCGCGCTCGAACTCGGCGAGCGGTGGCAGGTGGAAGCCGTCCTCGGCCTTCGCGCGCAGCGGCACCAGGCGCACGCCGGCCATGGCGGCGAAGGCGATGTAGTTGGTGTAGAACGGCTCCACCACCAGCGCCTCCTCGCCTTGGCCGGCACAGGCCATGAGCGCGAAGAGGATCGCCTCGCTGCCGCCGGTGGTCACCACCACCTGCTCGGGCTTCACCTCCAGGCCCAGCCCGCGGTAGTAGCCGCAGAGTGTCGCCACGCACTCGGGCGTCCCCGCCGAGGGCGAGTAGGCGAAGACCTCCGGCGCCTCGGCCAGCCGTCGCCGCATCGCCGCCGGCGTCTCCAGGTCCGGCTGCCCGATGTTGAGGTGCAGCACGCGCACCCCGCGGCGTCGCGCCGCGTCGGCCAGCGGCATCAGCTCGCGGATGGGCGAGGCCGGCATGGTGCGGCCGCGCTCGGAGACCTGGGGCTTCATGGCTCTTCGCTCCTCCAGTGGGCTCGTCCCGTCAGCGCGCCCGCAGGCGGGCGGTGATGGTCTCCTCGCGCTCCGAGGTGACGACCGCCTCCAAAATCCAGGAAGACGCCTCCTGCCACACGTCCGAGTACTGGGCCACCAGCGTGCGCTGGCGAGGAGGCAGCTCGCGCGCCAGGGCCGGCGTCTGCACCGGCCGGCGGCGGCCGTCCACCACGGTGGCGAGGGTCAGCGAGCGCACCTTCACGCGGTGGCGGCCCTCGTTGGCCGCCTCGACCCGCACCACGAAGGGCTCGCCCGCGCGCACCGTCTCCGGCAGCACCTCGAACTGCAGGCGCCCGCTGAACTCGGGCGCGCGCTGGGTGCTCACCCCTTCGCGGTCGAACCCCGGCAGCCGGCCCACGGGGGCGGTGCTGACGGCGGTCGGCTCGGTCTCGAAGCTCGGCGGGCGGGTCTGGGCCCGCGGCGGACCCCCGCCCGGCCGCGCCAGCGTCGCGCGGCGGGCGCGGTCGAACCCGTCCCGCGCCTGCAGGTAGCTGCGGGTCGCCTCCGCGAACTCGCCGCCCTCGGCCAGGGCGGAGGCGGCGCGGGCGGCCTCGCTGGCCGCCGCGAACTCGTCGGAGCCGGAGGCGCCCGCGGACTGGGCCCGCGCCTGCGCCGTGCCCATCGCCTCCGCTGCCTGCTTGGCCTCGGCCGCGAACGCACTGTTGAGGCGCGCCGAGAGCTCTGCCGCCGCCGGGTGGCGCGGGTCGAGCTCGAGCACACGCGAGAGCTGGCGTGAGGCGCCGGCGGTGTCACCCCGGTCCACCAGGGCGCGGGCGGCGGCCACCGCCGTCTCCAGCTCGGCGGCGCGCTCGCGAGCCTCGGCCAGCACCCGCGCCGCCTCGGGATGGGAGGGTGAGAGACGCAAAGCGCTCTCGGCCTGCTGGGCGGCGGCAGCGTAGTCCTTGTCCTCCAGCTCGCGGCGGGCGAGCTGCGCCTGGGTGTTCACCAACACGTGGCGCATCGCCTGCTCGGCGGGCGCCGGGGCGAGAGGCGGCGGCAGCGTGGTCCGCGGCCACCACAGGACGGCGGCCGCCACCACCAGGATCACCACCGCCCCGGCCGCCAGCAGCCGGACCGGCCGGCCGTGCCGCCGGCGCGGTTCGGAGGCGGGCAGCGTGGCAGGAGCGGGCGCCGCCGTCGGCGTCACCGGCGGCTCGTCCCTGGCCGGGTCGGCAGCCGCCGTCATCACCGTCGCCGCGGCAGGAGCGGCACCGGCGGCGACGGGCCCATCTATATCAAGGATTGATATAGCTAGCGGCGGCGCCGCGGCCGCCGGCGGCAAAGGCGTGGCCGGCGGACGCAACAGCACCGGAGGGACGCCGGCCATGCGCACCGAGTGCGAGGGCGCACCGTCCGGGCGCAACGGCAGCGGCGGCGGCGTGAGCAGCTTGGGCACACCAAGCGCCGGCGTCGCGCCAGCGGCGGGCCGGGCGGCCTGCAGCGCCGCCCGCATCTCGGTGGCGCTGGAGAAGCGCCTCTCGCGGTCTTTGCGCAGCGCGCGGTCGACCAGCGCCGTCAGCAGGTCGGGGGTGTCGGGCGCCCACCGGCGCAGCGGCGGCGGCTCGGTGTGCACCACCTGGTAGAGGACGCTGGGCGTGGACTCGGACTCGAACGGCTTGTGGCCGGTGAGCAGCTCGTACAGCACGACGCCCGCGGAGAAGAGGTCCGAGCGGCCGTCGACGCGCGCGCCCAGTGCCTGCTCGGGGGACATGTAGTTCGGGGTGCCGAGCACGACGCCGTCCTGCGTCAGCTCCGAGGTGCTCATGCGGGCGAGGCCGAAGTCCATCAGCTTGACCAGGCCGCCCGGCACCAGGTGGATGTTGGCGGGTTTGATGTCACGGTGCACCACGCCCTTGGCGTGCGAGTACTCGAGCGCGGCCAGGACACCGTCCACGATGGAGAGCTTCTCCTCCAGCGAGAAGGACCGCCCGTGGTCGAGCGCCTGGCGCAGGTCCTCGCCCTCGAGCAGCTCCATGGCGATGTAGTAGAGGCCCTCCTGCTGCTCGCGGCCGAAGGCGTGGATGGTGACGATGTTGGGGTGGTTGAGCAGCGCCGCCGCCTGGGCCTCGCGCCTGAAGCGGTCGAAGGCCTCCTCGCCGAAGCCGGCGCCGACCATCATCGTCTTGAGGGCGACGTGGCGGTTGAGGACCGGGTCGAGGGCCTTGAAGACCTTGCCCATGGTCCCGCCGCCGAGCAGCTCCACGATCTCGTACCCGTCGATCCGCTCGTGGTCCATGCCGCTCGGCGCCGTCGCTGGGGCGCGATGGTAGCACGCCGCCTGGCGCCTCGCCTCCGGGGCGCGCCAGGACTCAGCGCCCGGCGGCGGCTTTCAGGCGGGCGGCCGTGATCGCCTGTCGAGCCTTGCCGTACCCGGCCCAGGGGTCGGCCGAGAGGCGGTCGGGTAGGAGCGCGAGCGGGCGACGCGGACCAGCCGCGGGCTGTACTCGAGGCCGAGGACCTCCGGCCGGGAGCCAGGTGGTGGGCCATCACCGCGGTCGACTGGCCGGTGCCGCAGCACAGGTCGAGCGCCCGCAGCGGCCGGCGCGGCACCCGGCCGTCGAGGTTCCTGGCGATGGTGCGCCAGTTGGCCCGGACTCCTTCGGCTGGCTATTCGAGGACCAGCGAGCAAGCGCTGTGCCCGGGCTCGCGCCAATCGAGGCAGGCACGCGCGTTGCGGGCGCAGACCCTGCTGCGTCGCACGGACGGCCTGGGCCGCGAGTCGGCGGCTCAAGCGCACTCGAAGACCCGCCCCGGTCTGACCCTGCACGGCGACGAACGGGCCGACGCTCGTCCCGTCCTGCAGGTGCGCGGTGAAGGAGAGCGAGCTCCGTCGAGGCGCCCCGAGTACTGCGCCGGCTGGGTGTCCTCGGGCTGGCCCACGATCACGGGGCCGCCGTGCTCCTGGACGTAGACGCCGGCCCCGTCGAAGCCGCCGTCGCTGCCCAGCGTCCAGGCTCCGTCCACCGAGCCGTGCGCGCAGTCGAACTCGATGGTGGTCGACGAGCCGGTCACCTCCAGGCGGACGTGGTCGCCGCCCCACTGGCCCGAGGGGAGCACGCTCGGCGACGCGCTCTGGCTGCGGGCGGTCGCGGTGAACGCGAGCGGCAACGCGAGCACCGCCTGGAGGGCGCGCCCGCCCGATCTCCCACCCGCCCATCTTAGAATGCGTGCCCGGGAGGGGGGCCATGAAAGCTCACAGCGGGCTGCTGATGGTGACGGTCGCCTGCGGGCTGGCGGCGGCGGCATTCGCGCAGGAGGCGCCCGGCGCCCCGGCGACACCGCCGCGGCCACGGCGGGAGGCGCCGGCAGCCCAGCAGGCGACGGCCCCCAGCACCGAGCCCGCGGCGCCGCCTGCGGCGCGGGAGATGGAGCAGGAGCCGCAGAGGCCCGCGCGCGAGGCGCCCCGCGAGCGCGAGCGGCGGGAGGAGAGCCAGCCCGCCGAGGAACGCGGAGAGCGCGGCGGCACCAACACCGCCTTCCACTTCGACATGAAGGAGGCCGCGCCGAGCGTGAGCCACCACCAGGTCGAGGTGAACGGCCGCCCGTTGCGCTACACCGCGACCGCCGGACGGCTCCCCGTCAAGAACGGCGAGGGCACCACCGAGGCCTTGATGTTCTACGTCGGCTACACGCTGGACGGAGCCGACGCCTCTCGCCGGCCGCTCACCTTCGCCTACAACGGCGGCCCGGGGTCGGCCTCCATCTGGCTGCACATGGGGGCGCTCGGCCCGCGCACCGTGACGCTCGACCCGCAGGGCTTCATGCCGCAGCCGCCCTTCCGCCTGCACGACAACCCGTACACGCCGCTCGGCCGGACCGACCTGGTGCTGGTCGACGCCGTCGGCACCGGCTGGAGCCGCCCGGCCGATGCCGCCGCCGCCCGCAAGTACGAGAACCCCGAGGGCGACATCGAGGCCTTCTCCGAGTTCATCCGCCTGTACCTCACCCGCCAGCAGCGCTGGGGCTCGCCCCTCTACCTCTTCGGCGAGAGCTACGGCACCACCCGCTCCGCCGGCATCGCCGGCTACCTGCAGGGCCGCGGCGTCGTGTTCAACGGCATCGGGCTGCTCTCGATGGCGCTCAATTTCCAGACGCTGTCCTTCTCGCCGGCCAACGACACCGCCTACCCCTGGAACCTGCCGACCTACATGGCGATCGCCTACTACCACCACCGGCTCGCGCCGGAGCTGCAGCAGGCGATCGACCGCTGCCAGGGCGACCCGGACGCCCCCTGCGCGCCGCTCCTGGAGGCCGAGGAGTGGGCCATCAGCGAGTACGCCACCTCGCTCTCGCGCGGCGACTCCAGGAGCGCCGAGGAGCGCCAGCGCGTGATCGACCGCCTGTCGCGGTACACGGGGCTGCCGAAGGCGATCGTCGACGAGCACAACCTCCGGATCGACGTGGGGACCTTCTGTCACTACCTGCTGCTCGAGCAGCGCCTGCGGGTGGGCCGCCTGGACGGCCGCTACGCGCTCCCCGAGCCCGACTTCCCCGGCGGCCGGGGCCCCGGCTCGTCCACCGACCCCTCCTCCACCCAGACGGTGGGGCCGTTCACCATGACCTTCAACCAGTACGTCCGGACCGAGCTCGGCTACAAGACCGACCTGCCGTACTACACCTCCGCCCGCGACTCGGGGATGTTCCTGTGGAGCGCCGGCGGCGGCACCGCGTCCGGCCCCGGCAGCTCACGCGGCTTCCAGGAGGAGATCACGCCGCTGCGCGCGGCGATCGTCGGCAACCCCTACCTCAAGGTCCTGGTGATGGAGGCCTACTACGACCTGGCGACGCCGTACCTGCAGGCCGAGTACACCATGCACGAGCTGAACCTGCCGGCGAGCTACCAGAAGAACGTCGCCTACCAGCGCTACTGGTCGGGGCACATGGTGTACCTGGAGCAGAAGTCGCACGCCAAGCTGCAGCGCGACTGGGACGGCTTCGTGGAGAGGACGCAGGGGCGCTGAGGCGCCGGCCGGGCTATTTCACCGGCGCCATCAGGTGCTGGTAGGGCGTGCCCGCCCACATCACGTAGGGCGCTGAGGTGTCGGGATCCGCGCCCTTGGGATAGGTGTCGTAGAACGACGGGTCGGCCCCCACGATCATGATGTGAGGTCCCGTCTTGATCCAGTGGTTGGTGGCCGTGGGCTTCTGGGCGTAGGGGTCGGTGTTGCTGGCGTCGGTGCCTCCGGCCAGCATGTACATGAAGCCCACCTTTCCCGGCGGCGGCGCCGCATGCGAGAAGAGCGCGTGGGCCCACTCCATGGCGTTCTGGTCGAGACACATCGGGTCGGGGCCGGGCGTCGCCGGGTTGTCCGGCATGCAGGTGAAGCCGTTGCTGCCCTTGCGCAGCGTCCGCATGGTCCCGTTCGCCTCCATGGTGACGATGGTGGCGGCCTTGGAGACGGTCAAGGGCGCCGCCGACATCGCGCTGGCGATCAACTGCGCGTCTGTCGGAGCCTTGGCGGGCGCGGCCTTCTCGTCCGTCCAGGCGGTCGCGGTCGCGAGGACCGCAGTCGCCACCAAACCGAGTCCGGCGAGCCTTCCGAGCATCGTTCGCCCCCTTTCTCGCTTGCGCCTGAACAGCTGGATCGCCGGTCGACGTCGACCGGCACCCCGCGACGCGGTCCAGTTGTCTGCTTGTCGAGTGGGGCGAAGCTACTCCCCGGATCGGCGCCTGTCAATCGCCACGGGCCGCTGGTCCCGCCATGGTCCCGCCCGGCTGCTAGGCCGCGCGGATGGCGTCGACCGGCGTCAGCCGCGAGGCACGCAGGGCCGGGTAGAGGCCGGCGGTGAGGCCGATGACCACGGCGAAGGCCGCGGCCAGCACCAGCGCCAGCGGCGAGACGGTGAGGCCGTCGGGGAAGGCCTGCGCGGCCAGCTGGGTGATCACGAACCCGAGCACCGCGCCGACCAGGCTGCCCACCAGCGAGAGCGAGACCGACTCCACCAGGAACTGGCCGAAGATCTCGGGGTCGGTGGCGCCGATCGACTTGCGCAGCCCGATCTCGTAGGTGCGCTCGCTGATCGAGATCTGCATCACCGAGAAGATGCCGATGCCGCCGACCAGCAGCGAGATGCCGGCGATCGAGGCCAGCACCACGTTCCAGTTGAGGATCAACTTGTCCACTTCTTTGCGGACGCGCAGGATCTCCTGGCCGATGTTCTCGATCTTGAAGTCGGTGATGCCGCGGTGGCTGCGCCGCATCAGCGCCTCCGCCTCCTTCTCCGCGTCGCCCATCCTCTCGGGGTCGGCCTTGAAGGCCCAGGCGTGCACGGTGTCCTGGCCCACGAAGTACTTCTGGGCGGTGGAGAGCGGGACGTAGATCTTGAGGTTGTCGCGCTCCATCTCGCCGTCCTGCACCTGGCGGTTGCCGAACTGCTTCAACACGCCCACGATGCGGAAGCGCACGCCCCGTATCAGCACCTCGCGTCCCAGCGGGTCCTCGTTGCCGAACACGTCCTGCTTCAGCTTCTGGCCCAAGAGAGCCACCGTGGCCCGGGTCTCGAGGTCGTTCTCGACCAGGTAGCGGCCGCTCTCGGGGACGCGGTTGCGGATGCGGCCCCACGCCGGGGTCACCCCCTCCACCAGGGCCTTGAGGTTTCGGCCGTTCATGCGCACGGTTTCGTTGCCGAGGCCGACCACCGGTGCGGCCTGGTCGATCGTCTCGCGTCCCGCCTCGATCACCTGGCCGTCGGCCGCCCGCATGCCGCGCGAGTAGCCCTGCTTCTTCTGTTCCAGCCGGTCGGTGGCCTGCTGGGGAACCGCGAACACCACGCCGTCGAAGCCGAGGTCGTCGAGCCCCTTCTGCACCGCCACCGCCAGCCCGCCGATGACGGAGATCATCACCACCAAGGCGGTGGTGCCGAGCACGATGCCGACCAGCGTCAGCGCCGAGCGGAGCTTGTGGCTCCAGATCTCGGCGGCGGAGGTGCGCACGGCCTCGCCGATCTGCACTTACTCGTACCTCAGCGCTTCGATGGGGTTGAGCCGGGCGGCGCGGATCGCCGGGTAGAAGCCGAAGAAGATGCCGATGACCACCGAGAAGGCGAGCCCCAGCACCATGTTCTGGGCGGTCATCACCACCGGCTGCTGGATCATGGCGCTCATGGCGTGGGTGAAGCCGACCCCCAGCCCCAGGCCCAGCAGGCCGCCGACGATCGTCACCACCACGCTCTCCACCAGGAACTGGGCCAGGATGTTGAGCGAGGTGGCGCCCAGGGCCTTGCGGGTGCCGACCTCGCGGACCCGCTCGTTGAAGGAGGCCAGCAGGATGTTCATGATCACGATCCCGCCGACCAGCAGCGAGATGGTGCCGCAGGTGAGGAAGGTGATGTCGTAGATCCTGCCCTGCTCGTCCATCTCCTGCATGAAGGCGGCGCGGTTGAAGACCTGGAAGTCGACCACCCCGCCGTGGGCGCGGCGCAGGATGGCGGTCACCTCCTGGGTGGCCTTGTCCATCTCCTTGATGTCGCGGACCTGCACGTTGATGTAGGCGACCTTCTGGTTCTGGCGGTCGCCGACCATGCGGGTGATGACCGAGGTGACCGGCACGAACACCAGCTCGTTCATCCACTCGAGCGCGTTGCGGTTGGCGGAGTTCCAGTAGAACTCCTTCTTCTCCATCACCCCGACCACCGTGTAGCGGTCCTGTCCCAGGCTGATCACCTGCCCCAGCGCCGGCCGCCCGCCGAACATCTCCTCGCGGCGGGTCGACCCGAGCACCACCACCTTGGCGCTGCGCGAGACGTCCTCGGCGGTGATGAAGCGACCCTCGGCCGGGTGGAAGTCGTACATGGGCTCGTAGCTGGGGGTCGCCCCCGAGATGTCCAGGCGCTTCTCGAAGCCCGGCGCCTTCAGAAGCTCGCTGCGCTGCATGGTCGGCTCCACCAGATCCAGGGTGGCGGCCTGGGCCTTGAGCGCCAGCGCGTCGTCGTAGGTGAGGCCCTTGCTCTTCTTCTCGACCGCGTTCTGCTTCATCTCGCGGGCGTCCAGCTCGCGGATGAACATCTTCCTGATGCCGCCGGTCTCCTCCCAGAACTTCTTGCCCTGGTTGCGCCCGCCGTCGATCAGGCCGAAGGTGGCGACCACCGAGCCCACGCCCAGGACGATGCCGACCATCTGCAACAGGCTGCGGCTCTTGTGGGCCGCCATGTCGACGACGCCGTCGACGAGCGAGTCCCACAGCGAGAAGAAGAGGTTGCGCAGCACCCGCAGGCGGGCCATGACTCAGCCGTTCCCCGAATCGCTCTCGATCAGCCCGTCCACGATCTGCACCACCCGCGAGCAGCGCTCGGCGATGCGCGGGTCGTGGGTGACGATGACGATCGTCTCGCCGCGCGCGTGCA
>Ga0187777_10003307_pt1 | contig 10304 bp, 8 predicted proteins | sample 1015_Q2_SP5_10_M_FD_132416 | JGI IMG/M metagenome (GOLD analysis project Ga0187777, IMG submission 132416) | Tropical peat soil microbial communities from peatlands in Department of Meta, Colombia - 1015_Q2_SP5_10_MG | ecosystem: Environmental > Terrestrial > Soil > Wetlands > Peat | place...
CATCGAGCCTGCGAGAAGGTTCAGGGTGTCGGGCAGCTGCACCTGGAACGCCCGGAGGCGCGTCTTCCGCCGCCGGTGGAGCAGCGCGACCGGCACGATGGCGGCGGCGCCGGTGAGGATGAGCGCGAGCCCGATCGGGAACAGCAGCACGCCGAGCACGAACACGACGAACACGCCTGTGAAGTAGAAGAAGAGTGCTTCAGGCGGACGCAAGGGCAGGTCGGCCTGTTCGAGCGCGTCCTCGGTGCGCGAGAGGAGGCCGGCGCGGTCGGCGAGCCGTCCGGTGATCCCGACCATTCTCCTGAGGACCGCGGTCTCCGCGAACACCTGATCGCTGCGTTGGTGCGGGTTGAACTCCTCGACTTCGGGTGCCGGCTCGGCCACCAAGTCACCGAGGCGGTCCTCGAGTCGCCCTCTCGGCGGCGGCGACATGAACAGCAACGCGATCATGAAGACGAGCACCGAGGCCGCCAACACCACCGCGAAGACGGTCTTCGACGGCGCCGAGAGCGCGACGACGGCGAGCGTTGTCATCGCATGCCGCCCGCGGTGATCGGCGACGCCGCGAAGAGCGACGGCTCCAGCGAGATGCCGTAGTCGGCGAGCCGTTCCGAGAAGGACGGCCGGATGCCCGTGCTCCGCAATTGGCCCCGGAACCGTCCCTCCTCGTCGATCCCTGCGGAGTAGTCGAACGTGTAGATGTCCTGGAGGACGACCACGTCGCCCTCCATCCCCATCACCTCGCTCACCTGGACCACGCGGCGGGATCCGTCGCGGAGTCGCTGCAGGTGCACGACGAGGTCGAGCGCCGAGGCCATCTGCTCGCGGATCACCCGGACCGGCAGGTCCATGCCCGCCATCAGCGTCATGGTCTCGATACGCGACAGCGTGTCGCGCGGCGAGTTCGAGTGGACCGTCGTGATCGAGCCGTCGTGGCCGGTGTTCATGGCCTGGAGCATGTCGAGGGCCTCACCACCTCGGACCTCGCCCACGACGATGCGGTCGGGTCGCATACGCAGCGCGTTGCGCACGAGGTCACGGATCCGCACCTCGCCCCGTCCTTCGATGTTGGGCGGCCGCGCCTCGAGCGGGAGGACGTGTTCCTGGTGCAGCTGGAGCTCCTTGGCGTCCTCGACGGTGACGATGCGCTCGTCGCCGGGGATGAAGCTCGAGAGCACGTTGAGCAGGGTCGTCTTCCCGGTGCCGGTACCGCCGCTGACGACGCAGTTGAGGCGTCCCCGCACGCAGAGGTTGACGAAGTGCGCGACCTGCGGGGTGAACGTGCCGAAGTTGATGAGGTCGTCGACCGTGTACGGGTCCTTGGAGAACTTCCGGATCGTCATGAACGGCCCGCCGATCGACAGCGGGTGCACCACGACGTTCACACGGGAGCCGTCGGGGAGACGGGCGTCCACCATCGGGTTCGCCTCGTCCACGCGCCGGCCCACCTGGCTGACGATCTTGTCGATGATCCGCCGGAGATGCGTCTCGTCGACGAAGTGGACGCCGGTCTTCTCGATCCTGCCCGAGCGCTCGATGTACACGTCGCTCGGGCCGTTCACCATGACTTCCGTGATGGTCGTGTCGCGCAGGAGCTGGTCGATCGGGCCGTAGCCGAGCACGTCGTCGGTCACCGACTGCACGAGCTGCTGGCGCTCGGCGGCGGTCAGCGCGAGCCGTTCCTGGCCGAGCGCACGGTAGAGCTGCTCGTCGACCTGGCGGCGGAGGTCGGCCTCGCTGACGCGCTGGTCGTAGAGCAGCGGGCCCAGCTCGTGGATGACGAACTGGTGCATCTTCTGGCGCATGTCCTCGAGCGCCTGCTCCCGCTGCGAGCTCCCCGGGCCCCGGTCGGCCCAACGGCCCGCCGCACCGGGCGGGCGCGGCGGAGCCGGGCGCGGCGGGCGACCGGGAGGTGCGCCGGCGACGGCCGCGGGGCCCTGGGGCTGCGGCGCCGCGGCGGGCTGGGGTGGTTGCGTCTGGGTCATGGGGGCGGGTCCTTACGTCGTCACTTGCCGCGTCGTCCCGATCCGGTCCTGGCCGCGGACCCGAGCAGCGCCTCCGCGATCCGGTCGAGGGCCCGGGAGACCGGCGCCTTGGGATCTTCGAGGAGCACCGGCACGCCCGCGTTCACCGACATCGGGACGGCGAGATCGTCGGGGACGGGGAAGTTGGCGCTCAACCCGAGCACGCGCTCGATCTCCTTCACGTCGAGCTTCACCTTGGCATTCGCGTGGTTGAGGACCAGGCGGAGCTTCGATCCGGCGATGGCGTTGAGGTCGAGCGTCTGCATGCCGATCTTCAAGTTCTTGATGCTCGGGATGTCCATGCTCCCGACGAGCAGGACCTCGTCCGCGGCCTCGATCAGCGCGAGCACGTAGTCGTTGAACACCGACGGGAGGTCGACGACGACGTGACCGGCCATGGACTGCAACGCGCTGCAGATGTTCACCATCTCGCCCGGCAACATCGCGTCGGTCGGAATGGGCTCGATCGGCGCCGGCAGCACGAGGAGGCCGCTGTCGTGGCGGGCGGCCAGCGTCTGCACGAGCTCCATGTCGCCGTACTGGGCGGCGGCGGCGGCGTCGAGCACCGTGTGCTGGGGCGGGAGGCCGAGCATCACCGACACGTCGCCGAACTGCAGGTCACCGTCGACGAGCACGACCGGGTCGGTCGAACGCCGCGCCATGGCCACTGCGACGTTGATCGCGATGCACGTCTTGCCCACGCCACCCTTGGTCGAGAACACCACGACCAGTCGGCCCGGCTCCCCGGTCCGCGTGGCCGGCGCCTGGGTGCGGGAGACCGAACCGGCGAGGAGCTCACCGACGCGGTCCACCGACTGGTGGAGGCTCGCCTCGCCGCCGATGACCACGGCGTCGCGGGCGCCGGCGCGGAGCGCCTGCTGGAGCACCTCGGTGGACAGCTCGCTCGCTGCGAAGACCGCGCCGATCTCGGGGTGCGCGCCCGTGAGCCGGTGGACGTGCTGGAAGCCCATCGGGCTGACGAAGCTCGGGCCGAACACCACCACGACGGGTCGACCCGGATGGAGGTGCTGCAGCAGCTCCTCGATGGTCTCGAATTGGCCCGCGTCGGCGAGCTCGACCGCGAGCCGCGTCCGGAGCGAGTAGTCGGGCTCGATCACCGCGACGTCGAAACTGCTGGTTTCGGCGCCCGGTGGTGCGACGGTGGCGAAGGACTCCACCGCGTTACCGCGAGCCGGTCGCCGCCGTCGCGGTGCCCCCGCCGCCCGAACCGAGCTTCGGCGGCAAGAGCACCAGGTACATCTTGCTGTTGCCGTTGTTGGCGTCGATGACGCGCAGCGCGTCCTCGGACGTGACCTCGAAGGTCAGGAGCCCCGTGGGCTGCGTCTGCGCCGACGCCGTGTCCGACGACTGTGTGGACTGCTGCTGCTGCACGGTCAGCGAGCCGACCGCGAGCACCTTCACGTCCTGGAGCAGATACGTCGTGGTGGAGTTGCCGCTCTCGTCGACGCTGCTCGTTGCGATGTCGACGTGGTCGCCGGGCTGGATCTGGTTCGCGACACCACGTTCGGCGTCGACGTTCACCGAGACCGCCACGAGGTCCTGCCGCGCGATCGCGTTGGCGAACGCGCCGCCCGCGCCGTCGTCCGCCGAGACGAACGTCGTCGTCGTGATGAACTGCTTGGTGTCGATGCGGCCGGCGGCGATCTTGTTGGTGAGGTCGTTGATGTTGGTGACGATCGACGGTGGGATCGAGCTCTTCGCGACCTTCTCCCGCGCGATCAGGCCCGCCTGGATCGCTTCCTCACCGGTGGTCCCCTTCGCGATGTCGCTCGTCGCGACCAGCGCGTTCACGAAGTGGGCATTGTCTGCCGCGCGGTTGTCCGCGTTGGAGGCGTAGAGATACACCCCGATTCCCGCGACAGCCGCGAGCACGATGGCCGCGGCGGCCATCAGCGTCCGACGATTCGACACCGCGACTCCCCTCGAAGGTCCAGCTCCTCCAAGGGATGGTCGGCGTCAACGTCGCCGGTCTTGAGCCGGATGTCACCGAGCGCGGCGGGCCTCGGCCGGGGCCGGACGACCGGGGGGTCGCCCGACGACGGGGTTCAGCTCTGCTCGGGCTCCTCGGGGGCGCCGGCGTCGCCGGCAACCTCGCCCCCGCCGGCCTCGGTGCTCGCCTCGGTGCTCGCCTCGGGGCTGTCCTCGTAGGTGGGACCGATGTAGTTGCCCTGCTCGTCGTAGGCGTGCTCGCCGAAGTGCTCCCGGTACTCGGCCGCGACCTCGCCGCCCTCGGCGGCCTGCTTGATCGACAGCGAGATCCGCCGCCGGTCGAGGTCGATGTCGATGATCTTCACCCAGAGCTCCTCGCCCGGGGTGACGACCTGCTCGGGCGCCTCCACGTGGTGCACCGCCATCTCGGAGATGTGCACGAGCCCCTCGATGCCCTCGCCGACCTGGACGAACGCGCCGAACGGGACGAGCTTGGTGACCCGCCCGTAGACGAGCTCGCCCACCTCGTGCGAGCCGGCGAACTCCTGCCACGGGTCCTGCTGGGTGGCCTTGAGCGACAGCGAGATGCGCTCACGCGAGAGGTCGACGTCGAGCACCTGGACGGTGACCTCGTCCCCCACCTGCACGACCGAGCTCGGGTGGTCGACGTGCTTCCACGACAGCTCGGACACGTGCACGAGACCGTCCATGCCGCCGAGGTCGACGAACGCGCCGAAGTTGACCACCGACGACACGACGCCCTGGCGGATCTCGCCCGGCTTGAGGTTGGCGAGGAACTCGTCGCGCTGTTCGCGTTGGGTCTCCTCCAGGTACGCGCGGCGGGACAACACGACGTTGTTCCGGTTCTTGTCGAGCTCGATGATCTTGCACTCGATCTCGCGTCCGACGTAGGGCTGGAGATCACGGACGCGGCGGAGGTCGACCAGTGACGCGGGAAGGAAGCCGCGGAGGCCGATGTCGAGGATCAGACCACCTTTCACGACCTCGATGACCGGCCCCTTGACGATGCCGTCCTTCTCCTTGATCTCTTCGATCGTGCCCCACGCCCGCTCGTACTGGGCGCGCTTCTTCGAGAGGATGAGCCGACCGTCCTTGTCCTCCTTCTGGAGGACGAGCGCTTCGAGCTCGTCGTCGAGCGCCACGATCTCGTGCGGGTCGACGTCGTTGCGGATCGACAGCTCCCGCGACGGGATGACGCCCTCCGACTTGAAACCGATGTCGAGCAGCACCTCGTCGCTGTCGATCTTCACCACGCGACCGGTGACGATGTCGCCGTCGTCGAACTCCACGATGGTCTCGTCGACGGCGTCCGCGAAGGACTGCGTACCGAGGTCGTCGAGGACGACCAGCCCGTTGGGTTCGGCCGGCTCGGCCGTCTCCGCCGACGCCCCCTCGCCGGTCACGGCCTCGCTCGGTGCTTCCGGGGCCGGCACGTTGGCCGTGTCCCCGCTCTCGTCGGGGACGGAGGCGGCGGTCGCCTCCGTCGCGTCCTGCTGTGACAACGGTGCTCCTCGAAACGGATGATGCTCAGGTGATCGTGCGCGATGAGATTGCTTCTCGTCGAAGCCAACGCGCCAGGCTACAGGTCTCTCGGGCGTTTGGCGAACGTTGGCCGGCGCGCCAGGAGCAACAACTCCGGGTGGTCGAGGCGCGGGCGCTGCGTGCCGTACCGACCGGGCGCGACTCCGTGCACCGCGTCGACCCCGAGGCCCGCGGACGCGGCGAGCAGCTCGAGCTCCCGCGCCGTGAAGCACGTGGTCCAGAGGTCGAACTCGCGCTCGCGGCCGCCGGGATCGCGCACGACGGATCGCTCGTGGAGCACGCCCGTCGGCGGGTCGAAGGTCTCGCCCTCCTCGAGGAAGCGGACGGCGAACGCGGCCGAGCACGCGGTCAGGGCCAGGCGCCCTCCGGGTCGTAGCGCGGCGGCGATGCGCCTGAACACCGCCGGTTCGTCGCGGCCGCCGAGCAGGCCGAACCCGCCCTGGCAGAGGCAGATCGCGGCGTCGAACTCGGCGTCGTACGCGAGGTCGCGCAGGTCGAGCTCGACGAACGTGGCGGGCAGGTGGTGCTCCTCCGCCGCGCCGCGGGCGAGCTCGAGGAAGTCGGGCGACCGGTCGACGCCGACGACTTCCATCCCGCGGCGCGCCAGCGCGAGCGCGTGGCGCCCGGGCCCGCAGCCCGCGTCGAGGACGCGCGCCCCGGGTCGAAGGTCGAGCGCGCTGACGAGGAAGCCGACCTCCTGCTCCGTCCCCTTGGTGAACGCCATGACACGGCCGGTATCAGGAGCCCAGTAAGCCTTCCCGAGATGGGCAGCAATCGCGTCGAACCAGTCGTCAGACGGCGGCCCCTCGACAGCGGGGTTCGGCTCGACCATTCGGACCGACCCTACCGAGAGTCGCTCGCGCGCGCGCCGCTCAGGCATCTCGGACAGGTGTGCCTCGCCGAAGGGTTCGAGTCGCGTGGGCTCGTCAACCCAACGGTCAGTTGACCTGACGTTCCTGAGCCGACCAGAAGGGAGCCCGCAACACCAACTTGTCCACCTTGCCGACCGTTGTCAAGGGCAGGGCATCGACGAAGTCGACGCTCTTCGGTGCGTAGACCGGTCCTTTGCGGCCGCGGACGAAGGCGGCGAGATCACTCGCGTCGATGCTCACGCCCGTACGAGCGACGATGACCGCATGCACGGCCTCGCCCCACTTGTCGTCAGGGATGCCGATGACTGCCGCGCTCGCCACGGCGGGGTGGGTCGCCAGCACGTCTTCGACCTCCCGGGCATAGACGTTGAACCCGCCGGAGATGATCATGTCCTTCTTGCGGTCGATGATGGAGAAGAACCCCTCGTCGTCTCGCTGCCCCAGGTCCCCGGTCCGCAACCATCCTTCGTGCAGCGCGGTCGCGGTCTCCACCGGGAGGTTCTTGTAGCCGAGCATCGTGGCGCGGCTCTTGACCGCGATTTCGCCGACCTCTCCGACGGGCAGCACGTTGCCGTCGTCGTCGATGACGGCGACTGACGCGCCGAGGACGGGGCGCCCACAGGACGCGAGCCGGTCGGGACGGGCGGGGTCGTGCTCATCGCGGCGCAGGGTGGTGGCGGTTCCGACGTTCTCGGTGAGCCCATAGAGCTGTTGGAACACCGGGCCGATCCGCTCCATGGCCTCCACGACGCGCGCCGGTGGCATCGGCGCGGCGCTGTAGAAGACCGTTTCCAGTGACGACAGGTCAAAGGCCTCAGGTCGTGCGTGGTCGAGGACGGCCTGGAGCATGGTCGGCACGATGAACGCGCAGTTGGCGCGCTCCGCCTCGATCGTTCGCAGCCACTGATCCGGGTCGAACGCCGCCAAGGTGATGACCGTCCCGCCGCGACACAGCGTGGGCAACACCGGCAGCACCGCGCCGTGGGTGATGGGGCTCGCCGCCAGGTAGCGCGGCCGTTCGGGAATGCCGCAGGATGCCAGGTAGGACAGCGTCTGGGCCACCAATGCCCGTTGCGGCAGCATCACGCCCTTCGGTCGGCCGGTCGTGCCACCGGTGTACGGGAACCACGCCACGTCTTCCTCGCCCGCGGGCCCCGCGCCCAGTGTTCGCGCAGAGACACTCGCCAGCGCGTCGCTACTCCCGTCCGCGCCCAGGACGATCAGGTGATCGAGCGTGGCCGCCAGGGAGTGGATGGCCTCCGCCCGATCGGCGAAGGCTTCGTCCGCTACCAGGACCGACGCCTCCGCGTCCTCGCAGATGAACACGTGGTCGTCTGTCGTGCCGAGCACCTGCAGCCCGGTGAAGGTCGCGCCGAGCAGGTACGCGGCTGCTTGCGCGAGCCAGGACTCCGGCCGATTCGGGCTGAGCATCGCCACACCCGAACCCGCGCCGACGCCGCGGGCGGTGTAGGCCGACAGCAACCGGCCCACGAGGTCCGAGCACTGCGCGTACGTGAGCCGCCGGTCCCCTGCGACGAACGCCTCCCGGCCCGGGTACCGGGACAGGACGTCCACGATCACCTCGCTCACCGTCACACCGGACGGAGCGGTCATGTCAGGGCCGAGAGAGCCATCGAGCCCTCGATGACCACGAAGAGGAACGTGACCCCCCTGACGGCCCATCCACTTCGACAGTCTCCCATGTCGCCGCCGGGCGCGCATCGAACGCGCAGACAGTTGATACGCGTCCGAAGGTGCTACGTCGCGATCAGGCGGCCGGCACGGAACGCTGACAGGACGGCATCGCGCACGGTCTCGGGAGAACCGGTTGCTTCGACCAAGTGCCGTTCGTCGAGGTCGATGTCAGCGAACCTCTCGTGCACTGCCGCGAACGGCTGAAACTCGAGCGGCCATCGGCCCTCACCGCGATTGCCGGCCCTCGCCCAGCATGTGTCGAGGTCGACCATGAGTACGACGTAATGGCAGGACAAGCCTCGTGCCGCGCAAGCTCCCGCCAGACCGGCGACCCCGTCCGGAAACAGATACCCGTCGACGATCGTCGTGTAGCCGTCCTCTGCGAAGCTCAGAGCGCTCACGGCGAATGCCGCGCCGACAGCCTCGTTTTGCTGTTCAGCTCCTGGCAGATTCGGGTCGACCCAGCCGCTCACGACCGAGGCCATGAAGTCATCGGTGTTCAGGTGGACGCTTCGATCGAACGCGGCGGCGATCAAGCGACTCACCGTCGACTTTCCCGCTCCGCCTGCGCCGGACACGATGATGACGGCTCCGTTCGCCGCCCCGCTGAGCTCCTTGCCGGCGCCGGATACATGGTCGGACATGGATTGCTCCTCTTCCGGCCGGTGACGAACACGTTCGCCTCTTTCCGCCAGCGGGCGCGTCGTCCGCGCTCGCCGACAGCATCGCGCAGGATCTCGTCGCACAGGCGGGGTGGTACAGACGTGGTTCTGGTCGGCAGGTGACGAAAGTCCCTGGGGGCGGGCACGAAGAACACTCATGCTCGTCCCGGAAACCGAAGGAAGAGGTTCTGCCCATCCGCACGTACGACGCTGCCGCCCGAACCGTTCCCACTCTCGAGATGACGTGCGGTCGTCGAGTGGTCGCATTGGTCGCGGTCTTCGTCGTGATCGCCGCCTGGCCGTTGGTGGCCGTGCAGAGGGTGGCGTTCGCCGCGACCGGATCGTCGGATCTCGCACAGCGGGTGATCGACGACGTGCAGGCCTTCTGGGCCGAGGAACTCCCCGCCGTCTACGGCCACCAGTACCAGTCGATCCCTCAGGAGCGCCTCCACCCCTACACCTCGTCGAACCCCCCGCCAGCGTGTGGGAGCACGGGTACCACTCCCTACAAGGACGTGGCCGGGAACGCGTTCTACTGCCCCGACGGTGACTTCGTCGCGTGGGACGCGGAGGGTTTGATCCCGAAGTTGCAGCAGCAATACGGCGATCTCGCGGTCGCGCTGGTGTTCGCCCACGAGTGGGGGCACGTGATCCAACAGCAGACGGGAACGTCCGCGAGCTCGACGATCCCGCTGGAGCTCCAGGCGGACTGCTTCGCCGGTGCGTGGACGAACCATGCGACGAAGACGAAGAGCGACACCTTCAACCTGAAGCCGGGCGAGCTCGACCAGGCCCTGAGCGGCTACTTGTACTTCCGCGATCCCACGGGCACGTCGCCCGCGCAGCAGGGGGCGCACGGTTCGGCGTTCGACCGGATCTCGGCATTCAACGACGGCTTCACCGGCGGCGCCAAACAGTGCAAGAACTACGAGACCAGCCCTCCCATCGTCACCGAGATCCCGTTCACCAGCAGCTCGGACCAAGCGCGCCAAGGTGACCTCCCCTTCGCCGACCTGCTCCCCCTCGTGCGCCGGGATCTCGACGACTACTGGAAGTCGGTGATGGGATCGACACCCGCGACGAAGCTGGTGAGCGGCGCCGCGAAGGCCAAGCGGTGCGCCGGCACCGACACCCGGCCGGTCGCCGCGTGCCCCGACGGCACGGTCGCCTACGACCCGAAGGCACTCGAAGCGCTGTACACCGAGCACGGCGACTACGCGGTTGCCACGTTGATGGCGGAAGCGTGGGCTGATGCCGCGAGGCTGCGCGGCAAGCTGCGCGTTGCGGCGGCGCCGAGCAGGCGCGCCGCGGAATGCATGGCCGGTGCCTGGGCCGGCAACCTGGTCGACGGCACCCGCAAGACCGACGCCACGCTCTCGCCGGGCGACCTCGACGAGGCAGTCTCGGCGCTGCTCGCCTATCCCGGAGCCAAGACGCCGGGCAACGACGGCTTCGTGCGCTTCCGCGCCTTCCGCGAGGGCTTCCTCGATGGCGCGCCGGCGTGCGGTCTGACCACCAAGCAGTGACGGCGCCTCCGC
>Ga0187777_10003309_pt1 | contig 10298 bp, 9 predicted proteins | sample 1015_Q2_SP5_10_M_FD_132416 | JGI IMG/M metagenome (GOLD analysis project Ga0187777, IMG submission 132416) | Tropical peat soil microbial communities from peatlands in Department of Meta, Colombia - 1015_Q2_SP5_10_MG | ecosystem: Environmental > Terrestrial > Soil > Wetlands > Peat | place...
AGCGAGAGCGAGAGCGAGGGCGACTAAGTCATCACTCGACGACCCCCAGATCGGCGAGCGTGGCGAAACTCGGGCTACGGCCGAGTGAATCTGGATTCACCGCCGGCGGGCGGGTCGAGTGCGGCGAAACTCGGGGGCTGCCGGCGCCGGCGGGGTGGCGGATCGGGGCGGGGCGAACCACGGCGGCCCGGCTCAAGTTGCCGGCGCGACCGCCGATCCCAGTGGACGATGAGCATCGAAGCTGTGACGAGCCGCATCGATCAGATCCTGGCGATGCAGCAACAGCTCACGGATCCCGGCAGCGCCCTCGCCTCCTCTACGACCACGACCGCCTCGGGGGGAGCGCCGCTCGGCGCCACCACGGGCAGCGGGTCCACGAGCTTCAGCGACGCGCTGTCCTCGGCGCTCGGCAGCACCGACCCGACGGCCACAGCCGCTCTGAACTCGGCCCTGTCCCCCGACTCGCTGATGGCATCGGCGATCGGCGACACCAGCGGCAGCTCGACGGACGGCTCGTCGCTGACTCCCGATCTCGCCACGATGCTCCCGTCCACGACCTCGCTGCTCCCGTCCACGACCTCGCTGCCCCCGTCCACGAGCTCGCTGCTCCCGTCCACGAGCGGCCTCGGCCTGAGCACCGGCTCGACCCTCGCCACCGCCGGCGCCCAGCCGGCGCAGGTCCAGGCGATGACCGACATGGCCAACTCCCTGGTCGGCAAGCCATACGTCTACGGTGGCGGTCACGGCGGATGGGGGCCCCAGGCCGGCTATGACTGCTCCGGGTTCGTGTCCGCGGTGCTTCACGCCGGCGGCTACCTGAGCGAGCCGGTCGACACGACCGCCCTGCCCCAGCAGGCCGGGATGGAGCCAGGCCCGGGCCAGTACGTCACGGTCTACGACCGCGCACTGCCGGGCCAGAGCGGCCACGTGATCATCGAGATCAACGGCCAGTTTTACGAGTCGGGCGGGTCGCACGGCGCATGGGGCGGTGGCGGCGGCGTTGAGAAGATCGGCACGCCGTCGGCGGAGTACCTGTCGACGTTCCCGACCGTGCTGCACCCGGCCGGGCTTTAGCCGCCGTCCACTCAAACGCCCCCGCGGAGCGCGAACCTGGCCCGCAGAGCCGCCGACCGGGCGCTCACCTTTGCGTGGCGGTACACGTAAGTCCAGTCCCCCTGGAGCCGCTGGCGCCGGCTCGGCGAATAGAAGATCAGCGACGACGGCCGGACTGCGACGCGCATACCGTCCGCCGAGAGCACCGCCAGCGCCCGCTCGGCGATATCGATCTGGCCGAACGCGGTGGGGTGGACATGGTCGGTCATCACGAGGTTGCGCGCGCCCCACGGCCGCAGGTCGAGCACCAGGGTCCCGAGCTCGCGTGCGACCCCCGAAACAACATCATCCAAATCCGAAACCCGCCCCCGCCCGCGAGGACGCCCCAGATCGAGCGGCGCCGTCACCGCCAGGACCCGCTCGCAGCGACCGGAAAGGAACTGCAGCGCACGACGGAACCTGGTTTCGAACACCCCGGCGTCCCAATCGGGCGAGCGGACGTCGTTGACGCCGATGTACAGGCATCCGAGCTGATAGCCGGCCTCCGGGCCGTCCGCCGTCAACCGCGAAAACGCCGGGATCTGATAATCGACCACGTGCTCGACTCGCGCTCCGTCGACCGCGTAGCACGTGAACGGCAGCGCCAACCCGCGCGCCACCCACAGCGCCCACGACTGCAGCGCCACCCCCCACTGGAGCTCGCCGCCGCCGTTGGTGATCGAGTCGCCGAACGCGAGCACGCCGAGGCGGCAATTGCTGGCGGGCTCGGTCAAGAAGCGCGAGAGTACCGGTTGCCCGATAATCCGCGGCCGTGAGTTACGGCCGGGTGACGATGAACGACGGCCGCGAGGACATTCGACGCGCCGCGGCGGAGCTCGCCGAGCGGCTGCCGGACGCCCTCGCGCCACTTGCGCGGCTGGCCTACAACTACCGCTGGGCGTGGCTTCCCGGCGGCCCGGAGCTGTTCCGGTCGATCGACGCCGAGCGGTTCGCGCTCGGCCTCCAGAACCCGGTCCGTCTGCTGCAGGAGGCCTCGAATTCGGCGCTCCGGCGAGCCGCCGCCGACGACGGCCTGCTCGAGCGGGCCGCGGCCGTCGAGGCGCAGGTAAAGGCCGATCTGGACCGCCCGTACTACCCGTCGATCGACCCCGCTCGGCCGGTCGCGTTCCTGTGCGCCGAATACGGGATCCACGTGTCGATGCCGATCTACTCAGGTGGTCTGGGCGCGCTCGCCGGTGACCTGCTCAAAGAGGCCTCCGACTGCGCGGTCCCGCTCGTCGCCGTCGGGCTGATGTACCGCAAGGGCTACTTCCGCCAGCGGATCGACGCCGGCGGCTGGCAGCACGAATACTGGGTCGACACCGACCCGCAGCGGCTGCCGGCCGCGCTCGTGACCGGCGCCGGGGACCGGCCCCTGACGATCGAGGTGCCGATCTACGACGCTCAGGTGACCGCCCAGATCTGGCGAGTCGACGTCGGCCGGATCCCGCTGTTCCTGCTCGACACCGATCTCCCCGAGAACGGGGCAGTCGAGCGGTGGATCACCGCGCGGCTGTACGAGTCCGACGAGCACATCCGCCTGGCTCAGTACGTGCTGCTCGGGGCCGGCGGCGTGCGAGCGCTGACCGCGCTCGGGATCGAGCCTGGCGTGATCCACTTGAACGAGGGCCACGCGATGCTGGCGCCGTTCCAGCTCGCGGGCCAGGAGCTGCGCGCCGGCGACCAGCTGCCGGTCGGCCTCGCGGCGGCGCGCGAGCGGACCGTGTTCACGACCCACACGCCGGTTCCAGCCGGCAACGACACGTACCCGCCCGAGCAGGTCGAGGAGGCGATCGGCAGCCTCGCCGCCCAGCTCGGCTGCGACGCCGCGGACGTGATCGCGCTCGGCCGGACGCACCCCGACGACGCCGACGAGGACTTCGGGGTCACGCAGGCCGCGCTGCGAATGAGCCGCGCCGCCAACGGCGTGAGCCGCCGCCACGGCGAGGTGGCGCGCGAGATGTGGCAGTCGTTGTGGCCGGAGCTGGCCGTCGAGGAGGTTCCGGTCGACTACGTGACCAACGGCGTACACGTGCCGACGTGGATCGGAACGCCCGTCCGCGAGCTCCTTGACCGTCATCTCGGCGAGGGCTGGATGGCGCGCGCGGCCGAGCCCGACACCTGGGCCGCCGTCGCCCAGATCTCAGACCGGGAGCTGTGGGACGCCCGCGAGCGCCAGCGGGCAGAGCTGGTCGAGCAGGTTCGCAGCCGGAGCGCCACCGAGCGCCTGCTGCGCGGCGACCCGCGCGACTACGTCGACGCCGCCGCCACCGCGTTCGATGCGCGCACGCTCACGATCGGGTTTGCGCGGCGCGTGGCCACCTACAAGCGGCTCGACCTGCTGACGCGGGATCCGGAGTGGACGCTGTCGCTGCTGGGCGGCGATCAGCCCGTCCAGGTGGTGCTCGCCGGCAAGGCGCATCCGCGCGACGAGGAGGCCAAGCGCGTGCTCAAGCGCCTGTTCGGGATGAAGGGCGCCGAGATCGTCGGCAAGCGTGTGGTGTTCCTCGACGACTACGACCTGGCCACCGCGGCGTGGCTCGTGCGCGGCTGCGACGTGTGGCTGAACGTACCGCGCCCGCCGCTCGAGGCCAGCGGCACCAGTGGCATGAAATCCGTGATCAATGGGGGGCTGCAGTTGAGCGTGCTCGACGGCTGGTGGGCCGAGGGGTACGACGGCGCCAACGGATGGGCGATCCCCGGAGAGGTCGACGACGATCATCAGGCCCAGGACGTCCGCGACGTAGCCGAGCTTCATCGGCTGCTCGACGAAGAGGTGCTCCCGGCGTTCTACGATTGCGACGAACACGGCCTGCCGGCGGCCTGGATCGCCCGCATCCGGGCGTCGTTGACGACGCTCGGGCCGCGCTTCAGCGCCACGCGGATGCTGTCGGAATACCTGTCCGGCCCGTACCGGGGTTCCTGAGAAAGCGCGGGAAGGTATCGGGGCATCGCAGCGTCCTTAACCTGAATGCTTCACGCCAATTTGACTGCAGGGGATTGATGGCCTCCCGCGCGGACCAAACAAAGCCGACGCCGACCGAGCTCGCCGATCTCTCGGCGTTGGCCGACGGCACGCTCGATCCGGCTCGCAAAACGGAGGTCGAGGCGCGGATCGCCGCCTCGCCGGAGCTGACCACGCTGTACGAGCGCGAGCGCCGAGTGGTCGACGCGCTCCACCGGACGCGGGCGACCGAGCGCGCCCCGGCGGCGCTGCGTGCCCGTATCGACGCATCGCGTCCCAGCGGCGCGGCGAGGGCCCGCCGGCGATTCGCCTTCGCCGGCGGAGCGGTCGCCGCGCTCGCCGCGATTGTGCTCGGGCTCGTGCTGGCGCTGCCGTCGGGGACGCCCGGCGCGCCCTCGGTGTCCGACGCGGCCGCGCTGGCGGCTCGCGGCCCGGTCCAGATGGCGCCCGTGCCGGATCCGAGCATGCCCGCCGCGCGGCTGCAACAGAGCGTCGGCGCCGTCTACTTCCCGAATTGGGCCTCGCGTTTCGGATGGAAGGCGGTCGGGGCCCGCACCGACAAGCTCGACGGACGCAAGGCGGTGACGGTCTACTACAGGTGGAAGGGCGACACGATCGCCTACACGATCGTGCACGCCCCGCCGCTGGCCCAGCCGTCGGCGAGGGCGACCAACTGGGACGGCACCGAGTTCCGCGCGCTCCAGCTGAACGGCCGCCAGATCGTGACGTGGCGCCGCGCCGGCGACACGTGCTTGCTCTCCGGTACCGGGATCACGGCCGCCGAGCTGCAGAGGTTGGCGGCGTGGAAGGTCCCGGCGGACTCTGACTAGGCGGACCGCCGCTCACCAGGTCGGCCGCCACGCGCTGGCGGGCGCGGTGCAGCCGCGTCGTGATCGTCGCCTCACGGACTCGCAGCGCCTTCGCCGCCTCGCGGTAGGAAAGGCCGACCACGTCGACCGCGACGAGCGCGTCGCGGAAGTCGTCGGGTAGCCGCGAAATCGCGGCGTACAGCTCCGCCGACTGGATCCGCGACTCGGCCGCGGCCGCGCTCCGGTCCTCGATCAGGTCGAGGTCGTCGGGCAGCGGCGTCGTCTGGGGCCGCCGGCCGGCGGCCCGGCGCTGGCTGAAGAACGTGTTGCGCAGGACGCGCAGCAGGTATCCGAGGTCGTCCTCGGAGCGGAGGAACCGAGGCCGGCGCAGTACGCGCTCGAACGTCTCCTGCACGAGGTCCTCTGCCTCCTCGCGCGAGCCGCACAGGCTCCACGCCGCGCGATACAGGCGATCGATGTGGTCGCCCAGCGCCTCCGGATCGAGCTGACGTTCGACGTTCATCCGTCGCGGCCTCAGCATACGGAGGCCGTTGGGAGCCTGGTGTTAGGTCGTCCTGAGCGCGGACAGCGGGCGGGGACCGGGTCCGACGTACTTGGCTGCGGGACGGACCAGTCGGCCTTCGCGCTTCTGCTCGAGGATGTGCGCCGACCAGCCCGCGGTCCGCGCACAGGTGAACAGCGACGTGAACAGCTCGGGCGGAACCTCGGCAAAGTCGAGCACGACGGCCGACCAGAACTCGACGTTGGTCGCGAGCACGCGGTCGGGCCGGCGCGCCTCGAGTTCGGCCAACGCGGCGATCTCGAGCGCCTCGGCGACCTCCACGCGTGGGGCGTCGAGCGCCCTCGCGGTACGGCGCAGCACACGGGCCCGCGGGTCCTCCGCGCGGTATACGCGGTGCCCGAATCCCATCAGCCGCTCGCCCCGGTCGAGCAGATCCTTGACGTAGCGATCGGCGTCACCCATTTCGGCCACGTCGTCGAGCATCTTGAGCACGCGCAGCGGAGCCCCGCCGTGCAGCGGGCCCGACAGCGCGCCGACCGCCGCCGACAGCGCCGCCGCGACGTCCGCGCCGGTCGAGGCGACCACCCGGGCCGTGAACGTCGAAGCGTTCATCCCGTGCTCGGCGGCCGAGATCCAGTACGCGTCGATCGCCTCCACGTGGCGTGGGTCGGCCTCACCGCGCCAGCGGATCAGGAAGCGCTCCGGGATCGACTTCGCCCTGTCGACCTCGCGCTGCGACACCGGCGGCTTGCCGATTCCGCGGGCCGACTGCGCGACGAACGACAGCGCCATCACCGACGCCCGCGCCAGGTTGTCCCGGGCCTCCTCGTCGGAGATGTCAATCAGCTGCCCGAACCCCCACTGGGGCGCGAGCATCGCCAGCGCCGCCTGCACATCCACGCGGGGGTCGCCCGAACGGACGCTCAGCGGGTGGGGCTCGGCCGGGGGAAGCCCTGGCAGTAGCTTTCCGTCGACGAGCAGGCCCCAGACCTGCTCGAACGGCACGTTTCCCACGAGCTCCTCGATGTCGACGCCACGATAGCGCAGGGCGCCGCCGGCGCGGTCGGGCTCGGCGATCTCGGTGGCGAAGGCGACCACGCCCTCGAGGCCAGACTGGACTTCGGCAGTGACGCTCATTGGCGAGTTCTCCTGGATCGGCGCGGGGCGCAGAGGGGCCGGTGCGAAGCCGCGGTGGCCCGAAAAGCGTAGCCGGATAGCCTTCGGATCCGTGTCAGCGGGCCCCGCGTCTGAGCTCCTGCTCCGTTCGGCATCCGAACTGGCCAAGCTGGTTCGCGTCGGCGAGCTGTCCGCGCGCGAGCTCGTGGAGACCTCGCTCCGGCGGATCGACGAGCTCGAGCCGACGATCAACGCGTTCACGTACGTCGCGCACGAGTCGGCGCTGGCTGCGGCGGATGCGATCGGGCCGGGCGACTCCCGACCTTACGCTGGCGTTCCGATTGCGATCAAGGACAACCGGCCGGTCCAGGGAATGCCGCTGACGATGGGCAGCGACCTGTTCGGCGATTTCGTCCCGGACCACGACGCGTTCCTGGTCCGTCGTCTTCGCGAGGCCGGGTTCGTGATCGTCGGCAAGACCTCGATGCCGGAGATGGGCATCCTGCCAACGACCGAGCCACGGCGGTTCGGCGCCACCCGCAATCCGTGGGACACCGACCGGACCCCCGGCGGATCGAGTGGAGGTGCGGCTGCAGCGGTCGCCGCCGGCATGGTCCCGGTGGCGCACGGCAACGACGGCGGCGGGTCGATCCGGATTCCGGCGTCGTGCTGCGGGCTGATCGGCCTGAAACCGGCGCGGGGTCGCGTGTCGGTCGGTCCCGACGCCGGTCAGAGCTTCCTCGTCTGTGACGGCGTGTTGACGCGGGGCGTTGCCGACACCGCGAGCGTGCTCGATGTGGTGGCGGGCGCCGAGCCCGGTGACGCCACGTGGGCACCGCCCCCGCCGGCGGGGGGCTACGCCGCGCTCGCCGAGGCCGGTCCCGGACGGCTCCGGATCGCGTTGGTCCTCAACCCTCCCTACGAAGACGCCGTGATCGATCCGGTCTGCTTGCAGGCCGCGCGCGACGCCGCGACGCTGCTCGAGTCGCTCGGCCACGGGGTCGAGGAGATCACCCCCCGGTGGTCGGCGCTCAACCTGCTCCCCGACTTCACCCGGGCCTTCGGACCGGCGATCTCGTTCACGACCTGGGTGGGCGGGCGGATCGCGGGACGCGAACCGATCGCCGACGACGTCGAGCCGCTGACATGGGCGCTGTGGGAGCGGACACGGAGCCAGGACACGATCGCGTACCTGTCCGCGCTGAGCCGGCTCGAGTCAGTCGCACGCTCGCTCATCACGTGCTTCGAGGCCTACGACGCGGTGGTGACGCCGGCACTCGGCGGTCGCCCAGTCGCGATCGGCGAGATCGATGGGCTCGGCGAGGACCCGATGGTCAAGTACCGCAGGTCGGCGGGGTTCACGCCGTTCACCGCGATCGTCAACGTCACCGGCCAGCCCGCGATCGCGGTGCCGCTTTACCACGGCGACGACGGGCTGCCGACCGCGGTCCAGCTGATCGGGCCGCCGGCTCGCGAGGAGGTGCTGCTGGCGCTCGCCGCGCAGCTCGAGCACGCGCTGCCGTGGGCCGGTCGCGTGCCGGCGCTCGCTACGAGCCCGTAGGCACCGGCCCGAGGGCGACTGTGACGAGCATCACGGGACCGGAACGTAGTGGTACGTCTGCCCGCCGTCGATCGTGTAGTACAGCCGCTCGTTGGCCGGTGCGACCGCGCCCACGTACCCGAGCGCGGCCCCGTGGGCCGAGTCCTCGAAGCCGAGCCACGCCCACGCGACGACCTCGCCTCCCGCGGCCGGCGACTGCGTGATCTTGACCGGCGCGTAGGTCGCGCCGTCGTCGCCGGTCCGGTAGAGCTGCCGGTAGCCGACGACAGCCGTCGACGCGGATGCGACCGCGAACGGCGCGGAGTTCGGCAGGCTGAGCCGCCCGCTCGGGTCGGCGGTGTCGAACGTGGCCGCTCCGTCGGTCGAGCGCCAGACGCCGCTTTCGGTGCCGGTCGCGCAATGCGCCCACACGACCGGCGGCTCGAGCTGATCGTACTGGCAGCCTAGCCCAGGGCTCGGGGACGGATAGCTCGTGAAGCTGGCGCCGCCGTCGTGCGAGACGAGCACGTCGGACCCAATTCCGTTCGCGACGCCCGACTGGACGAACAAGTCGGAGCCCTCGACCCATAGACCGGTCGACACGTCGCCGGCGGCGGGGACGACGGTCCAATCGTCGGAGCTCGCGGGTGACTGCATCAGCCGCGCGCCGGCGGCCCCGCTTCCGGACACGTCGACGATCGCGTACGCCTCGCCGTCGGAGATCGCGAGATCCTTGACCCGGCCGCCCACGCTCACAGAGCGCCAGGTCTGCCCGCCGTCGTGCGTGACGTACAGGTCAGGACCGAACGCAAAGCCGTTGTCGGAGTCGGCAAAACGGACCTGCGAGTACCCGGGCTGGCTCTGCGAACGTGAAAACGTCGCGTGGGGGCTCCCGATCGCGACGAAGCGCTGGCCGCCGTCGCTCGTGTGGAGGATCGACCCGCAGGGTGGATGCCCGCCGCCGAACTGGCACGCCGACGGGCTCACCACCCACCACTCCAGCTCGCTGATCGCGGTGAAGGACTGGGGGGCGAAATGCGCGGGGATCGCAGCGGCTGCGGAACCGGTTGTGGCCTTCGGCGGGGAGGTGGCCGGCGACGGGGTCGAGCCTCTGTGCGTGCTCGTGCTGGCGGAATGCGCGACGTTCCGCGTCGTGGCGGTCGCGCCTGAGTGCGATGAGGTCGAGTGGTGGGCGTTGATCAGCAGGATCGCGACCACGGCCGCGACGACGGCGGCCGCCGCCAGGACCGGGAGTGCCTCCGACCGCCGCCGGGGGCCTCGGGGACCTCGAGGCCCGGTGGGACCGCCGGTACCGGGCAGCGCGGGTCTCCGGGCCCGCAGCCGCTGGTGGGCGCCGCGCTCGGTCAGCGCGGTCAGCTGTTGCTCGACCCGATCCAGATAGTCGTTCACGTCGATCGGGCGGGCGGGGTCGAATTTCTCAGCTGCTCCGGCCTCCGCGCCAGCCCGCGACTCACGCGCTTGCGGATCACCAGCTCCGAGCGCCTCAACTTTGTGGCGATCACGTGGTACGGGCGCTCGTCCAACACCCTCGAGCGAACCGCCGCCCGCTCCCCCTCGGGCACGTCCTCGACCAGCGCCACCAGCCGTCCGTTAGCCCGGACCGCGACCGCCTCGATCCGGTCGAGGTCGCCGTCATCGAGCGCGACGGCCCGGAATCCGAGCCGGTGGCGCGCCAGCGCTTCGACCCGCCTGCGGCGGAAGCTCATCAGCAGCTTGTTGCGTGCGATCCCGATCACCCACGCCGTCGCCGAGTCGCCCTCGCCGGCGTACCTGCCCGCCGACAGCAGCACGGCCGCGAACACTTCGGCGGCGAGATCGGCCGCGGCCTCGCGGTCGCGCGTCTCGCGAAGCAGAAATGCCAGCACGGCCGGGAGATGGCGCCGGTAGAACACGGCGAACGCGGCTCCGTCGCGCCACGCAATTGCCGACAGCAGCGCGCTGTCGGACCGTTGCCGTTGGTTTCGGGACTGCTGGACCATTCGCCCGTCTATTGCGCAACGCCACCGTCGTGTGACGGAGGCACGCCCTACCTATTCCCGCGAAACGGCCAAAGCCCTGCGCACGTAGAATCGGCTTCCGACTGCCCCCGAACCCCAAGAGGAACACGAGACCATATGGCCTACGTCATCGCGGAGCCCTGCATCGGCACGAAGGACAACTCGTGCGTTGAGGTCTGCCCGGTCGACTGCATCCATCCGACGCCCGACGAGCCCGACTACGACGACGTCCCGA
>Ga0187777_10003313_pt1 | contig 10289 bp, 11 predicted proteins | sample 1015_Q2_SP5_10_M_FD_132416 | JGI IMG/M metagenome (GOLD analysis project Ga0187777, IMG submission 132416) | Tropical peat soil microbial communities from peatlands in Department of Meta, Colombia - 1015_Q2_SP5_10_MG | ecosystem: Environmental > Terrestrial > Soil > Wetlands > Peat | place...
ACATTCGACGCCGCTCCGGAAAGATTTGGCGTGAACAAGACCGTAAAAGTTCAGTGACCCGAAGCCAAAGCAATGGCCGCGCAGCTGGCCCCAGTCGACGAATCATTTTCGTAGCGGGGCCAGGAACCGAAATCCTCGATCTCGTCGGACCGCTCCAGGTCTTCGCGCGAGCGTCGGACACATTTTGTTGCGAAAATTCCGGGGCGCACCCGATTTATTCAATCGAGGTGGTCAGCATATCTTCCGGCAATTCGCTGACCGCTAACTGCGGATTACGTTTTGCTGCCAACAAGACGTTTCGGCAAGCTCGCGGAAAAATCGATACGTTGTTGGTGGCTGGTGGCGACGCGATCGAACAAAATAAAGTTAATGCGGCGGCGGTGCGCTGGCTCCGAACCATTGCGAAACGGGCCCGGCGAGTCGGCTCTGTTTGCACCGGCGCGATGTTGCTTGCCCGGGCAGGATTACTAGATGGCCGCCGCGCGACGACTCATTGGAACTGGTGCGAAACCTTAATCAGGCGCGCGCCACGCGCCGACGTTGATCCCAACCCGATATTCGTTCGAGATGAAAATATTTACACGTCCGCCGGGGTTACGGCCGGAATGGATCTGGCGTTGGCGTTAGTCGAAGAGGACCACGGCCCGCGCCTGGCGCTGCAAGTGGCACGCAATCTCGTGCTGTATTTGCGCCGGCCAGGCGGTCAATCCCAATTCAGCGCTGCGCTTTCGTTGCAGATTGCAGATCGCAAACCGTTGCCTGAGCTGGAGGCGTGGGTTCTCGATAATCTGAACAAATCACTGACGGTTCCGGTCCTGGCGCAGCGCGCCGCGATGAGTCCGCGCAATTTCGCTCGCGTCTTTGTCCATGAAATGAAAACAACTCCGGCAAAGTTTGTGGAACGGCTACGAGTGGAAGCCGCCCGGCGTCGCTTGGAAGAGAGCCAAAACAGCATGGAAACGATCGCGGGTGAATGCGGATTCGGAAACATCAACTCGATGCGAAACGCTTTTCAGCGAACGCTAAAAATCCCCCCTGGCCAATACCGCCGCCATTTTCGACATGTGAAACTACGAAAATAGACAGGGTCGCAGACTCTTATCTCGCGAGACGCTGGCCCAACTCACCGCTCTGGCGATTTAGCGATTTTCGTTTTGTCCTGACTTCGCCCAGGCGGCGTTTCGGGCAGCGGCGTATTTGTCGGCGAACTCTTTGGTCGTGAAAGTGCCGCCGTCCCCATCGGCAATGATGCCATTTCGACCGACACCGGAGAACTTGGCGAGAGATTTTGCAATGTGAGGATTGATGATGGCCTCGGTTTTGTTAAACATCTCTCGCCGACTCACCCCATCGACGAACGTCACCATCACGTCGAAGCCTTTCCAGTGGTAGAGCTTTCTGTATCCGATGTAATCATCCCACTTGCCTCCGGGTTTGCCATAACGATGGTCACACTGCGCTTCAGTTTCGCCGACCCGGGCCAGCGCCAGATTCGCGAAAAGGGAAAAGCCAGATATAAAAATTAGAAGCGTTACCTTTTTCATTGTCTTTCAGCGTCAACCCGTGATGCGGGTCACCCGATACCATCAATACACATGCTAACTGATTTACGCAGCCATGCTACTGCTTCCACTCTTGTTCACATTCCGTGTGTCTGCATCGTTTGCGTTGACTGCGATGGCAGGCCACTGCCCTGCTGGTGGCCCGGTGTCGTTGTCGTTGTCGTGGTCGTGATAGTCTCGCCATTCTTGTTCGACGCGCAGGAACTGAGGATTGCAGCAGAAATCCCGATAACACACACAAACATCAGTTTCTTCATAGAAGGATAATTTTCAGCACTGCGCAGGAGGTGTCCAGACTATATCGCGTTATGGTCGCAATAGCGATGCCCTGACGTCGCTGAGCTTAGTGCAACCGCACAGAAGCATCGCTTCATCAAGCTCGCGTCGAAAGACTTCCAGGACGTGCGCCGCGCCTTGTTCTCCGCCCGCGCATAAGCCCCACAAGATCGGCCGGCCAAGCAGCACCGCACGCGCCCCGAGGGCGATCGCTTTCAGCACGTCGCTTCCGCGTCGAATCCCGCCGTCGACATAAACTTCACAGCGGTCACCCACCACGTCGACAACATGCGGTAATACTTCGCAAGTGGCCGGCGCGGTATCGAGCTGTCGTCCGCCATGATTGGAAACCACGATTGCCTTTGCCCCATGGTCCGAGATGCGACCCGCATCGTCGCCGCGACACACACCTTTCACGATAATTGGCAATCGGCTGCAACTGCAGAGCCAATCAAGATCGGCGAAGCTCAGGTCCGACTTGAAGTTGTCGTGAACATACGCGGCCAGTCCTGACCCTTGGACGTCGGGAATGTTCCCCTTCCCCAACGGCGCCAGATTTGCGACCGCCAAACCAGCCGGCAAGCTGAAACGGTTTCGTCCATCGCGTTCCCGCGTTCCCAGGCCTGGGGCGTCGACTGTGAGCACGATCGCCTCCGCCCCAGCCGCTTCAGCCCGCTGGACCAAAGCGCGGGTGATTTCTTTGTCTTTATATATATAGAGCTGGAACCAGCGAGGACTTGCCGCCTGGGCGAAAACAGCCTCCATCGCCGTATTCGAAAGCGAGCTCAGAATGAACAATGTTCCCACTGCTTTTGCAGCCTTGGCGGCTGCGATTTCGCCGTCCGCGCATGCGAGTCTGTGAAAAGCGGTGGGCGCGAAGGCGATTGGCATCGAAATACGCTGGCCGAGCACGAATGTGCTTAGCTCTCGCGGGCCCACACCCGCGAGCACATGATAATAGAGCTTTAGTCGCTCCCAGCCGGCCACGTTCTCCCGCAGCGTGATTTCGTCCAGCGCGCCGCCTTCGTAATAATCGTGCACATCTTTCCGCAATTTTCGCCGAGCGGCCCGAGCGTAGTCGGCGACATTCATGAGCATTTCCGAATCCATGATTCCAAGCACACTAGACAGGATTTGCCCAATTAAAGCCAGTCCGGCTCCGACTGAGAGCCAGTCTGTCACATCCCTACTGAGGAAACTTTCGCTGACGGGTGGCCGCCGTCTGGGCAGGCTTAGGCAAAGCTCTGCGCGGCCCAAAGTATCACCATCAGGATCGCGAACATCCAAAGCAGGTTCAGAACACCCAAGGGAATCGCGAGGGCGCCGCGCAGAATCATCCATGTCGCAAAAAGCGCTACGGCAAGTAAGATAAAAACCCAGTTCATCCACTTAAATATCGCGGGCGACAAACCCGCAGGCCGTGCAGTATTTGGGTTGTTCGCTGTGAGACCAATGGCCTATAACGACCGCCACCGCCAGACTGCATACTTGCCGCTTATGAAAATGATTTCCAAATCTCCGTTGATCGTCGCGATTGTGGCGGCGTTAGCGTCGTTTCTCCTTCTTCACCCGGCGTTGACCGCCGACGCGGCGAGTTCCGGTCATTTAACGATCAAACGTTCGGCCCACTTCGGCGCCAATCTTTTCCTCGATGTCTGGATTGACGGGAAAAAGGTTCAACGTCTGTCACGCGGCCACAGCTACACGGGGTCGCTCTCACCGGGCCCGCACGAGATTCGGGGCGCGGTATCGAGCCGTCTTGCAGGGAACACGGCCACAGCTCAGCTCAAGGTTGAAGCCGGCAAGTCCTATCTGCTAACCGCTACCTGGGATGGGCAACAGCTCGTCCTGAGATAATGCTCGGGCTGAAATTGAAATCCGCCGATGTGAAGAAATGACGAATCTACCAACTCATTCCCTGCCACTCCGGGTCGACCGCGAATGACAGGAGAATGAATTGTCAGATTCCTTACGGACCGTAGGGCGACCAGAACCCGGTGCTTGCTACGTCGGACAATACCGTGTAGTCGGCTGGCGGCACTTGCGGAATCGTGTCCACGGTCTGTGGGCCGTAGGCCGTGCCGAATAGACTGGCGCCAGTATTATACAAGATTGCATTTTTCTTGACGTAGTTCGTCCAGTCAGCAACCGCGATAACGTCGCCGGTTTTGCGGTTTGTTTCGATCGCGTACTGGTCGCAAGCTGAGTCGATCATACGCAGATCGTTCAGAATCTTGCTGGCCTGGGAGCGTTTGCGCGCCCGGAGAAATCCAGGGACGGCAATCGCTGCGAGTAACGCGATGATCGCAACGACGATCATAATTTCCACGAGGGTGAAACCCGCGCGGCGTTTGTTGATGGTGTTTAACATGCTATTGCTTTCTATTGTTGGTTTGACTGCCCCCGCGAGGTTAGAGGGACGCGCTTTTTGAAGCAGCCAGAGTGCCACAATCGCGAAGGATATTACCGGGCAAAGAGTTATCGGCCGTGAGCCGAAACCGCCTTTTGACAGGAAACTAAGCTTGTCGAGCAGGCGTTAGTGTAGGACGCGATTGCCGCCGTGAATGAAGAACTCTACCGGCACCTCCACTGGTCCGGGAGTTCCGGGCTGAAATTTCCACTGCAACAAAGCTTTGGCAGCTAATTCGTTCAGATCTTTATAACCACAGCTCTTCAATATTTTAACTTCGTCCACCAAACCGCTCTTCGGGTTTATTGTCAGGCGAAAACGGCCTCTGCCTTCAGCGCCGTGTAGTACGAAGCCCGGCGGATACTCAGGCTCGACCTTCTTAATTAGACCGGGCGGTGTCCCAGTAGATACCTGCGCCTCCAATCCGCGCGTCTGTGCCTGGAGGGGTAGCAAACCAGCTTGCAGTGCGAGAAGATTAACGATGGCAATCTTTAACCAGCGGGTGGAATGCATGATTCGAGAAGCTAGCTGGCAGGCTTAGCTTTGTCCCGAAAATTTATTGCGGAATTACTCGGGGCGCAGCCAAAACCGCTTCGGCGACCCGCGCGAAACCTCGGATGGAACCGATTCCCATTTTAGGAAAGACAGTCCGTCACATGGATAAAGAATCTACGCTGATAGAAATCGATAAGAACGCTGCGCCGAAGACCTCGTCGTCATTGCCGGCGTGTCCCGGCTGCGGCATGGTCAAAAATGAGTGGCCTGGTGAAGGATACACGCACAAAGGCGAGACGTATTGCTGTCAGGGCTGTGCGGAAGCAACTGGCTGCATATGCATTGCAGTCAAGACCCCGGGTTTCTCGCGGTTGGGCCAAAAGATTACGCGCGCCGATCCGCGTCCAGGCGAGCAGCGATCTGGCGCACCCGCGCCGCAGGGCGAACTCAGCGGGGAACGCGATGGCCTGGGAACCGAAGAGGCCCTGGATCAAGGCGGCTGATCCAGTGATGAGTGACATGCGACGAGTGACGGAACGCAAGCAAGACAGCTGCCTGCCCAAACAGCTAACCACTAATAAACACGAAGGTTAAGGAAATCCGAACTCGGCTGTTCTTATCTTCGTTGCTTTCTGTTAAACCCCTCCGAATTCGTGTCCCTTCGTGGTTAACATCTGCAGCTGACACGGCCGCTACAGGAGTTCCTGGATTAGCTTTTTGGACTGTTCGGGTGGGATGCCGAGCTTGCGAAATGCGAGTGGTCCTTCACCGGTGTGCAGCACCGGTTCAAGATCTTCCAGGCTTGGCAAATCGGTCCGGTGCCAAAAAAGTCCGATCGGAATTTCTTCGCCCCACTGATATCCGCGCTCGATTGCCTTCTGAAAATTGGTGGGATCGTGCCCCTGTTCCTCGAGAATTTTCACCCGCGGATTAAACCACTGATAGGTGTTGTCTTTGTTGTAGGTGACGCACGGACTGAAAACGTCCACCAGGGCGAAGCCATTATGCTGAATGGCGCCCTTGATCATTTCGACCATGTGTTTCTGTTTGCCGCTGAAAGCGCGCGCCACATAAGTTGCACCGCCCACGATTGCCATTGGGATTGGATTGATCGGGTTCTCAACGCTGCCGTAGGGAGTGCTCTTGGTCTTCATGCCCTTGATGCTGGTCGGCGAGACCTGGCCGGTCGTCAGGCCGTAAATCTGGTTGTCCATGACGATGTAGGTCAGGTCGACATTGCGGCGCATAGTGTGAACAAAATGGTTACCGCCAATTCCGTAGCCATCGCCATCGCCACCGGTGCAAATCACTTTCAGTTCGTGATTGCCCATTCTCACGCCAGTGGCGACCGCCAAGGCCCGGCCGTGAAGAGTGTGCATTCCGTAAGTGTTGATATAGCCGGGGAGATTCGAGGAACAGCCGATGCCACTTATGACGCAACCCTGATGGGGTTGCAGCCCCAACTCGAACAGAGCGGTTTGGAGCGCGGCAAGCACCGAGAAATCGCCGCAACCCGGACACCAATCCGGGTGGATTCGGCCGCGATAAGTGTCCTTGGTCAACTGACCGGGTTCGGTTGTAGCAGGCGGTGCAACAGGAGCGCTCATGATTCGTTAGGCATTAATTTCGTGAACGGGGACCGACAAACGGGTTTTACCGGCTAATTGTTCTTTGACCGCTTCAACGATGTGGTGTGGCATGAACGGCTCGCCGTCGTACTTGCGAATATGACCGTGCGCATCGAATCCAGTTTCGCTCCGCAAATAACGCGCGAACTGTCCGCTCTGGTTGTTTTCAACCATGATCACTTTCTTGCTGCGCCCGAGAATCGCGCTGATCTCTGCCCCGTGCAGCGGCACGAGCCATTTGATGGCGAGTTGATTGGCCACAATCCCTTCTTCGCCAGCCAGTTTCTCGACCGCTTCGCGGATTACGCCCTCGGTTGAACCCCAACCAACCAACGTCACGTCGGCCTTGTCCGGACCAACAAGTTTCGGCGGCGCGATGTCTTTGACCACGCCTTGCATTTTGCGCGAGCGTTTCTCCACCATCATTCGGCGAATTTTCGGATTAGTAAACTCGTCGCTGATCAGGGTGCCGTCTTCATCATGTTCGTCGGTTGCCGCCGTGAAAAGGTGGCCCGGCACTCCGGGCACGGCCCGCGGCGAAATTCCGCTCGGCGTGTTCTTGTAACGCAAATACGCCTTGTCGTTGTAGCCGCTTGCCGGATTCGCCCCATTGCCGTTGCCATTCGAGAGAATCAATTCGCCGCGCTCGATCTTTACATCAAAGTTCAGATCATCCGGATCGATGCTCGCTGTCCCTTCGGAAATCAGCAGGTCCGCCAGCACCAGGCCGGGACATTGGTACTTGTCACAGAGGTTGAACAATTCCGGAACAGTCCGAAACAAATCGAGCTGATTTGATGGCGCGACAATGATCCGCGGATAATCGCCCTGCCCTGCCCCGAGCATTTGCCAAAGATCGCCTTGCTCGGTCTTGGTCGGCACGCCCGTTGCCGGTCCGGCGCGCTGCACATCGACGCAAACAATCGGCGTTTCGATCATACCCGACATGCCAACAGCTTCCGTCATCAAGGCAAATCCGCCGCCACTGGTCGCGCACATGGCGCGGCAACCGGTGTGGGCCGCCCCGATCACCATGTTCATGACCCCAATCTCGTCTTCGACTTGCCGGACCATGATGCCGAGGTCGCGGGCGTGCGCCGCCATCCACATTAACACGCCGGTAGACGGGCTCATCGGATACGCCGCGTAGAATTTCACGCCGGCCGCCGCTCCACCCATGGCGGTCGCCTGATTGCCGGTTATCACGCCCAGCGGCTTCGCGCCTTTAGGTGCCTTCCAGGAAAAGCCGGTAAAATTCTGGGCCGCATAATCGTAGCCGGCGCGCGCGATCGCAACATTCTGGGCCACCACCGCGTCGCCTTTCTTTTTAAATTGGCGAGCAATAACGGTCTCGAGTGGTTCGGATTCGATCCCGAGCACTTGCAACGTTGCGCCCAGCGCTGCAGTGTTGACTGCAAGCTTGTTTCCCTTGGTCAATTCCTTCATCGGCATCGGACAGAGTTGGACTCCGTCTGCCGCTTCCCCGGGTGTGACGCTCTCTTTATCGTAAATTGCGCATGCGCCGCTTTTCAAAAGACGGAGGTGCCGGTTCATCGTGTCTTGATTAAGCGGAATGAATACGTCGATTTTGTCACCCATGTTGAGAACGGGGGCATCGCCGGCTCGAATGGTCAGAAAAGTATGGCCGCCGCGGATGATCGACTGATAAGCGTTGTAGGCGTTGAGGTGCAGTCCGCGCCGAGCAAAGATAAGCGCGAGAATGTTGCCAGTGGACGCGATGCCCTGGCCGTTCTCGCCGCCAATTCCGACTGCGAAATCTACTCTGCTACTCACTGTGGCCTCAGTTTTATTCGGGTAAGGGCGTAAATTTGGTGTGTCGGCCACCAATAAGCAAGTTAAAGCCAGTGCAAGAAGCGACCAGCGATGAGTGACAATTGATCAGACTTGCTCTGTCGACAGCTCGCCGGGCTTGATTGTTGGTTCAAAAAAGCAGACGAAGGGGGCATGAAGAAGATTGACCCTTTCCTATGGTTCGACTCCGAAGCGGAGCAAGCCGCGAATTTCTACGTCGGCATTTTTAAAAATTCGAAGATCGGAAAGGTCGCGCGTTACCCAAAGGAGGCCGCGGAAAAAATTGGGCGTGAGCCTGGATCGGTGATGACCGTCGAGTTTACGCTCGATAAGGTCGAGTTCATGGCACTCAACGGCGGACCCATGTTCAAGTTTACCGAAGCGATCTCGTTCAACGTGAACTGCGAGACGCAGGAGGAGATCGATTATTTCTGGGAAAAACTTCCGGCCGATGGCGGCTCGACCGGGCCTTGCGGCTGGCTCAAAGACAAATTCGGTCTTTCGTGGCAGGTGAGCCCGGTCATTCTGGGGGATTTGCTAAGCGATCGAGATACAGCAAAGGCTGAACGCGTCATGAGCGCGATGATGGGGATGAGCAAGATCGACATTGCAGCTTTGGAGAGAGCAGCAATGTCGAAGTGACGAGCGACACGTAACGAGAAGATCAGTTGTCCGTTTTATTCGTGGGTTGGTTGAAATTAAGAATTAAGAAAGATTTCTCATTAGAAAACAAAGACTGTCTAGAAAATGGATTTTCAGACCAACGGGTACCGGATGCATTATGAACTCTTCGGCGATCCAGCGGGCGAGCCGTTGCTGTGGCTGCATGGATGGACCGGCACCGGTTCTGATTGGAGACACATCTTTAAAGAGCCGCCAACCGGTTATCGGTTAATTGGCCCTGACACGCGCGGCAATGGAGCTTCCACCCGTTTTGAAGGGACGTTTTCATTCCGCGAATCAGCCCGCGACAACTTCAGGCTCCTCGATCAGCTCGGTATTGCTCGTGTGAAAGCGATCGGTCTGAGTGGCGGCGGAATTACTCTGCTGCATATGGCCACAGAACAGCCGGACCGGATCGAAGCGATGATCGTGATCAGTGCGCCACCCTATTTTCCTGAACAAGCACGAGCGATTCAGCGTCAGTTCTCGTTTGAGTCTTTAAGCGAGGCAGAAAAGACCGCCATGCGCCAACGCAGCAAAGGCGGACAAAAGCAAATCGACTGGCTGATGGAGCAGACCCGAGCGATGGCGGAAGCAAACAACGATGTTCAATTTGGGCCAGATCTTCTTCACAAAATTACCGCAAGAACCTTGATTGTGTTCGGCGGCGCCGATCCACTTTATCCAGTGGAGCTTGCGCTCGAGTTGCACGAAGCAATCCCGCTCTCAGCCCTTTGGATTGTTCCAAACGGAGGTCATGGGCCCGTGTTTGGAACGCATGCAGCCGATTTCGCGCAGAAGGCGATCTCCTTTCTAAACGGGAGTTGACCGGCAGAGAGAGCAAATAGGAATTAAGAAAAGCCTTTCCTTTCAGGGTTCATAGTTTCCTAATTGGCGTTTGATGAGAGTCGCGGCGCTTGTCGCGTTGATCTGCGTTCCGGTTTGCTCAACCCTGCCCATAACGTTGTCGCAACGGGAGGAAGCGGCCCGCGACGCTGCACTTCATTGGCTGCAACTCGTTGATGCCGGTCACAACGAAGAAGCGGCGTCCCAAGCATCGCTCGAGGCGCTGCCGTTAGAGCATTGGTTGAATTATTTCAAGACCCAGCGAGCGCCACTGGGTAAGCCGCACACACGTCAGCTCATTGAAGTGAAACATACATCCGTTATCCCCGGCGTTCCGGATGTGCAGAGTTATTACATCCTTCGCTTCAATACATCGTTCGAGCGCAAGCCGCGTGCTATAGAACAAGTCACCATGGCCAAGGTCGGATGCTGCTGGGAAATCTTCCAATACAAAGTCGAATAGTTGAGGAGTTGAGATCGCGAATCAGACGTTGTCGGACGGCACTTTATCTCTCGATTGCTTTGGTTTTGCTGAATCCAAACCGCGTGCAGGGCGCATCTCATAATTAATATGATCAGACGCGCACCCATCGGGAT
>Ga0187777_10003314_pt1 | contig 10289 bp, 5 predicted proteins | sample 1015_Q2_SP5_10_M_FD_132416 | JGI IMG/M metagenome (GOLD analysis project Ga0187777, IMG submission 132416) | Tropical peat soil microbial communities from peatlands in Department of Meta, Colombia - 1015_Q2_SP5_10_MG | ecosystem: Environmental > Terrestrial > Soil > Wetlands > Peat | place...
AGCACCGGCGAAAAGCGCGCAGCATCCGAGGAGGACATGCTCGCGTCGTACTCGATCCGGGGTTCACCCCGGCCGGACCTCGTCGTGATCAACACCACGCCGTTGGTGGCGTCGACGCCGTAGATGGCGCCGGCCGCGGCGTCCCTCAGCACCGTGATGCTCTCGATGTCGGCCGGATTCAGCACGTTGAGAGCGTCCCGCCCGCCGGAGAGCTGGCTGCCCGCGCTCACGCTCACCGGCATGCCGTCGATCACGTACAGCGGGTCGCTCGCCGCGTAGACCGAGGCGCGGCCGCGGATGAGCACGGCCAGGCTGCCGCCAGGCTCGCCGTTGTCCACCACCTGGACGCCGGCGATTCCGCGCAGCAGCTGCTCCGGGCTGACGACGGGCCCGCGTCCGGCCCCGGGCGGCTCCACCTGCGTGACGGCGCCGGCGACGTCCCCTGCGCGCCGCAGGCCGTAGCCGATGCTCATGCTGTCCGCCCGCACGGCGGCCGCCCGCGCCGTGTCCGCGGGCGCCTGCGCGAGGAGCGGGCTCGAGCCGAGGCTGGCCGCGAGGAGGACGGCGAGACGCTGCACGCTCTGGCCCGGGCGAGGGGAGGCGGTCATGGAGAGCTCTCCGCTGCGAAGCTGGTTGCGGCCGTGGTGCACGGGCAAGGAACGGCCTGCAAGCTTGCGGGGGAGCGTCACTCGGGCGTCAAGCAGGCGTGGCGGCTGAGCTTGCGCAGGGGGCCGCCATGCGCGGGCGGCCCCCTGATACGCCGGGCGGAGACTCGGCTAGCGGTGCGGGCGCACCGGCGAGCTGCGCGTCCCGCACGCCGGCACGGCGAGCGGAGGCGCGGCGGCTGCGAGCGTCGCCAGCGCGTGGCCGGCGAGCAGCGCGTTCAGATCGGCGACGCCGCGGTCCACGATCCCCCGCAGGCGCGTCACGGCGCTCGAGAGGTCCCGGCAGGTGGCCGCGTAGTCCGCGAGCATCGCCGCGGTGGGCGCCGCGTCCGCCAGGTCCTGCGCGTCGAGCTGCCGGCCGAGCGCGCCGTCGACGGCGACGAAGCTGGGCGGCGCCGCGGGGCCTGCGCGGCGGAAGAATGCGCCGCCGCGGCCGGGCCCCGTGCTGCCGGCGACCGTGTCGAGACGGGCGGCGAGGGCCCGCGCCGCGGCCGCGACGTCGGCCGGCAGGCTCGCGCCCGTGTCCGCCGCGAGCGCCGCGCGCAGGGCGGTCGCCTGCCGGTAGCCGTCGGTCGCTTCCGCCATCCCGCGGTCGATGCGCATCTGGAGGTCGTGCTGCGTCGCGAGCGCAGCCGCGGAGGCCCGTGACCGCGGGTCGTTGGTCACCGTCACGGTGCTCGTGTACGGCCGTCCTCCCACCGTGAGCCGGAGCGTGTAGGTCCCCGGCGGCGCCAGCGGACCTTCGGGCGAGGCCGGCGTCAGCCCCGAGTTCGCGTTGATCTCGAAGCTGTGCGAGAACGCCGGCGGGCTGTCGTAGCGCAGGTCCCAGTCGGCGCGATTGAGGCCTGCGGCCGCGGGCAGCGCGTACGGAGGCGCGATCCAGAAGTTCGGCTCCGGTGGCCGCGCGGCCTCCGCCACCGGCGGCGCCGCGATGCTCGAGAGGTGGCGCACCACGGCGCCCGACGCGTCCAGCACGTCGAGTGTCACCTCTCCCGCGGGCGCGGTCCGGAGGGAGTAATAGACGAGCGCCCCCTCGGGCGGATTCAGGGCGTGCGGTACCTCGGGCGGGAACGGCGTGTCCTGTCCGGTGTTCCGGTGGACGCGCACGGCGCCGCCCGGCGTGAAGAGGTGCACCTCCTCGGCAGCGGCCTCCGGCGTCATCTGCCTGAGCGGCGAGATGTCGTCCAGGATCCAGATGCCCCGCCCGTACGTGCCGACGACGAGGTCGTTGCCCGCAATCACCGCGTCGCGGTACGACGTGTTCGGCAGGTTGAGCTGCAGCGACTGCCAGTGGTCGCCGTCGTCGAACGAGACGAACATCCCGCTCTCGGTCCCGGCGAACAGCAGTCCCGCCTTCTTCGTGTCCGCGCGGATCAACTGGGCGAAGCTGCCGCTCGGCTGACCGGTCGGAAGGCCGGTCACGATCCGGTCCCACGTCCGGCCGTAGTCGCGGGTGCGGTAGAGCAGCGGCGCGTAGTCGCCGGTCGCGTGCCCGTCCACGGCCGCGTAGGCCTCCGCCGGATCGTGGTGCGACGCTTCGACGGCCGTGACGTCGGAGAGGTCCGAGTCGGGCAGGGCGGGGATGGAGACGTCGCTCCAGGTGCGGCCTTCGTCGGTCGTCACCTTGATCAGGCCGTTGGTCGTGCCCACCCAGATGACGCCGCGCCGCACCGTGGACGCCGACAGCGACTCGATCGATCCGCCGCGCGGCTGGCCGGGCCGGCCGGGGCGCGCCGCGAGGCTCTCCGCCGGCGGCGTGACGCCCCTCGCCCAGCCGAGGTCGGGACTCAGCTTCCGCCAGTGCGCGCCGCCGTCCGTGGTGGCCATGACGTACTGGGCGCCGAACAGCAGCTCGCGCGGATTCCACGGGGCCCACAGCAGCGGCTGCGAGCGCGAGGTGCGCAGGTAGCTGGCGGGATCGACCCCGGGCCCCACGTTGACGATCTGCTCGCTCGGCCAGGTCACCTTCTGGACACCGATCCCGGAGCCGTACACCACGTCGGGATCGAGCGGGTCCGCCACCACGGTGCCCCACTCCCAGGTGCCGACGGGGCTCCAGTCCATGGGCGTGATCGCGCCGTAATTGCCGCGGCTCCGGGTGCGGATGGCGCCCGCGTCCTGCTGGCTGGCGTAGATCCAGGAGGGCCACGAGCGGTCCACGGAGATGTGGTAGACCTGCTCCGTGGACTGGTTGTACCACAGGCTCCAGGTGCGGCCGCCGTCCAGCGTGACGGTGGCGCCCTGGTCCATGCCGAGCAGCATGCGCTGGGCGTCGGTGGGATCGATCCACAGCTGCTGCGGGTCGTCGCCACCGGGCGCGCCCTTGAGGCCGGTGAACGTGTTCCCGCCGTCGGACGAGACGTAGCTCGACGTGTTGATCGTGACGACGACGTCGGGGTTGGCGCTGCTCACGTAGACGCCGCAGTTGTAGCCGCCCTGGCCGTTGCCGATCCGGGCGTCGGTCGAGTCCATCCTCCGCCAGCTCGCGCCGCCGTCGTCGGAGCGGTACAGCCCGAAGTTGCCGATGAGGTAGACCCGCTGCGCGCCGGTGTGCATCGCGACGGCGACCGAGGTGCGGCCGAACAGCCGCGGCAGGCCCCCGCCCGTGAGCTCGTGCCAGGTGAGGCCCTGGTCGGTGGACTTGTAGACCGCCGTGCCCGTGGGACCGCTGCCCGGTCCGCCGCCGAACCCGCCGCGGCCGGCCGCCGATGGCGGGACGTAGTGCCGGTCGGTGGTGGCGAAGACGACGCCCGGCTGGTCGTACGCCCAGGCCAGCTTCTGGACGCCGGTCGAGTCGTCCACGAACAGGGTGCGGGTCCAGGTCCGGCCGCCGTCGGCGCTGCGGTACACGCCGCGCTCGCCGCCCTTCGCGTGGAAGTCGCCCTGCGCGGCCACCAGGACCAGGTTGGCGTCCTTCGGATCCACCAGGATCGAGGGAATCTGCCTGCTGGAATCGAGGCCGAGGTGCTGCCAGGTGCGGCCCGCGTCGCTCGACCTGTAGAGCCCGTCGCCCTCGTTGATGTTGCCGCCGGTCGGCATGTCGCCCGTCCCGACGTAGACCACGCTCGTGTCAGACGGCGCGACCTCGACGGCGCCGATGGCGGAGACGCTCGTGACCGCGTCGAAGACGGGCTCCCAGGTCGTGCCCGCGTTGGCCGTCTTCCACAGTCCGCCGGTGGGGAAGCCGGCGTAGAAGACGCCGGGCTCGCCGACGGCGCCGCTCACGGCGGACACGCGGCCGCCGCGGAACGGGCCGACGTTGCGCCAGACGAGCCCCGAGAGGTCCTGGGCGGCGGCCGGCCGCGCGGCCGGCCCGAGCACGGGCAGCGCGAGGGCGATGCCGAGCGGCGCCAGATTGCGGAACGCGTGTTTCACGGGCATCTCCAGTCCAGGCCCAGGCGGGGCACGATTCACGAGTGAGTGAGTCGGCATTGTAACTCCACGGCCCGCGGCGCGCGACGCCGCGGCTCCGAGCGGGAGGCGAGAAGATGAGACCGATCGGTCGTCTGGTGCTGTTCGCGTCGGTCGTTGCGGTCGTCACCGGCGGGTGGGCCGCGGTCCCTGCCGCCAGGCCGTCGGCCGGCGCCGTCGCCGCCGACTCCTGTCCCTGGGTGCGCTCGACGGCGCCGATCGCCGCGCGCGTCGCGCAACTGGTGGCGGCGATGACGCTCCACGAGAAGATCCAGCTGGTGCACGGGACGGGCGGCACGCCGTACGCCGGCTACGTGCCCGCCATCCCCCGGCTGTGCGTGCCCGCGCTCAAGCTGCACGACGGGCCGGGCGGCGTCGCCGACGGGTTGACCGGCGTCACGCAGCTGCCCGCGCCGGTGACGGTGGCCGCGAGCTGGGATACGGCCCTGGCCTTTCGGTACGGCGCGGTCGTCGGCCGCGAGGAATGGGGGAAGGGCGCCAACGTGAACCTGGGGCCGACGGTGAACATCGTGCGCGACCCGCGGTGGGGCCGCGCGTTCGAGTCCTACGGCGAGGACCCGTTCCTGACCGGCGAGATCGCCGCCGCCGAGATCCGCGGCGTGCAGGGCGAGGGCGTGCTGGCGCAGGTCAAGCACTGGGCGGCGTACAACCAGGAGACGAGCCGCAACACGCCGGCCGACGACGTCGTCGTGGACCGCCGCGCCCTGCACGAGATCTACTTCCCGCAGTTCCGGAAGGCCGTCGGGGCCGGCGGCGCCTCGTCCGTGATGTGCTCGTACGCCACGATCAACAGCATCTGGGCGTGCGCGAACGCCTGGTCGCAGGACACGGTGCTGAAGGGCCGGTGGCGCTTCGCGGGCTTCGTCACGTCGGACTGGGGCGCCACCCACTCCACCGTGGCGTCCGCCACGGGCGGCCTCGACATGCAGATGCCCGACAGCTCGTACTTCGGCGCGGCGCTCGAGGCCGCCGTGCTGGCGGGCGAGGTGCCGGTGGCTCGTCTGGACGACATGGTCGCGCGGATCCTGACCCAGGCGTTCCGGTTCCGCCTCTTCGAGCGCGAGCAGTCCGGGACCCCGGCGAGCGTCGTGACGACCGCCGAGCACGCCGCCTTCGCGCGGGAGGCGGCCGAGCAGGGCGCGGTGCTGCTCAAGAACGCGGGCCTGCTCCCCCTCGGCACCGTGCGCTCGATCGCGGTGATCGGCGCCTCGGGCGGGACGGACGCCATGAGCGGCGGTGGCGGGAGCGCGGCCGTGGTCGCGCCGCACGTCGTCACGCCGGTCCAGGGGATCGCGCGACGCGCGGGCAGCGGGGTGGCGGTGCGGTACGCGCAGGGGACCCTGCCGCCGAACGGCACGCTGCCGGCCGTGCCGGCGCAGGTCCTCGCGCCGTCCGCGGGCGGAGGCCGCGGGCTCACCGCCGAGTTCTTCAACAACATGACGCTGTCGGGGCCGCCGGTGCTGACGCGGCTGGACACGGCGCTCGGCGCCAACTGGCACGACCAGCCGCCGGCGGTGGGGGTGAGCCCCAACCAGTGGTCGGCGCGGTGGACCGGAACGCTCGTCCCGCCGGCGACCGGCGAGTACACGTTCTCGCTCACCAGCGACGACGGCAGCCGGCTGCTCGTCAACGGCGCGCGGATCATCGACAACTGGCGCGATCAGGCGCCGACGACCGGGACCGGGACGGTGAGCCTCACGGCCGGGCAGGCGGTGACGATCGAGGTGGACTTCTACCAGAACGCCGGCGGCGACTCCCTCGCGCTCGGCTGGCGCGTGCCGGGCGGCGTGTCCCTGCTGGACGAGGCGGTGGCGCTGGCCCGCTCGTCGGACGTCGCGGTCGTGTTCGCGAGCGACTTCGAGTCCGAGGGCGCCGACCTCGCCGACATCAGCCTGCCGGCCGGGCAGGACGCGCTCGTCGCCGCGGTGGCGGCGGCGAACCCGCGCACCGTCGTCGTGCTCAACACCGGCTCCGCCGTGGCGATGCCGTGGATCGACTCGGTCGCGGCGGTGATCGAGGCGTGGTATCCCGGCCAGGAGGACGGCGACGCGATCGCGGCGGTGCTGTTCGGCGACGTCACTCCGTCGGGCAAGCTGCCGGTGACGTTCCCGCGCCGCCTGGCCGACCTGCCGGCGGCCGCGGCCGCCGAGTGGCCGGGGACGGCCGGCCGGGTGCTCTACTCGGAGGGGCTGCTGGTCGGCTACCGCTGGACCGTCGCCCGCGGCGTCACGCCGCTCTTCCCGTTCGGCTTCGGCCTCTCGTACACGACGTTCCGGCTCGCCAACCTCCGCGTCTCGCGCGGGCAGGGACGGGCGGTGACGGTGAGCGCGGACGTCTCGAACACCGGACCGCGTGCCGGCGCCGAGGTGGTGCAGGTGTACGTCGGCCATCCCGCCGCCGACAGCGAGCCCCCCTGGCAGCTGCGCGCTTTCCGGAAGGTCGACCTGGCGCCGGGCCGGACCCGGCGGCTGACCTTCGCGCTCGGGCCGGAGGCCTTCGGGCACTGGGCCGGCGACGCCCGCGGCTGGGTCGTCAGCCCGGGCAGCTACCGGATCGCGGTGGGGACGTCCTCGGCCGATCTGCCGCTGCGCGCGGCGGTCAGACCCCGACCGGGGCCGGTGGAATGAGGGAATGCGCCGGACAGGAGTCGAACCTGCGACCTCCAGCTCCGGAGGCTGGCGCTCTATCCAGCTGAGCTACCGGCGCAATGCGATGTTCTCAGTCGGGGCGAGAGGATTTGAACCTCCGACCTCCTGGTCCCGAACCAGGCGCGCTAACCGGACTGCGCCACGCCCCGATACTCCCAGCACTACCGGCAACTCTCTTGATGCGCCCAGGAGGAGTTGAACCCCCAACCTCCTGATCCGTAGTCAGGCGCTCTATCCAGTTGAGCTATGGGCGCGATGGGCGGTACAAGATTCGAACTTGTGACCTCTACGATGTCAACGTAGCGCTCTAACCAACTGAGCTAACCGCCCGTACTCGCCGGCCGGCCGCCTCGGGCCCTGAAACGTCCGGGCGTCCGGACCGTAGGAGCGGGAAACGGGACTCGAACCCGCGACCCCAACCTTGGCAAGGTTGTGCTCTACCAACTGAGCTATTCCCGCAGGTGGAGGCGAGGGGGATCGAACCCCTGACCTCGTGAATGCCATTCACGCGCTCTCCCAACTGAGCTACGCCCCCCGCCCCCGAACGGCCAGGGTCTTCCGTTCGGAGCCCCGAAAGCTATTTTGGTGCCCCGCCCCGGTCAACGAGAACTTCGGTCCGGGTGGTGGGTACAAGGCCGGATGAACAACAAGACGCCCCGGCGCCCGGTTCGGGCGCCCCGCTATATAAGGAATCAGATGGCTGAACAGCCTGCCGCCCGGAAGCGCCGTCGTCCGTCGAAGCCGCTCCTGCCCCTCGGGCCCGGGGAGGCGGACCGCGACATCCTCGACCAGTACCTGTACGAGGTGTCGGTCACGCCCCTCCTCAAGCCGCACGAGGAGATCGAGCTGGCCAAGAAGGTGCGCGCCGGGGACCACGACGCCATGCAGGAGCTGGTGCGCCGCAACCTGCGGTTCGTCATCTCCGTGGCCAAGAAGTACCAGAACCGGGGGCTCCCGCTCACCGACCTGATCGGCGAGGGCAACGTCGGCCTGATGACGGCCGCCCGGAAGTTCGACCCCGACCAGGGCGTGAAGTTCATCTCCTACGCGGTGTGGTGGATCCGGCAGGCGATCCTGGCCTCGCTGGCGCGCCAGGGCCGCACGGTGCGCGTGCCCCTGAACCGGACGGCCGACCTGTCGAAGATCGTCCGCACCGCGGAGGCGCTGCGCCAGTCGATGCGGCGCGAGCCGACGCCCGAGGAGGTCGCGGCCGCCACCGGCCTGTCGCTCGAGGTGGTGCAGTCGCTGGCGGCCCTCAACAGCGGCGAGGTGCGGCTCGACGCGCCGCTGGACCCCGACGGCGACCGCTCGCTGATCGAGCGGTTCGTCTCCGACGAGGGGCCGACGACCGAGGACCGCGCCATGGACCGGTTCCTCGCCCAGGAGATCGAGAGCGCGCTGGCCACGCTGCCGCCGCGCGACGCGAAGGTCCTGCGCCTCTACTTCGGCCTCGACGGCGGCCGCGAGCACACGCTCGAGGAGATCGGCGGCATGCTCGGCGTCACGCGCGAGCGCATCCGCCAGCTCCGGGACCGCGCGCTGAAGCGGCTGCGCGAGGGCACGGTGGGGAAGGCGCTGGCCAGCTTCGCGGCCTGACGGCGTCGGGTCCTGGCGGCGGCCGGGGGGAGCCTCCTCCCGGCCGCCGCTCGTTTCCGGTATCACATTCTTGTCCCCCGCTCCCGTCCGCTCTATCTTGCCCGCGTGTTCGCCTCCCTGGGCCGCCACGTGGTCGGGGTCGTCGAGGCGTACGGCCGGCTCGGCCGGTTCATCGGCGACACCATCCGCGCGCTGTCGGACGTCCGCACCTGGGGGTCGCAGACCCTGCAGCAGATGCGACGGCTGGGGGTGGACTCCCTGCCGATCACCCTGTTCATCGCCGCGTTCACGGGCATCGTCCTCGCCCTGCTGGCCTCCTACGCCATGACGAACTACGTGCCGCCGTACCTGGTCGGCACGCTGGTGGGCAAGACGATGATCCTGGAGCTGGGCCCGGTCCTGACGGGCCTCGCCCTGGCGGGGCGCGTCGGCGCCAACATCGCCGCCGAGCTGGGCACGATGCAGGTGACGGAGCAGGTGGACGCGCTGGAAACCCTGGCCTACAACCCGTACGCCTACCTGGTGATCCCGCGCGTGCTGGCGGGGACCGCGATGTTCCCGGTGGTGGTGGCGTTCGCGATGGCCACGGGGCTCCTGACCGGCTGGATCGCGGCCACCACGCTGCTGCCCGTGACGACCGCGGAGTTCGTGCGCGGGCTGCAGTTGTTCTTCGTCCCGTTCGACGTCCAGTACGGGCTCGTCAAGTCGGCGTCGTTCGGGATGGTCATCACGCTGATCGGCTGCTTCCTCGGGCTCACGACGCGGGGCGGCGCCGAGGGCGTGGGGCGGGCGACGACGCGCACGGTGGTCTACAGCGCGGAGATGATCCTGGTGCTGGACGCGTACTGGGCGGTGACCCTGCTCCGCACCCACGTGATGTCGTGATCGAGTTCCGCGACCTCCACAAGGCGTTCGGCACGAACCGGGTGCTGGAAGGGTTCTCGCTGACGGTGCACGACGGCGAGACGATGGTCGTCATCGGCTACTCCGGCACCGGCAAGAGCGTCGCCGTCAAGCACGTGGTGGGCTTGCTCGAGCCGGACGCGGGCGAGGTCGTCGTGGACGGGCAGGTGGTGGCGAACCTGCGCCGCCGCGAGCTGACCGAGCTCCGGGCCACCATCGGCTTCGTGTTCCAGTTCGCCGCGCTGTTCGACTCGCTGACCATCTTCGAGAACGTCGCGCTGGGCCTGCGGCGGCGGCGCACGATGAGCGAGGCGGAGATCGCGGCCCGGGTCGCCGAGTCGTTGCGGCTGGTGGACCTCGTCGGGACCGAGGGCCACATGCCCGCCGAGCTGTCGGGCGGGATGCGCAAGCGGGTGGGCCTGGCGCGGGCCATCGCCCTCCGGCCCAAGTACCTCCTCTACGACGAGCCGACCACGGGCCTGGATCCCGTCACCTCGGCGGTGATCGACCGGCTCATCGTGCGGACCCGCGAGGCGCTGGGGGTCACCAGCATCGTGATCACCCACGACATGCGCACCGCCTACACGGTCGGTGACCGCATCGCTATGCTGTACCAGGGCCGCATCCGGCAGGTCGGCACCGTGGACGAGATCCGGGCGACCGCCGATCCGGTGGTGCGGCAGTTCATCGAGGGCCGGCCCGACGGGCGGGCGGCCGAGCGCGCGAGCCTCGCGACGGCGTCCAGCCGTCTCGCGCAGGAGGACGAAGGATGAAGCGCGTCAGCGAAGCCCTGGTGGGGGCGTCGGTGCTGATGGCCATCCTGCTCGTGGTGGCGGGGACCATCTGGCTCAGTCAGGCCCGGTTCGGCGGCAACGACTTCACCCGCGACGTGCGGGTCCGGTCGATCGGCGGCCTGCTGCCGGGCGACCCCGTGCTGCTGCGCGGGGTGCGCATCGGCCGGGTGGACCAGATCGCGCTGTCGCGGAGCGACTGGGTCACGGTGTCGCTGCGGCTCAACGGCTCGACGGTGCTGCCGAAGAACCCG
>Ga0187777_10003316_pt1 | contig 10285 bp, 5 predicted proteins | sample 1015_Q2_SP5_10_M_FD_132416 | JGI IMG/M metagenome (GOLD analysis project Ga0187777, IMG submission 132416) | Tropical peat soil microbial communities from peatlands in Department of Meta, Colombia - 1015_Q2_SP5_10_MG | ecosystem: Environmental > Terrestrial > Soil > Wetlands > Peat | place...
AGCAGACGTCCTGGTCGATCCAGATGGACGGCGTCCCCATGTCCTCGGCCGGGAGCAGACCATCCTCGCGCCGCAGGCGCATCAGGTAGTCGGCGAAGCGGGCGAGGCGCGGGTAGACCGGGCGCACCGCCTCCACCTCGCCGGTCTCCTGGTAGTGCAGCCAGTTGTCGAGGACGAACTCGACGACGTGGTCGAGCATCGGCCCCCACACCGTGGCCCCGACCTGCCGCTGCGCCACCCGGTTCAGCCGGTCCCAGGCCGGCCAGGCGTCGAGCCACCAGCCCTCCCGCGACTCGCCCATGGCGTAGGTGCGGAAGAAGCGCCGCGGCAGCCGCCGCTCCCCGTGGACGTAGCGGGTGGCGTGGAGCTGGTGGGCGCAGTCGCCGCTGTACTGCTGGCGCTCGCGGCCCATGCCGTCGACGCAGGTCTCCTGCGCGCAGTTGAGGAGCGTGTTGTGCGCCGCCTCGAAGACCTTCTGCAGCGCGTCGTCCGAGCAGCGGAAGGCGGGCTCCTTTGGCCAGTCGAACACGCGGCGCCGCACGCCCACGGCGCTGACCCGCACCGGTCGCGAAGCGTCGCGCACGTGCAGCTGCAGGAAGCGCAGCGACTCGAAGTCGAAGGCCTCGAAGTGGTTCTCGCCCTCGGCACAGGTGAGGCGCGACCAGCTGAAGTGGTGGGTGTCGAGCCAGGGGGCGCTGTGCAAGTCGTGGCTCTCCTGCGTCATCACGTCGACCACGGCGCCCTCGGGGGCGTCGATCGTGAAGTAGGGGAAGCCCACGATCTGCTCCGGCCACTCGAAGATGGCGAAGGACCCAGAGCGGGCGCCGGGCCGGGTGCGCAGCGCCCACTCCCGCTCGCCTTGCGCCTCGGCCACCGGCTCGGTGTCGAGGGCGAACGAGTCCGGCATCCGGTACTCGAACCAGTCGCGCGGGTCGCGCTTCCAAAGGACGCGGCCGGACTGGGCGAGCCGCACCGGCTCGATCTCGGTCTCGCGCAGGCGCGGGATCTCGCGCGAGCGCAGCTCGGAGGTGGTGACCGAGGCCTCGGCGTCGGTGAGGTACTCGCGGTAGCCGCTCGCCGCCGCCGGCCGGTCGGCCGGGCAGTCGAGGAGCAGCGGGACGACCCAGTCCTCGTCGGGGAGAAAGCCCGGCCGGTCCCAGCCGCGCGGCCGCAGCCGCGCGTCGAAGTCCTCCTGCAGCGTGCGCAGGAAGGCGCGCTTGAACTGGCCGGGACGGTGGGCGCGGTCGAGGCGCACGCGCCAGCTCTCGTCGGAGAGCACGGTCTGCGCCCGCCCGCCCTCCTCCTCGACGCGCAACGCGAAGAGGAAGCCTGGCTTGCCGGAAGGCCAGGTGCCCTCGCCGATGCCGTAGAAGAGGACCTCGGCGGCGATCACGTTCTTCCCGGGAGCGAGGAACGGCCGCAGGTCCAGAGGGTCGACGTCGTAGGAGCGCGGGTCGCAGGGAGCCGGGCCGAACTGCACGCGGCGGCCGTTCACGCTCAGCCGATAGCGGCTGTCGGCGCTCACCCAGCCGGTCGCCCTCACCGGGGCCGAGCGAAGCGCCAGCTCGCAGCGGAAGAGGACGAAGGTGTTGGCGAGGGTGCGCTCGGAGGGCAGCCACAACCACCGCGCCGGCGTGAGGTCGAGGCGGCGCGGCACGCCGGGCGGAACGTCGGGGAAACCCTCGGCCACGACGCGCAGCGCCTCTGGCTCGGGCTGCGGGAGCGAGCGGCTGCCGGGCTGCGGCTCGTCACCGGCGGCCGACACCGGCTCCTTCCCGCCGGCGGGGCGCCGGGTCCAGGCCAAGGAACCGGCGACGCCGCCGCTGAACCGACGAAGGAAGCCGCGTCGTCCCTGGGCCATGGCGTCCTCACTTCTAGCACTCGCCGCGGTCGGTGTCTTGACCACGCAGCCGCCTCGGCATAGCGTGCCCGACAACTGACGACAACGGAGAGCCGAGTGGATGTCACGGCAGGCGACAAGGGCGGGCACCTCACCAGCGTCGAGTCCCGTCTGCTGGTCGCGCTCACCCTGGCCGCCCTGGCCGCCCGGCTGGCCTGGCTGTGGCTCGAACCCCGCTGCCAGCCGAGCGGCGACGAGCCGAGCTGGATCGCCATGGCCAGCGGCCACATGGCACGGCTGCACAAGGGGCTCGATCCGTTCCGCAACGGGCTGCTCTTCTATCCACCGGTGTATCCCTACTTCCTGGGTGTGTGTTTCCGGCTCACCCGCTCGCTGACGGCCGTGCTCGCTGCGCAGGCGGTGGTGGGCGCGCTGCTGGTGCCGGCCGTGGGCCGCCTCGGCGCCCAGCTGTTCGACCGGCGGGTCGGTCTGGTCGCCGCCACGGTCACGGCGTTCTATCCCGAGCTGGTGTGGTTCTCGACCCACTTCTGGTCGGAGACGCTCCTGCTCACGCTGCTGTGGTGGGGGGTGGAACGGCTGTTGCGGGCGGACGCGCCCGGAGGCGGCGCGCGAACGGCCTTCGGCGCCGGCGCGCTGTGCGCGCTGGCGACCCTCACCCGGGAGCCCGTGCTCTACCTGCTCCCGATCGCGGCAGCGTGGCTGGCGTGGCGGCGCCCGGGCGGGCTGCGGCGCGCGGGTGCGTTCGCGGCGGCGGCAGCCCTGGTCATCCTGCCCTGGACGGCGCGCAACTGGGTCGTGTTCCACGCGTTCGTCCCGGTGTCGACGATGGGCAGCTTCAGCCTCTGGCAGGGCAACTCGACGCTGACGCACCTGCAGGTGTACCAGGCCCTGTCCGGGCACGACCCCGTCGAGCAGGATCGCATCGCCAGGAGGAAGGCGTGGCAGGCCATCGGCCGGCGCCAGCCGCTGTGGATCCTGGAGAAGGTCGAAAGCGAGATGCCCGAGTTCTGGAAGGTCGGCAGCGAGGCGCTCGACCAGCTGGTCGGCCGCGGGAGCTGCGGCCCCCTGTCGAGGCGTGCGGTCATGTCGCTGGAGCTCCTGCTCGGGATCCCCTACCTCGCTCTCGCCGGCGGCTTCCTGCTCGGGCTGGTGCGGGCCCCGGCCTCGCGCGGCTTCTGGCTCGTGCTGCTGGTGCTCGGCGGCTACAACGCGGTCCACGTGGTCGCGCTGGCGACGCCGAGGTTCAGGCTGCCGGTGCTGCCGGCCGTCATCCTGACCGCCTGCGCTACCGTCGGCTCGCGCCTCGAGCCGCTCGACGCCAGGCGGCTCGTCCTGCTCGTCCTGCTGGTGACCTACGCCGCCCTGCTGCTGCAGCCGACGCTGCCCGAGCTCGCCCTGTGGCGCGCGCTGACGGGGTGACTCAGGGCTCGGAGGCGTGCGCCTCCGAGGCGAGCTGGTCGACTCGCTCGGCCCTCCGCAGCTTCAGCCGGTATCCCAGGGTCGGCGCCAGCGGCGCAAAGTGCTGGGCCACGCTCGCGCGGAGCCTCCAGGACTCCGCGGGGTCGACGGCGAAGAAGCCCACGCGCTGGAAGTCGGGAGGCACCTCGACCTCGGCCACCTTGATCCACTCGCCGGGGATCAGGGGCCCGACCAGGCTCCAGCCGAGCTGGACGATGGCGAGCGTGGGCCGGTAGGCCGCCGTCCAGGAGCGGACCTGGCTGCGGTCGTAGCCTCCGCCGCGCATCATCCGCAACGGCTCGACGTCGCCGAGCCCGACCAGGTCCAGGATCCGGTTCTCCGTGTAGTAGGTGACGGCGCCGAGGTCGTTCACCACGACCACGGCGCCCGGGTAGTAGCGCCGCACGAACTGCGCCGTCTGGTAGTGCTCGAGGTAGGTGTTCCGCATCCCCGCGACCTCGGCTGCCGGTAGCAGGCCCTCCGGGACGTCCGCCACGACCGCCACCAGCGCCGCCAGCAGCGCCACGGGGACGACGCTCCGTCCGCGGAGCCGGGGCGGCAGGTCGGTCAGGACCACGGCGACGGCGAAGATTCCGAACCCCACCAGGTACCCGTCGTAGCGGTACACCCAGAACTCGGAGGAGAAGACCCAGTGACCGTGCGCCACGATCATGGCGGCAAGCAGCACCGGAAGCAGGAGCTGCGCCCGGCGCAGCTCGCGCCGCCAGAGCCACTGCGCCACGGCCGCCAGCAGGCCGAGGGCCAGCAGCACGGGCATGGCGCGGTCGTTCCGGAGGAACTCCAGGTCGTCGCTGCCGAACGGGTTGAGCAGCGCCGACAGCAACGACGCCGAGCGGCCGGCGGCCTTGAGCATCAGCGAGTTCGGCAGCCAGAAGCTGCCTCTCGCCACGGAGAGGGCTCCCAGCACCGCGAGCGGCGCGAGCGCCGAGGCGAGGATGGCGACGGCGCGGACGAGCTGGCGCCGGGCGAGGAAGACGAGGCAGACGAGACCCACGAGGAAGCAGCCCTCGTACCGGGAGGCGGCGAGCAGCGCCGCCAGCACGCACAGCCCGAGGGTCCGCCGGCGCTGACCCTGCACCTCGGAGCCGCCGGCCGTCGCCACCGCGAGGGCCGCGAACGCGATGGTGAGGAGCAGGTGGAGCACGTGCTCCATCCCCATCAGCACCATGCCGGCGAGCGGGAAGGCCAGCACCAGGCCGACGAGCGCGGCCGCCCGCAGGAACGGCGAGGCGCCGAAGCGGATGAGAGCGCGGTCGCTCACCACCAGGGTCGCCACGGCGAAGGCGACGTTGATGACCAGCGGCGTGGCGTCGTGCACGCCGAACGCGCTGTAGGCGACGCCGAGGCCGAGCGTCCACAGCGGCGAGGAGGACGACGAGGAGAAGTGGAACGGCGTGCAGCCCCACACGCCACTCCGGGCGAGGTTCTTGGCCATCGCCATGTGGATGTAGGCGTCGTCCAGGGAGTAGACGAGGTGGCCCTGCGTCCACCGCAGGCCGGCGCGCAACCCAGCGAGGAGCGAGGCGAGGAACACCACCAGCGACGAGGCGAGCGGCCACCATCGCGGCCCGGGCCGGGTCATCCTCGCCTGGCCGCCGTCATGCGCGGCCGTCCTCGACCGGCTCGCCCTCGGTCACCAGCTCGCGGTGGAGCGCGTGGACGGTGGCGGGCACGAGCGCCTGCTCGACCAGCAGGCTGATGCGGAAGCCCGAGGTGGAGACGCCGAGCGGGGTGGCGCCCGCCGCCTGGGCGACCTCGCAGGCGCGGCGCAGGTTGCGGAAGGTGGCGTTGATGCCGGCGCCGATCGCCGAGACGGCGCCGATCCCCTCGCGCAGCTCCACGCGGCCGTCGAAGCGCGCCGCGACCAGGCGCCGCAGCTCCCGGAAGTCGTGGACGTTCTCGAGCGAGAGGACGAGCGAGCCCGCGCCGCCGCGGGCCGGCCAGTCCTGGTACAGGAGCTGCTTGCCCGGCGCCTGGCGCTCGTCGAGGAGCGCCAGCACCTCGAGCAGCAGCTGCGGCCCGCTGTCGGTGCCGGTCGTGAGCAGAACCAGGCCGGTCTCGCTCGCCACCCCCACCACCCGGCCCGGCATCCGCGGCGGGAACTGCCGGACCACCGTCTCGCCACCACCGCGGGTGGCGCGCGCGTAGATGGCGATGCCGCGCTCCTTGGCGAACTCGACGGCCTGCGCGTTCAGGACCCTGGCGCCGGCCTCCGCCAGCTCCTGCATCTCCTCGTAGGCCAGGCTGGGCAGCCGCCGCGCCTCTTTTACCACCCGCGGGTCGGCGGTGTAGACGCCGGCCACGTCGCTGTAGATCTCGCAGTCGGCGCCGAGCGCCGCCGCCAGCGCGACCGCGGTGGTGTCCGAGCCGCCGCGGCCCAGGGTGGTCACCTCCTTCTTGTAGGAGACGCCCTGGTAGCCGGCCACGATCACCACCCGCCCGCGGTCGAGCTCGTCCTGGACGCGGAACGGCCGCACCTCCACGATGCGGGCGTTGGCGTGGGCGTCGTTGGTGACGATGCCCGACTGCGACCCGGTGAAGCTGACTGCCGGGACGCCCCGGGCGTTCAAAGCCATCGACAGCAGCGCCATCGAGATGCGCTCGCCGGCCGAGAGCAGCATGTCCAGCTCGCGCCGCGAAGGGCTCTCGCAGACCTGCCGGGCCAGGGCCAGCAGGTCGTCGGTGGTGTCGCCCATCGCGGAGACCACCACCACCACGTCGCGGCCCTGGGCCTTGGTGGCGGCGACCTTGTCAGCCACCTGGCGGACCTTCTCCACGTCCGCGACCGAGCTGCCGCCGTACTTCTGGACGACGATGGGCAAGGCCCCTCCGGAGCGGCGATTGTAGGCCGGAGGGGCGGTATTCTGGCTCGTGCGGCGTGCGGCGGGTCTGGTGCTGATGGCTGCGGTGGCGGCACTGCTCGCCGCGGCGGCGTTCGTCCTGCTGCGCCCTCGCGTCGAGCAGGCGGCGCGGGCGCGCATCGAGCGCGAGGCGCACCGGCTCGGGTTGTCGTGCACCGTCGCCGGGGTGAGGCTCACGCCCGGGCTGTCGCTGCGGCTGCAGGAGGTGCTGCTCGAGGACGCGGGACGCCTCCGGCTGCGCCTGCGCGGGGTGAGCCTCGCCCCGCGGCTCTCCTTCGCCGGCCTCCTCGGCCGCTCGGCGCAGGTCACGGTGTCCTCTGCCAGCGCGGAGCTGCCCGCCGGCCTGCGCCTCGAGCTGCGGCGCTCGGACTGGCTGGTCGAGTCGCGGAGGAGGACCCTGCGCGTGTCGTCGCTGCAGAAGGGCGAGCGGCTGCAGCTCGAGCTCTCCCGGCCGGGGGACGGCCTCGAGGTGCGGGCGCACGCGGCCTCTGCCCGGCTCTCCGAGCGGCTGGGTGTCCTGGTGCACGGCTGCCCGCTGGCGAGCCTCGGCACCGCGGACGGCGACCTCGTGGTGATCCGGGACGCCGAGGGAACCGTCCGCGTCACGGCGCGGGGACGGTCCCGCGCGCTGGCGGTGGCCTCGTTCGGGTCCGCCACGGCCGAGGGCGAGGGCTGCGCCGCGCTCGGCGCTCCGACGGACGCGGAGATCGAGACCGAGGCGCTCGTCTCGCCGGCGGCCGGCCGGCTGCGCGCCGAGACCCTGCGGGTGGCGGCGGCCGGCGTCGCCGCGGTCGGACGCCTCGCCGTGGAGGGCGGCACGGCGGCGCCGCGGCTGGAGCTGGCTCTCGAGGTGCCGACGGTCGAGTTCGCCCGCCTGCTGGCGACCGCCGGGCTCTCGCCCTCGGGCACCGACCTCGGCTCGGCCTCGCTGTCGCTGCGGGTCAGCGGGCCCCTGCTCGAGCCGCAGGCGCTGCAGGTGCAGCAGCGGCTCGACTTCCGGCCGCCCCCGCGGCCCCCCGCCGCGATCGAGCGGCTCAAGCACCCCTTCCTGTGCCGGCTGGAGACGCCCGAGGACGGGGCGGTCGAGATCCAGGTCGGCCCCGACTCGCCCGACTTCGTCCCGCTCGGGGAGGTGCCGCCTCTCTTCGTACGCGCGCTCCTCCTGGGCGAGGACGCCGGCTTCTACGCCCACCACGGCGTCGACCTCGCCGAGCTGCCGGTGGCGCTGGCGACCGACTTCGCTCGCGGCAGCTACGCCCGCGGAGGGTCCACGATCCCCCAGCAGCTGGCGAAGAACCTCTTCCTCTCCCGCGCGAAGTCGCTCGGCCGGAAGCTCCAGGAGGCCTCGCTCGCCCTCCTGCTCGACTCGACCCTCGGCAAGCCCCGCCAGCTGGAGATCTACCTCAACGTCATCGAGTGGGGCCCCGGTGTCCACGGCCTGCGCCAGGCGGCGCGTCACTACTTCGGGCGCCAGCCGGGCGAGCTGACGCCGAGGCAGATGGTCTTCCTGGTGTCACTGATCCCGGCGCCGATCAAGTACCAGCGCTCGTTCGCCGACGGCGTGCCCTCGCCCTTCCTCGACGGGCTGATGGCGACCCTCCTGGCCAAGCTCCTGGCGGTGGGGGCGCTCAGCCAGACCGAGTACGAGGCGGCGCTCGCCGAGCCGCTGGACCTGAGGCCCGAGGCGACCAGCCGCGTGTAGCCGCTACTCGCGCGGCTTCTGCCGGCGGAAGGCGATGACGTTCGCCGGCGAGGCGGCGTCGGCGGGCGGCTGGGCCTCGGCCGCCGGCTCGGCCTGCGCCGCCAGCCCGGTCTCGACCTCGGGCTCCGCGCTCAAGCGCAGGCCGAAGGGCACCGACGGGTCGGCGAAGGCGGTGAGCACCTCCCAGGGGACGACGACGCGCGCCGGCGTGCCGGAGAAGCGCAGCGTGACCGAGAAGTGGTCCTCGCTCGTCTCCAGCCCCCAGAACTGGTGCTGCAGCACGATCGTCATCTCCTGGGGGTGGGTCCGGCGCAGCCCCGCCGGGATCTCGACGCCGGGAGCGTCGGTGCGGAAGCCGAGGTAGAGGTGGTGCTCTCCCGGCAGCCCCTCCAGCGCCACCCGCTCCAGCAGCCGGCGCACCATGGTCAGCAGCGCCGAGCGCACCAGCGCCGGGTAGTCGATCCGCTCCGCCATCCCGCCTGCTTATCACGAAACGGCAGCTGTGAGCCGCTTCCTTGACCAGGGGCGGACGGGCGTCGTAGGCTGCCCGGCGTCGAGCTGCGCCGTCCGCCCCCCGGAGGTGCTGCCCACTTGGCCGTCGAATCCGAAGTCGCCGAGGCGGTCCACGAGCTGCACGAGTACCTCTCCGATCGGCTGCCGCCGTTGATGGTGGCCGACTCGATGGGGGTGCTGCTGCAGCACCCCCTGCCTGTCCTCTCCTCCGAGATCGGCGTGTGGGTGGGCCAGCAACAGGGCGTCGCCACCGTCTCGGACCTCCTCTACCACTGCGTGAGGAAGGTCTCGCTGATGGGCGAGTTCGAGCTCATCCCGCGCGACGCGCTGGCGCAGAGCCTGCGGCAGCTCTCGCAGGAGGTGCTGCAGTTCTGCCCTGAGGCCGAGCGCGAGCAGCTGCGCGAGAGCCTGAAGCTGGTGGGCCAGGGCTCTCAGCCCACCCTGGCCGCGCCGGTCACGGTGCTCCACCGCCAGCAGCCGGCCGCGGAGCCGCCGCCGGTGGCCGAGGGCGGTGGGCGGCTGGCGCAGGCGGTGACCGCTGGCGTGCGCCGCCTGACGCTGTTCCTGGATCGGCTGCGGCCGCAGGCGGCGGCGACGCCGGTGATCTTCGAGCGGCGGCAGCAGGTGGCCGCCCAGTTCGTGACCACCGCCGCGGCGGAGTCGAAGACGCAGGTCGAGCTGGAGCAGCGGCTGGCCCCCCTGCGCGAGCTGGGGCTGGCGAGCGAGCCGGACCAGGTGTTCCGCACGCTGGCGCACGCGCTCGCCGGCTGGGGAGCGCTGCCGGTGGCGGGTGGCGGCCCGGCACCGGCGGTGGCGAACGAGCTCGGCGCCATGCGCCAGATCGTCGCCCTGGCCGACGACCCGGCGGAGGGGGCGCGGCGCTTCCGCGAGCTCGTCCACGCCGCGGTCGAGCAGTTCAACGAGGGCAACCTGGGCCGCTCGGCCGTCATCTTCGACCTCGCCGAGCAGCTCGCCGCCGAGCAGAAGGTGAAACCCGCCTTCGTCGAGCCGCTGCGCACGGGCGGCCACGAGTACCTGGACAAGGAACGGCTGCGCAAGTACGCGGAGCGCCAGGACTGCCGCCGGGGCCTGCAGCGGGTGCTCTGCTTCTACAGCGCGCTGCAGCCGGGAGGCCTCCTCGACGCCCTGGACGGCGAGCCCAGCCGCGACCGCCGCCACCAGCTGATCGGCCTGCTGGAGGTCCACGGCGCGCCGGCGCGGGCCCTGGCGCGGGAGCGGCTGCAGGCGTACGTCGAGGGCCGGGCGGAGATGGACGCCTTCTTCCCGATGAACCTCGTCTACCTGCTGCGCGCGATCCCCCGGCCCGAGGAGGTGCCGCTCGAGGAGGAGGTGCAGCTGGTCACCCGCGCGCCGGGGCGCTCGAGCCCGCTGCCGCTCGTCAAGCAGGTGATCGCCTACCTCTCCTACACCCACCACGAGAAGGCGGAGCGGGCGCTCATCACCTTCCTGCGCGTCTTCGAGACCATGCTGCTGCAGCCCGACAAGGCGAGCTACCCGCAGAACGAGGTGGAGGCGCTGCTCGACCGCACCTGCGTGGCCCTCGCCCGCTACGGGACCCCGCGGGCCTGGCAGGCCCTCGTCGACCACGGGCTCAACGCGGAGGCCCGCCTCGGCTCCACCCTGGCGCGGCTGGCGGAGGCGGGCAAGAGCCAGAACCTCGCGGCCAGCCCCGAGGTGGTGGGGCGGCTGCTGGCCGCGCTCAACGCGGAGCTGCCGAAGAAGACGGTGCTCGGCCTGGCCGTGCGCCGGCCGAACGAGGAGCGCATCGCTCTGCTCATCCAGGCGCTGTCGGGGACCCCCATCCCGGCGGTGATGGAGGCCCTGCAGGAGATCGTCGACAAGCACCCC
>Ga0187777_10003322_pt1 | contig 10277 bp, 8 predicted proteins | sample 1015_Q2_SP5_10_M_FD_132416 | JGI IMG/M metagenome (GOLD analysis project Ga0187777, IMG submission 132416) | Tropical peat soil microbial communities from peatlands in Department of Meta, Colombia - 1015_Q2_SP5_10_MG | ecosystem: Environmental > Terrestrial > Soil > Wetlands > Peat | place...
CCACCACGGTTGACGGACAACCGCAGCTTTGTCGCGCTGAATGTTGCGACGCTGTTCATTTACGCAGCATTGTCGATCATGTTTTTTCTGGTGTCGTTCGATCTCATCGACCGGCGTGGCTTACGGCCGACGGATGCGGGACTCGCCTTCCTTCCTTTCACGCTTGGCGTCGGTCTCCTGTCGCAGCCTTTTGGTGCATTGGCGGACAAAGTCGGAGCGCGCACCATGCTCGTTGCCGGGCCGGCCGGCGCCACGCTTGCGCTGCTATTGCTGGCGCTGGGAAAGACAGCCTCCTTGCTGCCTGGAGTAATCGCTCCAATGACGCTGCTCGGAGTGTCTTTTGCTGTCCTTGTGGCGCCGCTCACTGCATCAGTTCTTGCCAGCGTCGTGGAGAATGACCAGGGACTCGCGTCTGGGATCAACAACGCCGTAAGTCGCGTCGCGCAGCTTTCCGGTGTTGCGCTTTCCGCAGGCGTTGCTTCCTATGCCGCCGGCTATCAGATCGGTCTTGTTACGGCGGCCATTTTCGCCGGGATGGGCGCGATGGCGATGGCAGCAATGTTGCCACCGGCCGTGCGCAAAGCTCTGAATGCGGGCTAATCGTGCCCGAAATTGGGTTCGTTCTGCCAAAATGACCTTAGTAGGATTATCACGCACCCAACACCCAGTTTTCAGTTCGGTGTTTGGGTGTGGGTATGGATAGGTTCGCATCGTTTTGCATGGATCGCACTCCTCCGTTGCTGACGAGACCTATAAGGCGATGGCGGCTTTTACGGTCGCAATCAGGGGTAAAGCGGACATGCCGTTTTGCACTGCATATGTCCGCTTATGACGCAAAGCGGACATCCGCCGCTGGCTCAGCAGGCCCTTTCCGATAGTTGAATTGAGCCATTACAATGCCGTTTCCGCGAGCGTGAGGCCGGGTATGAGGCGGCGAGAGTTCATCACACTTGTGGGCGGCGCAGTTGTATTGCCGCTCGCTGCGTGGGCGCAGCAAGGCTCGCAGCTGCGTCACGTCGGGGTGTTGGTGGATGGCGCAGAAACTGACGCAGAAATTGCAGCTCGGCTCGCGGCATTCCAAAACGCTCTCAAAGAACTTGGCTGGAGCCCTGGTATGAACTTGCGGGTTAGTGTTCGATTTGGTGTCGGTGATGATAATTTGCTCGAAAAGGAGGCAAAGGAATTAATCGGACTCACGCCGGACGTTGTTTTGGCGATGGCGCCAGCTAGTGTTATCGCGCTGCGGAAGGTTACGCGCTCAATTCCGATTGTGTTCGCCGCGGTGACCGATCCTGTTGGCTTGGGACTTGTGCAAAGTCTCTCGCACCCCGGTGGCAATGCCACAGGCTTTCTCGCCGCGGAATTTAGTTTTTTTGCGAAATTGTTGGAGATACTTAAGGAAATTTCGCCAGCTCTTCGAAAGGTGATTGTCTTTGCAGATCTGGACAACAGGAGTGGCGCGCCGCAGTTCGCCGCCATCCAAGCCGTGGCGCCTACGGTAGGTGTTGAGGTGAGCCTGCTCGGCGTTGATGATAGAGCGTTGATCGAGCGAAGGATCAGCGATCTTGCAGGTTCCGGAAACGGCGGCCTTATCGCGCTCCGGCTTACTAACGTAATCCTTCATCGCGAATTGATTATCAAGTTGGCTGCCCAGTATCGCCTACCCGCAGTTTATCCTTTGCGCATTTTTGCCGCCGATGGTGGCCTAGTCTCCTATGGGCCTGATGTCGTCGATCAGTTTCGGCAGGCCGCATTGTACGTCGATCGCGTCCTAAAAGGCGAAAAGCCTGCTGATCTGCCAGTGCAAGCGCCAACGAAATACAATTTGGTGATCAATCTTAAGACTGCCAAAGCCATTGGCCTATCCGTGCCACCATCCCTACTGGCGCGCGCCAATGAGGTGATTGAATAAACGGTGGCATGTCCGCTCTTGGGGGTAAAGCGGACATTGGCTGGTGCAGTGCAAATGTCCGCTTATGACCCAAAGCGGATATTGCTTCACGATACGGGTCGAGCTTCGTTGCAAGCCGGTTTTATTTTGGCCGATTTGGCGGGGTCGCTGTTGAAAGTCCAAGTGTCACTGGGCTTATCGAGATAGGCGTCCTCTAAATCAGGGCCATGGAATCAACGTCGTCAGGAGTGAAGATATGAACAAGAGAACCCCGAACCGGCGCGAATTTGGCGAACTTTGCGTCGGCGCGTCGCTCTCAGGCGCTGGCATAATGTCGGCAGCCTTACAAAGCGCTTCAGCGCTTGACTTAGTCGGCGCTGCGCGAACCGTAAAATTTTCCGATGGCACCGTGGTTCCGGCGCTTGGGCAGGGCTCCGCCAATCTCGGACGGGGCAAGCGTCCCGAAGCTGCCGAGGCAGAGGCCATGCGTACCGGCCTTTCGCTTGGAATGACGCTGATCGACACGGCGGAGCTGTACGGCTCTGAGGAATTCATCGGCCGCGTGATCGCCGGTCAGCGCAGTCGCGTGTTTCTGGTCTCCAAAGTTTGGCAGACTCATGTAGCCGGAGACGGCATCGCGCGCGCCTGCCAGGCAAGTCTGACACGTCTCGGCACTGATTATCTTGATCTTTATCTGCTGCACTGGCCAAACGGGGTCGAAAACCTCTCCGAGGTTGTGACGGCCTTTGAAAAACTGCGCTCGGCGGGGAAAATTCGTGCCTGGGGTGTATCCAACTTCAAAGTCAGCCAAATGGAAAACCTGTTGCGTATTCCACGCGGCGATCGCTGCACGACCAATCAAGTCCCTTACAGTCTCGGCGACCGCGCCATTGAGCGTGACCTCCTGCCATGGTGCAAGCGTCACGACATGCCGATTATGGCCTATTCACCGCTTGGCGGCGCCAAGTCCAGCCTGCTCCGTGATCCCGCCGTCACGCGAATCGCAGCGGCACACGGTTGCTCGCCGGCTGCCGTTGCGCTCGCCTGGGCTATCCGCGGCGGCAACGTGATTGCCATTCCCGAATCAGGCTCGGCGGAGCATGTCAAGGAAAATGCCGTCGCGTTCTCGTTGAATTTGACGCCACAGGACCTTGAGGCGCTCGATTCGGCGCACCCGCCGCCTAGGCGCTCATGACCGCCGCAAGATCCCGGTGATAAAAAAACGTCGTAGTGGAAAACCGCTTTTCGCGCGTTAGTCGCGGGCTATAATTTTCCGCATGGTAAAAGTTCCCACCAGTGCGGATCTCATTCGTCTCAAGCAATTTTTGAAAGCCTTGGAGGTCGATGAGGCGGGAATTGCAGTCGGCGAAGTCGACGGGGTAGAGATGCTGAAACGCGAGATCGCTTATCTCGAGGGCGTGCTCTACCCGTCAAAGACGTTTTTGTTCCGGGAAATCGCAATAGACTACGGCGCTTCGCTGGGAGCGCGGTAAAACATCGTCGTTTAGTTCAGAGGCTCAGCAAATGACCGAGCGTGCCGTCAATGTCTGGGGCAAGACTTATTCCGTCGAAGTCCACCAAAAATCGCAAATAATCTGGGAAGCGGTTGGCAAGTACCTTGGCGAGTCCATCAGAGGATTGGACAGCAGTGAAGGTGCCGCACTCAGGCGCTGGAGTGAGGCAGCTCACTACACAGTCAATCTGATCTCTGACGGACCCTAAGCGCGCGGCGGGCGCCGCCGCTCGTGGAACCACGCGCGATACTGCGTCATCTTCGAGCGCTGTGCCTGCGATGCATGACGTTTGCAGGTTGACGCCTCGGCGCTGTTGTCCGGCGCCCCCCACCGCAGTTCAACACAATCATTCAGGTTATACGCCATTTCCAGAGCCCTTGAGCGATCGAGCACGTCTTTAAGCGCGAGCGACCATGAGGAGCCGTCGCTGCGCATATATGAAAACTTGCGTGCCGCAAGCTCGGACGCGAGCACGCTCTCCAATTCAGCTTTCACGTCCGCGACGCTCCTTCCCTGCGGCATTGCGTACCGCTCCGGCCGCCGCGCGACCCGATCCGGAAATCCGCGCACCACGTCAATCGCAATCAACAGGCGCAAATCGCGTGCGGGCGTCGCGAAATCTTCCCACGCGCCGGTGGTTTCGAAGATTGCCGCGCCGTCGGGCATTTCGGCGTCCCCACGTCCGCTGTTCTGGAACTTTCGGCCGTTTTCAACCGACGTCACGCGCGCCTTTACCTGCTCCTCGAGCGCGGTGATCGCTTCTTTCATCGCCCGGAGCGGATCGAGCGGCGCCGGTGACATCACGTCATCCATCCGATCGTAAAAGGCTTCAACGTCGAGCCGCGTCTGATCGAGCGAGAAATCGGCATACTGCGGGTTTTTCGCGATTTCATCGTTGGTGAGGCGGCGCAAAGCCCCGCTCTTATCTACCAGGATCGGCCGGAAACGTTTGAACCCCGCGCTGCCAAGTGCAGGGTCCTGAGCGAACAGGAAATTACCGCGCCAGAAACGTTTCCGCGCGACCGTCCCGTCAGGCTGTCCGTCGACGGCAAGGAAGACGCCCGCTCCGCCGCCCGATTGCGGAATGCGTTTTACGACCATTAAAATGTGGCCGTAAGGATCGGCGTAGACGACGCCTGGACGCAGCGTCTCCTGCGTCAGCGGCACCGGGTAGTAGTCGGTGTTGTTGTCGCTCGCCAGGGTTCGGCCGGTCCCTGAATGGACGGCGTCGGCGACCGTCCGCGTATAACTGGCAAATGATGCCGCGAGTCCCGACCCCTTCGCTGCCTCGGAAATCTGGGTGCTCGACCATGCGAAGCACGCCGGCGGTTTGCCGCCGCCGCCGCGCGAACACTTCGAATATCCGAACGGCAGTCCCATTTTGAATGCGAAATACGCACGCAAGAAGTATGGAAGGTCGGCACAGTCGGGGCGAAGGACGGTTTTCATTTCGTCTTCGCCGAGGCCCAAATGGTTGAACAGGAAATTGCGCGACCGGTCGCGTAGTACTTCGTGCAGAGCCGGCCACGACGGCGCCGCGTCGAGCGGCGCATCGAATAGCATTTCAAGCCATGCGGAGAAAAGATCTTCAGTCGCGCGATTCCACGTGTTGCGCAAGGGCCAGACGCTTCCAGCGGTCGGCTGCGGCCGAGGCGGCGCATCGTCGCGCACGGTAAATACGCGCGTTATCGTACCGCACTCGGCTGCCGCGCGGTCGCGGGTCAGCATCGCATTCCAAGCTCCGGCGACTGGCGATGCGACCTCGGCAAACCAGAAATAGGGTGGCCCGCCATACCGCTGTCGGGATTTGGCCGCGACGCGTCCATCGGGCGCGACCAGCGAAAGCTCGCCCTCAATCGGTTTCTCCGCGGCAAAGACGACGCGTAAAGGCGCGCCCTTCCATGGCACGATTGGCGACGACAAGACCGCGAGCCCGATTGCGTTTTCGCAGTTGCCGCTCTGGGCCCGCGCGTCCATTCCTGAGAAAAGGAATGTCGCTGCGATCAGCAACGATGCCGGGAATGCCGCAGCAAACTGGCGTGCCGGAAACATTAAGCCCCCCTTCCTGGAGCGCTTCCCCATAGACGAGATTGGATAATATTGCGAAGGCTTTGGCCGAATAATGGCAAAACCGGCGCTCGGACTGAACGCCTGCGGCACACTAAACACCCTCTTACAGCCAAGAAACCCCGGTCTCGCCCGGAGCATAGCAGGTTGCCGCGCAATGGTAAGGGACGCGAGGCCGTTGCGATAAACCTACGCCGCAAAAGCTGTTGAATGGAACTTGGCTCTCGTGCCGAATCGGCCAAACCCGGCAAGGAGTCTAGCGCCAGCCCTGCCCGGCTTTTTCAAAGAGGAGCCAGCCCGCGATCGTTGCTTTCTTTGCTGGTTCATCGATTTTCACTGAATAGTTAAGCAGTTCGGCGCAAAATTTCGTTCGGCAAAGCAGTTTGTCGCCAGAATAGTTCATCACGGCGAAAAACCGCATTTCATATATTGTGCGGCCTTGCGTCGCGAGGCTCCGGCCATCCAGTTTTTCCAATGAGACGACTGAGTGCGGCGTCAGATAAGTCGAATCGAGCAATCGCTCTATCTTGGCCCGCGCGTCATTTTCTGACGGTTCGCAGCTTTCATTCCCGGGGGCGCAGACAGCGTTCAACGGGGACGAAAGCGCCAGCATCCCGAAGACGACGACAGCCGGCCACAGAAGGGTTCCCATTGTGTCAAGTCACCCGCCGATTACACCCCGAAGATCTTTGAGTAGCGCGCCTTGATCTCTCCGCTCTGCGCTTCTACCGCCGCCGGGTCGCTCTTCATGGTCTTGATCGCGGATAGCGGTGTGAGGCCCGGCCTTTCCTTCACCTGGGCATGGAAAGAGCGATGTGCGAAGTCGATGAAAATCTGCTGACCCTCAACGCTAAACAAGAACTGCTGAAACAGGCGTGCCGCGTTCGGGCTTGGCGAGTTTCGGAATATGCCGGTCTTGACAATGATCTGTGGGGTACCCTCGGTCGCGTAGACGACCTGAACCGGCCGTCCTGCGTCCTTGTATAAGAACAGGCTGTAGTCGTTGCCATCCGCCTGAACGGCGCGTTCGCCAAGGGCAACCTTCCGCGGCGGCTCGGCCGCCGATTGCAGCTGCATCACGTTCTGCTGCGCAAGCTTTTCGAAATATGACCAGCCGAGATCGCGCGAAATCTGGTAGGTGGCAGTCAGAATCGCGCCGCTGTAGCCGGGGTGCCCCTTGACGATCTTGCCCTTCCATTTTGGATCGAGCAGATCGGCGTAGCTTTTTGGAGCATCCTCTGGCTTGACCAGCTCGGTGTTGTACCCAATCACCGAAAACCAGGCGCAGACCGTTGCACTGGTACCGTCAGGCTGGATCTGCTCGCGTGGTAAGTTCTTGATCATGTCCTCGGTCACATAGGGCGCAATCCAATCCTTGCGCTTCCAAAAGATGAAATGCGCGGGATCGGTGCTGCACACAAGATCGACCGCATTGATGTGACTGTCCTGCTCTTGCCCGATCCGCTGGAAGACTCGCTCAGCCCCGGAGCGTTCAACGCGCGCAGCTACCCCAGGATATCTTGCCTCGAATGCTCTGGCCAGTTTCTCGGAGATATTCAGTTCAAGCGCGCTGTAGAATGCAATCTTGCCTTCCTTGCGTGCCGCTGCGACCAAGGCCGGAGTTGCCGGTTCGGCATCCGGCAAAGCGGCCCTGACCGGCTGTGCGAAAATCGCACCTGCGATGCCAGCGGCCGAGGTTTTTAGCACGTCACGTCTCGACCATTTCCTCCACATGACGGCCGCTCCCGTGTTCTCGTTCTCATGCCAGGAAAAATTCTAGCACAAGCAACGGCTGGACGCCCCCTTGCAAAAAAGGCGAGGCGTCCACCGCAGATTGGTTTGGGCGGCTGCCGTGTCAATGCGAAAGGCGAGCGTTACCGGTGGTGACGCCTCAGATATTCATGCAACGAGGCACAGTTCGCTTCTTTGAGTAACGTCTTGAGCATCATGTCTTTGCGTCGACCCCTGGCAAATTTAGGGCCGTATTCCTTCCGAAGCGATCCAACCCGTGTGTTGCCGTGCTTTTTTTCTACCCTGCCACTTCTGTCGCGGTGGCGCCTGTCAAGTCCACGTCGTCTTCTGGCCATGGCCATCTCCCTGAATGCAGTAACGAACTCCGCACATTGATCCATTTCATGACGTAGTTTTCGTCAGCGCAGGACTTAAATCGATGAGCGATTTTGCTATCGGATGAAAGGCAGTATCAACTGACGAAGTTGTGAGGCCTAAAAAGAGCAGCAGGCACGCCTGCTTGACATAACAGAACGCGGTGCCAAGGTCATCACAGGACGGTTCCGGGAATCGTCCCTGCACGCCAAATATCCGCGTTGATATGGTCCGGCGCCGGCTGGCAAAGCCGTTCTGGCACGCTCGGATTTGCTCCGGCACGGGCAGCCGTAAGAACGCGGCGGCGCTCCATCTCTGCACTCACAAACCTCTGGCCGCATAGCCACGAAAGAAGTGGAGACGCTCCGCTGAACACGGATGAGAAGCTGAACGTCCGCTCGTACTGCTCGGCGGCGGCGGCAACAAACCAATCCAACGGCTGACCACCGGCGACCACATCATCAAAGCGAGCCGACGCTGGCCAAAAGGGCTCCTTTAGCTGTGCGCTGCCCGCAAATTGCAAAAGCCGCTGAAGTACTGTGATGCTTTCACTGCGGGCTCCCCACTCCCAGGCGATACGCGCCCAGGTCGATGCACGTTCCGCTGTCCACGCACGCGCACAAACGGCGCGAACGCTCTGCAATGCAAATGCAAGAGCCGCACACCGTATTTCGGCCGGCTGATCACTTGCACGCCAAGTCGCGTAACCGATAAGCGCATTCTGATAATCCCCGTCAGCAGACAGCCTGTTGCCGTCGGACAACTTCACCAAAGAAGAAAATTTTTGCCGTTGCCAGAACGAGACCGCATATTGCTGCTGACGCATGTCAGGGACCCAATCAACAAGTTTGTCCACCAACAGGCGCTGCTGCGCCATGGCGTGAGCGCGGTCTGACTTTGCGGCGAAGAGGTTTAGCTCATATCCATCGAGTGATTGCACCGCATCGACCGGAACAAGAATGGGCGCTCCAGCAAGCTGTCGGAATAATTTGTAACCGACGGCTGGAAAGATCGCGCGCAATCGTTCATTGACCTTGTCGCCGGCCTTGATCTCAAACATCACCAGCGGTGAGTGGGTTGAAAAAAAATCTTTCCCGCCGCTCAAAATGCGCTCTTCTTCGCCCTCAGCGTCAATCTTTACGAAGTCGACTGACGACCACGGATGCACAGCACCTTCCAAATCAAGGCTTGTGATGTGAACGGGTTCGCCTGTGCCTGCGCTGCCAAGCGCACGTAGCTCCGTCGATGCAGCGAACCCGAGGTGCCCTTCTCTGGCCCCGTCTGACAACGCCAGGCCGATAACTTCGAGATTGCCGAGTCCGTTGGCATTCCGACTGTTTTCAAGCAGCGCCCGCGCTTCGCCACCCGGCTCGTAAGCGAAGACCCGGCCCCCGGGCGCGACGAGACGCGCCATCCGCAAGCTGTAGACGCCCAAGTTTGCGCCGATATCGATCGCAGTCATTCCCGGCTTGAGAAAATGCCTCAGAAAACCGATTTCTTTTTCAAACCACTCCTCCTGTTCGAGCAGGACGTAAGTGGTAATAGCCGACAGTGAGGGCGGCGTTTCGATAATCAGCCCATCGCGAAGCTTCAGGCGGAAAGCAGACACAGAGTGCGCCATGTTGATCGCAGCCTAGCCTGCATTCGACGCGTTCATGTTGCACCCGGCCTTGGTGTTCGGCTCGCTGTCAGTCAGCGGATGAACTATTATCTGTTCCGCCGATTCGCGCCAAAAGTTTGCCTATGAACCGCCAGCAGCGTCGCGCCGCCGCGAGAGGAAGGCCTGTCGCATCTGCGACGACGGCCACTGGCGCCGCTGCAGGCATGTTCGCGGCGGCTGTGCGGCAACATGGGGCCGGGCAGCTGGCGGAGGCCGAGATTCTCTATCGCCGCGTGCTTTCTGCACAGCCTGACCATGCGGACGCGGCTTTCAATCTTGGTGTCGCCTTGAGAGCGCTCGGCAAGATTGAGGAGGCGATTGCCGCCTACGCGCAGGCCCTTCGCATCAAGCCCGACTACCCGGAGGCGCATTTTAATCTCGGCAACGCATTAATGGCAGCCGGCAAAACCAGTGACGCCATCATCGCGTACGCCCACGCGCTTCGCGTCAGCCCGAATCACGCGCGCGCCACTGCCAACCTCGGCTTGGCCTATTCTCAACTCGGTGTCGCGCTGATTGAACAACGCAACTATGAGGCTGCCGCCGCTGCATTCGCGGAAGCTCTTGCGCTGAGACCGGACGCCGCGGAGGTGCATTACAATCTTGGCAATGTGCGGAAACACCAGGGCAGACTTGATGATGCTGTGGCGTCTTATCGGCAGGCGGTTGCGATCAATCCGAACCTAGCCGAGGCGCAATCCAACCTCGGCAATACACTGGCCGAGCTCGGAAGGTTGGAAGAAGCTGCCGCCGCACATTCCAAAGCTGTCGCATTAAGGCCCGACTCCGCTGAAATGCATTTCAACCTTGGCAATGTGCTCAAGGATCAAGTCAAGCTCACTGCGGCAGCTGCTGCCTATAGAGACGCGCTTCGTTTCGGTCCGAACCACGCCGGCGCAACCGCAAATCTCGGCACCGTGCTGATGAATCAGGGTGAGATCGACGGCGCGCTCAACGCATACATCCGAGCAGTCGCGCTTAACCCGGATGACTCCGACACATTTTCCAATCTGCTCTTTTGCCGCAACTACGACGCAAG
>Ga0187777_10003323_pt1 | contig 10275 bp, 9 predicted proteins | sample 1015_Q2_SP5_10_M_FD_132416 | JGI IMG/M metagenome (GOLD analysis project Ga0187777, IMG submission 132416) | Tropical peat soil microbial communities from peatlands in Department of Meta, Colombia - 1015_Q2_SP5_10_MG | ecosystem: Environmental > Terrestrial > Soil > Wetlands > Peat | place...
CAACGCGCAGCGCCGGTACAACAGCGCAGTAGACTACGACATGCGCGCCATCCGCGGCTGCTCACGCTACGTCGATCAGTACGGACACGTGTTCTACTACGGCGGCTCCGGCTGCTGACGCGCGGCGCGCGGAGCTGTGAAGGGAGCGGGCCTTGCGGCCCGCTTCTTTCTTGTCGGGACCCGGTTATGCCGCGCCGAGCATCGCCTCGGTGCGGCGCATTCCGCGTCGTTCCCGCCGGACGGCGCACGGCGGTCCAGCGGCTTCCCCACAAAGTCGGCGCTCGCGCCTAAAATCCGGCCACGGGGACAGGTCGAGGAGACATCCGATGAATGCTTTGCAGCGAGATGCCCTTGGGGCTCTCGCGTCGCGGCGCAGCGAGCTGACCGCGGACTATCCCAATCGCTGGGTCGCCGTGAACCCGCGCGGCCAGGCTGTCGCAGCGCTACGCTTCGACCTCCTCGTCGAGGAATATCGCATCGACCCGGAGAGCGTGGTGTTCGCTTTCCTCGCCGCGGGGCCCTGGGCGTGACGCATCCGCATTTTCCGAACTCGAAGTCTCTTGCCGCGACGAGCGCAACGCCGAGCGCGAAGGGCGCTCTGCTTCTGGTCGGCCTGGGGAGCAATCCGAGCCATGCCTTCGGCGATGTGCTGATCGACAGCGGCGCGGACTACGTCGTGCTCCCGGAAAAAGCGGGACTGCGCGCCGGCATCAACCTGCCCGCGCAACCCTCGACGACGCTCAGGGGCGTGGGCGGCAGCGTCCGTGCCGAGCTGGTGGGCAACGTGAGCCTTGAGTTCGAGGGACTCGCCATCGTCGCCGGGGTGATGTTCGACTACTCGAACAGCGTGCCAGCCCTCTTCGGTCGCTCCGGCATCCGCGCGCTCAAGGAGATCGGACTCGACCGCACGGACTGGCACTGGATGCCCTGAGCCGAGAATGAATCCGCACCTACCCGGCGAGATCGCGAACGAGGAGAGCGTCCAAATCCGCTCGCGCCGGCGGAAGTTCTGCATCCCGGACAACGATGCATCGCTCGGCGTTGCGCTCTCGGGTGGCGGCATCCGCAGTGCAACGGTGAGCCTCGGCGTCTTCCAGTACCTCGCCCAGGAGGAAAAGCGCGGTCGCGACCGTACCGCCGCTGCGGGAGCAGCTCAGGCACGGCCGCCGCGCGCGCGCCCACTCTCGCGCATCGACTATCTCTCCTCGGTGTCGGGCGGCGGCTACTTCGCTACTTTCTTCTGCAGCCTGTTCCTTCCCAGGGACGTTCGCGCGAAGGGCGCACAGGTAACGCCCGAGGCGATGCCCGCGGGCGTTGCGCCGCCCGAGCTCGTGCCACAGAAAACGGAGTGGGAGCTTGCGGCCGAGCGCGCCACCGATGCGCTTTGCGACACGACCTTCGATGGCAGCCGCATGACGCCCATGCGCTGGCTGCGCGAGAACGGCCGCTACCTCGCGCCGGGTGGCGGCGGCGACTACCTCTACGCTGCGGCCGTTGCTGCCCGCAACTTCCTCGGCCTGCACTACGTCATCGCCGTGTCGCTGCTCGCGATCTTCCTGCTGCTCGCCGCGGTGCGCGTGCTCGGCTTCGCGGCGGCGCCGGAGTTCTGGATCCCTATCGAAGCGCGGTTCATGCCCGACGCGGGCGCGAACTTCTGGGTAAGCGTCTGGTGGGTGCCTGCGATCGCCTGCTTCGCGCTGCTCGTCGTTCCCGTCGGCGTGGCCTTCTTTCTCGCGCAGAGCGAGCGCGTGGGCAAGCGCGACCGCGTCAATCTGCCGCTCATCGCGGCGATCGGCATCGTCGTGCTGTGCCTGTTCTACGCGTACGCCGGCGAAGCGCCGCGTCTCGACTGGTTCCACCATCCTGCGACCGTCGAAGATGCAGCGCACTGGGGCGCGAGCCGGTTCGCCGCGCTCTACGTCGCGCTGGTCGCCCTGCTCGCGCTCGCCTGGTACTTCGTCGCCCACGATCGCGCGCGCAGGATGGCTCAGGGCGGCGAGGTCGTGCCCGCCGTCGCCGAGGGTCGGCGGCGACGCGCGGCCGAGTACCCCGAGCCCGCGACGACCACGATCACGCGCACCAAGCTCTCGCGCGCGCTGGCTCCGCTGCTCACGCTCACGCTCGCGGTGGCGGCGTACTCGCTCGTCGACACGATCGGGCAGACCGTGTACGCGCTGTGGACCGTCGAAGCCTCGACCAAATGGGTCATGAGCGCCAGTACTGTCGCCGTCCTGATCCCGCTGCTCAAGCGCCTGCTGCCGCTGGTCACGGGCTCAGGTGACCCTTCGACCCGAGCCTGGGTGCGCATCCCGCTCTCCGCGCTCGCGCTCGTCGCGGGCCTGATTCTCTTCGTCACCGTGGCGAGCCTGTGGTCGGCGCTGACGCAAGGCCTTGTCTGGCACGGGGCGAGGCCGGCCGGTGATCCCGGCTGCTACATGATCCTTCCTTCCGACGCGGGGCAGCGCGAGGTGACGCTCGACCCCGCGCGGCGCATCGTCGTCAACCGCGCGCAGCGCCAGGAGGAATGCGTGGACGGCGCGGAGCCGATCGGGCCGGGGACGCTCGCCTGGCTCTTCCTGCCGCTGCTCGTCATTTCGCTGCTGACCGCGAACGAGATCGGCTTCATCAACCTCTCCTCGCTGCAGCGCTATTACGCGGGACACCTGATGCGCACCTATCTCCGCGCGTCGACCTTTGCCGAAGACCCCGAGGCGGAGCACGATGTGCGCAGCGCAGCGCGCGCCGACGACATAACGCTCGACACCTACTACAACGAGGGCTCGCTCGCGCCGTTGCATTTCATCAGCACCACGCTCAACCAGACAGTGGCGAGCGGCTCGCAGCTCGTGCAGCGCGATCGCAAGGGACTGAGCCTCGCCATCGGGCCGGTCGGCTTCACCGTGGGCGCGCGCAGCTTCGTGCGTTGGAACCTGGCCGAGCTGGACTACCGGAAAGGCGAGTGCCCCGCGCGCGTGGTCGGAGAGCCCGAGCGCTCGGCGTTGCCGCGCTACGTCGCCAACACGCAGCTCGTCGTCGAACCGCTGTCGATCGGAAACTGGTGCGCGATCTCCGGCGCGGCGTTCACCACCGGGCACGGCAAGGGCACCACGCTCGGGCTCTCGCTGCTGCTCGCGCTCACCAACGTGCGGCTGGGCTACTGGTGGAATGCCGAGGTGCAGAAACCGATCCCGGCGCGCGAGTCGCTCGCCGATCCGCGCTGGGTCGAGCGCCTGTCCGCGATGTTCGCCACGCAAAGCTACCTGCTGAACGAGATGTTCGCGCGCTATTACGGCAGCCGCCGCGCCTACTGGTACCTCTCCGACGGCGGACACTTCGAGAACACGGCTGCTTACGAGCTGCTCCGCCGTCGCGCACCGCGCATCATCGTGCTCGACAACGGCCGTGACGATGACTACTCCTTCGACGACGTGGCCAACATGGTGCGCAAGGCGCGTATCGACCTCGATGCCGAGATCGAGTTTTTCAATGCCGAGGAGCTTTGGAGCTTCGTCGACATATCCGCGCGCAAGTACTTCGCCACGCCAGAGGAGTTTCGCACCAATCCGGCCGGGCTTGCCTACGCGACGCTCGCCCGGGTGCGCTACGCCGAGGCGCCTCAAGCTCCTGCGCTCATGCTGGTGGTGAAGCCACGCGTGACCGGCATGGAGCCGCTCGACATCCTCAACTACAAGGACGCGAACCCGGATTTTCCGCAGCAGTCCACCACCGACCAGTTCTACGACGAGGCGCAGTGGGAGAGCTATCGCAGCCTCGGTTACTGGATCGCCGCGCAGCTCTTCGCCGAGCGAACGCCGGTCGAAGGCAAGTGGGTGCCGCGGCAGATGTTCGACTGATCACGAAAGGAATAGTCATGGCTGCATCCTCTCTTCGTCCGAAGCGCAGGCGCTTCATCAGGCTCACCGTGGGGGGGCTCGCCGCCGCGCCGTTCGCCGGCGCTCTCCTCTCGCAGCGCGCCGCCGCAGAAGAGCTGGTCAAGGAATCCGATCCTGCGGCCATGAAGCTCAAGTACAAGGCCGATGCCACGAAGGCGCCCGAGCGCACGAGCCCGGTGGAGTTCTGCGACGGTTGCCTGCTCTACACGAGCAAGGACAGCGCTTCGGGTGCGTGCTCCGCGCTCGGGGACAGGCTCGTCGCCGCGAAAGGGTGGTGCACTTCCTGGGCCGGGTGACCCACCGGCGCGGCGAGCAGCTAGCGCTGCGCGAGAAACACCGCCACGCCCTGCCAGAGCTCGTCGGTGGCGCCGAGATCGTTGTGGTCTGCGCCGGCGATCGCGAGCCAGGTCTTCGGCCCCGCCCACGCGTCGTAGAGCGCGCGTGAGCGCTCGATGGGGATGATCGAATCGGCCGTCCCGACGATCGCGAGAAGTGGCATCGCATCGCGCTTCGCGTCGGCGACGACCTCGAAGCGATGACGCAGCAGCAGTGACACAGGCAGCCATGGATAGTGCGTTCTGCCGATCGCGACCATGCTGTCGTACGGCGAGACGAGAATCGCGCCCGCCACCCCGCGCTTCGCGGCAAGATGGGTTGCGACGCCGGTGCCGAGGCTGCGGCCGAAGACGACGATGCGCCGCGGGTCGATGTCGTCGCGCCGCGCGATTGCATCGTAGAGCGCCAGAGCGTCGCCCGTGAGCTCTCGCTCGCCGGGTCTACCATCGCTCGCGCCGTAGCCGCGGTAGTTGAGCCCGACGATCGACCATTCGCGCGGCCAGTGCGGGTCGGAGAGCGTCCACGAGATTTCCTCGGCGTTGCCGCCGAAGTAGATCACCGCAGGCGCCTGCGCGGCGGAGCCGTTGACGATCCAGCCGCGCAGATGCGCGCCGTCAGCCGCCACAACCTCGAGCGTCGAGGCGCGCGCAGGCAGATGCGCGGTCGAAGCCAGGGGCTGCGGGAAGAAAAGCAGGTGGTCCTGGGCAAGCCAGGCAACAGCGGGGATGCCGACCGCGACAACGACGATGAGAATCAGCCATGCCATTGCGCTGCAACGTCGCGGCGCCTCAGCCCCGCTGCACGACGTCCTTGACCACGGAACCGAGCTGCGCGCGCAGGAAGACATGCGCAGGATCATCGTCGCGGCTTGCGTGCCAGATGAGGCGGATCGGAATCGTGGGCGCCTTCGGAGCCCAGCCGAGCGCGCGCAGGCCGAAAGTCTCGCGAGCCACCGCTTCCATGCTGCGCGGAACGAAACCGAAGAGATCCGAGTGGCTGACCACCATGAAGATCTCGAGGATCTCGGAGACCTCCAGCGCGATGTCGAGCTTGAGCTTCTGCCACTCGCGGATGCCCCCGAGCGGATGCTCGCCCTCGACGCGCGGGCGCAGGCTCACGAAGTTCCCGCTCTTCACCACCTCCTTCGAGGCCGGGCGGCGCAACGCGGGATGGCCGTGGCGCGCCACCGCGACGAGCGAATCCTGGAACAGCACCGATTCGTGGAAGCTCTCGCCGGCGATCGGCAGCCAGTCGACGGCGGCGTCCATCCTCCCCTCGCGCAGCGCACGCTCCAGCTCGATCGGTCGCGAGCGGGTGCTGGCCGCGAAGCCGATCCCGGGAGCGACCTTCGCCAGCCGTTCCTGCAGGCGCAACGCGATCATCGGCCCCAGCGGATGCGGGATGGTGATGAAGAACTGCCGCTCCGAGACCTTGGGGTCGAAGCCGCGGCGGTCGGTCACCGCCTGGCGCACGAGCCCGAGCGCGCCGCGCAGCTGACTATAGATGCGGTCGGCCGCCGGCGTGGGGAGTACGCCCCGCGCCTGGCGCACGAAGAGCGGATCCTTGAAGAGCACCCGCAGCCGCGAGAGCGCGTGGCTCACCGCGGACTGGGTCATCGCCAGCCGCTCTGCGGCGCGCGAGAGGCTGCGCTCCTCGTAGGCCGCCTCGAAGACGGGCAGCAGGTTCAGGTCGACGCTGCGCAGGTTGAGCACGGTGCATATCTTACTTCGCAAATCTTCAGTGGTGTAACTATGTGCCCGGCCCCATCATTGCGCCATCCCTCGCGAAGCGAGCGGCTAACGATGATGAGCGACGACCTCAACCCGGTCAGGGGTATTGTTTACGGCATCCTGCTGTCGCTGCCGTTCTGGCTGCTGGTGCTCATCGTGCTCGCGCTGTTCGGCGTCTTCGGCAGCTAGCGCTTCGAAGCCGCGCGCTCGCCCGGCGCCCGGCGCCGGAGTAGAATTCCGTCCTTTCCGCTCGCCACCCTTCTTCGGCGAGCGCCCTGCCCGCGCCGCAGTCTCCGGACGACCCGTCCGCCGCGGTTGCGCCGGGCGACGAAGCGACGGAGACCCCGCGTGTTCAGGTTTTTCGAGCGCCTGGTCGATCCCTATCCCGAGGCCGTGCCCCCCACGCCGCCGCGAGGCTTCTTCGCGTTCCTGTGGGCGTGCTCGAAGGGGCTGCGCAAGTACCTGCTCGCGACGACGCTGCTCACCGCGGTGATCGGCGCGTTCGAAGCGCTGCTCTTCTCCTTCCTCGGCAGCATCGTCGACTGGCTCGCCAAGGTCGAGCCCGCGCAGCTTTGGGCGCAGGAGCGCCCTCGCCTGCTGCTGCTCGCCGCCGTGCTCTTCGCCAGCATTTTCCTTGTGGCGCTGCAGTCGATGGTCAAGCAGCAGACGCTGTTCGGAAATTTCCCGATGCTGCTGCGCTGGAACTTCCACCGGCTGATGCTCGGCCAGAGCATGAGCTTTTACCAGGACGAGTTCGCCGGACGCATCGCCACCAAGGTGATGCAGACGGCGCTCGCGGTGCGCGACACCTGGCTGATCGTCGCCGAGCTGCTCGTCTTCGTGGTGATCTACTTCGTGACGCTGCTCGCGGTGCTCGGCAATTTCGACCGGCGGCTGCTTGTGCCGTTCCTCGTCTGGGTCGCGCTGTACATCGTCGCGCTCTACTTCTTCGTCCCGCGGCTCGGGCGCATCGCGCGCAAGCAGGCCGACGCGCGCTCGCTCATGACCGGCCGCATTACTGACGCCTACACCAACATCGCCACGGTCAAGCTCTTTTCGCACGCGCGGCGCGAGGCGTTCTACGCGCGCACGGCGATGCAGGAGTTCCTCGGGACCGTGCACACGCAGATGCGGCTCGTCACGGGTTTCGAGATAACCAACCACATACTGTCGATGGGGCTGATCTCGGCCAGCGCCGGCGCGACTCTCTGGCTGTGGACCCAGGGCGAGGTTGGCGTGGGTGCGGTCGCGGCCGCCACGGCGATGGCGCTGCGGCTAAACGGCATCTCGCACTGGGTGATGTGGGAGATGGCCACCCTCTTCGAGCACATCGGTACGGTGCAGGACGGTATCAACACCATCGCGCGCCGGCACACCGTGGTCGACACGCCCGCTGCGAAGACGCTGGTGGTTACGCGCGGCGACATCCGCTTCGAGAACGTGAGCTTCGCCTACGGCGGCAAGCGCGACGTGATCGAGAGCCTCGACCTGCACATCCGTCCGGGCGAGAAGATCGGGCTCGTGGGCCGCTCCGGCGCAGGCAAGTCGACCATCGTCAACCTGTTGCTCCGCTTCTACGACGTCGAGAGCGGCAAGATCCTGATCGACGGCCAGGACATCGCGCACGTGACGCAGAACAGTTTGCGCGAGCAGATCGGCATGGTCACGCAGGACACCTCGCTGCTGCACCGCTCGGTGCGCGAGAACATCGTCTACGGCCGGCCGGACGCGACCGAGGAGGCGATGCTCGCGGCCTCGAAGCGGGCGGAGGCGGACGAGTTCGTCGCGGGGCTTACCGATCCCAAGGGACGCAAGGGTTACGACGCGCACGTCGGCGAGCGCGGCGTCAAGCTCTCCGGCGGGCAGCGGCAGCGGATCGCGATCGCGCGCGTGATGCTCAAGGACGCACCGATCCTGCTTCTCGACGAGGCAACGAGCGCGCTCGACTCGGAGGTCGAGGCGGCGATTCAGCAGAGCCTCTATCGCCTGATGGAAGGCAAGACGGTGGTGGCGATCGCACATCGACTCTCGACGATCGCGGCGATGGACCGGCTGATCGTGCTCGACCGTGGACGTGTCGTCGAAGAAGGCGATCATCGCAGCCTCCTCGCGCGCGACGGCCTGTACGCGCGCCTGTGGGCACACCAGAGCGGCGGCTTCCTCGGCGACGATGTTGCGGAGGCGACCGCGGGCGCGGAGGAAGCGATCGCGCAAGCGCGAGGCGAGGGCGAGATTCCCGCAGAGGAAGTGCGTGCGCGCAAGCCCGAGCCGACGCTCATCGGCCACGACCTGCCCGCAGGCTCCGAGCCGCCGGGTTGAGCAGCGCTGCGGACCCGGACCCTATCCTTCCTGTTCACGCCACGAAGAAAGCGTTCCGATGAACGACGCCGTCACGCTCACCCCCGCCGCAAGGCGGGATCTGACCTATCACCTGCACCCGTCGACGAACCTGCGCCAGGTCGAGGCCGAGGGACCGCTCGTCATCGCGCGCGGCGAAGGCGTCTACGTGTTCGACGAGCAAGGGAACCGCTACCTCGAGGGAATGGCCGGCCTCTGGTGCGCATCGCTCGGGTTCTCCGAGCGACGGCTCGCCGAGGCCGCGTACAAGCAGATGCTCGAGCTGCCGTTCTATCACGCATTTGCCGGCAAGGTGCCGGCGATCACAACCGAGCTCGCGGAGAAGCTCATCTCGATCGCACCGGGCGGACTCGCGCGTGCGATCTTCGCCAACTCGGGCTCCGAGGCCAACGACACGGCGATCAAGATCGTCTGGTACTACAACAACGCGCTCGGTCGGCCGGAGAAGAAGAAGATCGTCGGCCGGCAGAAGGGCTACCACGGCATGACGGTGGCCGCGGCGAGTGTCACCGGGCTCCCGTTCGTGCACGGCGACTTCGACTTGCCGCGCGGCCGCTTCATCCACACCGGCTGCCCGCACTACTATCGCTTCGGCAAGGCGGGCGAGACCGAGGAGCAGTTCGCTTCGCGGCTCGCCGCGGAGCTGGACGCACTCATCGTGCGCGAAGGCCCAGACACCGTCGCGGCCTTCTTCGTCGAGCCGGTGATGGGTGCGGGCGGTGTGATCGTGCCGCCCGCCATCTACTTCGACAAGATCCAGCCGGTGCTGCGCAAGCACGACGTGCTTCTCGTCGTCGACGAGGTGATCTGCGGCTTCGGGCGCACCGGCAGCATGTTCGGCTCGCAGACGTACAATATCAAACCCGACATCCTCACCTGCGCCAAGGCGCTCACCGCGAGCTATCTGCCGATGTCGGCCACGCTCGTCTCGAAGCCGATCTACGACGAGCTCCTCAAGCAGAGCGACAAGCTCGGCATCTTCGGACACGGCTACACGTACTCGGCGCACCCGGTGCCCGCGGCGGTCGCGCTCGAGACGATCAGGATCTACGAGGAGCGCGACATCGTCGGGCACGTCCGCAAGGTCGGCCCGCGGCTGCAGGCAGGCTTACGAAGCTTAAGTGAGCATCCGCTCGTCGGCGAGGCGCGCGGCATCGGTCTCATCGGCGCGCTCGAGCTCGTCCGCGACAAGGCCACACGCGCGAGCTTCGACCCGAAGCCCAGCATCGGCGCCTTCGTGGTCAAGCGCGCTCAAGCCCACGGCGCGATCCTGCGCAACATGGCGGGCGACATCATCGCTTTCTCGCCGCCGCTCATCATCAGCGAGCGCGAGATCGACGAGCTCATCGACAAGGCCCGGCGCGCGCTCGACGATACGCTGCCGATGGCACGCGAGTGCGGTCTCGTGGCTTGACGCAGGGCAAACTCGTGAGCTGGCCAATAGGCGTACGATGGTAGCCCCCATGGCGGCCACCTCACCCGACCGGCCCGCGAACGACGCGCTGGTCCGCTTCGTCGGCGTCCAGAAGACCTACGACGGCGTGAACCGCGTCGTCGAGCATCTCGACCTCGACATCGTGCGCGGCGAGTTCCTGACGCTGCTCGGCCCGTCCGGATCGGGCAAGACGACCACGCTGATGATGCTCGCCGGCTTCGAGGCGCCGACTGCGGGCGAGATCCTGCTCGAGGGGCGCTCGATCGGCAAGCTGCCGCCGCACCGGCGCGAGATCGGCATGGTGTTCCAACACTACGCCCTCTTTCCGCACATGACGGTGGCCGAGAACGTCGGCTTTCCGCTCTCCGTGCGGCGACTGCCCAAGCCCGAGATCGACGAGCGGGTCGCGCGTGCGCTGGCGATGGTGCAGCTCCAAACGCTGGCGGATCGGCGGCCGGCCCAGCTCTCCGGCGGCCAGCAGCAGCGCGTGGCCGTCGCGCGAGCGCTGGTCTACGAGCCCAAG
>Ga0187777_10003324_pt1 | contig 10275 bp, 6 predicted proteins | sample 1015_Q2_SP5_10_M_FD_132416 | JGI IMG/M metagenome (GOLD analysis project Ga0187777, IMG submission 132416) | Tropical peat soil microbial communities from peatlands in Department of Meta, Colombia - 1015_Q2_SP5_10_MG | ecosystem: Environmental > Terrestrial > Soil > Wetlands > Peat | place...
CGCCGGAGATCTTCGCGCGCGCGCCGATGATCACCGGACCGCGGACGACCGATCGCTCAATCGTTGCGCCGCGCTCGACGATGACCTTGCCCTCCACCCGCGAGTCCTGGTCGATCGATCCCTCCACGCGCCGATCGATCGTGTCGAGGATCAGTCGATTGGCTTCGAGCAGATCCTCCAGCTTCCCCGTATCCTTCCACCAGCCCTCGACGATGTGCGGTCGCACTTCGAGGCCGCGGTCGATCAGATCCTGAATCGCTTCGGTGATTTCGAGCTCGTTGCGCGCGCTCGGCTTGATCCGCTTGACCGAATCGAACACCGCCCGGCTGAACATGTAGACGCCCACCAGCGCGAGGTCGCTCTTCGGCTCCTTCGGTTTTTCGACGAGCCTGGTGACCCGCCCGTCCGCCAGCTCAGCCACGCCGAACATCTGCGGGTCGGGCACGCGGGCGAGCAGGATCTGCGCGGCCGGCTTCTCGCGCTCGAACTCCTGCACGAACCGCGCGATGCTGTGGTTCAGGAGGTTGTCGCCGAGGTACATGACGAACGGCTCGTCGCCGAGAAACGGCTCGCTGATGAGCACGGCGTGCGCGAGACCGCGGGGCGCGTCCTGCTCGATGTACGTGACCCGCACGCCCCAGTGCGATCCGTCACCGACCGCCGCGCGGATCTCCGCCTGCGTGTCACCCACGACGATACCGATCTCGCGGATCCCGGCCTCGGCCAGCGCTTCGAGGCCGTAGAAGAGCACGGGCTTGTTGGCGACCGGGACGAGCTGCTTGGCGCTCGTATGCGTGATCGGCCGCAGGCGCGTGCCGCGGCCGCCACTGAGGATGAGGCCCTTCATCAGCGCGCTATTATCGCCCAGAGCCGTTTTCGACGGCGCGCCACACGCCGCTACTTGCCGAATGAGCCCATCGGATTGGTGAACGAGCCGACGCCGGCCAGCGTGAACGACACCGTGAAGTGGCGGTTGGCCGTGATGTTGCTCAGGCCGAGCTGCGAGATGTCGGCAGTCGCGTAGTCCACCTGCACGCCGCAGCACTGGCTGTTGTAATACGCGATGAGCCGGCGCTGCAGCCACGTGCCGTGCAGGATGTCGTAGTTGAAGCTGTACGTGCCGCCGAAATGTCCGTCGGCGCGCTTCACAGTCGCGGCGATGTTCAGATAGTGCGATGCCAGCGTCGGGTCGTCGTAGCCCTCGAGGCCGGGAATCGTCTGTCGCTTCGACCAGCCGCCTGTGATCTGCAGCACCTTCGTCGTGTAGGAGCCCGAAGCGGTGAAGCTGCGCGGCACTTTGAACCGGCTGTCGATGTCCGTGCGAAACTGCGTGGAAATCGGCACCGTGGGCGTCGCGACGACGACGATCTGAATCGGGGAGAACGTGCCCGGCGGCGTCTGGCCGACCGAGGCGTACTGCGGATCGTAGATCGCCGCCGCGGCGTTTGAGTACCAGCTCTGCCCGATGTCGATGTGCAGGATCTCGCGCGCGGCGCCCGCCGCACTCCCTTTCTGGCGGAGCAGCAGGCGGTTCGTCACGCCATAGGTGATCGTCGTCGTGCCGCCGACGATCGTGTCGGTGCCGTCGTTCTGGACGACTTTCGCTTCGTCGGCGAACGTCGAGATGCGCTCGAACGTGAACTGCGGCTCGATCAGATGCTTGATCTTCTCCGCGTAGTTGTTGTCGGGCTCGAACACGCGCGAGAAGACCGGCCCGAGGAGTGACGTCTGAAAGTCGACGAGCTGGCGGAACAGCGGCTCGCGAACCTGCGCGCCCGTCGTCGGATCGATGCTCTCCAGCCATTCGGTGAATCGCCACGACGCCTGCGTCGTCACGGTGAGGTACGACAGCGTGCTGACCGGCCAGCGCACCTGCGGCGCGCCATCGAACCGCCAGAGGCTGTGATTGGTCGTCGGATCGGTGAGGTTGTCCTGGCGCTCGATGTACGCGACTTCGCCGGCGGCCCCGAAGTAGATGCGCGAGTGCCCGATCGGCTTCTGCGCGAATCCGAGCGTCAGCCGCGGCAGATAGCCGAACCGCGACGCGTTGGCGAGCGAGAGCGAGTCGGAGCTGTAGACGTCGTTCTGCTGGAAGTTGGCGCTGATCTGCAGCCGGTTGACCGTGCCCGAGAGCGTCGCGGAGATGTTCCGCGTCCGCTGCGAGATGTCCTCGATGTTCTGTTGATAGAGCTGCTGCGTCGTCGCGTTATTGAAGAAGTCCACCGAGGCGAGCAGCCGGAAGTGGCGGGGCAGCTCCTGATTGGTCTGCCCCTGGACGTTGAACGATTGTTCGGCCGGCGTGACCGACCCGTCGGCGGCGGTCGTTGCCCGCTGGTCGATCACGCTGAACAACACGTTGCCGTTCGAGCCGGGCGCGCTGACGTAGCGGTACTCGGCGCCGTAGCCCTGGCCTGTGTTCTTGTAGTAGTCGTGGAAGAACGTCGCGTCCTGGCTGCGGTCGATCGCCCAGAAGAAGGCGTTGCTCAGGGTAAAACCGCTGACGGTCGACGAGCCGAAGTTGGGCATCAGAAACCCGGTCGCCCGTCCTTCTTTGTTGATGGGGTAATAGACGACGGGCAGATAGAACAGCGGGACGTCTTTGACGAACAGGACGGCGTTCTTGAGGAGCACGTGCTTCTCGAGCGTCACGCTGCCGCTCGTCCCGCCCATGTCCCAGCGCGGCGTCGCCTGCACGCACGACGTGAACCCGCCGTTGACGAGCCGGTAGGTCCGATCGCCGGTCTTGATGAGCGCGTCACCCCAGAAGTACATGTCCGGCTCCATGCCGCCGAACAGACTCTTCTGCGTCGGCTTTTCATTGAGCTCGGTGTAGCCCGACGCGTTGTAGAACGTGCCGAGATGCGTGACGCGATTGACAATCGCGTGGTCGGCCGTGACGCGCACGCCCGGCTGGACGAACAGCACGTTGCCCCGGACGTCCACCGTCTGCTCGTCGTCGCGCCACGTGATTTCGTCGGCGAAGAGCTGCATGTCGTCGCAGTCCACCTCGACGTTGCCGGAGAGACGATTCTTGTAGATCGCCGGTTCGCCGGGCTTGGCCTCAGCGATGAGCTCGTGCGTCATCGGCTCGGTCTGCCGGGAGCTGAAGAGCTTCTTGCAGGAGGTGAGCGGATCGCTGCCTTGCGCGTACACGACGCCAGGAAACAGGATGCCGAGCGTGAGGAACAGCGGGAGTCCGGCGCGAGCCATCAGGCGTTGGCGGGCGGCGTGGCAGTTGCCGAAGAATACCAGATTTCAGCGCGGACCTCGCCGGAGAGATACAGCGATCCGGCGACGACGATCGGATCGCCGAGGGCAAGGGCCCGGGTCAGCGCGTCCTTGACCGAGACGGCTTCGACGTACGGGACGCCGGGCGCGCCGACCCGCGCGATCTCGCCGAGTTCGGCCGGCGTCGCGGCGCGGTGACCCGACGCGGCCGTGAACACGAAGTGAGACGCGACGGGCGCGAGCGCCTGCAGAATCTCTGCGATCTTCTTGTCGCGCATGACGCCGATCACGAGGGGCAGCCGCCTGCCGTGCGTCTCGTTCAGGTAGGACGCGAGCGCGCGCGCCCCGGCCGGGTTGTGCGCGCCGTCGATGATGACCGTGGCGCCCCGCCAGGTGCCGTACTCGAGCCTGGCCGGCCATTCGACCGCCGTGAGCGCGTCGACGACCGCTTCGGCGGGGACCGCACACGTGCCCGCAGCTGCCAGCTCTTCGAGCAGGCGCACGGCCGTCACCGCGTTCTGTACCTGATGGCGACCGCGAAGGGCCAGCGTGAGCGGCCCGTAGCGGCGACGCGGCGTGGCCAGGGTCAATCGCGCGCGGCCGTCAGCCATGATCCACTCGGCCTCCACGGCCTCGGGCGCGAAGATGAACGGCGCGCCGGCGCGCTCCGCGGCGCCTGCGACCACGCGTCGCACCTCGGGCGGATTGTCGGCGAGCACGACCAGCGCGCCAGGCTTGATGACCCCGGCCTTCTCGCCGGCGATCGCCTCGATGGTCGAGCCGAGATACTGTTCGTGGTCGAAGTCGACAGCCGTAATCGCCACGCCAACCGGCCGCACGACGTTGGTCGCGTCGAGCCGGCCGCCCAGGCCAACCTCGAGCACGGCCACGTCCACACGTTCGTCGCGAAACACCTCGAGCGCGAGCGCCGTCGTCGCCTCGAAAAAGCTGGGAGGTGACGGCAATCGCCCGGCGGCCGCGCGGATGCGCCCGGCCACGCGGTCGAGCTGGTCTTTGCTGATTGGACGGCCGCTGATGACGAACCGTTCCTCGAGGTCGACGAGATGTGGCGAGGTGTACCGGCCCGTGCGATAGCCCGCCGCGCGCAGGCCTCGCTCGACCATGGCCGTGACCGAGCCCTTGCCGTTCGTTCCGGCGATGACGATCGATCGATACGCGGCATCGGGCCGGCCAAGCGCGGTGACGAGCGCCTGAATCTGCTCGAGGCCGAGCTTGATGCCGATCTGCTCGAGCGAGAGCAAGTACGCGCGGTGGGACATCAGCGCGTCAGGATTCGGCGGCCTCTGCGGGCTCGACTTCCGCCGCGGTCTCGCGCGACGCCACGGGCGCGGCAAGCCCGAGCAGGATGCGGAGCGTGCGGGCGAGCACGCCTTTCAGCTCGCGACGGTCGACGATGAGATCGATGAAGCCCTTCTCGAGAAGGAATTCGCTGCGCTGGAATCCGTCGGGCAGCTTCTGCCGGATGGTCTGTTCGATCACACGCGGCCCGGCGAAGCCGATGAGCGCCTTGGGCTCGGCGATGTTGAGATCGCCGAGCATCGCGAAACTGGCGGTGACTCCGCCGGTCGTCGGATCGGCGAGGATGGCGATGTAGGGCAGACCGGCGCGATCGAGCCGCCCGAGCGCGGCGCTGATCTTCACCATCTGCATCAGCGACAGCGCGCCCTCCATCATGCGCGCGCCGCCGGAGCACGACACGATGATGAGCGGCGACCTCGTGTCGAGGGCGCGCTCGGCCGCGCGCGTGATCTTCTCCCCGACGACGACGCCCATGCTGCCGCCGATGAAGCTGTACTCCATCGCACCGATGACCGCCGGCATGCCGTCGAGCGTGCCGGTGCCGATGACGATGGCATCCTTCGCGCCCGATCGCATCGCGGCCGTCAAGCGGTCGCGATACGGCTTGGGGTCAGTGAAGTGCAGGGGATCGGTGGACCGCAATCCCGCGTCGTGCTCGGTGTACTGCCCGGCATCGAAGAGCATCTTGAGCCGGTCGACTGCCGTCATGCGGAAGTGGTGCGCACACTTGGGGCACACCTGCAGACTGGCGGCCAGTTCCTTGTTGTAAATCGCCCGCCCGCAGCCCGGGCACTTGACCCACAGGCCCTCCGGCACGCGGCTGGCCTTGTCCGGTGCGGCGATGGGTTTGCGGGCCTTCTTGAACCACGCCACGAGGGGACTTTAGCAGATCGAGGAAGGCATGGTGGACCCCTGGACCTCTGCGAGTCCCGTCACTTCCTCGGCACGTAGTACTGCGTCCCCTTGCCAGTGGATCTGATCTGCCTCAGCAAGTCGTCGAGGACCTCGTCGCCCCAGGACAGGTCGAGCTGAGAGGTCTCGACGACGAGCAGCGGGGTGGCGGTGTAGTGAAAAAAGAAATGGTTGTACGCCTCGTTGAGCTCGGCGAGGTAGTCGTCGGCGGGCGACGGCGCTTCGACGTCGGATCGGCGCGCGTGCTCGCGGACGCGCTTCTTGACGAGCTCCGTCGGCGCCTGCAGATAAATCACGAGGTCGGGCGCGGGCACGTCGCGTGCAACCAGATCGAACAGCCGCTGGTAGATGAACAGCTCGTTGTCGTCGAGATTCAGAAACGCGTAGATTCGATCGCGGTCGAACAGGTAGTCGCAGATCGTGGTCTGATTGAAGAGATCACCCTGACGGAGCTTGAGCTGCTGCTGATGGCGCGCGAGCGTGAAGAAGAGCTGCGCCTGAAACGCCGCCCCGCCACGGCCCGCGTAGAAATCGTTCAGAAACGGATTCTCGCGCTCGTCGAGTACGAGGGCGGCGTCGAGACGTGCGGCAAGGCGTTCGGCCAGCGCAGACTTGCCGAGCCCGATCGGACCCTCGATCGCCAGGTAGCGAAAGTCCAATGTGCCGGAAGTATAGGCCGGATGCGCGCGGGGTGCGAAGGGCACGGTGCGATACGATGGCTCGAGATGCGCATCGCCGACGTTCGTCTGTTCGACGTGCGATTGCCGCTCGTCCGGCCCTTCGAGACGAGCTTCGGACGGATCGACGCGCGCGAGTTCGTTCTCGTCGCCGTCGAGTCGGCGGGCGCCACCGGCTGGGGCGAGTGCGTCGCCGATGTCGATCCGTATTACAGCGAAGAAACGACCTCGACGGCGTGGGACACACTGTCGCGCCATCTGGCGCCAGCGGTCCTCGGTCGCTCACTCGATCACGCCCGGGACGTCTCGGCCCTCTGGACGCGCGTCCGCGGCCACCGCATGGCGAAAGCGGCGCTCGAGATGGCGATCTGGGACCTTCAGGCGCGACTCGAGCACCGGCCGCTCTGCGAGTTGCTGGGCGGCGCCCCGCGTCCGATCGCCGCCGGGGTCTCGATCGGCATTCAGCCGTCGCTCGAGGCCCTGGTCGATCGTGTGGCGTCGGAGCTCGCCGACGGGTACCGGCGGATCAAGATCAAAATCAAACCCGGCTGGGATCGACGGCCGGTCGAGGCGCTGCGCGAACGGTTCGGCGGCGTGCCGCTGATGGTGGACGCGAACGCCGCGTATACGATCGAGGACGCCCCCACGCTCTCCGCGCTCGATGCGTTCGACCTGATGATGATCGAACAACCGCTCGACTACGATGATCTCGTGGATCATGCACGGCTGCAGGCCGCGATCCAGACGCCGATCTGCCTCGACGAATCGATCACGGGGCCAAAAGCGGCCACCGACGCAATCGGGCTGGGCGCCTGTCGCGTGATCAACGTCAAGCCCGGCCGGATGGGCGGCTTTGCGCCGTCGCTCGCGGTCCACGACATCGCCGTCGCGCGCGGCGTTCCGCTCTGGCACGGGGGCATGCTCGAGAGCGGCATCGGCCGCGCGCACAACCTGCACCTGTCGACGCTGCCGGGGTTCACGCTGCCTGGCGACGTGGCGGCCAGCCGGCGCTACTTCGTGCCTGATCTGATCGATCCGCCCATCGATGTGAGGCCTGACGGGTTCATCGACCTTCCGCGCGGGTGGGGCATCGGCGTCGAGCCCGTGCCGTCGCGTCTGCAGGAGGCCACGCGGCGGACTGAGAGGTACCGCGCGTGATCGGGACACGTCGTCAGCGCGTCGGTGTGTTCTCGGCGGCGTTGCTCGCTGCGGTGCTGGCGGTCACCTGCGGCGGGAAGCCAGCCGCCGTCGTCCAGCTTCCGCCTCCCGAGGCCCCGCGGCCGGTCATTCCACTCGACAGGAAGGTCGCGTGGATCCTGCGTCTCGAAGCGCAGCGCGTGCTTCGCGATCCGGACGTGTCTCCGGATAACGCGCAGACCGGCGGGCCTCGAGTGCTGCTGTCGGCGATCGTCCCGGACCTGACGGCGCTCGCGCTCGACCCGGACACGGCCGTGCGGCGTCGAGCGCTGCTCGCGATCGGCCGGGTGGGCGTGGCCGAGGGCGTGCCCACGCTCATCGCGGCGCTCGTCGACAGCGAGGAATCGGTGCGCGGCACGGCGGCGTTCGCCCTCGGTCTGACGGCGGGCCACGACGGCATCGATCCGCTCGTGGCCGCGCTCAAGGATCCGTCGGCGGCCGTTCGCGGCCGCGCGGCAGACGCGCTCGGACTGATCGCCGATCCTCGCGCGGCCGCGCCGGTCGCTGACGCCGCGGCCGGGTGTCACGATCTTCTGGCCGGCCTGGCGCCCGACGATGAGGAGTGGCCCAAGACGCCGGAAATCGAAGCGTGCCGTCTTTCCCTCTTTGCGCTGGTCCGGCTGCGGCAGTACGACGCGCTGGCCCGCGTGGCGCTCGACCAGCAGGGCCAGCCGGTGTCGCGGTGGTGGCCGGTGGCGTTCGCGCTGCAGCGAATCAACGACAAGCGCGCGGCGCCTGCGCTCCTGACGCTGGTCGCGAGCGACGGCGTGATCACGCCTGCGTTTGCGATGCGCGGACTGGCCGCCGCGGGCGATGCACGCGTGGTGCCGACGGCCCTCGCCGTGGCGGCTCGCGAGACGGCCGACGTGCGTCTTCGCGTGGCCGCGGTGCGCGCGCTCGGTCAGGTCGGCGGGGCCGCGGCGGTCGCGCCGCTGCTGCACGTCCTCATCCAGTCGTCCACGCCGCGCAATCTGGCGCTCGAGGTGGTCGACGCACTCGGCGCCATCGGCAGTGCGCAGGCGTTCGATCCGCTCCTCGACCTGCTGACCGATCCGTGGCCGGCCATGCGGGCCGCAGCGTTCGCGGCGGCGGCCAAGTGCAACCCCGACGGCTTTCTGCTCATCATCTCCAGCTTCGATCGCGATCGCGACTGGTCGGTCCGCGCGGCGCTCGCCGGCATTCTGGCGACGCTGCCGGCGGATCGCGTGCGGACCGCGATTGAGGACCTCACGGTCGACAGCGACGCGCGCGTGCGCGGGCCGGCGCTCGAAGCGATGGTACACATCGGCGGACCTGACGTGACCAAGCGGCTCTTCGACGCGCTCGAAGCGCCGGACTTCGCCGTCCGCGCCGCCGCCGCCAGGCTGGTCGGGCAGACCAAGCCCGTGGACGGCGCCGACCATCTGCGCAAGGCGTACGCGCGCGCGGCGACCGACGCCGCCTCAGCCGCCCGGGCGGCCGCGCTTTCTGCGCTCGCCCGATACGGATTGACGGACGCGCGGGCCGCGCTGCACGAGGCGCTCGCTGACAGCGACTGGCCCGTCCGCGTCGAGGCGGCACAGTTGCTCCGGGGCCTGGGCGAAGCGGAGGCTTCGCCGGCTCGTCCGGCGCCGCTGCGTGACCCCGTCGAGTTCTTTGAATCCGCGGCGCTGCTTCACCCGTCATTCTCGCCGCACGCCTTCATCGAAACGCGCTACGGCACCGTCGAGATCGAGCTGAACGTCGTCGAGGCGCCGTTCACGACGCGCAATTTCGTCGACTTGGCGCGGGCGGGTTTCTTCAACGGCGTGCTCGTGCATCGCCTCGTCCCGAATTTCGTGGTGCAAACGGGCGATCCACGCGGCGACGGCGAGGGCGGGCCGGGCTACACGATCCGCGACGAGTTCAGCACGCTCCCGTATCTGACCGGAACGATGGGCATGGCCCTCTCCGGGCCGGACACGGGCGGCAGCCAGTTCTTTCTCACGGTATCGCCGCAGCCGCATCTGGACGGCAAGTACACGGTGTTCGGGCACGTCGTGCACGGGCAGGAGATCCTCGATCAGCTGTCGCAGTGGGACACGATCGAACGCGTGCGGATCTGGGACGGGGTGTCGTTGCGCTGAAATAAAAAAAGGGGGTGATCGTCGCCCCCTTTCTCGTACGGATCGGGCTGGCTTACCGCTTCTTGCCGCCCTTCTTTTTCCCGCCCGCCATCTTCTTCGCCATTGTTGTCTGTCCCTCCCTTCACCGTGGGTTGTGCGCCGGCTCTCATCTGCGACGCGGCGTCGCTGCCGTCTGGCAGCCCGACCCGCGCGCAGCGCCGTCGCCTGGCTGCAGACGCCTCTGCGTCTGCGACAGCAAAACAAAAAGGGTGCGCACCCGGCGGGCCGCACCCTGTGATCTCGTCGTCAGCCGCGCGCGCTCCGACACCGGCACAGTGTCATTGCGTTCGTCGCGCTACTGCCGTCGTGATCGTTCATCACGCAAGACGTAGATTATGGATGAGCGGAAAACACTGTCAAGCACAAAGTGCGGACTAGAACGCGGTCGTCTTCGACTCCTGCTTCTCGGTGTGACGCTCGAGGGCGAGCGCGATCAGCCGATCGACGAGCGCGGGGTAGCCGACGCCCGTCGCTTCCCACATCTTCGAGAACATGCTGATGGTCGTGAACCCGGGAATGGTGTTGATCTCGTTGACGAAGAGCTCGCCCGATGATCGATTCAGCAGGAAGTCGACGCGCGCGAACCCCGCGCCGTCGATCGCGGCAAACGCGGCGACCGCCTGTCGGCGCACCTCGCGCGTGAGCGCGTCGTCGAGGCGCGCGGGGATCTCGTGCCGGGAGCGTGCGTCGAGGTACTTGGCCTCGTAGTCGTAAAATTCGCGTGACAGCACGATCTCGCCGGGCAGCGAGGCCTCCGGCGTGTCGTTGCCGAGCACCGCGCATTCGATCTCGCGCGC
>Ga0187777_10003325_pt1 | contig 10273 bp, 9 predicted proteins | sample 1015_Q2_SP5_10_M_FD_132416 | JGI IMG/M metagenome (GOLD analysis project Ga0187777, IMG submission 132416) | Tropical peat soil microbial communities from peatlands in Department of Meta, Colombia - 1015_Q2_SP5_10_MG | ecosystem: Environmental > Terrestrial > Soil > Wetlands > Peat | place...
AGCGCGTGGATCGACTGCGGCGTCAACCCGATGTGCCCCATCACAGGAATCTCCGCGTCGAGGATGGCGCGCACCGCTTCCAGGCGCTTGCGCCCGCCCTCGAGCTTCACCGCGCCCGCGCCGGCGCGAATCAAACGCGCCGCGTTGTGCACGGTCTCCGCGGTGCTCACGTGGTAGCTCAACCACGGCAGGTCCGCGACGACGAGCGCGTGCGGACGCGTCCGCGTGACCGCAGCAACGTGGTGCACCATGTCGTCGGTCGTCACCTGAAGCGTGTCGTCGTATCCGAGCACGACCATCGCCAGCGAGTCGCCGACGAGGATCATGTCGGTGCCCGCGGCGTCGACGGTTCGAGCCGAGGGCGCGTCGTAGGCCGTCACCATGACGAGCGGGGCATCGCCGTGCTTCGCAGCCGCGATATCGGGCGCCGTGACGCGGCGCGCAGTGCTTGCGGTCATCTCCGCCATACCTCCACCGTCCAGGGCACATTCGGCTCCCGGCAGCCCCGTCAGCGTACTGGTGGGGGCGGTTGGCGGCCAAGGGCGGGCACAATCGCGGCGTGCCCGAGACCACATGCGACAACTGCGGGTTCCCCGACGACGAGCTCGTGCTGGTGCGCCGCGTCTACCTCGTGCCGCCGTCGTGGGACACGCCCGGAAGCGAGATGGTCGTCGCCGAGACGGAACGCTGGTGCGTGTCGTGCGTGTCGCAGTATCCGTGCGAGGTCGTCAGCGACGACGACGCGCGGTAGCAACGCCGGGCTGCTCGTGCAGCCGCCCGTGCAGAGACTGCCGGCGGAGGTGGTTCCAACGGCACTCGACGCAGACCTCGACGTCGTAACACGCGAACTCGTCGCACGTCGCGCCGAGCTTCCGGAGCTCGGCCTCGGTGCTGATCGCGCGCCCGTTCGCCTGCTTCAGCTTCTCGCCGTAGACGTACGTCACGAGCCGCATCCTGCTCACCCCGCACACCGGACACTCGTCGGCGATCTCGGTGCCGATGCACTGCGCGGCCCGGATGAGCTCGGGGTGGGCGTCGCACACGTCGAGACGCGTCAGCGTGCCCCGGCGGAAATCGCGTAGCACCGCCCGGCGAGCAAGCCCGTAGTCGGTGACGCTGTGCATCGCGGAAAAGTGTAGGTGGGTACGAGCCGTGGCAATTCCCGTTCCCGGCGGACCAATACCTTTGCATACTGCATGCACATGGCTTGCATCGATATATCGATTCGATATATCGTGCATCACCATGTTGGAGCTCGCGGTTCTGGGTCTGCTCAGTGAGCAACCCCGCCACGGTTACGAGCTGAAGAAGCGCTTGTCGGAGACGCTCGGGTCGCTCTGGGGCATCTCGTTCGGGTCGCTCTACCCCGCGCTTCGGCGCCTCGAGCGGGCCGGGGCGATCGAGGAGATCGACGACGACACCGCCGGCGCGGCGGTGGCCCCGATGGTGGCGACGGGCTCGCTGAAGGGCGAGCTGGCGTCGGCGCGGCTGCGGCGCCGCGCCCGGTCCACCCGGCGCACCCGCAAGGCCTACCGGATCACCGACACCGGCCGGGCGCTGTTCCGCAAGCTGTTGACCGACGCAACCGGCGACGACGAGCGCGCGTTCGCGCTGAAGCTCTCGTTCTGCCGCTACCTCGAGCCTGCCGAGAGGCTCGCGTTCCTCGAGCGCCGCCGCATGCAGCTGCGCGAGCGCCTGCTCGCAGAGCACAAGCCGAGCACGCGCGTCATCGATCGCTACACCCGGTCGCTCCTCGAGCACCGGGCCACGTCAACCCAACACGATCTCGACTGGATCGACGAGCTGATCGCGCAAGAGCGCGCCGAACAGCTCGACGACCGTCCCGAAGGAGCAACAGCATGAGCAGGACCATCAACTTGAAGACGGTTCGCGTCGCGATTGCCGGCGTTGGCAACTGCGCGAGCAGCCTCGTGCAGGGCGTGCAGTTCTACAAGGACGCCGACCCGAACGAGCGCGTTCCGGGTCTGATGCACGTCGAGCTCGGCGGCTACCACGTCGGCGACGTCGAGTTCGTCACCGCCTTCGACGTCGACGCCGACAAGGTGGGGCTCGATCTCGGCAAGGCGATCTTCACGAGCATCAACAACACGATCAAGTTCGCCGAAGTGCCCGACCTCGGCGTGCTCGTGCAGCGCGGACCGACCCTCGACGGGCTCGGCAAGTTCTACCGCGAGGTCGTCGAGGAGAGCCCGGCCGAACCGGTCGACGTCGCGCAGATCTTGCGCGACGCGCGCGCCGACGTCTTGGTCTCGTACCTCCCCGTCGGTTCCGAGGAGGCGCAGAAGTTCTACGCGCAGGCCGCGCTGGACGCGGGCGTCGCGTTCGTGAACGCGATCCCGGTGTTCATCGCGAGCAACCCCGAGTGGGCGAAGAAGTTCGAGGATGCCGGCGTGCCGATCATCGGCGACGACATCAAGAGCCAGGTCGGCGCGACGATCACGCACCGGCTGCTGGCCCGGCTGTTCGAGGATCGTGGTCTCGCGATCGACAACACGTATCAGCTGAACTTCGGCGGCAACATGGACTTCAAGAACATGCTCGAGCGTGAGCGCCTGCTGTCGAAGAAGATCTCCAAGACGCAGTCGGTCACGAGCCAGATCGACCAGGGCATCAGCTCGGATCACGTGCACATCGGTCCGTCGGATCATGTGCCGTGGCTCAACGACCGGAAGTGGGCCTACATCCGGCTCGAGGGTCGCAACTTCGGCGACGTGCCGCTCAACGTCGAGCTCAAGCTCGAGGTGTGGGACTCGCCGAACTCCGCGGGCGTGATCATCGACGCAGTGCGCTGCGCCAAGCTCGCGCTCGACCGCGGCATCGGCGGGCCGCTGCTCGGTCCGTCGGCGTACTTCATGAAGTCGCCGCCCGTGCAGTACCACGACGACGACGCCCACCGCATGGTGGAGGAGTTCGCCGCGGGAAGTTGACCGAACGCGCGAGCCCGCAACACCCTCTCACCAAAGCACGGTGTTGTTTGCGGGTCGCGCTCGCTGCTCGGCGGGAGACCCGCCTCGCGGACGCTCGCCGCTCCCGCCAGTTCGCTCGCTCGCTCCGCTCGACTCGCTCACGGCCTCGTGCATCGTTGGGCGACACGCGTAAGAATCCGGGCATGGCCCTCAATACTGACGTCTGGGATCGGATCGCAGGACGGCGCGGGGGTGTGGCCGACGTCGACGTCGCTCGCTATGCACCCGAGATTCCCGACGAGTCGGAGCTGCGGCTGTGCGGCGACGTGCAGGGGAAGCGCATCCTCGATCTCGGCTGCGGCGCGGGCGAGAACGCGATCGCGTTCTCGAAGCAGGGTGCGCACGTCATCGCGCTCGACGCCTCCAAAGCGCAGCTCGCGCTCGGACGCAAGCTCGCCGACGCGGCCGACGCCCGGGTCGAGTGGCACGAGAGCGACGTGGGCGACCTCGCGTTCCTACGCGCCGATTCGATCGATCTCGCCTTCTCTGCAGGCGTGCTCGGCGAGGTCGACGACATCGACCGCGTGTTCCGCCAGGTGCACCGCGTGCTGCGCCCGGGCGCGCCGTTCGTGTTCTCGCTCGATCACCCGATGGCGCTCTCCGTCGGCCGCGAGATCCACGGGCCGGGCGGGCTCGCGCTCGGCGCGCTCGAAGTGCGGCACCCGTACTTCGATCCGGGTCCGGTGGAGGCGGCGCGCGACGACGAGGTGATCCAGGTCATCCCGCGTACGGTCGCCGAGGTGTTCGCGGCGTTGCACCGCGCCGGCTATCGCGTCGACGTGATCCTCGAGCCGGAACCGTTGTTCTCGTCCGACCCCGGACCCGCGTACCCGAAGACGATCGTCTGGCGCGCCCGCAAAGAAGGCGTGTAGCGCGCGCTCAGGTGCCGCCCTCGAGATCACGCTCGCCGGCCCACGTGCCGAGCCGCGCGTACGCGTCTTCCTCACTCATCGGACCCTCTTCGAGCCGCAGCTCGAGCAGGAAGTCGAGCGCCTCGCCGACGATCGGGCCCGGCGCGACGTCGAGGAACTTCATCACCTGGTTCCCGTCGAGCGCGGGGCGGATCTTCTTCAGCTCTTCCTGCGCGCGCAACTCCTCGATGCGCGCTTCGAGCTCGTCCATGCGACGGCCGAGCGCGGCCGCCTTGCGCTCGTCGCGCGTCGTGCAATCGCAGCGCGTCAGCTCGTTGAGATCGCCGAGCAGATCACCCGCGTCGCGTACATAGCGGCGTACCGCGCTATCGGTCCAACCCATGCGGTACGTGTGGAAGCGCAAGTGCAGCTCGACGAGCTTCGTCACGTCGTCGACGACCTCGCTCGAGTAACGCAGCGCGACCAGCCGCTCTCGCGCCATCCGCGCGCCGACCACTTCGTGATGATGGAAGGTGACGCCTTGCGGGCCGTAGCCGCGCGTCCGCGGCTTGCCGACGTCGTGCAAGAGCGCGGCAAGCCGCAGCTTCTCCCGCGGCGACGTTTTCGCCACGACCGCGATCGTGTGCGCGAGCACGTCCTTGTGCCGGTGGATTGGATCCTGCTCGAGCTGCATCGCGTTGAGCTCCGGAAGGAACTCGTCGGAGAGGCCCGTGCGTGCGATGAGCCACAGCCCCGGGGTGGGATCGTCGGCGAGCAACATCTTCGTCAGCTCGTCGCGGATGCGTTCCGCGCTCACGATTGCGAGCCGGTCGTGCATGGCGACGATCGCCTGCACGACCGCCGAATCGGGTTCGAAGCCGAGCGTCGCCGTGAAGCGCGCAGCGCGCAGCATCCGCAGCGGGTCGTCGGTGAACGACACCTCGGGCGCGAGCGGCGTGCGCAGCCGGCGCGCGGCCAGGTCGGCGAGGCCGTCGAACGGGTCGACCAGAACCGGCTCGTCGAGCGCGATCGCGAGCGCGTTCACCGTGAAGTCGCGGCGCGAGAGATCGGTCTCGATGTCATCCGAGTACGTCACCTCCGGCTTGCGGCTCTCGGGGTGGTACACGTCGGCGCGGAAGGTCGTGATCTCGAACCGTTCGCCGTCCTTCTCGCACCCGATCGTGCCGAAGCGCTGCCCCTGCAGCCACACCGCGTCGGCCCAGTCGCGCACTGTGGCCGCGATCGCGTCGGGACGCGCGTCGGTCGTCAGGTCGACGTCGACGATGTCGCGATCCAGCAGCGCGTCGCGGACGCTTCCGCCCACGAGATACGCGCCGTGTCCGCGGTCGCGCAGGCGCGCGACGAGCTGCTGCGTCGGCGAGCCGGGTTCGAAGAACCGCTCGAGGCGCGCGGGAACGGCACCCACAGCCGTCCATTCTCGCGGGTGGGGCAAGCGCGCCCCGAGTTGTTTCTCAGCCCGTGGCGGCGGACTCCTCGGCCGCCACTTCCATCGTGTGCTGCTCGATCATCAAGCGCAGGTCGTGCGGGGTCGTCGAGCAGGCAATGGCCTCGCGCAGGTCGATGAGGCCGTTCTTGTAGAGGCCGAGCAGGCTCTGGTCGAAGGTCTGCATGCCGTAGTATTCGCCCTCGGCGATGATCTGCTCGATCTCGTGCGTCTCGTCGGGGTTCACGACCTTGTCGAACACCCGGCCGGTAGCGACGAGCACCTCGACGGCCGGCGCCCGGCCCCCGTTGCGCTTCTCCACGAGCCGCTGGCTGACGACGCCGCGCAGCGACGCCGCGAGCGACATCCGCACCTGCCGCTGCTCGTGCGGCGGGAAGAAGTCGATGATGCGGTTGATCGAGTCCGTGGCGCTGATCGTGTGGAGCGTCGAGAACACGAGGTGGCCGGTCTCGGCCGCGGTGAGCGCGGTCTTCACCGTCTCCACGTCGCGCATCTCACCCACGAGGATGACGTCGGGGTCCTGGCGCAGCACCCGCTTCAACGCGGCGTTGAAATCGGCGGTGTCGGTGCCGACTTCACGCTGGTTCACGATCGAGCACTTGTCGGCGTGCAGGATTTCGATCGGGTCTTCGATCGTCACGATGTGCTTGTTGTAACGGTCGTTGATGAAGTCGATCATCGCGCCGAGCGTCGTCGTCTTTCCGGAACCGGTCGGGCCGGTCACGAGGATGAGCCCGCGCTGGTGATCGGTCAGCTTCTTCACGACGGGCGGCAGCCCGAGATCCTCGAACGACGGGATGTCGCTCTGCACGCGGCGCAGCACGAGTCCGACCGAGCCGCGCTGGCGCATCACGTTCACACGGAAGCGGCCCAGACCGGAGACGGAATACGCGAAGTCGGCCTCGGACGACGCGATGAATTCCTCGGCTCGTTGCTTGGGCATGATCGCGAACGCGATGCGCTCGGTCTCCACCGGCGAGACCGTCGCATGCTCGGTGCGCTCGAGCCGGCCGTCGACGCGCACGAACGGCGGTGAGCCGACCTTGATATGGACGTCAGAGGCTCCCCGCTCGACGGCGTGGCGCAGCAACTGATCCAGATCCAACACGACGGGCGTCCTCCCTCTCGGACGACGGGAAACGGCTCGGGCGGTGGCCGTCCCTCCCTCGAATGTTCGATCGGCAGTTGAGGGCCTGCTCTGGAGGCCGAACCCGGGCCGCGGGTTGGTAATTCAGACCAGTTGGTGCAGGTCGCGGGCCGCGTGCACGACCGTACGGCCCGGTCCGTGCGCCGTCGCCGCTTCCGGCCGGACGGGCGCACCGAGCAGCGTCGACACCGTCGCCGCGGTGGAATCCCGCAGCGCGTCCAGGTCGTATCCGCCTTCGAGGAACACGATGCAGCGCCGGGCCGGGGCCAACGCCAGGACCCGGGCCGTCAGGTCGGCGTAGTCGCCGGCACTCAGGTCGAGCCCGGTCAGCGGGTCGGCGCGGTGCGCGTCGAACCCGGCCGAGATCAGAACCCACGTCGGGTCGAACCGGTCGGCAACGGGCGCGACGACCGTGTCGATGGCGTCGAGGTACACGTCGCCGGTCGCGCCGGCCGGCAACGGGAAGTTGACGTTGCAGCCCGTGCCGCGGCCCGCGCCGACGTCGTCGAGGCGGCCGGTGCCGGGATACAGCGGCCACTCGTGCATCGAGACGTACAGCACCGCGGGGTCGGTGAAGAAGATGTCTTGGGTGCCGTTTCCGTGGTGCGCGTCCCAGTCGACGATCAGGACCCGCTCGCCCCGATCCCGCAGCGCCGCGGCGGTTACCGCGACGTTGTTCAGCAGGCAGAAGCCCATCGCCCGGGCGGCGACGGCATGATGTCCGGGCGGGCGTACCGCGCAGAACGCGGCGTCGCCGTCGCCCCGCTCGAGCGCGTCGACCGCTTCCAAGCCGGCGCCGGCCGCGAGGAGTGCCGCCGCCCACGACGCCGCGCTCGCCGCGGTGTCCGCGTCGAGGTGGCCGCCGCCCGCCGCGCAGAACTGCTCGAGCCGTTCGAGATACGCGGCCGCGTGCACGCGCTCGAGCTCGTCGCGCGTCGCCGATCGGGCCGCCAGCGGCCGGATCGCGTCTTTCTCGGCCCCGGCGTGCAGACCCTGCATCACGGCCCGGAGCCGCTCCGGACGCTCGGGATGGCCGCGCCCGGGCTCGTGGGCCTCGAATCGGGCATCGGTGGCGACGAGCAGCACGAATGGAGGCTACCGACTCGGTTCCGCCCGAGTTCTCGTCGTAATCGTCACTACTCTCGTTGCACGTGAGCGCAACGAAGGCGCACTCGTACCGCTTTCGCGGCGGTGTGGCGCGGGTCGCGGCCTGGCACGGTCGACCCGACGTCGCGTCGATCGCGTTGCGCGGCACCGATTCGCCTTCACCGCGCACGTTGCGACGCCTGCTCGACCGGTTGCGCGACGACGGGTATCGCGAGGTCGTCACGAACGCGCTGGCTCCGGGTGCGAGCCTGCCGTTCGTCGACACCGGATTCGCCGTCCGCGGCCGCCTCCACATGCTGATCCACGACCTCGAAGACCTCCCGCTCCCCAGCCGCACGACGCGCCGCGCGACGCGCGCGGACCGCGACGCGGTCCTGGCGGTCGACGCGGCGGCGTTCGACGACTTCTGGCAGTTCGACGCGATCGCGCTTCGGGAGGCGACGCGCGCCACCCCGCGCACGCATGCCCGCGTCGCGCCCGGGCAGGGTGAGCTCGCCGGGTACGGGCTGTTCGGCCGGGCCGCGACCACGGGCTATGTGCAGCGGCTCGCGGTCTCGCCCCAAGCACAGGGCGGTGGCTTCGGCCGCGCACTGTTGGGCGACGGTCTGCTGTGGCTGCGCGGGCACGGCGCCGTCCGCGCGTACGTGAACACCCAAGAGCACAACGCCCGCGCGCTCGAGCTGTACGAGCGGGCCGGATTCACGCAACTGCCCGTCGGCCTCTGCGTCTTGGGCCGAGAGCTGTGAACCGGCTCGCCGCGCTCGCGGTCACGGCCGCGGCGATCCTCGCGGGCACGGTTCAGGCCGCGCCGGCACAGGTCACGACGCTCGCGCCCAGTACGCCGCCGACCGCCCCGCCGGGCGTCAGCCTCGTCGCGCAGAGCACGTGGGTGCCGCTCGGCAGCGAGTTCGTGATGCGTTTGCATCTCGACAACCCGGCGCTCGCGAGCAAGCCCGGCGCCACGATCGCGATCACGATCGGCGCGTCGGCCACCTCGCGCAGCGGGTTCGACGAGGTCATCCGGGACGGCGAGATCGGCAACACGTTGCTCACCCCCGACCCGATCCCGGTTGCATCGCTGCACCCGGACGCGCACCACGAGGTGACGGTCACGTTCGGTCTGCCGGGCTCCGGCGTTCGCCCGACCCTCAACCTTCCGCGGCGCGGCGGCGTCTATCCGGTCGAGGTGCAACTCACGAACACGGGAACGCCCTCGGGCAAATTCATCAGCTGGTTGGTCGCGATCGATGCGAGCTCGCCGCATCCGATCGCCGAACCCCTCGCGGTCTCGTTCGTGTGGTCGCTCGTCGCGCCGCCCGCAACGCTCCCGGACGGCACCCCCGACGCCTCGGTCATCGCGCAAATGAGCCCGGGCGGGCGGCTCGACCGGATGGCCACCCTGCTCGCGCGGACCGGATCGTTCCCGACCTCGGTCATCGTCGGACCGGAGTCGGTCCAGACCTGGCAGCGCGCCGCCCGCGCGAACCACCGGGACGCGGCCGGACTCGCGCGCGTGCGCGCCGCGGTCGCACGCTCCACGACCGAGCTGCTCCCGACGTCGTACGTGCCGATCGACGACGTGGCGCTCGAAGCGGCGGGGCTCGGCGACAATCTCCCCGGGCAATGGGCGCTCGGTTCGCAGACCTTGCGCGAGGTTCTCGGGCAAGCGCCGGCGAACGCCTCCGCGACCTTCCTCGATCGCGCGAGCGACAGCGCGGTCGACCGCATGCGCGACATGCACGTCAACCAGGTTGCGGTGCGCGACGCTGCGCTCATCCCGATCATCGAGAACCGAACGCCCTCACAAACCTTCGAGCTCGACACCGCGGCCGGGAAGTCGCGGGGAGCCGAGACCGCCTCGTTCGTCGAGGACTTGCTGACCGCCCGCGACGCGCCCGCGCTCAAGGCCGAGCGCGTCATCGCCGCGATCGCGGAAGTCGCCTACGAGTCGCCCGGCCTCGCGCGGGGGCTGCTCGTGGCACCGCCGGCCGACTGGACGCCGGATCTCGCCGCGTTGACAGCCGTGATCGACGGCCTGCGCAACAACCCGCTGGTCCAGCCGACAACCCTCGACGGCTTCTTCGCGCGCGTCTCGAACGAGCAGGCGCAGAGTGTCGTGGTCGAGCGCCGGCTCCAACCGGTCGAAGCGGGATCCACGCCCCTCACCGCCGACGAGTACAACGATGCCCGCGCCGAGCTCGACGCATTCCGCGACGTGGTCGGCCCCCACGATCCCGTCGTTGCGAGCGGGGAGCGCATGCTCGATGCGGTGCTCTCGACGAACATCACCACTGACCGCGCCCACCAGATGCTGGCGCAAACCGATTCCGGCATCCACGCGTTCACGAACGCGATCACCGCCGACGCCAAGCGGATCACGCTCACATCTCGCCGCGCCCGCGTGCCGCTCACGTTCGTGAACGCGGTCTCGCCGCATCGTCCCGTCACCGTTCGCATCCATCTCGACAGCGCCAAGCTGCGCTTCCCGACCGGCGCCGATCAGATCGTGACGTTGAAGCCGGGCAACAACACCGTCACCTTCGACGTCGAGGCGCGCACCTCGGGAACCTTCCCGATGACCATCTCGCTCAGCTCGGCCGACGGCGCGCTCGCATTCGGCGCGCCCGTGCGGGTCACGGTGCGATCCGCGGTCTTCGGGGGCGTGGCGGTCGCGCTCACGGTCGCGCCGACCCTCGCCGCCGGTGTCAGCACGTTC
>Ga0187777_10003326_pt1 | contig 10273 bp, 3 predicted proteins | sample 1015_Q2_SP5_10_M_FD_132416 | JGI IMG/M metagenome (GOLD analysis project Ga0187777, IMG submission 132416) | Tropical peat soil microbial communities from peatlands in Department of Meta, Colombia - 1015_Q2_SP5_10_MG | ecosystem: Environmental > Terrestrial > Soil > Wetlands > Peat | place...
CGCTGCCCGGTGAAGATCACCGGCGCCTCGAAGCCGTGCACCCACGGCTGCACCGCGTAGAGCTCGTCGTAGAAGAAGAGGTAGATGAGCGGTGCGTCCAGGAAGGCGAGGGAGTCTGCCTGACGATAGAGCTGCGCGCGCACGGCGGCGTTCTGTTCGAGGCGCGACTTCGCAATGAGCTTGTCGACCGCCGGACTCTCGTAGAAGGAGACGTTGCCCCCCACGCCGCGGTTGGCGCTGTGGAGGAGCGGATACAGGAAATCCTCGGCGTCAGGGTAATCGGCGTACCAGTCCTTCACGAAGAGGTCCACCTGCCCGTTGCGCGAGGCCTCCCGAGCCGCCGCACTCTCCCGCTGGACGATCGTCGCGTGAACGCCGACGTCGGCCAGGTATCCTTGCAGCGCCTGGGCGACCCGGGCGAAGGTCTCGTCCTGGCCGTGCCAGATCTCGACGGAGAATCCCTTCTCGTAGCCCGCCTCCGCGAGGAGCTTCTTCGCCAGCTTCGGGTCGTAGGCGTAAGGGTGACGTGCCGTGTCGGCGCCATCGAGGCTCGGCGGAATCACCCCGGCGGCGAGGCGTCCGCGCCCTCCGATCAGGCGATCGACGATCGCCTTGACGTCGACTGCGTGGTTGAGCGCCTGACGAACGCGCGGATCCTTGAGCGGGCCCCGCGTCGTGTTGATCGCGACGTACCAGAGCCGAAGCGCCGGCGTCGAGACGAGGAGCGCCTTCTTCTCATCCGTCTGCTCCCACTGGCGCGTGTCGGCTTCCGGCACGTAGAGGATGTCGACATTTCCGCTCTCGAACTCGGCCACCGCCGTGCTTGGCTCCGGAATGACGCGGATCATCAAGGAATCCACGCGAGGCGCCCCGGCGAAGTACGTCGGGTTGCGCGCGAGCAGCACGAAGTCGTCGTGCTGCCATCGTACGAATCGCCACGGCCCCGTTCCGACGGGGTGCTGTCCGAAGTCGGCCGGCGTGGAGTCGGGGACGACCGATGCCACCGGCATGGCCAGGAGCTTGGGAAAGATCGCGAGTGCCGTATCCAGGCGTATACGGAGGGTGCTGTCGTCGACCACGGTGACGCCGGCGATCGTCGGCGCCGATCCGGAGGCGAACGCACGCGCGCCGGCGATCGGGTAGAGCGGCCACGGCCGCACCGCTTTGTTCGCCGGATCGAGAGCCCGGGCGAACGAGCGTGCGACTGTAGAGGCCCGGAGGGGCTTGCCATCGTGGAACTTCACCCCCGACCGGAGGTGAAAGGTGTATTCGCGGCCATCGGCCGACGTCTCCCAACGAGTGGCGAGTGCCGGCTCGAGCTTGGCGTCGACGGAGAAGCGGGTGAGCCCGTCGAACAGGTAGGACACCGCGCGGCCGGTGGGGACGTCGGTCGAGAGTGCGGGGTCGAGCGACTTGGGATCGTAGCGATCGCGCGAGTCGATCACTGTATGTCGCTGGGGCCCCGGCTCGGTGCCCCGACAGCCGAGGGCGGCGATCGTGAGGGCGAGAAAACGGGCGGGGCGCACGCGGCTTGGGAGCCGGCCGCGTCGGCGCGGAACGGCGTTCGCCGGCGTCATGAATCGCCGTCGGCCAGAGGGGGAAAACCGGTTGACAGAGGCGGGATTGAGCGAGAAACTTACGACGCCCCAAGTGAAGCGTCAATCGTGAGTTACGTCCTTTGCGTCGACGATAACGAGGACATGCGCCTAATGGTGCGCGAGATCCTCACCTCGGCGGGGCACGAGGCCGATCTGGCGCCCGATGGACTCTCTGCGCTCGTGTCCATCCAGGAGCGCGAGCCAGATCTGCTCGTGCTCGACCTGGTCATGCCCGGCATGAACGGGATCGAGGTCTGTCGCGCGGTGAAGTTGAATCCCTTCACCGCGCGCATTCCCGTGCTCATGCTCACCGCTCGCGGCGATGTCGAGCACAAGCTCGCCGCCTTCGAGGCCGGCGCCGACGACTATCTGGCGAAGCCCTTCGACCCGCGTGAGCTCCGCGCCCGCATCGTCGCGCTCCTCCGACTCGTCAGGCGCGAGGGCGACCGTAATCCCACGAGCGGGCTCCCCGGCGGCCAGGCGATCGAAGACGAGATCCTCCGGCGCGCGGAGCTGGGCGAGCCCTTCGCCATCTGCTACATCGATCTCGACAACTTCAAGCCGTTCGCCGACACCTTCGGCTTCACCGTGGCCGACATGGTGATCCGGGACATGGGGGCGGCGATTCGCGGCGCCGTCGCCGCGGTCGGGAGTGAGGGCGACTTCGTCGGACACATCGGCGGCGATGACTTCATCGCCGTCACCACGCTCGCAGGCGCCGAAGCCGTCGCCCGCGATTGCGCGGTGCGCTTCATCGAGGTGGCGAAGCGTGCGGTGGGCGAGGAGGCGGTGCGACGGGGCCACTTCATGGGGATCGATCGCGATGGTCACGCCCGCGAGTTTCCCATCGCCAGACTCTCGGTGGCCATCCTCACGGTCGATCCGGAGCGCTGGATTTCCACGAGTCACATCGGCTCCCTCGCCGCCGAGGTGAAGCGACGAGCCAAGCAACGCGGCCCCGGCACCATCCTCGTGCAGGCGGTGTAGCAGCCACACTCCACTCGGCCCCCGCGCCACGGGGGCCGTTCTTCACCGAGGGAGGTCGATGCACCCAACGCGCCGGATGCAGCGCGAGTGATGCGGCGGCTCGCGATCGCGATGCTCGCCGTCCTGCTGCCCCGCGCCGTAGCGGCGCAGACCGACGGCTGCGATCCGGGAATGCTGGAGATACGCGAGGTGTCGGTCTCGGGGAACGACAAGTTCCAGTCCGGACTCCTCGAGAACAGCATCGTCACCGCGCCCACCAGCTGGATGCGACGCAATCTCGGCATCCCGCTCGGCCCGAAGCGCTGCCTCGACTCCCTCGACGTGCAGCGCGACGCGCTGCGGATCCGCCTCTACTACCGCCTGCACGGCTACTACAAGACAGCGGTCACCAGCCAGCTCGAGCCGGACGGAACGACGGGGGTGAAGGTCCGCTTCACCATCAAGGAAGGTCCGCCGGTCATCATCGACAGCCTAACGGTGACCGGGCTCGACTCGGTGCGGGACCGCGACGAGCTGCTCAAGCTCTTCAAGCCCTTCCAGCACGGCATCTTTTCGGCCGTCGCCTTGTCGCAGGTGACGGACACGGTGATCGAGCGCCTGCACGGCAGCGGCTATCCCTACGCCGAGAAGCCGTTGCAATCGACGCAGGTCGACTCCAGCTCCGAGCACGCGATCGTATCGATCCAGTTCTTCGAGCGGATCGGCGACCGCACTCAGCTCGAGCTGCCCAGCCACCGAGCTCGGATCGGCAAGATCCTGTACGACATCTCGCCGGGTGGCGACTCCTCCGAGGTCTCCGAGAACACCATCCGGAAGATGCTGTCGTTCCAACCGGGGGATATCTACGACGAGGGGCGCCTGGCTCGGAGCGAGCGTGATCTCTACCAGCTGGAGACCTACCGGCGCGTGACCATCCAGCGGCTCCCGGCGGACAGCCAGCCGAGCGACACTCTGATCACCGTTCGGGTGACGGTGGCCGAGGGGAAGATGCGGACGATTCGACTCGGCGGCGGCTGGGCGACTCTCGATTGTCTTCGCTTCCAAACGCGCTACGTCGACCGGAACTTCGCGGGGAGCGATGCGAAGCGACTCGTGCTCCTCGGCCGGATTTCACGGATCGCGCTCTGCACGCCGAGCGTGAGATCGGACACCCTGCGCGACTCGCTCAACTACTACGCCTCCGCACAGCTCCGGCTGCCGTCACTGCTCGGGCCCCGTACGACGCCGTCGTTCACCGTGTACAGCGAGCGCACGTCGGAGTTCGAGGCCTATCTCCGGTCGACCCCGATCGGTGCCGCGGTCGAGCTGACGCGCGACCTCAAGCCGCGCGGATATACGCCGTTCCTTCCGGTTACCCTGACATACCGGATCGAGTACGGACACACGTCGGCGCAGCCGGCGGTCTTCTGCCAGCTCTTCAACCAATGCAGTCCGGCAGATATCGCCCGCCTTCAAGAGAACAGCCTCCTCCAGATCATCGGCGGAGCCATCGCCCGCAACAACGCCGACAACATCCTCGATCCGAGCACAGGCGATGAGGAGAGGCTCGCCCTCGAGACGGGGACCACCTCGATCCAGACGGGGGGCAACACCCGGTTCTCGCGCGCCCTCGGACAAGTGACGTACTACAAGCCCATTGGACGCTCCGTCCTGGCCGCCGGTTTGCAGATTGGCGGGGTATTCGAGGGGTTCAGCTTCGATGGCGCGACGTCGTACGTCCCCCCTGAAGAGCGACTCTACGCTGGTGGCCCGAACTCGGTGCGCGGCTACGGCCAGAACCTGCTCGGCCCGCTCGTCTACATCGTGAACGGCTACGAGGTGGTCGATTCGGCGGGGAAGCAGTTCTTCCGCACGACGGACTCGACGAAGGTGAATCAGCGCTCGGCCACGGGGGGTAACGCCTCGATCGTCGCCAACGTCGAATGGCGTATCAGATCCCCCTTTCTCACCGACATCCTGCAGCTGGCCATCTTCGTGGACGGCGGGTATGTGTGGAACAGGCCCGATCAGACCATACAGCCGCTCCGGTGGACGCCAGGGGTCGGCATTCGCGTGCGCACGCCGATCGGGCCAATTCGGGTCGACTTCGGGTACAACGGCTATGCGCCAACGACAGGCCCCGCTTACTTCAGTACCACCGACAATCAGCTGCTCTGCGTGAGCCCTGGGAACACCTTCGAGCAGGGAGTGATCCCGTCGAACCAGAGCTGTCCGGCATCGTACGCGCCGCCGCCGAACACGAGCTTCATCAGCAAGATCACGTTCAACTTCAGCATCGGACAGGCTTTCTAGCGGATGACGCGTCGTCGCTTGGTCGTGCTCATCAGCGCCGGCATCATGCTCCTCCCCCTCCTGGTGGTGGCTGGTCTGTTCGTGACCATCACGCAGACGGGGCTCGGGCGCGAGACCGCGCGCGATCTGCTCAACAAGCGGCTCGCCGTCTCGCTGCGTGGTCGCGGATCGATGTACATCGGCCATATCGGCGGGAACCTGCTGACCGGCGTCGTCATCGACTCCTTCGCCATTCGTGACGCCGAAGACTCACTCTTCGTGTCGACGGGCCCGATCACCGTCACGTACGACCCGCGCGATCTGCTCGACCGCCGCATCCTGCTCTCGACGCTCGACGTCAAGCACCCGTACATCTACCTCCGCCGGCACGCCGACAACGTCTGGAACTATCGAAAGATCTTCCCCGAGGAGCCGAAACGCCGCGGACCGATGAGGCTGCCGGTGCGGCCGGTGACCCCGGGGCTCGGCGATTTCATCGTCGTCGACAGCGCGGCTCTAGACGACATGACCTTCGTGCTGACGCAGCCGTGGAGCCCGGATTCGTGGCTCCATGGTGCGCAGCGCGACAGCGCGGTTCGTCGTGCGCTCGCCGACACCTCACACGAGGTGCGGCGGACGAAGGAAGGGCTCAAGAAGACGATGCGGTGGACGGAGATGCAGGTGCGCCTGCCGTACCTGCGCGTCGCCCACCCCGATTCCGCCGGCCGTCTCATCGTGATCGGGAACCTCGACATGGTGGAGAGCGACCCGCCCTTCAAGGTCCGCAACGGGCGGGGCACTGTGCGCTTGGTCGGCGACAGCGTCTGGTTTTCGATGGGGCACTTCGACATGCCGGCCTCGGCGGGGCGGGCGAACGGGAAGGTCTGGTGGAATTCCACCGACCCGGTGCACTACGACGTGCACGCCGTCACCGACTCGATCTCGCTCTCCGATGTCGATTGGATCTATCCGGGTCTCCCCCACACTGGGGGTGGGCGCACCAACCTCGCCATCAAGAACGATCCGAAGGACCTGCACGTGCTCGACTATGTGCTGACGGAGATGGACCTCAGGTCCACCAAGTCACACATCACGGGTTCGATGACCTTCGGCGTCGGCGCTCCCGTGCTCCAGATCAAGAACCTCGACCTGGTGGCCGACCCACTCGACTTCGATCTCCTGCGAGTGCTCGGACAGGGCCCCCTTCCGGTCGATTGGCAGGGGCAGCTGGTGGGGACGCTGAAGGGCCCCGGTGGTCCGCTCGACCGCTGGCAGGTGACGGAGGGGAAGTTCGACTTCCGTGACGCGCACGTGAAGGGCGCGGTGAGCAAACTCGCCCTTCGCGGTGGGCTCAATATCCTCGTCCCCTCACTGGCGGTCTTCCGGGGGGCCGACGTCGACGTCGGGCGGCTCGACCTCCGCTCGATCGAGTACCTCTTCCCTGCCTTCCCCAGGCTGCAGGGGACGTTCGCCGGGAAGATCTCGCTCGACTCGGTGTGGACTGATGTCCGCTTTCACGGTCTCGATCTCACCCACACCGACGGGGACGGTCCGCACTCGCACATCACGGGGAGCGGGCGCCTGACGAACGGCAAGATCCTCACCTACGACGTCGATCTGCAAGCGTCACCCCTGTCCTTTACCACGCTGGAACGGTCGTATCCGCACCTGCCGTTGCGTGGTGAGTACAGCGGCCCGATGCGGTTGTCAGGGTGGCTTGGCGATCTCGACATGGCCACTTCGCTCTCGGGTCCTGCCGGCTCCTTCCATATCGACGGGCACTTCGACCTCGATCCGGCCGGCGGCCAGTCCGCGCGCGGCGTGCTCGACGTGAACTCGCTCGATCTGGCGACGTTGCTAACGCGCCCGAACATGGTGCATACGCGCCTCACGGGCACGCTCCGGGCGGACGTCCATGGCGATTCGCTCCCCAATCTGACCGGCGGCGCTGAAGTAGTTCTCGGCCCGTCGCGCGTCGACAAATACGAGGCCGATTCTGCGGAAGGGAGGTTCCGTTTCGCCGACGAGCGCGTGTCGATTGACACGCTCCAGATCGCTTCCAAGAAGGCAAGGCTGATGGCGAGCGGCGCACTCGGACTCGCCGAGCCGCGCCACGACTCGGTCCACTACGAGATCGCCGCCGACTCACTCGGGGGGCTCCGTCCATACATCCTTCCCGGCGTCGCCTACGCGGCCCCCGAGGTCGAGAGCGCGGGCGACTCGGCGCTCCCGCTCACCAAGAAACAGCAGAGCAAGTTGGCCCTGGATGACTCTCTCTCGGGCTCGCTCCGCCTGATCGGCAGCATGACCGGCTCGCTCGACTCCATCCGGACCCATGGCTTGGTGAGCGGGGATGACTGGGTGATCGCCGGCAACGAGGTCCGGAGCGTCCGCGGCACGTACGACCTGGCGGGGCTCCCGAACGCACCGCGTGGAACGCTAGTGGTGGACATGGACTCGGTGCTCTACGAGTCAGTGCCGGTCGATAGCATCACAGCAGCGATCACGCTGACGGACACGTCGAACGCTCACCTCACCCTCCGCACCACGTCGAGCCGGGTGGGTGGGAAGTCCGACGTGGGGGCTGAGGTCGCGGTGCAGCGCTTCGCCAACTCGTTCCGCATCGTGGTCGATTCTCTCGCCGGCCGCTACGCCGACCAGTCGTGGACTCTCACCGGGCCCTCCACCGTTGTGGTCGACTCCGGCGGGCTCCAAATCGACTCGCTCGCCATAACGAGCGGTCGGGGGAGTCGGCTGGCCATAAGCGGGGCCATGCCGATCGAGGAGCCGATGAGCCTCTCCATCGTGCTCAACAGTTTCCCGCTCGAAGACGCCGGAGTCTTCGTCAAGACAGCGCAGGACATTGGTGGAACGGCGGACGCGGAGATTCAGGTCACCGGCGTGAGGCGCCGTCCGATCATCGCCGGCACCGCGACGCTCAAGGACCTGACCTATGGGACGCTAAATCTCCCCGAGACGCGTCTCCAAACCGAATACCGGCGCCGGCGGCTGCGCCTCAGTGGCGAGCTTCTACGGGAGGGAACGCCGGCGCTCACGTTGAAGGCGGTCGTTCCGGTCGATCTGGCCTTTCAACCGGTGGCGCAACGATTTCTCAGCGACACTCTCTCCGGTCGCATTCAGGCCGACAGCGTCTCCTTGGGTCTTCTCGAAGTGCTCACGACGTCAGTGTCGAGAGTGACGGGGACGCTCTCGACCGACATCAGGGTCGGGGGGAACTGGCGCCATCCGGTGCTGCGTGGACCGATCACCATCAAGAATGGGGAGGTCGGACTGCCGCGTCTCGGCATCCGGCTGCGCGAGCTGAACGCCGACGCGGCATTCGTGTCCGATAGCCTGCTCCTGCGCTCGATCTCGGCGGTGAGTGGGACCGACAACAATAGCAAGCTGACCCTCGACGGCAGCATCAGCGCGCACAACCTGGCGGACATCTTCAGCGACATCACTGCGCTCAACTTCGACCTCCACTCGAAGGCGAATCGCTTTCAGGCGATGTCCCGGATGGAGATCACCGAATCTCTCGACCTCGTGGGGCCGTTCAGCGCATTGGCGTTGAGTGGGACCATCCGGATCGACAAGGCGACGATCGCCATTCAGTCGCTGGCCCAGAAGGAGGTTATCGACCTTGACTCGCTCGGTGCGCTAATCGACACGTCGGCGTTGGTGACAGCTAGCTCGATCTGGACGCAGTACCCCGAGCTCAAGCGGGCCCGGGACAACCTCCGCGTGCCGAACTTGTCGGTCGAGATCGGCCCGGAGGTCTGGCTCAAGTCGCAGGAGGCCAACATCAAGCTCGGCGGCTCGGTGACCTTCGGAGAGGGCACTGACCGGCGGATTACAGGCTCGATCCGTGTCGAGCGCGGAAGCTACCGGCTGGACTTCGGCTTGGTGCAGCGCTCCTTCCAGGTGGACAGCGGGACGGTCACCTTCTACAACGATGCGCAGTCGGGCGGCGAGCTGAACATCTACGCCAGCTACGTCGTGCGACAGGCGAACCAGCTCTCGCAAGACGTGAAGATTTTGGCGCACATCCAGGGGACCGCCCGGGCGCCGCGTCTCACCCTGTCGAGCGACGAGCGCTACCCGCTCTCCTACACCGAGATCCTGAACTACATCATCTTCGGCGAGGCGTCGGTGCTCGGATCAAACGACGTCCGGTCGACCAACACCCTCCAGACAGTAAGCGCGGCGCTCATCCCGAGCGTGAATGCACTCTTGCAGAGTGCCATCCAGCAGCAGGTGAGCTTCTTCGACTACGTCCAGATCGAGAGTGGCGGCCTCGGCTCGACGTACGCGAACCAGAGCAACAACATCCTCGCCTCCTCCCGCATCGGCATCGGGAAGCAGGTGACCGACCGCATCTTCGTGATCGCCAGCGCCGGCCTCTGCGGAATCTCGGGCGGCTCCACCGGCACCGACTTCTTCCACCAGCTCGGCGGCTCGATGGACTATCGCATCGCGCCCGGTGTGGCTGCCCAGGTGACGGTCGAGCCGTCGGCGGCCGCGCTGCAGTGCAAGCCGGGCAGCCAGATTTACATCGGCAACACCCCGACGCAGGTCGGCTTCGATCTCTTTCGCGAGTGGGCCTTCTAAGGGGCCCGGTTCTCTTCATCGTCAATCCGGCCGCGCGGCGCGCCGCGCGACTGGAGGCGCTGGCGCATCGGGGGTTCAGGACCGCGGGCATTCCGTACGACGTCAGGCGCACGGAGAGCTCCGGCCACGCCGACGAGATCGCTCGCCAGCACGCCGGCGACTACGAGGCGGTCTTCGTCCTTGGCGGTGATGGCACCGCCATCGAGGTGCTCGACGCGCTCGCCGGGACGGGGAAGCCGGTCGGCATCCTCCCCGGTGGGACCGGAAACCTCGTGGCGCACTCACTTCACATTCCGCACCGAGTGGACCGCGCCGTCATGGCCCTCGCCGCCGGCGGCCGCGCCACGTACGACCTCGGGGTCTTGGGGGATGGCCGACACTTCGCCTTCACGGCGGGAGCGGGTCTCGATGCGCGCATGATCGCCGAAACGAGCACCGCCGCCAAGCGTCGTTTGGGCGTGGCGGCGTACATCCATCGAGCCACAGTCATCGCCCTCTCGCCGCGCCCCTTCCACGTCCGCGCCGAGGTCGAGGGGGAGCTGGTCGAGCGCGAGGCGCTGGCGGTGATGGTGGCGAACCTCGGGACCGTCTTCGACAACGTCCTCGCCCTCGGCCCCGGGATTCGACCCGACGATGGCATGCTCGACCTCTGCATCTACACGGCGCGGCGCGCTGGTGAAGCGTTGCGTCTCGCCTGGCGACTACTGCGCAAAGATTTCCGTGAGGATGGCGCGATCACCTACCGACGTGGCCGGTCCTTTCGCATCACGTGCGACCCCCCGCAGACTCTTCAGGCAGATGGGGAG
>Ga0187777_10003327_pt1 | contig 10272 bp, 11 predicted proteins | sample 1015_Q2_SP5_10_M_FD_132416 | JGI IMG/M metagenome (GOLD analysis project Ga0187777, IMG submission 132416) | Tropical peat soil microbial communities from peatlands in Department of Meta, Colombia - 1015_Q2_SP5_10_MG | ecosystem: Environmental > Terrestrial > Soil > Wetlands > Peat | place...
CCGAGGAGCCGAGCGCCCAGATCGCGCTGATTCGGACCTCGCTGTCGCTGTCGTCGAGCGCTTCCGTCAGGTCGCGGATGGCGTCCGGCGTCAACGGCGGGTCGAGCCGTCCGATGGCCAGCGCGAGATACCGCCGCACCGCCGGGTCGTCGGTCTTGGCCTGTTCGAATGCACGCACCAGCGCGGGCCCGAGCGTCTTGTCGGCGCGAACCTTCGGGTCCGCCATCAGACGCGAGAGCTCATAGGCCGCCGGCCACCGCCGTTCGGTGCCGCCGTTTTGAACCTCCGCGAGGTAGTCCTGGGCGGTGCGTGCGTCGGTCAGCATGCCGCGGAAGCCGACGTACACGGAAACCGTGACGGCGACGACCGCCAGAGGGATCAGAAAAAATTGAACAGCGAGCGCGGGAGCGGCAGCGAGCGGATTGCGAAGCGCGGTTTCGCGCTCGACGAGTTTTTCCATGTAACCGGAAACGGTATGAATGCCGCCTCGGAAGAAATCCCGAAACGTGCAAGTTTTACCATTCCAGCGCTTTACGGGTCAAGCGAGCCGGAAGGAAACGCTAAACGCAGAGACCGCAGAGCACGCAGAGAAGGATTTATCTGCGCGAACTCGGCGATCTCTGCGTCGAACGGCTCTCAGACCGCGGCGGGCTGCTTCTTCCCCGTATCCTGCTTGACCGTGACCGGCTTGAGGAACGGCATGAGCGCGCGAAGCCGCTCGCCCACCTGCTCGATGAGCTGGTTCTGCTCCGCCTCGCGCACCTGGTTGAACCAGGGCCGGCCGGCCGCGTTCTCGGCGATCCAGCCGCGCGCGTACTCGCCCGACCGGATGTCCTCGAGCATCTTCTTCATCGCCCGGCGCGTCTCGTCGGTGACGATCTTCGGGCCGCCGGTGTAATCGCCGTGCTCGGCGGTATCCGAGACCGAGTACCGCATGTAGTTCAAACCGCCCTGGTAAATGAGGTCGACGATGAGCTTCAGTTCGTGGAGGCACTCGAAGTACGCAATCTCGGGCTGATAGCCCGCGTCCACCAGCGTCTGGAAGCCGGCCTTGATCAGCGCGCTCACGCCGCCGCAGAGCACGGCCTGCTCGCCGAAGAGATCGGTCTCGGTTTCCTCGGCAAACGTCGTCTCGATGACGCCGGCTCGGGTGACGCCGATGCCCTTCGCGTACGACAGCGTGGTCGCGCGCGCGTTGCCGGTCGCGTCCTGGTGAATCGCGAAGAGCGCCGGCGTGCCCGCGCCTTCCACGTACAGCTCGCGAACGCGGTGACCGGGCGACTTCGGCGCGATCATCGACACGTCGATGTCGGGCCGCGGCACGATCGTACCGAAGCGGATGTTGAAGCCGTGCGCGAACATCAGCGTGTTGCCGGCCACGAGGTTCGGCGCGATCTCTTCGTTGTACAGCTTGGCCGCCGTCGTATCAGGAACGAGGACCATCAGGACGTCCGCCCACTTCGCGACGTCCGAGACCTCGCCGACGTCCAGACCCGCCTGCTTCGCCTTCTCGCGCGATTTGCTCGACGCCGGCAAACCCACGCGGACGTCGACGCCGCTGTCCTTCAGGTTGAGCGCGTGCGCGTGCCCCTGCGAGCCGTAGCCGAGAATCCCGACCTTCTTGCTCCGAATGACGGCCAGGTCGGCCGCGTCGTCGTAGAACATCTTCGCCATACAGAAACCTTTCAATTTGGTGACTTGGTGAAGTGAGGAAGTGATGAAGTCTTCCCCATTCACCACTTCATGACTTCACCAGATCCTCACTTCATCACTTGACCTAGACCGACCCGTGGCTTGCGTCCGCGCCCGCCGCCGCTGACGAAGGCCGCGCCTCCCGCGGAGCCGCCGCTCTTTCGACCGCGCGCAGGCCGCGGGCCATCGAGACGCGCCCGGTGCGGACCATCTCGACCACTCCGTAGGGCCGCAGCACTTCGACCAGACTGTCAATCTTATCCTCGGTTCCCGTCGTCTCGATGACGAGCGATTCCGGGCTGACGTCGATGATCCGGGCGCGGTAGACGTCGACGAGCTGCATCACGTCGGAACGCGCCTGCCCCGTCGCCGCGACCTTGATGAGCGCCAGATCGCGCGCGATCGACGGCACGCTCGTGATGTTCTCGACGCGCCGCACCGGCACGAGCTTGTACAGGTGCGCTTCCAGCCGACGGGCGCCGTATTCATCGGTGTCGACAACGACGGTCATGCGTGAGACGCCGTGCGTGGCGGTGTGACCGACCGTCAGCGATTCGATGTTGAACGCCCGCCGCCGGAACAGGGATGCGACCCGGTTCAGCACGCCCGGCTTGTCGTCCACGTAGACACAGAATGTATGCAACATGTTCTTCGCTGTTGGCTTTGGGCTGTCGGCTCTGGGCCTGCAAGAGCCCAAAGCCGACAGCCGAAAGCCTCTCTAGTCCGCCGCCGTCTCCACAATCGGCGACGGGCGGCGGATCATCTTGTGCAGGTCGGCGCCCGCCGGTACCATCGGGAACACCGAGTCCTCCTGCTCCACCTGAAAATCGATGACCGTCGCGCGGCCGGAGCGGCGCGCCGAACCGACCGCGTCGGCGACCTCGGCGCGCTGCGTCACCGTGACGCCCTGAATGCCGAACGCCTCGGCGAGCTTCGCGAAATCGGGGCCGATGAGCGGCGTCGCGGCGTAGCGCTTCTCGTAGAAGAACTCCTGCCACTGCCGGACCATGCCGAGGTAGCCGTTGTTGATGATCGCGACGTTGACGTCGAGCCCTTCCTGGACGATCGTCGCGAGCTCGCACATCGTCATCTGGAACCCGCCGTCGCCGACCACGACCCAGACCTCCGCGTCCGGGCGCGCGACCTTCGCACCGATGGCGGCCGGCAGCGCGAACCCCATCGTGCCGAGGCCACCGGAGGTGATGAGCGAGCGCGAGCGGTCGTGCTTGTAGTACTGCGCCTCCCACATCTGGTGCTGACCGACGTCGGTGACCACGACCGCGTTGCCGCCGGTCAGCCGCCAGAGGTCGTTGATGACATGGGCCGCGTACAGATGCCCGTTGTCGGGAAGATTCTGGATGTCCCGCACGGCCGCGTCGCCCTTCATCTCGTCGATCGTCTTGAGCCATGCGTCGCGATTGCCGGCGGTCACGTGCGGCAGCCACTCGTTCAGCGCGAGGCGCAGATCCTTGGCGATCGCCACGTCGACGCGAACGTTCTTGTTCAACTCGCCGCGGTCGATGTCGACGTGGATCTTCTTCGCGGTCGGCGCGTACGTCTTCAGGTTGCCCGTGACGCGATCGTCGAATCGCATCCCGAGCGCGATGAGCAGGTCCGCCTGCTGGATCGCGTGGTTCACCCACGCCTCGCCGTGCATGCCCATCATGCCGAGGTTCAGCGGATGGCTCGCGGGCACGCCGCCGATGCCCAGGAGCGTGACGGCGATCGGGATGCGCGCGCGCTCGGCGAAGGTGAGCACTTCGCGCTCGGCGGCGGAGAGCATGACGCCGTGCCCCGCGAGGATCAGCGGCCGCTCGGCCTGGTTGATCAGCGCGACCGCGTCGCGGTAGTCGCCATCGCCGGGCAGCGCTTCGTCGAGCGCTTCGTGCAATTCAGGCTTCGCGGCGTCCCAGTCCACCTCGCAGCTCATCTGCTGGGCGTCCTTCGTCACGTCGACCAGCACCGGGCCCGGCCGTCCCGAGCGCGCCACCGCGAACGCCTCGAGGATGGCCGGCGCGACGTCCTGCGGACGCGTCACGAGATAGTTGTGCTTCGTGATCGGCAGCGTGATGCCGGTGATGTCGCATTCCTGGAACGCGTCGGATCCGATCAGCTTGCTGCCCACCTGCCCGGTGATGCAGACGATGGGCGAGCTGTCCATCATCGCCGTCGCGATGCCCGTCACCATGTTCGTCGCGCCGGGCCCCGACGTCGCGATCGCTACGCCGACCTTCCCGCTCGCGCGCGCGTAGCCGTCGGCCATGTGCGTCGCGCCCTGCTCGTGGCGCACGAGAATATGACGGATGGGATAGCCGAGCATCGCGTCGTATGCCGGCAGAATGGCGCCCCCCGGATACCCGAAGACGTCGGTGACCCCTTCGCGCACCAGCGCTTCCCAGAGAATCTGCGCGCCTGTCAGTGTCATAAACGCTCCTATCCGGTCACCGCACCGGTCGCGGCGGACGAGACCAGCCGCGCGTATTTCCCCATCACGCCGGATGCGTAGCGCGGAGCCGGCGGTTTCCAGCCGGCGAGGCGCTTCTTGATTTCCTCGTCGCTCAACTCGACGTCGAGCCGGCGCGCGTCGGTGTCGATGGCGATCACGTCGCCGTCCTTGAGCGCCGCCAGCGGCCCGCCGCGAAACGCTTCCGGCGCCGCGTGGCCCGCCATGAGGCCGCGCGTCGCGCCGGAGAACCGGCCGTCGGTGACGAGCGCCACCGAATCGCCGAGCCCGGCGCCCATCAGCGCGCTCGTCACGCCGAGCATCTCGCGCATCCCGGGGCCGCCGCTCGGCCCTTCGTAGCGGATGACGACGACATCGCCCGGCTTGATCTGCTGAGCGTCGACCGCCTGGAAGGCCGCCTCCTCGCTGTCGAAGACGCGGGCCGGCCCGCGATGCGTCGGACGGCCGGCGCCCGACACCTTGATCACGGCGCCCTCGGGCACCAGGTTGCCGCGCACGATGACGAGGCCGCCGCTCTTCTTGATCGGCTGGTTCGCGGGGCGCACGACCTGCTGCCCGGGCGTTTCGGAGGCGAGCGCCGCCTCCTCCCCGACCGTCTTGCCGGTCACTGTCGCCGCGTCGGTCTCGAGCGCGCCGACATCGACCAGGCGCCTGGCGATGAGCCGTCCGCCCCCGGCGGCGTAGAGATCGGTTGCCACGAAGCGGCCCGACGGCTTCAGGTCCGCGAGCAGCGGCACGCGCGCGCTGATCCGGTCGAAGTCCTCGAGCGCGAGCTCGACGCCCGCCTCGTGCGCGATCGCCATCAGGTGCAGGACCGCATTCGTCGAGCCGCCTGTGGTGGCGACCGATGCAATCGCATTTTCGAACGCCGGCCGCGTGAGCAGATCGCGCGGCCGCACCTTCCGGCGAACCAGCTCCATGACGCGCGTGCCGACGTCGCGAGCCACCTCCGCCTTTTTCGGATCGTTCGCCGGCACGCTGCCGCTGCCGAACGGCGCCAGTCCCAGGAACTCGGTCACGATGGCCATCGTGTTCGCGGTGAACTGGCCGCCGCAGGCGCCGGCTCCCGGGCACGCCACCGCTTCGAGCTCGGCGAGGTCCGCGTCCGACATCCGTCCGGCGCTGTGCGCGCCCACGGCTTCGAACACTTCCTGGATGGTGACCGACTGCCCGTGAAAGTGGCCAGGAGCGATGGAGCCGCCGTAGAGCACGATCCCGGGGATGTTCAACCGCGCCAGCGCCATCGACGCCGCTGGAATCGTCTTGTCGCATCCGACAAGGACGACGAGGCCGTCGAACCCGTTCCCCCGCGCGACGAGCTCGATCGAGTCGGCGATGATCTCCCGGCTGATGAGCGACGCCTTCATCCCCTCGGTGCCCATCGTGATGCCGTCGGAGATCGAGACCGTGTTGAACTCCATCGGCGTGCCGCCGGCGGCGCGCACGCCGTCCTTCACGTGCGCCGCGAGCTCGCGCAGGTGGTAGTTGCACGGACCGATTTCGATCCACGTGTTCGCGACGCCGATGAGCGGCTTCTTCAGGTCGGCGTCGGTGAAGCCGACGGCCTTCAACATGGCGCGGGCCGGCGCCCGGCTGGGTCCCGTTGTCAGAGGATTGCTCATGTGTTTGCCACCGCTGGCCATGATTCGTGCGTCTTCCAGCTCGCATACGAGCCGAGCGTGCGCACCATCGACGCGAACTCGCCGAGATGCGCCAGCGCGCGTGCGCACTTGGTTTCGTCCGACGCCGCCGCGAGGTCGACGTAGAACAGGTACTCCCACGGACGGCCCGGAATCGGCCGCGACTCGAGCTTCGTCAGGTCCACGCCGCGGAGCGCGAAGACGCTGAGCGCCTTGAAGAGCGAACCCGCCTCGTTCGGCAGCGCGAACACGACCGTCGTCTTGTCGGCCGGGGCGTTGTGGAACGGACGCTGCCCCACGACCAGGAAGCGCGTGATGTTGCCGTCGAAGTCCTGAATCGATGAAGCGATCGCCGTCAGTCCGAAGAGCTCGCCGGCGCGCGCCGACGCGATCGCTGCGGCATCGGTCAGCTTCTCGCTCGCCACCATCTTCGCGCTGCCCGCCGTGTCGTAGGTGGCGATGATCTCGACCCCCTTCAGCGCCCGCAGGTACCGCTCGCACTGCGCGAGCGCCTGCGGATGCGAGTAGATCCGCTTCACGCGCGCCATCGTGGTTCCGGGCAGCGCCAGGAGCTGGTGCACGACCGGGATCTCGACCTCGGCCTGGATCTGCAGGTCGTGCGCGACCAGCAGGTCGTAGTTCCGGTGAATGCTTCCGCCGACCGAGTTCTCGATAGGGAGCACGCCGAAATCCGCGCGGCCGTCCTGCACCGCGGCGAACACCTCCTCGAACGCCTTGAACGGCACCAGCGCCGCGTCGGGCGCGATGCGCCGCGATGCCGCCTCGCTGAAGGCGCCCGGCTCTCCCTGATACGCGATGTGCATCGACATCAAGAAAAACTAAAAAGGGCCATCACCCTTCTGGATGATGGCCCCAACACTCGTTCGCTGTCCGGGTCTCTACATCATCCGCGGGATCGCCCCGGGAACGACGACGACGGGCCCGTAGGCCCGCAGCAGTCTCGGCCGAACCAGCACTGGAACGACGGCCCGTGACAGCATGACCGGGCTATTACACGCCGCGGCGAGCTATATGTCAAATTGATAATGCTTCAGAGATTATAAGTCTTGATGATTTACGCCGACGTGACTTGACCGCGATCATGACGACGGTCATAATTCGTAACCATATGGTTACGTATTCGGACCCGTTTCGCGCCGTCGCGGATCCGACGCGACGCGCCGTGCTCGAATACCTGCTCGGGCGGCCTCACGGCGTGAACGAACTCGCCGAACACTTCGACGTCAGCCGTCCCGCCATTTCCAAACACCTCCGCGTCCTGAAGCAGGCACGCGTCGTGCGCGAACGACGCCGCGGCCGCAACCGCATCTACGAACTCAATCCCGCCGGACTGCGCGAGCTTCGCGAGTACTTCGATCGGTTCTGGGAACAGGCGCTCGACGCGTTCAAGCGCGCCGTCGAAGAGCCCCGTTCTTAATCACGAGGAGAAGCGATGACGACCACTACCCCAGCTGTGCCAACCGTGAAGAAGACCGTGACGGTGAACGCCACCGCCGAGCACGCGTTTGCCGTGTTTACGAGCGGGTTCGACACGTGGTGGCCGCGCACCCATCACGTGGGCAAGAAGCCGCTTCAAACGGCGGTGATCGAACCGCGCGTCGGCGGCCGCTGCTTCGGGCGGGAAGCCGACGGCACCGAATGCCGATGGGCGACCGTGACGGCCTGGGAACCGCCGCGCCGGCTGGTCCTCGCGTGGCAGCTCGGCCCAGCGTTTCAGTTCGATCCCGATCTCGCGCACGCGAGCGAGGTCGAAGTGCTCTTTTCGCCGGCCGCCGATGGGAAGACGCGCGTCGACCTCGAACACCGTCACTTCGAGCGCCATGGTCAGGACGCCGACAAGCTGAGTGGCGCCGTCGGCGGCACGGGCGGATGGGGCACGCTTCTGCAGATCTTCGGCAGGACGGCGGCCACCTATCATCCCGGGGTCAAACCCTCCGCGTTCATCCTCGCGGCGAACGATGCGGTCGCCGATCGCGCCTTCGCGGGCGTGAAGCCGGAGGACCACTGGACGCAGCCGACGCCGAACACCAACTCGATGCTCTGGGTGTACGCGCATATGGCCGCGGTGCGCGCGCGTCTGCTGAACGCGCTCGGCGACGATTTCGATCCGAAGCTCGGCGACCGGTTCGGACGCGGCGCCGCACTGCAGGATCCAGGCACCTATCCGACGCGCGCGGCCATCGTGGAAGCCTCGCACACGGTGAATGCGCGCCTGTTCACGAGGCTGTCCGAGCTGACCGACGCCGATCTCGCGCGGCCGGCGAAGGGGCCGCTCCCGCCGGCCGTCCAGACGCTCGGCGATCAGATCGCCTTCATCGCTCTGCACGACGCGTATCACGTCGGACAGCTGGGGTACGCGCGAAAGGCGCTCGGATATCCCGGCGTGGTGGGATAAAGCGCCTAGATCTTGGGAAGCGTGACGCCCTGCTGCGCCTGGTACTTGCCCTTCTTGTCCTTGTAGGAGACGCGGCAGGGCTCGTCGCTCTGGAAGAACAGCACCTGGGCAATGCCCTCGTTCGCGTAGATCCGCGCCGGCAGCGGCGTCGTGTTCGAGATTTCGATCGTCACGTGTCCCTCCCACTCGGGCTCGAACGGCGTGACGTTCACGATGATGCCGCACCGCGCGTAGGTCGATTTGCCGAGGCACACCGTGAGGATGTCGCGGGGCACCCGGAAATACTCAATGGTCCGCGCGAGCGCGAACGAGTTCGGCGGAATCATGCACACATCGGCCTTGATGTCGACGAACGACTTCGGATCGAAACTCTTCGGATCCACGACCGAGTTGTAGACGTTCGTGAACACCTTGAAGTCGTCGGCCACGCGGATGTCGTAGCCGTACGACGAGAGGCCGTACGAGATGACGCCGCTGCGCATCTGTTCGTCCACGAACGGCTCGATCATGCGATGCTCGAGCGCCATCCGCTTGATCCAGTTGTCGGATTTAATCGCCATGCGTGAGAGGAATCCGATCTAGCGTCGGAAGAACGCCAGAATCAGCGTGAGAATGATACTCAGAATGATCGACGTCGCGAGCGGAAAATAGAACGAGACGTTGCCGCGACGGACGTAGACGTCACCCGGCAGACGGCCGACCGGCACGCCGACCACGATGAGCAGGCCGAGCGCGGCGATCCCGAGGCCGATCCAAATCAGCAGCTTGCCCACGTCTCACCGCTTACTCACGGGTCAAACCAGCTCGATCCCGGAAAAGAAGTACCCGATTTCGAATGCCGCCGTTTCGGGCGCATCGGAGCCGTGCGTCGCGTTCCGCTCGATCGACTGCGCGAACTCTTTCCGCAGGGTGCCGGGATCGGCCTTGGCCGGATCGGTCGCGCCCATGAGCGCGCGCCACTTCCTGATCGCGTCGTCGGCCTCGAGCACCATCACGACGGCCGGGCCGGACGCCATGAATTCGGTCAGGCTGCCGAAGAACGGGCGCTCGCGATGTACGGCGTAGAAGCCCTCCGCCTGTTCGCGCGTGAGATGAAGCCGGCGCATGGCACGAATCTGGAATCCCGCGTCTTCGATGCGCTGGAGGATGCGGCCGGCAAGACGCCGCTCCACGGCGTCCGGTTTGATGATGGCCAGGGTCCGTTGAGGCATCCGCCGATTATACCGGCCGAGGAGGACACTCCGTGACACCGACAACCCCGAACAGACCGCAGCGGGATCCCGAAGGACAAAAGGGCGCGATCGAAGGAGACCGCCCGAGCGACGAGCAGATTGGCAATCCGAACGCGCCTGGCGTCGACGAGAACGGGCTGCCGGACGACCCGGTGGCGGTGGCGGAGGACGAAATCGGCGCGAACGAAGACGAGTCGCAGGGGTGACGGAGCGTAACGATGAGATTCGGGATTCGGGATTCGAGCGGACGGCAAGTCCCAAGTCCCGAACCCCGAATCACTCCAGCGGTTCGTCTATCGAAGCCCCTCCATGATCTCCTCGAGGGCTTCAGGGCCGGGCCGGACTTTGTCGAGCGGCAGCGACGCCAGCGGCTCGTCGATCAGGTTGAGCTGGGTGAGAAAGTCGTCGCGGTCGGGCTCGATATAGATGAGACCGGTCGCGAACTCGCCGCGGCGCGCGGTCTCGGTCAGCGTGCGGAGCGCCGCGATCTTGTCGGTCGGATCGTAGCCCTCGCCCACCTTCTTCAGGAACAGCTTCGAGCCGTCGTGCATGGTCACTTCCTGCGTGGAACCCGGCTCGTAGTCGACCGAGATGTCCTCGAAGAACGGCACGAAGCTGACTTCCTCGAGCGCATCGTCGTGGTCCTTCACGTACGAATAGCTCTTGGTCGACCCCTCATGATCGTTGAACGTGACGCACGGCGAGAGCACGTCGAGCATCACCGTGCCGCGATGCGCCAGCGCGGCCTTGAGGAGCGCGAGCAGCTGCTTCTTATCGCCCGAGAACGACCGCGCCACGAACGTCGCGCCGAGCTCGATGGCCAGGGCG
>Ga0187777_10003329_pt1 | contig 10271 bp, 9 predicted proteins | sample 1015_Q2_SP5_10_M_FD_132416 | JGI IMG/M metagenome (GOLD analysis project Ga0187777, IMG submission 132416) | Tropical peat soil microbial communities from peatlands in Department of Meta, Colombia - 1015_Q2_SP5_10_MG | ecosystem: Environmental > Terrestrial > Soil > Wetlands > Peat | place...
TCCCTCTTGGCTGTGGCTGCCAGATGATAGCCCGCCTCCTCAACATGCCCTGTCTTTAATCCATCCACCCCGATGTTTTTCTGCAGGAGTGTATTTCGATTTTCCTGATGTATCCCGTTGTATTCAAATTCTACCGTGGAATGATAGACGAGCGCCTCCGGATGATCCTCGACATACCGTTTGGCCAATGTGGCCATATCCATTGCTGTTGTATACTGGCCTTCTGCAGGCATCCCATCGGGGTTCCTGAACTGAGAATCCTTTAGTCCCAGAAGCTTGGCCTTTTCATTCATCTTGGAGACGAATGCCTCCTCGGATCCCGCCACATGTTCTGCCAGGGCGATGCAAGCATCATTTCCGGAAGCGATAGCAACCCCCTTCAATAGATCGTCAACCTTGACCCGCTCTCCGACGTTTAGAAACATCGATGAGCTATCGGTTTTGTACGTTCTTTTCCAGGCCTTTTCACTCACGGTCACCATATCATCCAGCTTCATTTGTCCTGCGCGGATGGCATCGAGAACGACATAGAGTGTCATGACTTTGACGAAGCTGGCAGGGGCGATTCTGGAGTCCGGATTCTGTTCATAAAGAACCTGCCCTGTCAGGCCATCCATCAACACAGCCGACTTAGCATCACATTGAAGGCCTCCGGAGGTCGTCTGGTTGGCCTGAGGCTTCTCGGCTTTTTCTTGAGTCTTTGCTCTGTGGGAAGGTTTGCGGCTTTTTGAGGTTGTGGTCGTCTTGGAAAGCCCTTGATATGGGTAGGCGAGGGCAAAGACAATCAAAAGGAGAATAGCCATCCATGTATTTTTGTGAAAACGAATCATCTTTTCTCTCCTCCGGGTTTACTCAACTGCTGCATAAAGCGGTTCAAAAGGCTGAGCGTGCTGGAAAATCCTCATCCAAGAATTGCGGTAAGAGGTTTTATTTCTAACAGATTCAATTCCAATTTTCAATTCGAATATTGTAATACAAGTTTGTCTGGGTTAGATTTAGTGTGAAAATGAAGAGTTGGTCAAATTTCCGGCCGTTATGACTGAACAAACTTCTCTTTCAAAAGTCCTAATAGAATTCGAGACGATCACTTCTAAGGGGTATCGAGAAATCCGCTCTTCTCTCCCCAAGGACCGTGTTCCAATCGGGTTTTTCTGCCCTCACGTTCCCGAGGAACTCATCCATGCTGCAGGTGCTTTTGCCTTTCGTCTCATGGGCACGCCCATCAAGATGTCCCATATCCAGGCACATCTTCCTCCCAACTGCTGCCATCTTGTCAAATCTTCATTGGAAACTTTGCTCCAAGGTGATCTCGATTTTCTCAAGGGGATTGTCTTCAGTCATACCTGTGATACCATGCAGGGACTTGCAGAAATCTGGGCTCTCCAGAGACGCATTCCTCTTCAATTCAATTTGATGATACCCTCTCATTTCGATTCCGAGCTTTCTCGTCCTTACTTGAAAGCGGAGCTGGAGCGATTTAAGAATTTTCTGGATTCCAACGTGGGAAAGATCACCCTCCAGAACCTCAAGGCTTCCATCCAGCTCTTCAATCGCATAAGAGAAAAGCTTCAAGAGATTTACAGCCGCAGGCCAAACTCATACATCCAAATCTCTGGAGCGGACTTTGCCCGGATCATCCGAGCAGGTTATCTTATGGATCGTCAGCGATACCTCGGCCTCTTGGACGAATTGCTGACCGGGTTGCCCCCAAAAATGGAGGAGACTGAGAACCGGGTTCCTGTTTATGTTGTGGGAAATATGGTCCATTCCGATTCCTATTTTTCCTTAATCGAAGAGGCTGGTGCCATTGTCGTCCAAGATGATCTTTGTAGTGGAACACGATTTCTCCGTCTTATGGTTCCGGAGGATACCGAGCCTATCGACAGCCTCACTAGCAGATACTTTAACTCGTTCCTTTGCCCCACCCAGCATAAAGGGGCTCATGCCCGTATTGAGTCGCTCTTGAGGGAAGTTGAAGAATCCCAGGCGAAAGGTGTCATCTTTCTTCTTTATAAATACTGTGAAAGTCATTTTTTTGACTATCCGGATTTAAAACAAGCCCTCGAATCGAAAGGGATTGCAACGCTTCTTCTGGAGGTAGAAGACCCGTCCTATTCCATTGGCCAACTTAAGGTTCGAGTCCAGGCGTTTGTGGAAATGCTGAGCCCTTTATAAAAAACAATGCCAAATGCCAAAGTTCCAATGTCAAAGGAAGCTCAAATGTCAAATATCAAATACTTGGAAGAAACGTTTTTGAAATTTGGGATTGATTTGACATCTGGATCTTGCCATTTGAACTTCAAGCTCCAAACATCGGGCGGAGACGTATGGAGAACGAACGCTTAGATAATCCCTATCGCCCCATCAATTCCACTTCAGCCTACCGTCGTCTCATGATGGCTTATTATTTCATGGTGAAGCATCCGAACTGGTTTAACAAAAAGGTCGCATGGATTACAAGCGGTGGCCCAGTGGAACCGCTTTATGCCATGGGAGTCCTTCCATTTTATCCGGAGAATTACGGGGCGATGTGCGGAACCTTCCGATTGTCGCCCTCTCTCTGTGAGGCTGCCGAGCATAAAGGTTACTCCCACGATCTCTGCTCCTACGCTCTCACGGATATCGGGTCTCCTTTGGCTAAGAAAGGTCCTTTGGGCAGACTTCCGAAGCCGGACGTTTTGGTCTGCGCAAACAATATTTGCGGTACGGTCATCAAATGGTATGAGATTCAGGCCCGATCCTTCAATGTCCCCCTCTTTTTCTTCGACACTCCCTTTATCCATGATGAGATGAAAAAACATACACTGGAATATGTTGAAAATCAGATGGGGGAATGCATGTCTTTTCTCGAAAAACAGGTTCGTGTTCCATTTTCAGACAAACGTTTTCAAGAAGTCTGTTCCCGTTCTTTCGAGGCCATTACTTTATGGAAGGAGATCCTTGAGATGGCGCGCCACCGTCCAGCCCCCCTGGCGGCTTTTGACGCTTTTATCCACATGGCCCCTATTGTTACCCTGAGAGGAACACGCTGGGCAGTCGGTTATTACAGAAAGCTCAAGACAGAAATGGAGAAAAGGGTTCAAATGGGAGTCGGGGCGTTTGCTCGCGAGGAGATACGCCTCATCTGGGATAACATTCCCATTTGGTATGATATTCGAAACCTTTCGAAAATGCTCTCCTCCCAGGGAGCTGTCCTGGTCGCCGATACCTATACATCGGCTTGGACGCTGAATGAACTTGACTTGGGCCAATCTCTGCAGAAGGGTCTGGCCGGAGCCTATGCCACCATCCATCTCAATCGCGGCTTAGAGTATAAGATACAGAAAATGGCTAACCTGATCGAGACGTACGGGGCTGACGGATTTATCATGCACTCCAATCGAAGTTGCAAACCGTACTCTTTGGGGCAGTTAGATCTCAAACGGGAAGTGACCAGGTTAACTGGAAAACCTGGGCTGCTCATCGAGGCGGATCACACCGATTCTCGAAGCTATGCACCAAAACAGGTCGAAAAGCAGATTCAAATATTCCTGGATATTGTTAGAATGAAGGGCCGTGAAACGGAGCCATCTTGAAAAACGTGCAGGCTATTTATTTCTGTTCTTTTCCCATGCCGAACTGAGCCAAGGCATTCCAGGCGGGGCGAGGGTCACCTTTTGCGTCGGCCAACCCCATCGAGCCAAAGTAAGGTTTTTTGCTGTCACGAAGAAGGCACCAGTAAACCCTTTCAACATTCAATGCAAACGCCTGCTGATACGCTTCCTTAAGCCATTTGGCTTGTCTTTCAGGAGACCCGTCATCTATACGCCCGCCGGCGTCCGCGGGAAGGCTGACAAACCCGGTTTCTGTAATCCAGACGGGGAAACTCTTCAGACCTGATTTTTCCATTACATCACGAATATGCTCTAAATAGTCCCGAAACGTTAGACCGTTGGCGATGATTTCGCTCGGGAAATAGTAGTCGTGGACACTCACCGCATCAAACTGCTTAGTAGAAAGTATCGCTTGTAGCCAGCTGTCGTGCCATCTCCAATCGTTCCGGTTCCCCGACCCCAGTTGAAGATTACGAGTAATGCCGCACCCCATGGCCGATGGAAGCACTTTTGCCTTTGGGTCAGCCTTCTTAATCCCCTCATAACCAGCCTTCAACAGCTCTAAATACTCTTCCCGAGTCCCCTTCCAGGAAGCTGCGTCATTCACCTCGCTTTCAATTTCGTAATTGGCTCCTTGCCCTTGATAGCGATTGGCAAGGATTTCCACAAAATGAACCCATTCTTTCATATCCATCGAAGGAGGGTGAAGCTGGATAAACCCCTTTTGCGGATGTACCCCCGTCAAATTTTTTTTAGGCTTCTCCTGAAAAGTTGTGCGTACGGTAAATAGGACATCGAACTGTCTCGTTTGAGCCGCTTTTACTAAACGATCAACATTACTCCAGTCGTATTCGCCCGGGCGTATTTTTATAAACTGCCATTGTAAAGGAACGCGGATTGCGCCGACGCCCAGTCCGTTTACATCCTTCAACTCCTCTTCGTAAGTCCGAAGTGTTATATTCAAACCTAAACGCCTTGCCTCCTGAGCCGGAGCATCGAACGCCAACGTAGACGATAGCAGCATCAGGCTGGTGAACAATGCGCTTAATTTCAACCTCATCGCCCTTCCTTTACATTGCAGAATGTCTTATTTGATACGCAAAACGATTTGACGGTTTGTCTCAATTCAAGCCTAGTCTTTCTTCTCTAACATCTCTTTCATCGGTTTCCAGTAATAATCACGCCATCCTTGTCTGATGTCCTGATACTCCTGGCCCGGAACCCCGCTCTGTGTGAACGTAAGCCGTGTGCCATTCTCGACCTTCCTCAGGGAGAAGGTTGCCCTTGAATAATGGCCTTCCGGCCAATCACTGCCGCGCCACGACTGGACGATCTTCTTGTCTGGCATAAGATTTAAGTTAATGCCTTGAATATACCCATCATAGGCAGTGAATTTTCCCCCCACCTTGCGGTTGATCTTTGCCCTAGCGCCAGTGAACTTAGCGTGCCGGCGAGAATCCATCAGAGCTTCATAAATCTCGTGAGCATTGGTCTTGAAAGTAACAGATTGTCGAATCGTTTTCGTCTTCATCTCTCCTCCTCACAATCCTAACTGCAACCAGGATTAGTAAACAAATTCCGTCACCTCTTCCACAGGCTTTCTATCCCTTTGCGGCGACTCACCGGGATATCCTACGGCGGCGAGACAGATCAGGTTCATATTCGATGGAACTTTTAAAATGGCCTCAATCTCTTTTTTGGCCTGAATAGGCGATACCAGCCAGACAGCACCCAGCCCCATGGCATGAAACACCAGAAGCATCGTTGTGATGGCAGCGGCTGCACTCTGAATCGCCGTAGGCGCCGATCTTCGGAATCCTAGGATCTCTCTGGCTTCAGGGTCGAAGGATTCCCGAGCGACAAGCACTCTATCCATCGGACTCTGGTATTGGCTGGCAAAAACTCCGATGCAGACTGGGGCGTTTCTGAAGAAGGAAGCATTCTTTTGATACCGTTTCACATCTTCCTGCCATGACATTGCCTCCGGCCAGGATGCGATCCGATCCGCCACCGACTGGACAGCACTTGCCAATTTTTCAATCGTCTCTTTCTTCTTCACTATGATGAAACGCCATCCTTGATAATTCCCTCCATTGGGAGCCCATGTGGCCAGCTCCACCGCCTTTTTCAGCAACTCGTCAGGAACTTCCTCCTTTTTCCATTGCCTGATCGAGCGCCTTCCCCGAATCAATCTCTCCAAGTTCTCAATGTCCATTGATCTCCCTTTTTGAACGGGTTCCCCTGCCTCACGCTCCCTATCTACTCCCGTCATGATCGCGACATGGTTTCCAAATGGGGGGGTGGCCGATTCAAAATCTCCGAGCGTAGTCGTGGGCAAGGCCAAAATACTTCTGAGCCCTTTTCAGAGCCTCTGCCTTCTGCCCTTCGGGCATATTGGGATCGTCGAGCCGGAAACTCTCCACCTTCCCGCGGACATAGGCCCGATAACACTTGTAGAAATCCAGCACTTCCATTAATTCGTGGTCTCCAGACTCCCCGATAAAAGCGCGGATGAGATGTCCGCTGAGGTCCTGCCTGCCGTGATAGTCGAGATCCATGGCCAGAAAAGCGATGTCCGCCGCCACGTCCGTATAGCGGAACCGCTCGTTAAATTCGATGCAATCGAAAATTGAGATCCCGTCTCTCCAAAAGATATGCTCCAGTCGCAGGTCTCCGTGACAGTCTCGAATTCGATTCGAGGCGATCCTCTGACGAAATACTTCCTTTTTCGCTTCTAAGAATTCGTTCGTCCTTGCCTTTACCTCTTCATAAACTTCCCCTGGAATCGTCAGATCAATGTACTTCTCCGTCTGCTCAAAGTTCTCATCCGTATCCTGCTTCACCCTCTCCGGCTTCGCAAAGCTCCCAATCAGATCGTTGCCCTCTGCGGTGAAATAGAATTTCGCCAATTTCTCAGAGACGGCCTCAATCATTTTGGGAGTGACCTGCTTTCTCTCCAGTAATTTATCCATCAAAAATTCTTCGGGGATCTGTTTCATTTTAACGGCGCACTCCACCCACTCTCCTTTTCCGTCCAAGGAGATCTGGTTGCCTTCTCGAGTAATCCTCACGACACCCAGATAAATATCCGGAGACAGCCTTCGATTCAGTCTGACTTCTTCCTCGCAAAATACTTTTCTTTTTTCGAGAGAGGTAAAATCCAAGAAGCCGAAATCGACCGGTTTTTTCACCTTGTAGACATGCTTCCCTGTCAGGAAAAGAAGAGAGATGTGGGTCTCGATAAATTTTATGGATCGAGGGTGGTCGGGATAAATCTTGGGATCCAAGAGTGCTCTCTGGAGAGAGGGGATATCCATAAAAACACTTCGTTCAATTTCAAAGTTCAAATGTCAAATGAAATCACAAATTCTGAGGTTAAATGCTCACAACCCGCTATGTCAAAAAGGATGGGTTATCGATTGGTTCTGGGTTTTGGCATTCATTTGTCATTTGGATTTTGATATATGGAATCCATCTACCCTAATTATCTTTTTTCGATTTTTTTAATCTTCCAGTCCGAAGGGGCGTTGTGCTCCGTATCGATCGTGAGGTGGATGATTGGAAGCGCCCTAAACCTCTTTTTCAAATCGGCCGGATCCACGGGCTGAAACAAAGCTTTATTGTTGATGTAGGCCTCCCGGGTTAACGCGTTCGACTCATAGTTCTCTTTCGTCCTTTTCGAAATTCGCTCAAGGGACTTCTCCTCTGTGCAGACACACTCGGCGATGACGAGGGTCCGACCCGCCTTCTCAGCCAACTCAGCGGCCCTCGATCTCAACTCCTGAGTGAAGAAAGTGGCATCCAAAATCAGCCCGTCCCGAGTTTCTTTCAATGCCTTCTCTGCCCGTTTGAACATCTCTTCGTAAACTCTCTTCCTCCTATCCGGGTCGGAAGCGACCTTATTGTCGAAGATGTCCTCACCCTTCAAGACTTCCATCCGGATCATATCGGACCGAAGGATCTGAAACCCTTTCAATCTTGCAACCTCCTCCGTCACCGGACTTTTCCAACTACCCGGCAGGCCCACCGAGATTAACACACTGCCCTTCGGAATCTCGGATTCGATGACTTTTGCAAAAGCCTTCTCCATTTGAGATCTCCCCTTATCCGAATAACCAAATTCCAAGCATCAATAATCAAATAAATTCCAATTACCAAAATCCAAAGTATTCGGTCATTTGAATTTGGTTATTGGAATTTTGTCTTGTCACATCTCAAGCGCCTTCAGAACCACATCGTGCAATACCCCATTGGTTACCAAGATGCCGTGATTCTTCACCATCTTCATACCACTTGAGAAATCTAATGGGTGTCCCAAGACGTCCGTCACCTTGCCTCCGGCCTCCTCGGCAATAATCGCCCCTGCGGCATGATCCCAAATATTTTCTTTATACCCCGGCTCAACAGACGATGGAACTCTCAGATAGAGCGTAACTTCCCCTCTCGCTAAAATCCCGTATTTCGCCTGGCTATCGATTCTAACGGACGGTTTTGTGATATGCAATCTCTCCGCAAGACGTTGATGTGTAAGATGATCCGCATGGTCTGCTTCAACGCTTTCCGTGATAGTTGCCTCGGACGGGTTTTTTATCTTCTGAACGGAGATGGTCCGTGGGTTTAATCCATTCTTGTCCAGCTGAACCGAGCCCTTTCCCCTCAATGCAAGAAAAAGGCATCCTTTCTCCCCAAGAGGACGGGCGGTGTCTACATAGAGATTGGGACAGGCTAAAATCCCCAAACTCACCGTACCATCCTCGACAAGCGCCAAGGCAATGGCGTATTGATCTCCTCTGAGAAACCCCTTGGTTCCATCAATGGGGTCTAAAGCCCAAAACCGATCAGTGACCACATTGGAACTAGAATCAATCCACGAACAAACCTCCCCTGAAGAGGAAGTAGGAAAGAAGGCATTCACATAGGTTGTGACTTGATCGAGGATCTTTGAATGGTCCGGTCTCCTCAGCTCCCTTGAGTCTTCCTCTGCCACAATCGTGTCATCTGGATATCTTTCTTTGATCAATTTACAAATGATTGCCTGAGACCCATAATCAGCAACGGTCACCGGACTTCTGTCGCTCTTCAGGATGGATTCTCCACCCGCGAGGTCTGCTCTTATTCTTCGGCAGAGCGCCGAGGCTTTAACGGCCGCTTGGATACCGGTCACGACTTCAGGAGAGTTTTGATCCATATCGACAATTTCGCCCCCTCACCCCCTCCCTCTCCCCAGCGGGGAGAGGGGAAGGGCGAGGGGAAATTTCAATTTTTTGTTAAGGACTTAAAATAACAAAGAGGAGGGGTATTCTCGCCTCTCCTCCTGTTATTTATTCCATGGTGCCGAAGGGGGGATTTGAACCCCCACGGGGATTACCCACCACCCCCTCAAGATGGCGTGTCTACCAATTCCACCACTTCGGCATTAAATTACGTGGAGCAAGGTTAAGGCGCTTATCCCACAGCAGTCTAATCTCAACCTCAACCTTGACCTTTAACCTTAAAATTATTTCTTCGGCTCAGGTATAGGCACCTGAGGCCGAACTGGCGCACCCGAGGGCGCTGTTGGGGCCATGGGGGCCGGCCTTTCCCTCATAATTGTAGAAGCCCTTCTTGTTGAGGAGAAGGTAAGAAGAAGCGAGGTGAGCATAAAGATGATGGCAGCGACCGTGGTCAGCTTAGAAAGAAAACCCATGGCTCCGGCACTTCCGAAAATGGTTTGACTCGCTCCTCCGAACGCAGCTCCCATCTCTGCTCCCTTTCCTGCTTGAAGCAGCACGATCAAAATGAGCGCAATGCAGACTAAAACATGCATAACAACGATGAACGTCATAAACCCAGTCCTTTCCTAAATATTACCTCCCTCGCCCGTCTCTTTCTCCGTCGAGAACAGCAAGGAGGCACGTTGAAATTTAGACATATTTGATTCGTCTCAAAATCTATATCACAATTCTTTGAATCTGACAATCTTTGACAAGGCTTCCGCTTTCAGGCTCGCCCCCCCTACCAACGCCCCGTCGATATTCGGTTGGTTCATCAGGCCTTTGATATTTTCCGGCGTCACGCTCCCACCATATTGGATCCGCATTTCCTCTGAGGCCTTTCGTGAATAAAGCTTTTGCATCTTTCCCCTGATGAACCGATGCACCTCTTCAGCCTGTTCCGGGGTTGCCGTCTTGCCCGTGCCGATAGCCCAAACGGGTTCGTAAGCAATCACAATATCTCTCAATTCCTTTTCGCCCAATCTCTTCAATCCGCCTTCTATTTGCCTCTCGGTCACCGAAAACGTCTTCCCCTCTTCCCTTTCCCTCAAGGTCTCACCGACGCAGAAGATCACCTTCAAATTATGGGCAAGGGCTGCCTTGATCTTTCGATTCACCGTCTCGTCCGTCTCTCCAAAATACTGCCGTCTTTCAGAGTGACCGATAATGACATAGTCACAACCCACTTCCTTGAGCATGAGAGGGGAGATTTCACCGGTAAAGGCCCCCTTCTCCTCCCAGTAAAGATTCTGGGCAGCAAGTCGAATGGGACTACCTTCGAGCTCCCCGCGGACAGCGTACAGGGCCGTAAACGGGGGAGCGACAGCCACTTCCACTTCTTTAAGTCCCGAAATAGCTTTTTTCACTTCTCTGACAAGATCGACGGCTTCTCCCACTGTCTTGTTCATCTTCCAATTTCCAGCAA
>Ga0187777_10003330_pt1 | contig 10269 bp, 7 predicted proteins | sample 1015_Q2_SP5_10_M_FD_132416 | JGI IMG/M metagenome (GOLD analysis project Ga0187777, IMG submission 132416) | Tropical peat soil microbial communities from peatlands in Department of Meta, Colombia - 1015_Q2_SP5_10_MG | ecosystem: Environmental > Terrestrial > Soil > Wetlands > Peat | place...
CCTGATGGGGATCGGCGCGTACGCGACCGCCCTCCTCCTGCTCCACACGCACTTGCCGCTCGCCGCGGTGCTGGTCCTGGCGTCCGGCGCGACGGGACTGGCCGGCCTCGTCATCGGCGTCGGCGCCGCGCGCCTGCGAGGTCCGTACCTGGCCGGCGCGACGCTCGCGCTGGCGGTCGCGCTCCCCGGGATCGCGTACCGGTGGCCGAGCGTGCTGGGCGGCGACACCGGCCTCTCGATCAACCAACCGGTCCCACCGTCGTTCCTGGGTAGCGACTTCGACCAGCAGGAGTGGATCGCCTGGATCTCGGCATTCTGCGCCGTCGTCGCGCTCGTCGTCCTCGCCAACCTGGTCCGGAGCCGCTACGGCCGGTCGTTCCGTGCGGTGCGTGACGACGAGATCGCCGCCGGGCTCGTCGGCATTCACGTCGCCCGGACCCAGGTCGTCGCGTTCGTGGTGAGCTCGACCTGCGCGGGCCTCGGCGGCGCGCTCCTCGCCTTGTCGACGGGCACCGTGAACCCGCTGGGCTTTCCCCTGTCGCTGTCGATCGCGCTCGTGGCCGCCATGGTGATCGGCGGCATCGGCAGCCTCGTCGGCGCGCTCTGGGGAGCGATCCTCGTGGTGTACCTGCCGCAGTGGGCGACGTCGGTGTCGAATCGTTTCGGCTTCTCGACCGCCGTCAGCTCGAACCTGGCCTTCGCGTTCTACGGCCTCGCCCTGATCGTGGTGATGCTCCTGTTGCCGGGAGGCATCCAGGGGGGTGTGCGTACCCTGGTCGAGCGGGTACACGCGCGATCGCGACCCGGGCGCAACGCGCCGCCCGCCGCCGACGCCAAGGGTGAGCACCCACCGGAGGTCGAACTGGGGCACAATCCCTCCTGAGGGCCCTGGAAAGGGGGAAACCATGACCCGTCACTTCCGCGCTCCGCGATGGGGCATGCGCACCATCGCCGTCTTGAGCACCGCGGTCGCACTCGTCCTGGCCGAGGGGGTCGTATCTCCGTCGGTCTCGGTGGCGTCGGACACGTCGGGGATCACCTCCACGTCCATCGTCATCGGCAGCCACCAGCCGTTGACGGGGATCGCGGCACCGGGCTACAGCGAGATCGCGCCGGCCGAGAACGCGTTCTACCAGTACGTGAACGCGCACGGCGGGGTGAACGGTCGGAAGATCCAGTTCAAGTACCTCGACGACATGTACAACCCGGCGAACACGCCGACCGTCGTCCGCCAACTCGTCCTCAACGACGACGTCTTCGGCATCGTCAGTGGGCTCGGCACCCCGACGCACCAGACGGTGCTCCAGTACCTCAACACGAACAAGGTGCCGGACCTGTTCGTCGCGTCCGGCTGCGTTTGCTGGAGCAACGCGAAGAAGTACCCCTACACCTTCGGGTACCAGACCGACTACACGATCGAGGCCAAGATCCTCGGCAAGTACGTCACCGACCACTACAAGGGCCAGAAGGTCGCGTACATCTACCAGAACGACGACGTCGGCCAGGGTGCACTGGCGGGCTTGCGCCAGGAGATCCCGAGCAGCGCGGTCGTCGCCAAGCAGCCCTACAGCGTCAACGACCTGCTGTCACCGTCCGGTCTCTCCAACCAGGTCAGCGCGGCCAAGGCGGCGGGCGCCCAGGTGGTCGTGCTCTACACGGTGAACTTCGGAACCGCGTCGGTGCTCAAGGCCGCGGCGCAGATCGGCTACCACCCGCAGTTCGTCGTGTCGAGCATCGGCAGTGATCCGCCGATCATCGGCGGCTTGCTCGGCAGTGCCAACGCCTCCTTGGAGAACGGCGTCGTCACCGACACGTACCTGCCCTCCGAGTTCGACATGAGCAACCCCTGGATCAAGCTGTTCAAGACCATCCACGACAAGTACGACGCCAACGAGCCGTTCGACGGGAACACCGTGTACGGCATGTCGGCGGGCTACCTCTTCATGCAGGCGCTCAAGGGCGCGGGTAAGAACCCGACTCGCCAATCCATCGTGAACACCCTGAATACGAAGGGATCGAGCTACAAGGGACCTGGCTTGGTGCCGCTGGGGTATTCGAAGACGAACCACGGCGGGTACCTGGGCGCGCAGATCGGTACGGTCGACAACGGCACCCTCACGCTGAGCGGGCCGGTCTACGTGACCCACGACACCGGACCGATCACGACGTACACGGGACAGCAGCCCGCGCCGCCCAAACTCTGACGGGCGTTCAGAAGACCGTCTTGGTCTCCACGATCTGCTTCATGCCTTCCTCCATCGTGAGGGACGGCAGGATGCGGACGCTGTTCCACTGCGCCAGGCGCGCTTCGACGAGGAACTGATCGACGGACTCGGCGCGGTCGGCTTCCACGACCGCGACCACGACGTGCTCTCGGTTGACGAACGGGCCGGCGACGATGGTGACCCCGTTCCGCTGGGCGATGCCCGGGATCTCGGGAGCCGTCTGCAGCAGCAGATCCTTGGTCGTCGCGTTGCTCATGGGGCAGACGTCGGCCGAATGCTCTGCCAGCAGCACGAAATGCATGTTCCGCTCCTCGAGTCGACAGCCGTTCTCCCGCCTGCGCATGCTGCCGCGTGCGGAGAGCCGAGGCAAACTCGGCCGCGATCGAACTGGCGACCGACCGCCTCCGTGCCGCGATGATCCTCGTCACCCGTTGAGCGGGTTGAAGTTCGCGTGGGCGACGATCTGCCACTGCTTGCCGTTCCGCGCGAACACCGAGAGGCGCGGGGCGGGACCGGGCGTGTAGGGCTTGCCGTTCACGACCCCGGTTGCGTCGGCGAGGTAGCGGACGACGAGCACGTCGCCGGCGCGGCTGGCGGTGAAGTCACTGAGCTCGAACGTCTGCACCGTCGGCAGGTTCTGGAGGTAATCGGCCTTCCCCGACCCGGTGCCGTCGGCTCGCTGCAGCTCGAAGGCGGGCGACAGGAACTTGTCGAGCCCTGCCTTGTCCTTCTGCTGGATCAGCGTGAAGAACTTCGTGACGAGCGGTTTGGCAGTGTTGGTCGCGGTCGCGTCGGAGGTGGCCGATGCGCGGGCGACCGTCGCGGCCGCGGTCCCCGTGAACAGCAGTGACGACGACAGCAGCACCGCGACGACGGTTGCGAACGTCCGACGGCGCACGGGGATCTCCGATCTCTCGCTGCGTGGTGCGTGCTTGCTTAGCAGGTGCCGCGAGTAGCGTCCGGTACCGTGGAACGGCTCACCACACGGGGGCTCACGGCACGGGAGGGTCCGGTGGAGATTGATTTCGATCGGGTCGACTTCTTCACCGACGAGGCCTTGCTCGAGGACCCGTACCCCTATTTCGACCACTTGCGCGCGAAGTGCCCCGTCGTGGCGACCGCCCATCACGGGGTGGTCGCGGTGTCGGGTTGGCAGGAGGCGAACGAGGTCTATCGCGACATCGGGACGTTTTCCTCGTGCAACTCCGTGATCGGTCCCTTCGCGCAGTTCCCGGTACCGCTCGAGGGCGACGACGTGAGCGACGTCATCGACCGTTACCGCGATCAGCTGCCGATGAGCGAGCACATGGTCACGATGGACCCACCGTCACACACGCGGGAGCGCGCCTTGCTGATGCGGCTGCTGTCCCCGCTGCGGCTCAAGCAGAACGAGTCGTTCATGTGGCGCCTCGCCGATCAGCAGCTCGACGAGTTCGTCGCCACAGGCCGGTGCGAATTCATCAGCGCGTACTCGCAGCCCTTCGCGATGCTGGTCGTCGCCGACCTCCTCGGGGTCCCCGAAGCCGACCATGCGCGGTTCCGTCGGGGCTTCGGTCTCTCCGGGACCGCCGGCGAGCTCGGCGTCACCGAGCAGAGCGACCAGCTCAACGCGCTCGCATGGCTCGACGACTGGTTCGCGCGCTACATCGAGGACCGACGACGCGAGCCGCGCGGCGACGTGCTCACCGACCTCGCGCTGGCGAAGTACCCCGACGGTTCGACGCCCGACGTCACCGCCGTCGTGCGCACCGCTACCTTCCTCTTCGCCGCGGGCCAGGAGACGACCGCACGCCTGCTCGCGACGTCGCTCAAGTACCTGGCCGAGTATCCCGAGCTCCAAGAGGAGCTCCGCGCGCACCGTGAGCGCATCCCCGACTTCGTCGAGGAAGCCTTGCGGATCGAGAGCCCGGTGAAGGCCGACTTCCGTCTCGCCCGTCGCGCCGCCGTGGTCGGTGAGGTGGAGATCGCGGCGGGCACGCCGGTCATGTTGCTCAACGGCGCGGCGAACCGCGATCCGCGGCACTTCGAGTGTCCCGCCGAGTTCCGCATCGACCGGCCCAACGCTCGGGAGCACATCGCGTTCGGGCGCGGAGCGCACTCGTGTCCTGGCGGGCCCCTGGCGCGCGTCGAGGCCCGCGTCAGCCTCGAGCGCATGCTCGACCGGATGCGCGACATCCGGCTCTCGCAAGAGCACCACGGTCCGCCCACCGCCCGACGATTCGAGTACGAACCCACATGGGTGCTCCGCGGACTCCACGCGCTGCACCTCGAGTTCACCCCCGTGGAGGCGGCCGTCGCCTGATCGAACGGCCGGGCGGCCGGGAGGCCGGGGCGGCATCGACCCAGCCTCTAGGGTGAACCGCGCGAACTCCACGAGGAGGCTCGGGGATGGCGAAGCTGGCGGAGGAACTCCGGGTCGTCGATGCGGACTCGCACATGACCGAGGCCCACGACCTGTGGCTCAAGCGGGCGCCCAAGGGTTACGAGGATCGGTTGCCGCGGGTGGAGGAGGTCGACGGCCGACCGATGTGGATCCTCGACGGCGAGCCGTTCTCCTTCGCGGGCGGGGGATCCGTCATCGACCGCGACGGCGGGAAGCATCCGCACGCGGAGTCGCAGGCCGTGTGGGGCATCGAGCAGGTGCACCAAGCGGCGTACGACCCGGAGTTGCGGCTCCAGGTGCTCGACGAGTTCGGCATCTCCGCGCAGGTGGTCTACCCGAACACGATCGGGCTCGGCGGGCAGCGGGTGGCGGCCTCGGTCGCGGATCCGGCACTCCGACGGCTCTGCGTGGAGATCTACAACGACGCGATGGCCGAGATGCAGGAGTGGTCGGGCAACCGTCTGCTCCCGATGCCGATCCTCCCGTCCTGGAGCGTCGACGACAGCGTCCGCGAGGCAGAGCGCTGCGCGACGCTCGGTTTCCGCGGCGTGAACATGACGTCCGACCCGCAGGACGCCGGTTCCCCCGACCTCGTGAACCGGGCCTGGGACCCCCTGTGGGAGGTGTGCGCGGACCTGAGCCTGCCGGTGCACTTCCACATCGGCGCGAGCCTCACGTCCCTCAACTTCTACGGCCAGTACTTCATGCCCTCTCAGCACGAGGTCGTGAAACCCGCCATCGGCGGCGCGATGTTGTTCATCAACAACGCCCGCGTGCTCATCAACACGATCTTCGCCGGGATCTTCGACCGCTATCCGAAGCTGAAGATGGTGTCGGTCGAGAGCGGCATCGGGTGGATCCCGTTCATGCTCGAGACGATGGACTACGAGATCTGGGAGAACGCGCCCGTGCAGGCGGCCGAGTTGGCGCGGATGCCGTCGGAGTACTTCCAGCACCATTGGTACGGCACGTTCTGGTTCGAGAAGGCGCAGGGTGACCTGCAGCACCTCGTCGACGCGGTGGGCGAGGACAACGTGCTCTTCGAGACCGACTTCCCGCACCCCACGTGCCTGTTCCCCGACCCGTTGGGGACGGTGGAGGAGAAGATGTCAACGCTCCGTCCGGAGACGCGTCGCAAGGTGATGGGGGAGAACGCCGCCGCGCTGTACCGGCTGTGACGCACTCCTGACGAGGTCAGCGTCGCCGCGTTCCACCGAACTTGCGTCGGCGACCGACGCTCTACGTCGGTGAGCGACGCAAGTTCGGTCGAGAGGTCGACGCCCGACAGCCGCTGAGCTTGCTCACCGGTCTCTCGTCGGCGGCGCGAGTTGGTCCACCGCGTACTCCACGAGCTCGTCGTAGGTCATCGCCGCGCCGCGCTTCAGGAGCTGGTCGGCGCGGGCCCCACCGAGGGCGTCGCGGACACGATCGAGCGATCGCGCTCTCGCGGCGTCGACGCCGGGGAAGTTCCCGACCTCCGCGAGCGTGCCCGCGGTCAGGGCGCCGAGGAACGTCGCGGTCACGCCCGGTCGTCCGGTACGGAGGAGCGGGTTCAGTCCCCAATCGAGCGCGGCGGCGAGCTGGGGCCGGTGGCCCTGGTCACGGCTGATGAGGACGGCCTCGTGCACGAACTCGAGCGCACCGACATCGTCGCCGACGCGGGCACGCAGGCCTGCCGCGAGCGCGAGGGCACCCGCGATCGACCGGCCGCCGACGTCGAATTTGAGGTAGATGTCGAGGAACTGCTCCGTCGCGTCGAGCGCGGCGGCGGGGTCGTCGCGTTGCAGCGCCCACGCCATGCCGTGATAGACGATGCCCAGCAGGTACTTGTTGCCGATCGGGCGGGCGAGCTCGAGCGCGCGTTCGGCGTCGACGCGTGCCTGGTCGAACCGGCCGGCCATGGCCTCGAAGGTCGCCATGGACCCGAGGAAGTAGGCGACCGTGTAGTCGTCGAACCCGCCGAGCGCCCGGCGGCCTTCCTCGATGACCTCGAGCGCTCGCGCGGTATTGCCGCTCGTCATCTCGAAGACCGCCGCGCCCTCGTGGCTCTCGAACGGGTACAAGGCCTCGGCGACGACCCCGTCACGAATGGCCGCCTGCCCCAGGGATCGTGCTCGATCGCCGTGTCCCTGGTTCCACTCGTGATAGCCCGCGAGCGCCAACACTGGCGCGCGCAGCTCGGGACGAGCTGCTTCGGCGACCGGCGCCGCCTGCGCGGCGAGGGTATCGAGACTGCTGTCGGCGGCGGCGCGCCCTGCGAGTGTGAGGCAGGCGAGGATACGGACCGCGAGCTCCTGGTCGTCGGGAGCGTCGCGATCGAGAGCCCAACCCACGGCGGCGCGAACGTTGTCGAGCTCTGCGCGCAGCCGTGCCGTCCAAAGGGTGTCGTCGGGTCCCGTCATGCCGCGACCCACCTCCCGCGCCCACGACGCGTAGTGCTCCGCGTGGGAACGGCGCCCGCGGTCGGCGGTGCCCGCCTCGTCGAGTCGCTCGCGGGCGTACTGGCGCAACGTCTCGTTGAGCGAGTAGCGGCCGGTGCCGTCCGGGCCCGTCTCGGTGCCGACCATCGACTTGGCGACGAGACTCGAGATGGCGTCGGTCACCTCCCAGGCGTCGAGATCGTCGCCGCCCGCGACCGCGACCGCGGCGGGGGCGGCGAAGGGACCCGCGAACACCCCGAGGCGGTCGAACACGGCACGTTCGTCATCGTCGAGGAGTTGGTAGGACCACTCGACGGTTGCTCGCAAGGTCTGGTGTCGCTCCACCCGGCCACGGCGCTTACCCGTCAGCAGCCGGAAGCGCTCGTCGAGGTGCGAGGCGACGTCGGCGGGACTCATCGACACGACCCGCGCAGCGGCCAACTCGATCGCCAGCGGGATTCCGTCGACGCGGCGGCAGATCTCGCCGACCGCCGCCAGTTGCACGGCGTCCCAGCCCGACTCCGCGCCCGCGTCGGCGGCCCGGTCTCTGAACAGCCGCACCGCGGTGCTCGCCGTCACGTCGTCGATCGTCGCCGACGCGTCGGGCGCCTCGAGCGAGCGTACCCGGATCACGTGCTCACCCGTCACGTCCAGCGCTTCGCGGCTCGTCGCCACCACCCTGACCTTCGGGCACTTGCGCAGCACCGCATCGGCGATGGCGCCGGCGTCGTCGAGGAGATGCTCGCAGTTGTCCAACACCAACAGCAGCTCGCGGACCTTGACGAACTCGACGATGCTGTCGCGTAGCGACAGGCCCGGACGTTGCAGACACCCCAGCGCGCTCGCGATCACCTGGGCCATCGCCTCGCCGTCGTCGACGGTGGCCAGCTCGCAGAACCACGCCCCGTCCTCGAACCGCGGGACCACCTCGGCAGCGACCTGGACCGCGAGCCGCGTCTTGCCGACGCCTCCCGTTCCGATCAACGTCACCAGCGATGCCTCGCCGAGCATCTCGACGATGCGTCGAACGTCGTTGTCGCGACCCACGAACGACGTGAGCTGGACGGGCAGGTTCCCCGCGAAGGAATGCAAGGACGCCAACGGCGGGAACTCGGTCTCGAGACCGGGTTGCGCGACCTGGAACACGCGCTCCGGACGTGACAGGTCGCGTAGCGCGTGCTCACCGAGGTCGACGAGCGCGACCGTGCCGTCCTGGACGAGCTCCTCCGTCGCGAGCGACACGATGATCTGGCCGCCGTGCGCCACGGACATCAGGCGTGCGGCACGGTTCACCGCGGTGCCGTAGTAGTCACCGTCACGGAGTTCGGCTCGACCGGTGTGGACGCCCATCCGCGCGCGCAACGGAGTCGGTAGCGGCCATTCCTCGGCGCCGAGCGCGAGCTGCCCCGCGATTGCGGCGTCGATCGCATCCGCCGCGTCCGCGAACGCCGCGTGGAAGCCGTCACCGGTCGTCTTCACGACGTACCCGCTGCGTGACTCGATCGCCTCGCGGAGTATCTCGTCGTGACGCGCGGAGACGTCCGGCATCGCCTCGGGATACTCCTGCCACAGCCGCGTCGAGCCCTCGACGTCGGTGAACAGGAAGGTGACCGTCCCTTCTGGCAGCGCCGTCACCCGTACCCCTTCGCTCGGCGCCCTCCCGCGGGCCTCAGTAAACCAGGCACACCTGGCAACTGTCGTCTGGCGCGAGCACCCGTCAGTCCGGGCGCGTACGAGATCCTCGACCGACGGATGCTCGTGGCGATCGAGGGCCGCCGTCGACCATGCTCACGGTGACGCGATGGTCACCGGTGTCGTCGGCGGGCGGCCGCAGCGGAGCGCCGCTGCCGGGATGCCCTCCCGCAGCGCAGCATCGCTGATCTTGGCGGAGCCGTCGAACGGCCGGTCGATCGAGAGGATCAGGGCCAGGTTCAGCGAGACGAGCAGCGTCAGCGCGGTCGTGAGCACGAGGTGCCAGCGGCGGTGCTGGGTGTCGAGGACGCTCGCGGCGGCGACGAGCGCGAGGCCAGTGACGAAGATCACCACGAGGAGGAGGTCGGGGAGCCGGGTCGAGGCGGCGTTGATCCGAGCGCGCCGGGCCTTCACCGCGTCGGACAGCGCGTCGACGGTCGCGGAGTAGAAGGGTGAGCTCTTCGCCTCGGGGGAGACGTTCGCCACCGTTCGGTACAGCTTCCGGAGGCTGGTGACCGTGGCGGGATGCGGTCCTTCGTGATCGGCGAGGTAGGGGAGCTCGTCGCAGACGATCGATCGGTCGTACGCGAGCCCTGCGAGCTGGATGTCGAGGAAGGCGGGCTGCGGTAGCGCGCTCGCGTTGAAGAGGACGGAGGAGAGCGCGGCGGACTCGTTCGACACGTCCGCCTGCGCGTCGTTGTAGTTCTGCCACTCGTTGACGATCACGAACGCGACGAGCACCGCGTACAGCGCCGCGATCACACCGACGACGGTGGTGACGCTGCTGCTCGTGCGGCTGCGGACGTCATCCTCGATCACTCGACTCGAGAGCCACGACAAGCCCGCCGCGATCAGGAGACCCAGAGCCATGAGCCCGATGAAGAGCACCGCGGTGGGAAGCCCCACCAGCCAGTGCACCACGTCGTTCATGAACGGTTCTGCTCTCCTTGCCTGGGAATCACGCCGACCTCATGGGGGCGATCACCTGCTCGGCGAAGCGGAGGCCGGGCTCGGGGTCGAGCGGGTGGCCGAAGTCGAGCACGTAGTAGGTGATGCCGAGCTCGCGCAGGTGCGTCAGGCGTTCCAGCCACTGCTCGGACGCGGCGTCGGAGTCGGGCAGGTCGCCGCCGACGGTCACGCAGCTCTCGATGTCGGCCGGGTCCCTGCCGGCTTCCTGCGCGGCGCGGTCGACGATGTCGCGCTTGCGGCGCCAGTCGTCGTCACTTCCGAAGTACGCGCCGTTCCACAGGTCCGCTCGGCGTCCGACAATGGGCAGCCCGATCTGCTCACCGGAGACCCCGAGGCACACACGCGGGACGACATCGGGGCGCGGGGTGGCGGCGGCGTCGTCGACGTGGAAGTACCGGCCGTGGAACGTCGGGTGCGGTTCGGTCCACATGAGCCGGCAGATCTGCACGACCTCCTCGAGCTGACGGAGGCGGACGGACGGCTTCGGGAAGTCGTAGCCGTAGGCGCGGTACTCGTCCCCGCGCCACCCCGCTCCGATACCGAGCATGAACCGCCCGTTCGACAACACCTGCAACGTCGA
>Ga0187777_10003331_pt1 | contig 10269 bp, 11 predicted proteins | sample 1015_Q2_SP5_10_M_FD_132416 | JGI IMG/M metagenome (GOLD analysis project Ga0187777, IMG submission 132416) | Tropical peat soil microbial communities from peatlands in Department of Meta, Colombia - 1015_Q2_SP5_10_MG | ecosystem: Environmental > Terrestrial > Soil > Wetlands > Peat | place...
AAGGAACGGATCTCTCGGATGTCACCCAGGCTCAGCTGGATGCTGTTGCCAAGAAGCTAAACACCCGGCCCCGGGAGACATTAGCCTGGAAAACGCCGGCCCACGTACTTGAGTCAAGTGTTTCGACGACCCATTGAGGGCAAGTAACAGTTTTGCGGCGAAGGGGTTAGCCGCGCTGTCGATCCGACATGTCTCGAAGCTCACCAGCCAGATCTTCTCGCTCACTTCGCGGATGCCGACGGTCTGACCAGCAAAACTGACTAAGGTTGATCTTTCTCCCGTCGAAGCAGATGTGGCCAACATGGGGGTGTAGGCCCGGCGCTGTACGTACTAGCACTAATTGCGAATTAACAACATGCCACGCAGGTTTCATACTTCAGCCCGAGACCAAAAAGGCAGGGCGTGCAGATGCGAGTTGGCGGACGCTTGCAACGTAATGGGGCGTTCTTCAGCAGCGCCGTGAACCAAACAAGTCCCCGCTTTCTCGCGGCTGCAGCAGCATTGCCACCGACAGGAGGACGGGAATGCAGAGACTTCCGCGCGACCACGATCACGACTACACGCGCGAAATCGCCGCGTCGCGCCGGCAGGTCGTCAGCCAAGCGACTAATGTCCCGCTGACACACGTCGGATCGTTCTCGCTCGACCCAACAGCGCTGCCGGGGCACCTGGAGGGGTTCGCTGGCGTCGCTCAGGTTCCGCTCGGATTTGCCGGGCCGTTGCTGGTGGACGGCGAACACGCCCAGGGTGAGTTCTACGTACCCTTAGCCACCACCGAAGGCACACTGGTCGCTAGCTACAATCGCGGCATGCGATTGACCAGAGAGGCGGGCGGGGTGCGCACGACGGTGGTCGACGACGCGATGCAGCGTGCGCCTTGCTTCGTGTTCCGCGATGCCCGTGCGGCACGTGCCTTCGGCAATTGGGTGGTCCGCAACTTCGATGCGATCAAGGCGAAGGCGGAGGAGACCACTCATTACGGCAGGCTGCGCAACATCGAGCAGTACGCGGTGGGCAAGATGAGATTCCTGCGCTTTGACTTTACGACCGGCGATGCAGCCGGACAGAACATGGTGACGAAGGCGACCCGTCACGCGTGCATGTGGATCGAGGAGCAGGGAATCGACGGCCTCGAGCATTTCGCGCTGGCCGCCAACCTCGACACCGATAAGAAGCACTCGTTGCTCAACAGCCTGCACACGCGCGGCAAGCGCGTGGTGGCGGAGGTCACGCTACCGGCCGCACTGATAAAGACGATCATGCATACGACGGCCCAAGCGCTCTTCGAGCAGCGGCAGCTCTCGAACCTAGGTAGCTTGTTGTCGGGCTCAATCAGCAACGGGGCGCATTATGCGAATGCGATCGCCGCGATGTTCATCGCCTGTGGTCAGGACGTGGCCAACGTTGCGGAGTCATCCGCGGGCTTCAGCTACGGCGAGATCAAGGACAACGGCGACTACTACGTTTCCGTGACGATACCCTCTCTGATCGTGGCGACGTACGGCGGCGGTACTGGTCTTCCCACGCAGCGCGAGTGTCTCGAGGTGCTGGGGGCCTATGGTCACGACAAGGTCATGAAGTTCGCCGAGATCGTCACCGCCACAGTCCTGTGTGGCGAGCTGTCGCTGGGCTCTGCGATCGTTTCGGACGAGTGGGTGGCCAGCCACGAGGCCCTCGGTCGAAGTCGCCCTTAGCGGGCGCTCGTCCGGCAGGCTGAGGCGATCCCAACGGACGGCATCATGCGGTGCGAGGACTAGCAGCGGCGCCCGCCGAGCTACTGCGGCAATGGCCGGCGATTTTCTTTGCGAGCGTTGGCAGCAACGCGTCGGGCAAGTCATGCCCCATCCCGTCGATAACAAGGAGTTCCGCGCCGGGTACGTTGCGCGCGGTATCCCGTCCAGCCTCGACCGGTACCAGTGGATCGTCAGCCCCGTGGATCACGAGCGTAGGTGCAACGATCCGGCGCAGCAACTTGCGGCGGTCGCCGGAGGCCACGACCGCGAGCAGCTGCCGGGTCGTCCCGGCCGGATCGTACGCGCGGCGCACCCAGCGGGTAATGCGCTGTCGCAGCAGCCGCCGTTCCGTTGGGAAGCCCGGACTGCCGATGACGGTGAATACATCCACGAGATAGTCAATCACCGTCTCGAGGTCAGCGTGCGCCGGCGGACGGCGCAGGAACACGTGCAGCGCTTCCTTTTTCGGTCTGGCGCCCTTGCGTCGGCCACTCGAGGACATCATCGACGTCAGGCTGAGGACGCGATTCGGGAAGCGCGCAGCGAGCACCTGAGCGATCATGCCGCCCATTGAGGCGCCGACCACGTGAGCCTTCTCGATGCCGAGGGCGTCCATCAGGGCGGTGGTATCTTTCGCCATGTCCTCGAGTGAGTACGGCGCGAGCACGGGGAGCCCGAGCCGCGCGGCCATGAAGGCTAGCAGCGGGCTCGACCACCGGCGCCGAGGGATCCGGCCCGACAGGCCGCAGTCGCGGTTGTCGAAGCGCACGACGTGAAAGCCTTCGGCGGCGAGCCGCTGACAGAAGTCGTCCGGCCAGCCGACGAGCTGCATGCCAAGTCCCATGATGAGCACGATGGCCGGGCTGGCAGGATCGCCCAGTGATTCGTACTCGATGGTTAGCCCATTGGCCAATGCGGCGGGCATGCAAAAGCGGTCTGCTCAGGCGCCAGCCGAGCGCTGCGCATTGCCATAGATGAAGCGCCGCAGCCCGCGGCGCTCGAAAGGCAGCCACGCGCCTTCGGGCTGAGACAGGCGGTCAGCGATAGCGTAAAGCGCCAGCGGATTGAAACCCATGCCCAAGTGGCTGGCTTCGACCTCGATGCTTTCGCTGATCGGCCCCAGGTGTTCTACGCTACATTGCCAAGCGACGATGCCGTCGCTACGGCTGAAGATGGACGTGGTGGGGACGAGCGGCGGTTTGCGCAACGGCCCGTGGATGTCCGGTGCGCCGATCCTGTGCCCGGTGAGCCACTCGTATAGCCGCCACGCATTGGTCGCCTTCGGATGGCCGGTGAATGGTGTGCCAAGGGTGATCACGACCCGGACGTCCTCGGGTGCCTCCTTGGCGAGCTCGCGGGCATAGACGCCGCCCAGGCTCCAGCCGATCAGGCTGACTTTGCGCTTGTGCGCGAGCCGCAGCGCCTGCAGCCGCGCCAGGCAGCGCTGCATCACCCCGTTGCGCGGCCCGACGTTGATCCCCTGCTCCCATCCGTACGGGGCATAGTTGAGGCGCTTGAGGCAACGCCGCAGCGGCCCCGTCGTGATGTCACCCGCCAGCATGCCTGGCAATACGAGCACGGGATGGCCATCGCCCCGTGGAGCGAAGCGCAATAGCGGCTGCGTGACCAGGCCCGCGCCGTACTCGAGTCCGGCGCGCCACTCCAGCGCCAGGCGTAACAGACCGGGTCGCGGAACCGAACTGGGGTCCTGTCCATTTTGCGGATCGTGCGCGCGCATTCTTTCCTTCATGCGGCTCGCGGCCGACGGCGAGTCGCGCCCGCAGGGCGGCGCAGCCGCCGCGAGGCGCGGCGCTTGAGCTCGGCATGCGCCGCGGCGAGGTCCATGACGAGCTCACGCGCATCCGCGACGGCGGTGCGGGCTGCCGTGAAGCCAAACCCCAGCGTCCCCGTGTAGCTCAGCACTGTGATGTTGAGACCCAGCCCGTGTTCGACGATCGAGAGTGGCCAGTATGCTTCCATGCGTGCACCTGCGGTATAGAGTGGCACCTGCGGCCCGGGCACGTTGGAGATCACCACGTTGGCGATCGGCGGAATCATGTCAGCGATGTGGCTGCGGCCGTAGAGCGCTGCCATGCTGCTGACGATCCACGGCACGCCGATCGAAGGGAAGTCCGTCGGAATCAGCGATCGGGCGCCGCGGGCCAGCGACTTGGTGGCACCCGCGGCGGCACAGACGGCCCGCAGCCGCCGCACCGGGTCGGCGATGTGCGTCGCCAGGTTGACGAGGCTCAGCGTGGCGGCGGTGCCGAAGTGCGTGTCTCCGGGCTCACGCAGCGAGATCGGCATCGCGGCGATCAGCGGTGCCCGTGGCACGCCACCGTGCCGCGCGAGATAGCGTCTCAATGTCCCACCGCACACCGCGAGTACAACGTCGTTGATCGTTGCGCCGAAGCGTGCGCCGATCGCCTTGACCTCACCGAGGGGAAGTGAGCCGACGGCGAAACTGCGTTCCGCGGTGACCGTCACGTTGAGCGGCGTCCGCGGTCCGAACGCCAAATTGCGACGCAGCTGGCTACCAGGGCTCGCAGGTGGGTTGCGCACAATCCCGGCCAGCGCGCGCACCGCGGTCGGAAGGTAACGCACGAGCCGCACGTACTGCGCGGCATCGTGGCTGAACGCCGCTCCCGCTGCCGCGAGCCATCCCGGCTGATCGCCGCTCGCCCCGTGAGACGTTTGGCGGGATGGTCGGCGCGCGGCTGGCGAAGCATCGAACAGTGTCGCGGCCAGGGCGACACCGGCTGCCCCATCAAGCACCGCGTGGTGAATTTTGAAATAGTAAGCACGCCGCCCATCCTCGAGTCCTTCGAGGACGTACACCGTCCAGAGCGGACGGCTGCGGTCCATCAGCTGCGAATGCAGCTCCGCAACGCAGTCCTCCAGAGCTGCTTGGTTACCCGGCGCGGGCACTTGCACGCGCCGCACGTGAAAGTCGAGGTCGATCTCTTCTCCCTCCACCCAGACCGGATGGGCAAGATTGAGTGGCACCTTGGCGAGCCGTCTGCCCAAAACCGGCGCGATCCGCGTTCCGCGGGCAAGCAGGCGCCTGACCGCCAGGTAGAAGTCACGCTGACGGCCCTTTGGCTTCGCGAACAGATGCAGCGAGCCGACGTGCATGGGCGTGGCTTGCGTCTCTAAATCGAGAAATACCCCGTCGATGCCCGTCAGTGGCACGAAGGCATGTCGCGCGTTCACGCGCGGATTCTCCCATCCTGCGGTCGCCCGAAGGCAATACCCATCACGCTGCAGTCGCCCCTTACCTCACCCGGTTCAATTGAGACAGCACGTGCTTCAGCAAAGGCCATCGTGTTGCCATCGCTTCGCATACGGGTATTACCGAAGCCATTTCCCCCAACACGATACGCCGTATATGCCGCAAGCAAGTTGGTGATTACCACAGCTGTCCAAAGCAGCCCGGGAGCATCGCCACCCGGCTGCGCCTTACGCGCACCCTGCAAGATATTTGCGGGAACAGGGCAAATCCAGTCACCCCCGCCAGCGAGCGAGCCTTTATTATCAGTGCACTAGGACCAATCAGCAGCGCGGTGGACGGCACCCGGTCCACAGGAAGCCCACGGCAGGCGAAAATGGAGTGCCTAATGCGCAGATGTCCACTCGAACTGCGCAGTTCTCAACACTCGACATCGTGAGCAGCGCTGAAATGCGCTCGGCAAGCCCGATGATCGTCTCCCAACCAAGACCTCGAGCTACTTCGGATACAGAGGCTGACAAGCCCCAAAGTTAGCGCGCTGCTGATACTGCGCGGGTGCCGCTGTCAGTGGTGGAAGGAGGGGCGGCCACTGGTTTCCGGATGCACTGGCCGCCAACTGCGCTAGCGACATTCATGCAAGTACGCGGATTGCTGTAATCCGTCTCGCCCGTGTACGGGGCGACGTAGATATGTCCAGCGACGATCACTACCCAGAGCGTGCCCATTAGCCAACTCTGCGCTAGGTCATCTGGTCCGGCGGTGCACTCCGTCACGCGTCGGTGGCACTGCGGGCAAATAAGTCAAAGTCGGCGCTAGTTTCTTTGGCTTGGGATCATCGACGCGCTGGCTGAGCCACCGGAGCCACCGCCGCCGAGCCGGCCCCTGCCCGCGGGAGTCCGGCAGAGCTAGTGGATACTCTGTGCGGTCTGCGTGAAGTACGCCGAAAGCGACGCGATATCTGGCGGGATAGCGTACCTGTGGGGTGTATAGCCGGGAAGCATCGTGCGCGCGCGCATGCCTAACCGGCTCCGCGCCATCAGCACCCTCTGTCGGATCGTGATGCAGCAACTTTGCCCATGGCGGGCCACGTCGGCCGACGACATGAGTCGCGCGCAGTCGTCGATGAAGCGGAACATGTGCTTCTGCGACGCCCAGCAAATGCGCGCGCGATACAGGTAGTCGCCATAGAGATGCTCATAGACATCGAAAGCGACGTTGCGGTGCTCGACCTCCTCAAGCATGTGCCACTTGAAGAGAGTGCCGATCTCGCGCGCCGTGTGCCGATGATCATACAGCCCACTCGCGAGGACCCGCAGGGCGAACTGCGTAGTGAAGGACTCGAAGCCTTCGATATAACCGATGCGGAACCGGTCGGTCTTATGGGCGAGGAAGCCCTCGAAATCCCGTTTCAGCTCTTCAACCCGCTGCTCCAGTCCCGGATAGCCGTGCGCGAAGATGGCCTTGTTGAAATCCATGTGCCGCCGATAGTGCTGGGCCTCCTGACGCGAGAAGCGATCAGCATCCTCGCGCAGGGCCTCATCGCGGATCTGGTCCATGACTCGTCGCAAGGACTTGACGAAGAACGGCTCCAGATGAGTGACGTACAACCCCGTCGCAAGATGGGTGTATGACAGTACCGAACTGCCTGCGATGCACAGGGGATGAAATTCGTCGGCGCTGGGCACCGCGAACTTCATTTGACGCACGGTGATCGGGTGCATGGCCCTCCCGAGGGCTTGCCCGCTACGGCCCACCCATCGTGTGAATTGCGGGTAAGCCCATTCGAGTCTGCGCGTGTGGTACTCGCCCCGCAAGCCGGCCGCGCTCTCGGGGCCGAGCCGCCTCAAGCAGCGTGGCGCACTGCGGAATCCCTCGATACCCTGTTCCCCGCAGCGGTTTCACCAACACCGCCGCAGCGAGGGAGTAGTGCGTCCACGGGCCGGCCGGCTGCTTCACTCCAGGGGAGGTCGATATGAACGTGCTGAAAGGTGTGTGCGCGGTCCTGGCGATCACGTCCTGCGCTGCAGGCTGCGCCACACCCGCTCCGGCAGCTGATCCGGTAAGAGTCACCACCATCCCTGCCGACGTCGCGGGATGCAACTTGCTCGGCAAGGTGATCGTCGCCGATACCCCCGACGCCGCGAAGGAAGCACGCGATCGAGTTGTCGGCCTTGGCGGCAATGTGCTGCTGAGGAAAAACGATCTCGTCTGGAACGGGAATGCCTATCAATGCCCGGCGGCGGCGCATTGAAATGGCTTAGCCCGTCTCATTCGCGCGTTCATGCCCGGGAGTCCGTGCGCGTGCCACAAATCCTGACGATGCCAGAGCTGCAGGCAAGGTCGGCCTCGTGCTGCAGTGAGTCCAAACCGTGGGACTAGCGCTCGCTCTAACCACGGCACGATTGCGGCTCCGCCAATTCACGGAAACCGACCTCGATGCGTACGCCTCACTCTGCGCGGATACTGAAGTGATGCGCTACCTCGGTGATCGTGGCCCACTCTCGCGTGAAGACGCGTGGCGTCAACTCGCCATGCTGGCAGGTCACTGGACGCTCAGGGGCTACGGCATGTGGGCGGTGGAGGAGCTCTCGAGCGGTGCCTTCGTGGGCCGTGTGGGCCTTCACTACCCCGAAGGGTGGCCTGAGCGAGAAGTCGCCTGGGCGCTGGCACGGGAGTACTGGGGGCGCGGTTACGCCTATGAGGCGGCAGTGGCGGCGTTGCGGGTTGCCTTTGAGAAGCTCGACTGGCCACGAGTCGTCAGCCTTATCGCGCCGCTGAACTTGCGCTCGATCCGCCTCGCAGAGCGTCTCGGGGAGCGCTTCGAACGCACCGTGCGGGTGCGCGGACACGACGTCGCGCTTTATGCGCTCGACCGGCAAGGCTGGGACGTGGGGTCAACTTGTCCTCAGGCCTGAGTCAGGTCCCGCGCAACACGTCACGCAGCACGATCGCGTGATTGCACTGCGGGTCGCGCGCGCCGTAGAGGAGCGTGACGCGCTGTCGCCGGGCGTGCTTCCGCAAGGCGTCGAGCGTGGGCGCGGCCGCGCGCAACTCAGCGCGATAGCGCCGCACGAACTCGGTCCAATCCGAGCGGTCACCGTGAAACCACACACGCAGCGCCGTGCTCGGCGCAAGCTCCTTCACCCACTCATCGAGCGCCGCCCGCCGCTTCGTGATCCCACGGGGCCACAGGCGGTCGACCAGCACTCGATAGCCATCGGTTTTGTCGGCGCCGTCGTAAACGCGCTTGATCTGGATGCGCGCGTCAGTCCTGCCTCGTCCAATGCCACGCACCGCCTCGTGCAGGTAGCAAGCGGGTGAGTGGTACGAACGGATGGACTTGCTCCGTGGACTGCGCCTCGGCCGCGTGGCCATCCAACACCCTCGGCGCCGTTCGCCGGCGAACGCCTATGGCTTGTAGTTGCTGTATCCGGGACCTGTCAGATCGTACACGTTAAAGAATTCGTCCGGCATGATCCTGGCAACCCCGGAATCAGGCACCAGAATCAGGTCCTGATCGAGCACCTTGGTGCGGAACTTCCAGTCCGGGGGGAGATTCTTGAACCGACCCTCCGGGTTGGTAGCGAACTCCTCGTATGTGTACTGCGGTTTCACACCGATCTCCATGCCCTTCATGACCCAGGTGTTACCGGATGTGTCGTCGATCAGGAATACGAGCGTGCCCTTGTTGTAGCCAATCTTGCTCTTGCGCTCGATGGTGGTCGAAACATATCCCTGCTTGCCCATCGTTTTGAGCTCCTCCTTCTTGAGGCGCAGTGCGGCACACCAGGGGATCAACTTGCCATTGAAGTCACGTTCGGCGCCGAGCGGAATGTCGAACCAGTCGGGCATCCAAAGCTTCGGACCGTTGATCGACGCCGCGAGCGCGCCGTATTGCTTCTTGATGTCCTCGAGATTGATCCCCTCAACGTAAGCTTGCGGAGCAGAATCCTTCTCTTTGGCCGGGTCGAAGCCATGCATCAGTGAGCTGTTGTACACGTTGGCACGCAGCTGACCCTCGACGGGATCCCCGCCGAACACCAGGATCTCGATGTAACGCACCCTGCTCATGTTGTCGAAGTGCGCGGGCTTTGCATTCGCACCATCATCGGGCAACCCCTTGGTGCAACCCGCGAGCAAGGCAAGACCCGCGAGCAGGCAGAGGGCGCGCCAAAAACGCGCGATTGATCCGACCTTAATGGACTTCATCGATACATGCGCATTCATCGACCACCCCTCCTCCCCAGACTGGGGTCCGAGGCCGCCTGGGCCCCGGGCAGCTCGCGATCCCCTAGCCGGGCAGCTTTTGATAGTTGGAATTCGTCGTCGTCACAACCAGTTGCTTCGCGGTGCCATTCAACACGGTCTGCTGTATGTAGTTCGTGCCATCGGGCAGCCTGTCCATCGTGACGTGCAGGGTCACGGCATCCTTCGCCTGCCCCATGTACGTGTTGACATCGAAAGAGACCACCGCTGAGCGGGCACGGTCGTAGGTCAGCGTCATCGTATCGCCGGGCTGGGCGTAATCACGGAAGACGAAGTTCACCATTGCCCCCGCAGGGTTCACTGAGAGTTTGCCGGCCTGGTAGGCCTGCTCCATCTTCAGCGGGTCGAGCGGCACATAGTAGGCGAGCGTTTGTTTGATGTCCCCCACGTACTCCTTCATTTCGGCCGCCTCCTTCTCCTCCATGTGCCTCATGAGTGGCCCGCCACTCGGTCCCGAGGGCGCTGGCGGCGGACCCACCGGATCCTTCACGACCTGTCCGCCAGCGTAATGGCACAGGAACTGCTTGGGCGGCTTCGCTTTCCCGTTGAGCGTGACTTGCTGAGTTTCGGTCCACGAATAGGTCTGGAGTCTTTGTTGGTTCTGCGCGACCGACTGTTTCACCTCCGCAAGCTTTTGCTGCAGTTGTGCGTCTTGCGCGTGGAGCGAAGCGGCGGCAGCGTAAACCGCCACGGCGAAGACCAATCCCCTAATGATGACGAGTGCGTTGCGGCCAAGCCATCTTCCGTGCGGCCCTGCGAATTCCAAATTCATGAGGTTCTCCCGGTTGATTCCAATTCTTTCGCGCAGCAGGCGATAGATCCGTTGGTGTTGTTCTCGCGATCCGTTTGGATGGACCCGCCCTCAACAAGCATAGCGCGATTTTCTTCAAGCCTGCGCCACGCTTCGCGCATCTTAAAGTGAGCGGCAGACGTAAAAAATATCGCGGACGCTACACAAGGCGCTGTCGTTCACGTGTAACAGTTGAGAGCTCGGCGGCGCAGCTCAAGCTCTGCGGTCGCCTTGCTCCGACTCCGCGGTTC
>Ga0187777_10003333_pt1 | contig 10266 bp, 9 predicted proteins | sample 1015_Q2_SP5_10_M_FD_132416 | JGI IMG/M metagenome (GOLD analysis project Ga0187777, IMG submission 132416) | Tropical peat soil microbial communities from peatlands in Department of Meta, Colombia - 1015_Q2_SP5_10_MG | ecosystem: Environmental > Terrestrial > Soil > Wetlands > Peat | place...
CTCGCCGTGCTCGCCGATGATGTATCCCGTGACCCCCCCTATGCCGGCGCCGACAACTGCTCCGACCGCAGGGCTTCCCCCGGCGAATGCGCCAACGACTGCCCCGCCCGCAGCGCCAATGGCAGCCCCGCTCAAAGTCGTTTGTTGTGTTCTGCTCATTCCGGAACACCCAGACGCAACAAGCAAAATAAGACCAACAAATATGATCGCTGCGCGTTTCATCTCTTTTCTCCTTTCCTCTTATAACGTCGGATCTCTAGTTCAGTGGTCGACCGGCTATGCCGGTCTTTATATAAGGCTTGATCGACGTAGCCCAGAGCACGCTCATCACAGGCATTTCTATCTGATCCGGATTCGTGGCGTAAAACTTATCTATCCGAGCTATAACGTCATTCATGGGGGTACCAGCCATTCCTTCAAGGACCTTTGCCTCAAAACCATCCCTCTTCAGCTCCGGGTACTTTTCTGCCAGGTGCTGTTCAATGGCGATTACGTGTCCGAACCCCCATATAAATGCCACTTTAGAATCCGGGGTCATCTGTTGCCAAAGACCTCCTTTCAGAACTGGCATTCCCATGGTTGCTTCAAGATTTTTTTCAATATCTTTTCGCGCGGCTTTTTGGCCGGGGCTCGCTTCCTCAGTTCGCACATCAAACGGCCAGGCCATGCATCCAAATAAAAAAACAATTGCAAAACATATCCTCACCCATTTCTCCATGATATCCCTCCCATGCTTCGTTATTAATCTTTAACCTCAGTATACCTCGCTTTAGTCTGAAGTCAACGTGCGTAGAGCTTTCATGTGCGTAGAGCTTTCACGGTTCGTTACATCGAGTAGCAGCATCTCCACGTTATGGAAGCCCTAGGATCGGAAGACCCGCATGTCGCCTATGGTAGAATAAAAATACCTATGCCATCTGCCGCCATCGATGTCGGATCAAACACGCTCAGGCTCCTCATCGGGTCCGTCACGGGCGATAAGGTCTCACGCTTGTATACCGACCGCGTTATTACGAGACTGGCTGAAAGGCTCGGCGAGACAGGAAGGCTCGGTGAAGAGAATATGAAAAGATCCCTGTCGGCCCTGAAGTCCTTTGCGGGTTCCATGAGCCGCTTCGGAGTGCGAGACGTCAAGGCGGTCGGTACGAGCGCGCTCAGAGATGCAGAGAACAGCGAGGCGTTCATAGCCGCGGCATATGCCGAAAGCGGCATCAGGATCGAGGTCGTCTCAGGCAGACGTGAGGCTGAACTGACCTCACGAGGAGTACTTGCCGGGTTCCACCATTCCACGGGTGCGTCCCTCATCATTGACATCGGCGGGGGAAGCACTGAATGGATAGTTCAGGACGCAGAGGTTTTCTGCCAAACCGTGCCGCTGGGCGTAGTAGGTCTTGCGGAGAACTTTCTGAAGACAGACCCGCCGGCTGCGGCGGAGATAGCAGCTCTTGTCGGAACGATCGACATGTCTCTGCGATCGGATGGGTGGGATATCCCGACAGGGACTCGTCAGTTCGAGAGACTCGTCGGAACAGGAGGCACGATCACGACACTCGCATCGATAGACCTCGGCCTGAAAAAGTACGATCATGAGGCCGTGCATATGCGCCGTCTTACCCGTTCACGGTTATATCGGATAAGAGATCGGCTCATCGTTCTTACCCTCAAGGAACGACAGGATATTGCCGGTCTCGAAGCAGGTCGCGCTGACTTGATTATCCCGGGCGTTCTGCTTACAATGAGAGTTATGGAAAATTTCGGTTTCACCGAGATCACCGCAAGCGACTCCGGGTTGCTCGAAGGCCTATTGAAGGAGATTGACGATGAAAAAGGTCTTTGAGAGACCGAAGAGCCTGAAAGATACTCCCTTCAGGTACTGCCCCGGCTGCGGACACAGTCTCATCCACCGGCTTATCGCCGAGTCGATAGACAGACTGGATCTGCGGGAGCGGGTAATCGGGATAGCGCCGGTTGGCTGCGCTGTCTTCGCTTACGATTACTTTAATTTCGATATGCTCGAAGTTGCTCACGGCAGACCCCCTGCGGCAGCTACCGCGATGAAGCGGGTATTGCCTGACCGGATCATCTTCTCTTACCAGGGAGACGGCGATCTCGCCGCCATCGGAACGGCTGAGGTAATTCACGCCGCTGCTCGCGGGGAAAACATATCGATCTTCTTTGTCAACAACGCCACGTACGGGATGACGGGGGGGCAGATGGCCCCGACAACCCTCCTCGGCCAGAAGACAACCACGACGCCGTCCGGGAGGGAAGCCGCCCACGCAGGCTACCCGCTCCGTGTCGCGGAGATGCTCGCGACGATAGAAGGCGCCTCATTCATCGCACGGACATCCGTAGATTCACCGAAAAACCTCCTCATAACAAGGTCCCTTATCGACAGGGCATTCAGAAACCAGATAGAGGGGAAGGGGTTCAGCCTCGTGGAGATCCTCTCGCCCTGTCCGACAGACTGGGGAATGTTGCCGGAAGACTCGGTGAACTGGATTCGTTCCAGCCTCATGCCCATATTCAAACTCGGCATACTGAAGGACCGACAAGCCTCAGATGGGTGAAGTAAAAATTATTGTTGCCGGGTTCGGAGGTCAGGGTATCCTTTTTCTCGGACGGCTCATCACGTATGGGGGGATGATCGGCGGCAAGGAAGTGACTTGTTTCCCGTCTTACGGCGCGGAAATGCGCGGTGGGACGGCTAATTGCACGGCGATCATCTCCGATGAGATGATCGGTTCCCCCATTGTGAGAAACCCCGACATCCTGATAGCCATGAATGAAGCGTCGCTGAAGAGATTCCAGCCGCTCATCAGGCCCAAGGGCATCCTCATATTCGAATCCTCCCTCATCAAGTCGCCTGAACTCAGGCCTGACATCAGTTCCATCGGAGTCCCCGCCACCGAAATCGCCTCGGCATCTCGGAACTCAGGGCTGAAGTCTGCGAACATGGTGATGCTCGGTGCCCTGCTCTCTGCAACAGGACTGCTCAGTGAAGAGTCTGCCATAAAAGCGCTGGAGGCCCTGACGCCGCTGAAAAGAAAGAAGACCCTCCCCGGAAACAAGGAGGCCATAAGGAAAGGAATAGAATACATTGCTGATACGAAAAGCAAGAATTGACGATATAAAACCCGTACACCGGCTCATCAACGAATTCGCCAAGAGGGGCCGGATGATACCCCGCGCCCTCAATGACCTCTATGAGAACATACGGGATATTTCGGTCTGCGAAGACGGGGGCGAGATAAAGGGCGTTTGCGCCCTGCACATCCTCTGGGAGGACCTCGCCGAAGTCAGGTCCCTTGCGGTGAGGCAGGATGCCCAGAGCTCCGGTATCGGCGGACGGCTCGTAAAGACCTGCGTGAAAGAGGCCGGGAAACTCGGCATTCGGAGTATCTTTGCGCTCACCTATCATCCGGATTTTTTCAAGAAATTAGGTTTCAAGGATATTGACAAGGCAAAGCTGCCCCAGAAGATCTGGGGGGAGTGTCTGCGGTGTCCGAAATTCCCCGAGTGCGACGAATCTGCGGTTATCCTCAGCCTTCCGAACTCGTGACAACACTCCGGCTGCTCCTTAACGTTCATGATGACAACGGCAAACAGGTAACGGCCCTATGAAACTCAGTTTCACGAGAACCAACGGTCCTGCAGACAGAGAGATCGATCACCTCATCGAATTGGTGGGTGGTATACATTCGCCTGAAATCGTCCGTGAGATGATTGTCGCCGCACTCAAGGCGGGTCAGGAGGAAGAAAATAAGGCGGATCTCAAGCTCATGAACTCAACATTGAAGGAGATGCGCTTCACCGCCAAGATCTTCGGCCCCTACAGGAACGTGCGAAAAATTACCGTCTTCGGTTCTGCCAGAACAGGGCCGGATGAGCCTGCTTATCGGATGGCGCGCCTCCTCGGCAGAAAAATCGCCGAGGAAGGACATATGGTGATTACCGGCGGAGGTCCCGGCATTATGCAGGCGATTAACGAGGGCGCCGGGCCGGCCCATTCCTTCGGAGTAAACATCCGTCTCCCCTTCGAGCAGAGACCGAATCCGGTACTCGAGCGAAATCCCCGTCTCATCGTATACAAGTATTTCTTCAACCGCAAGGTGGCCTTTCTCAAAGAGGCCCATGCGATCGTTCTCTTCCCCGGGGGGTTCGGCACCCTTGATGAGGCTATGGAAACCCTTACGCTCGTTCAGACGGGAAAGCGCGACCCGTTGCCGCTTCTCCTTGTTGATGCTCCTGGCGGCAGCTATTGGTCCCAATGCATTCATTTTTTTCAGGAACAGCTTCTCAGACAGGGCTACATTCAAGATTCTGATTTTTCCCTTTTCGAATGCGTCGATTCGGTTGACGATGTAATCGAGAGGATAAACCGTTTCTACCGCCGTTATCACAGCCTGAGATACGTCGAGGGGCGGCTCGTGTTACGACTCACCTCTTCGCCTGATCCCGTCTTCGTCGAGAGGCTCAAAGAAAGTTTCTCGGACATCCTCTCGCCGCAAGGCGAGATGTTCCTCTCAGGCCCCCTGCCCGCCGAAGCCGACGAGCCCGAGATATCCGCTCTGCCGAGGCTCGTCATGGACTTCGACCGCAGAGACTTCGGGAGGCTGAAAGCCCTCATCGATACGATCAACAACTCGTGACGGCGCTTTCGGCCTTCGATGACCCGCAAAGAGGTTTACTTGATCTGTCCTCTCAACTCTCCGTCAGGATACTTCTCCGTATGAACATTGAGGTAGGTATTTCCCGCCTCCATCTCCTTGACGAGATCCTTTACGGATTTCCCCATGAGTGAGCCCATAAGCTCCTTTGCGGTAATCTTACCTTCGGCGAGGGTGCCGCTGAATTTACCCGCCTTTTTGCCCTTGACATCGATCAGTGCCAGGGGCGGACCGCTCTTCCCTGCTTTCCCCATGTGGATATGGGCAGCGGTGACATTCTCGATATCGGAAACAGTCACTTTATAACTCAGTTCGTTGCCGTCCTTGCTGAGAGTAAAAGTCGCTTCACCCTTTGCCATTGTTTCAACGGCGGGGACGACTTCGCTCCCTGAAAGCATCGCCTTGAAACTCTTTTCTGCTGCGATGCCTGCAGTTGCAAGACCAAGGACCAATAGGAAGATGATCAGATGTATCTTTCTCATATTGCGTTCTCCTTTCTTTTTTTCAGGGTCTCATAGTGCCGCTTATGGCTGCTTTCTTTTGCGGCACCCCTGCCAGCAGAGCTTCCGCATCCTAATCGATAACGGAGATGTCTGCTTTTGCCTCTTCTAGTAATATTTTTTCTCTCTCTGTCATGAAAAGCAAATAGAGTGAATTAGCCATTCTTGCTGAGAAACTGCGCCCCTCTCGGGAAAAGCATGTTTTTCTTATCGATAATTCGACGTACTCCGTTGCGTTCCGCTTTCCGCGGATCCTTGAACCGGGCCTGTCCTGATACCGGTCAACGGACAGATTTCATCGTCAACGAGAACATCACGGGAAGAGAGAAAAGCAGACCCTCCGCAATCTACTCTAAAATCTGCACGTACGCCTTCGACCGCAGCTCGGCTATCTGCTTTTTCAGGCGGGCATTCGTCTCCTTCTCGGTCAGTATTTCCTCGATCTTGTCTCGCACCGAATCATAAGGGGCCCCCTTAAACTCCTCGGTGTTCTTGTCATAAAAGTCTCGTATCTCTTCCTCCTTAATCCTTATGAGCGCCTTCACCTTGAGCTCTATGTATTGATTGATGAGTTCATCATCCGTTGCCGCCTCCATTTTCAACCTCTTCGCGTCGTTCAGGATCAGCAACCGGTTGATCATAGTCGTCAGCACCTCGCTGCGGGAGATGTCCGGCTGCACCTCTTTCGTCTTTTCATAGGTTTCGTCCAGTTCGCTCAGGGTAATTGCCCTGTCATCGACAGAGCCGACGACCCGGTCAATGAGTTCCCCGCTGCTCGGAAAAGCAGAGAGCGCGAGGACGATGACTCCGATCATGCAAAAAGCCTTCGGCATTGTTATTCCCTCAGCTTCATTCATATGACACCCTCAAAATGCCTGACCTATGCTGAAGAATATCTCGCTTCTGCTCAGGCCGGGCACTGCCTTGAGTTTATACCCGTAATCGAGTCGAAGCGGTCCTATAGGGGTATTGTACCGCAGTCCCGCTCCGATGGTATGCCTGATGGACCAATCTATCTCGCTCGCCTTCTGCCAGACGTTACCGCTGTCGATAAACGTGACGATACCGAGACCTTTCCAGAGAAAGGTTCTGAGCTCAACGTTCGTCTCGATGAAGGCATTGCCCCCTGTGGGAGCAACATTAATACCGAGGGGTCCGACGGTGTCCTGAGCGTAGCCCCTCACCGTATCCCTGCCCCCGAGGAAGAACCTTTCTTCCAGGGGAAGAATCGGCGTGGAAGCCCCCCAGGCCTGTGCGACGCCGAACCTGAAGGCGAGGGCGAGGACAAGAGGCTTCGCGAGTTCATGGTAGAGGCTGCCGTTGAAGACCGCCTTCGCAAAGTTCGTCTGGGAAAGGAGCGCCTGAGATGCAAGTTTCACGGACGCTCCTGCAAGGATACCATTCCTCGGATCAAAAGGGTTGTCCCTCGTATCGTAGGTGACTCCCGGACGCAGGCTGCCGACATTGAGCCTGCCCACATCCTGAGGGGTGAGTATCATGCCGGGCTGAACGTCAAAGGTATCCCAGAGGGCATATTCATAGTAGAGCTCACCCTTGACGGCACTCGTGTAAGGCTTTTCGATTCCTATGGCAACTCCGGTCTTTCTATACCGGTACATGATCACCTTGGTATCGATATTCTTGTTTTCCTTATTGACATAGAACAGCGTCCCCTTGAACTGAAGGTGCCTGTCCAGGAACCAAGGGTCCAGGTAGTCGAGAGAAGCGAGCTTTTCGAGCGAACTATAGCCTACCTTGAGCGAGATCTGCCGGTTCATGCCGAAGAGGTTTCTGTAACCGACATTCAGGAGCCCTGTGAATTTATAATAGCTGTCGTAGCCGAAAGAGACATCGACCGTTCCCGCATCGCCTTCAGCCACGTCGATGCGGACGTCGCTCTCATGGTCATACGGGTCAAGGCCCTCGACGCGAACATCGGTAAAGAGACCGAGCTTATAAAGCTTCTGGCGCTCCTTTGCGAGCAGGCTGTAATTGAAGGGCGTCGCTTCCCTATGAATCAGTTCGCGCTCGATCACCTCTCTTTTCGTCTGCGTGTTGCCGATTATGATCGTCTTGCCAAAAAACGTTCTTTCCCCCTCCCGTATCCCGAAGGTGATCAGCGCGCCTTCCCCGGCGAACTCCACCTTGGCATCCGCCTCGACACTAAGAAATCCCTTCTCACGGTAGATATCCATGATCCGCAGCCGGGAATCCGCGATATCCACCTCATTATAGGGAGACCCTTCTTTCAATCCGATCACCTTGCGTATCTCCTCTATGGGAACCGATGCCGACCCGGTTATCTCGATCCTCTCAATTACGGTCTTTGGACCTTCTTTTACCTTTATGAAGATCTTTGCCCTGCCGTCCTCTATCGTCACCTCCGGACCTTCCAGCTCAACCTCACGATATCCCAAGGCGATATAGAATTCCCGAATCACATCCATGTCGGAAGACAAGAGGTCGGGATTATAGGGATCGCCCTCTTTTAGGGGAAGGACGTCCTTGACGTTTTCCTCAGGGAGGGTCATGCCGGAAAAGCTGAGAGTGCCGACCTTCACCCGTTCTCCTTCAAAGATAAAGAACCGGAGATCGACGATGTCCTCACCCTTCTCGACCGACTCGGATACGACGGGTGCCACTTGAGCAAAGGGATATCCCTTGTCGTGGTAGAGGGATATGATCTTTCTGTCCGCCTCATCAATGTAGTCATCCCGCACCTCTCCCGCCTCGGAGAACGGCATCTCCTTCAAAAGCTTCTTCGAACTGAAGAGACTGTTGCCTTCAAAATGGAGAGAGAGCTTCTTCCCCTTCCTGATGTCGACCTCGAGGATGCCGTCGCGGAACGTATACGTGACAAGGGGATTCAGGTACCCGAGCTTCTTGAAATGTTCCCTGACGCGTTCTATCTCCTTCCCGATGGCTTGCCGGTCATAGATATCGCCTTCCCGTATTCGCATTATCCCCCTCGCCTCTTCTTCAGAGACGCCCCGGAAAGCAATGCCCTCAATGCGAACGGGTTCTCCCTCCTTTACCGTGACAGTCAGGTCCGACGTATAGGGCTTTACAGTCGGTGAGACTTCAACGGATACCACGGCGTTCGGAAATCCCATTACGGAAAGGTCATCCTCCAGCCGCTTCGTCGCTTCACTGAGGAGGTCCGTCCTCATGATTTCCCCTTCTTTCAGCAAGAAGGCGCGCCGTATCGTGCGCTTTGAAAGAGAGTCATTTCCCCTGATGCGAATTTTCCCGATGTGATACCGTTCCTTGACGACGACAGTCACATCCGCCCCCCTCTCATCTGCGTGTACCTCGATGTCCTCGAAGATGCCTTTCAGGAAGGCACGCTTGATTCCTATCCTGACTTCGCGCCGATCGAGGGGCTTCCCCACCTTGAAACCGAGCAGGTCAAGGAACTCCGCCTTGCTGACAGAAGAAAGACCTTCGACGGTTATCGTCTTTATCGGAACCTCTGCCGCGGTGCCCTCAGCCGGGGATGCCTCGCACCAAGCACGGGCAAGGATCAGAAGACCGAGAACGGCGAACGCAAAAGAACAGACCTTTTCCATCTTCCGACCCGGTCCGCTCATTTAAAGCCGAACCGGAATTTAATGCCCCCTCCGAGACCGCCCGCTTCATCCCTGAGGCCGATGAGAGAGACATTATTGGTTACGTCGTATTCCACCTTGATGATATACGACGATGCCGAACCGAGCGCTGTAGAATAGGCCACCGATACCCTGTCCCCGAGCCTCTTGGTGGCCGTCACCCTCGGCTCGGTCTTTCCCGTTATCTGGGAGGTATATTGCTCCACGTTGACCCTGTCGATTCCCGTGATGCTCCGTATCCTTTCCTGAGCGACGTCCTGGAACTGCCCGGAGAGAAATGTCGTCGCCGCACTCACTCCGATGCCGCCCTGAATGCCCTTCGATTCCTTCTGGAGGGTGCCTACGGTGAGGAGGCTGAGGATCTCGGTCTCCTCGAGAGACGGATTTGAAGTCAACGAGAGGTCAAAGTGGTCGAACTGACCCTCGAGGTTCAACCGTATCGTATACCCCTGTATAGATGTCTCTGCCACGATATTCATCACAGGATTGATCCTCTTCGGGTCGGAGAAATCGGCTCTCGCGCTGAGTATCTTGAACTCGTTGTTCCTGAAGTAAACGGTGCCGGTCAGCATCTCGACGCGCCCGAAGATGACCGGTTGTGCGATGTTCCCTCTCAGGAGCAGGTCGAGACTCAGGGTTGCCCTCGCGATATTGTTGTCGAGCACGACATTGTCGGTACTCTGTATCCTTATGTTGAGACTCGTCTTTTCAAAAGCTCCGATCTCGCCCCTCGGTCTTTCTTTCGCTTTGGCCTTGAGCAGCCAGCTTTGCCAGTCCACTCGCTCCCTGTAAAGGGCGTGATTGACTTTGATATCCCCGCTCAGCGACTGCGAATCCACGGTCCCCCTATAGAGAAGGGTCCCGCTGAAATTCGCCGGAAAATCCTTTGAGATATCGAGCCTGACGTTGCTCAGCACCGAATCAATATAGAATCTCTTTATTTTCAAGGCCTGGATGTAGGCGATACCCGATAGACTGATATCACCGCCGCCTGCCCTTCCCGAAAACTTCTCTATGACAACCCTGTCTTCACTCATCGTGAGAGAGCAGTTAATGGAACTGACCTGGTAGGGCATCCCTCGTATGCCGATGAGACCGTCCGAAACTGTCACGGTTCCGTTCACCCTCGGATTATCCCATGCCCCCCTGACGGAAAGATCAAAAGCAACATCTCCCTTAATCGTCTCGATCTTCTTCGAAAAGCCCTTCAACGGCGCAAGGTCCGAACTGCCTTCCATGACGAGATCGTACCCCTTGTTCGCCTCGATGCTGCCCCGCACCTTGAAGGCGGTGGTGCCGCCCCGCAGATTCATGCCGGGGAAGATCACCTTCTTGTCCTTCACCTCGAGCCGTATCTCGGAATCGCTCGAAAAGCTGTAGCCGAAAAGCGTCACGTTCAACTGATTGACGACAGCGCCGGCCGAAAAGTGATTCTTGTCCCCCGACAGATCCGCATGGCCCCTCATCGAGACGAGGAGGTCCTCCGGA
>Ga0187777_10003334_pt1 | contig 10266 bp, 8 predicted proteins | sample 1015_Q2_SP5_10_M_FD_132416 | JGI IMG/M metagenome (GOLD analysis project Ga0187777, IMG submission 132416) | Tropical peat soil microbial communities from peatlands in Department of Meta, Colombia - 1015_Q2_SP5_10_MG | ecosystem: Environmental > Terrestrial > Soil > Wetlands > Peat | place...
CAGCAGGAAGAGGAGGGCGGTGCCGGTCTCGCGGCGGCGGGCGTCCAGGCACAGGGCCTCTGGTGGGCCGCGCCCGCGGCATCCGAATCCGGCTGGGGAATCAACTTTGCGCACCAGGGCGACACGATCTTCGCGAGCTGGTTCACCTACGACTCGAACGGCAAGGGCTTGTGGCTCGTGATGACCGCAGGCAAGACGGCGCCCAATACCTACAGTGGCACGCTCTACTCGACAACCGGGCCGGCCTTCAGCGCCGTGCCGTTCACTCCAGCTCAGGTCGTGCCGACCGCGGTCGGGAGCGGAATCCTCACGTTCGCCGATCTCAATCGAGGCACATTCAGCTACACCGCCTACGGCATCGCCCAGGCCAAGAGCATCACGCGCGAGGCGTTCGGCCCCATGCCGGTGTGCGCCGCCGCGACGGGAGCGCTTGCCGCGGCAACCAACTACACGGATTTGTGGTGGGCTTCGCCCGGCGGGTCGGAGTCGGGCTGGGGAATCAACTTCATGCAGGAAGGCTCCACCATCTTCGCGACGTGGTTCACCTACGACGTGGATGGCAGCCCGATGTGGCTGGTCGTGACGGCGCCGAATACGGGGCCAGGCGTGTATTCGGGCACGCTGTACCGGACGACGGGACCTGCGTTCAACACCGTGCCGTTCGTTCCGGCGGGCGTCGTCGCGACGGCGGTCGGCACGGCCACCTTCACGTTCAGCGACGGCAACAACGCAAGCTTCGCCTACACGGTGAACGGCGTCTCGCAGGTCAAGCCGATCACGCGTGAGGTGTTTCAGAACCCGGGCACCGTCTGCCACTGAGCACGCTGCCCGGCGCGGCGTCGATCCTCAGCGGTTGCTCGCAATACTGTGCAGGACTGGCGTCGTCGAGCGGCCGCTCGTCGCCGGATGCATCGCCGACGAGTTCAAGCCGGTTTCGAGAGCTCGCGCCGGGTGCCTCGGCCTCCATGCGCGGGCGAGATCCTGAGCGTCCTCGATCCTTTGCGGCGTCATCCTTCTCGCGACGATGTCGCGATTCTTGACTGCGCGTGCGCGCTTCTCCGCCTCTGAAGGAAGAAAGCGGGCGGCGGCGAGGTTCAACCATTTGTGGGCTTCGAGGTAATCCTGCGGGACTCCTCGGCCATAGAAGTACATGATGCCTAGATTGAGTTGAGCCGCCGCGTTGCCGTCCTCGGCGGCCTGGCGAAACCACTTCGCTGCCTCGGCATAGTCCCGTTCCACGCCATGGCCGTGGTCGAACAGAACTCCCAGACCAAACTGTGCACCCACGTTGCCTTGATCGGCGGCGGCGCGGAACCATCGGCGCGCCTCGCCATGGTCCTGCGGCCCACCCTGACCCTTCTCGCACATGACGCCAAGGTTGTATTGGGCATCGGCGAAGCGCCGCTCGGCTGCTTTGATGAACCACCGCCGCGCCTCTACGTGGTCCTGCGTCACGCCGCGACCACTTTGATAGAAAACCCCCAGGTTGTTTTGCGCTTGGGCGTGTCCCTGCTCGGCAGCACTGCGATACCATCTCGCCGCTTCGACGTGGTCCTGCGGCGCTCCGAGGCCGTGCTCGTACAGGTAGCCGAGATTCGCCTGGGCGTTGGCGATTCCGAGATCGGCCGCCTTGCGGAACCACTGGATCGCCTCGCTGTAGTCCTGGCGTACCCCTCGACCACGCTCGTACAGGACGCCGAGATTGACCAGCGCGTCAGCGTTGCCCCGGTCGGCCGCCTGGCGATACCACGCCACAGCTTCAGCGTAGTCCTGCGACACGCCCCGGCCTCGCTCGTACATGAAGCCGAGGTTGTTCTGCGCTTTGGGATGACCCTGCTCCGCGGCCTTGCGATACCACGCGACGGCTTCGACATGATTCTGTGTCACGCCCTGACCCAGCTCGAGCATCACCCCAAGGTCGTTCTGCGCGTTGGCGAGGCCCTGCTGTGCAGCCCTGCGATACCAGGTCACGGCTTCGGCAGGATCGTGCGGCTTGCTCTTGGGGGAAGCGCATATTCGAGCGAGCGCATATTGGGCCGGCGCGTAGCCTCGATCGGCGGCCCGGCGATACCACGCGAGCGCCTCGGCGTCGTCCTGGGGCACGCCCTGACCGGCGCCGTACATGCGGGCAAGCGCGTACTCGGCGTGGGCATAACCCCTGCTCGCCGAACGACGAAACCACTTTACCGCTTCGACATCGTCGTGCCGCGTACCCAGCCCGCGCGCGTACATCACACCGATTTCATAGTGCGATTCGGCTTCGCCTGCGACAGAGAGCACGAGGCGCAGCGGCGGGAAATTCGTAGTGAGACGGGCCTGGGTCATGGGAGCCTTCCACGACTGTTGCACTCCCCCCCAGGAGTTCGATGTCAGCTGGACCGACAAGAGATTCTCACTGCATCGAGCACCGCAGTCAACGGGTGCGCAGCAAACCACCGCGCCTTTTCGCCGGGAGCAACGGGCAAACCTTCGCAACCGCGGGTGCGGCAACAGCCGGCGTGGCCAGGAGCCCTCCTTGTCCGGCGAGCGTTTCCGCTCCGGCCCGCGGGCGCCCGAGCTATCCCCGAGCGCTCAATCTCTTGTAATGGTTATGTCCTCGAACGGACTGATGGTGCGCTGGATGTGCCGCGATCTTCGATCTTCCTGCTTGGCACGGTCCATGACGGCGAAGAGAAGCAACCCGAGCGCCACGAATACCGCGAATACAACCCAGAAGATGGTCATGCCTCTCTCCTCGCATTCCCCCAAACGGGCCGTTCAAAAGCATAATGCGGACCACGATGACAAGCCATTGATGCGCCTCAGTTTCCGATTGAGTCACCAGCTGTCATGTAAAGAGCGGTGACAGAGCTCCGTGGCGCCTGCAGGCGGCCTTCGCTTGTGCGCTGCGACGGGCGGCTGCAGGTGCGCTCTGGAATCCTCTCGCGTGAATATTCCATTGTGCTGAGAAATACTCCGCCGTACGATCGGGCGTCCAAAGCCTGGCGGCAGGTGGATATAGCCGGTCTGCCTAAATTGCGCCCCGCGGTCACGCTATGATGGGGGCGCGTGATGCAAGTCCGGACGAGGAACGTTATGACGTGGTTCGAGCACCATGAGCGGAGCACGAAGCTCGCGGAGGCCGCGGGCAGGCTCTCGCGCCGCGGCGAGACCCGTGAAGCCGAAGAGCTCTACGAGAAAGCCGCAGCGGAAGCCGAGCGGGCGATGGCGCTCGTCCCGAGGGAGAGGAAGGTGACCTTCGGCGTAATCGCCATGCTCGCGCACCGCCTCTGGCGCCGCGCTCGCCGCCAGGGCGACGCCGCTCGCGTCGCGGCGGTCATCCGCGGCTCGCCCGAGCTTTTTCCCATCACCGCAAGTCCCCGGAGCGGCGCCTCAGCGCCCCCGCAGCGGCGCAGCTGAACTCCCGAAGCGCTCGCATCGCGGCGAGCGGTCCTGAGTTGCACCTCCGCGCGAGGCAGGCGCGGTTTCATTGAAGCGGCGGCACGTCGGCGATGTCGCGTTCAAACTGCTTGTGCCAATAACCGGTCGCGAGAAATCGCCAGCGCCGCGGCGGGCGCGACCGGAATCCGCACCGCATGAGCGAAGCCACCAGCGCTTTGGCGTCGCCTCGCTTCACATCCACGTATTCGCGGGCGTAGCCGGCTCCGACCCGCCCAGCTTCCTGACGCCCGACGACCCTTAGGAGATGGCGCTCGAGCTCCTCGCGGGTGCGCCCAGAAAAATGCAGCGATTTCATGTGGCGTGCGAGAGCCTGTTCAGTCGCCGCGCTCAGCACGCCCAGCCGTCGCAGCCTGCGCAGCGAGAACCGGATGTTGACCATCGCCTCGGACAACGGGCAAAAGCCGAGGGCCTCCGGTGCATGGATCACCGCGAGCTCGTCATCGTCGGTCATGAGCCCGCCGCGAAACAGCCGATAGATGCGTCCGACACCAATCATGCCGTACGGGTAAAGCTCGGCAGCACGCAGGGCGCCCATGCTTGCGGCCCCTGTCACTTCCACCCCCTCGGACAGGGCGAACAGGATCTCCTTGTGCCAGACGGACGGAACGTTGCCGAAATGTCCGTCGACGATTCCGATGCGCAGGTAGCCCGCCTCGACGGCGCGAAAGACCGAGCCCATCGCGGCAGGGCCGAAGCGTCTGATTCTCGATGGAGTCGCCTCGCCGTGGAGCGTCGGCCCAACGAACAGACACGTCTTCATAATCGCTCCGCAAGCAAGGCCTGCATCCGTGGTCCGGGGGTGTATCCGGCATGCGTGGCAACGCCTTCTGCGCCGGGCACGGTCACATGGACCACCGGAACCTCGATCTGCGCCTGCGTGAGGTCCACGACGATCGCCTCGCCGAATCCGGCGCCGGCGAGCTTCTCGAGGACCCACTCGAGCAATGCGTCGATCGACCTCAAGGGCGGCGCCTCGGGCACGTCTTCGAAGTCAAGGCGAGCGGCTTTGGCAGCTTCCGCTTCACCCCAGACACGCCCCGCTTCGTCATCCGCCCGCAGCCCGTCGCGATACAAGGACCAGTAGGCGTCGTCCCGGCCCCCGGCGATGAACGTCAACCGGCTCTGCAGGGCCTCGGTGATGGCGCGAGACAAGGCAATCCGTCGATAGGGATGACAGCCGGATCCCGACGCGCGTTGCGGATAGAACGTGCTGGCGCTGCTATCAAACACGACGCACGAGAAGCACGGTACTGGAACCTCCTGCGTCATGTGCCACGCGACCACCTGCAGCCCGCCCTCGCGGCATCTGTCGAGAAGCCATCGGCAACTCGGGTCAGTCACCGATTCCAGACGCAGCCGGCTGGGGCGTGTGTCGAGCGAGAACTGCCTGCGCACGTGCCAGAATGCCTGCTGGTCGCGTTCGATGATCTCGCAGAGCGCGTGCAGTATCGCCTCGTCGTGCGTATTGCCCGAAGCGAGCCCGTTCGTGGAGCCGACGAAAAGCTTGTCGCGCATGCGTCGCAGCGAAGAATCGATCTCGATGCAATCGCGCGGCACCCAACGCGCGGAGCCGTCGTGCAGGCTGCGTCCCGCTACCCATTCAGCTCTGGCTCCATCGTCGATGGATACGTCCGGACGGATCGGCAGCAGGAGCGGATGCACATGGCTCGCATCGGCGGCGGCGGCACGCAACGACCGCATGGGGCCACGGGGCACGAAGTGCTCGGCGTGGTGAACCTCAATGCACTCCATGAGCGCGGAAACCTTCGCGAGATCGTGCGTGAGTCCCTTCCCCTGTGAAATGCTCAGGGACAGGGCCAGCGGCCGCACGGCCGTCCAGGTGGGGACGCCGACGTGATCGAGTCCCGTGACATTGGCGAGTCGGGTGATGCCGAGCGCAGGCATGACCGCGCGCGCCCTGGCGAGCGAATTTGCGACGGAATCGGCGCGGACAGTGCCGCCGAGATCGATCGTGCGGCTCCCGCAGGCAATGCGATCCATCGGCTCCCAGCAGGAGCACCGGGTTGCTAGCTTCTCTTCGCTTTCTTCTTGCGGAGCTTGCCCAGCGCTCCGCTTGGATCGATGACGATGGCCTGGTTGGAGTGAGCCACGGGAAACTTCGCTTTTGCCAGCGCTGCGGTCAACTCGTGCCCCGCCGCTTGGCGCTTCTTCATGAGTGCGGTGAGATCGCCGGACAGCATGGCAACGCTGGCGACCGCAACCTCTCCCGTGCCGCTGGCAATCACGATCTTGCCGTCCTTGCCGATGAAGACGATGTTATCGGCTCTTACTTTTGCTTTTGCCTTTGCCTTTGCCATTGCCCTTTCCCCTTTCCCCTGGTACCCGCGATGCCGGAACAAGCCCAACGCGACACGTTGATCCTGCGCACTGCCCGATAGTTTGTCAACATCGAGCTATGCGACAAACCCTCGCGCGCCGAGCGGATCGCCAACCTTGACATCAGGATCGGCCGAAGGCGACCGGTCGGCGTGCGCGATCGGGAAGAGCCACTCGAGCGCGAGGGTAATGACGGACTCGGTCGACGAGGCGCGACCCGCGGACTCGCCGGCTGCAAACGCGGCGTCCCCGAGCGCCGCACGACAGTCCGCGCAATATTGCCCGTATTGTTCCATTTCCCATGGGGTGGCAAGCACGCCCGTTATATCGCGGAGATGCTGACAAGCGCCGTAAAAGAGCGCAACTTTTTCCCAGACGGCGACCTTCGCCGCGAGACCGGCCGTGACATCCAGGCATTGAACGATGCTGCGTTGACCGAGTTTCCTGCCGGTGCCCAGCGCCTCGGCTAGGTATCGTGCGGCAGGCCCCGGCTCCCCACAGGCGATGCCGATCCGCGCGAGGGCCAGCATCTGCTCAACTGCCTCTGCCGGCGAAGCCAAAACGCGGAAGATGGCCAGCGCTTCCGCGGAATGCATCCGGGCCCGCTCATATTCGCCGCGCCGCTCCGCCAGCCGCCCCATACCGGCCAACGAAAACGCCTCCAGCGATTCGCTTCCGATCTCCCGACTCAAGACAAGCGCACGCTCGAGTGAAGGCTGTGCGGCCGCGATGTTGCCCTGGTCTATCAAATGGAAGCCGATATTGCCGAGACTGATGCTTTCGAGCTCCTTGTTTCCAGCATTGCGATTGATCGCGACGGCTTGATCGAGAAGCTGGAGCGCACGCTTCCGATCCCCATGGTCGGCGACGAGGTTGCTCAGATTGTTGAGAGCTACTGCTTCCAGGCTCCGGTCACCGGCGTCGCGCGCAAGCGACAGTGCGCTTTCGAAGAACGCTTCGGAGCCCACCGTTTCGCCAAGGCGGAAGCTCATGTTGCCCGCGGTTATCAGGGCCCTTGCACGCACATCACTGGAGGCGGCCCCAACGTCCTTCTGCAACGCAGCTGAACACCAGTCTCGACCTTCACGCCAATGGCCGCGAATCATCCAGAAAAGGCGCAACGCGCCGCACATGCGCAATGCATCCACCGCCAATCCCGATCGCTCGAGGCTCCATTGCAGCGCTGCCTTGAAATTGGCGTGCTCCGTTTCCAGGGAGCTCAGCCAGCGCAACTCATCCTTTCTGCTTCGCAATGCGGGCTCGGCAGCTTCGGCGAGTGCAAGGAAATATCGCTGGTGATGATCGCGAAGCGTGTCGACTTCCCGTGATTCCTGCAACCGAATGGCCGCGTAGTCGTGGATAGTCTCCAGGAAACCGTAACGATCCTCCTGCTCGTGCCGAACGATGAGCGATTTCTGGGCGAGCTGATCGAGTAAGTTCAGGAGGTCGGCCCGAGGAAGTATCTCGTCGCTGCAAACGGTTTCGGCGGCATCCAACGTCCACCCAACCGCAAATACCGAGAGGCGCGCGAAAAGGACCTTTTCATTGGGCTCGAGGAGATCGTAGCTCCAATCGATGAGCGCCTTGAGAGTTTGCTGTCTCGGCATCGCCGTTCGGTCGCCCGAAGTGAGCAAAGCGAACCGGTCGTCAAGACGCGTGGCGATCTTTTCCAGCGGCAGCGCGCCCACACGGGCGGCCGCGAGCTCGAGCGCAAGTGGGATCCCGTCCAGGCGGGTGCAGATCTTCGCCACCGCCGATGCATTCTGCTCGGTCACTGCGAAGTGCGGCTCCCGCGAGCGCGCACGCTCGACGAACAACCGCACCGCGTCCGCTCGCAAGAACTTGCCGGGATCCCCTGTCTGGCCCGGCAGCGACAGCGGCGACAGAGTTACTATCTGTTCTCCGGCCGTGCGCAACGGCTCGCGGCTCGTCGCGACCAATTGAATGCCGGGCCCCGCTTGCAGCAATGCACCTGCAAGACGGGCGCAGGCCGTCAGCAGGTGCTCGCAGTTATCGAGCACGATGAGCGCCCGTTCTGATTTGGTTCGGAGACAAATCGTTTCGACGACAGGTGTCCCCGGCACCTCCGTGAGACCAAGGACCCGCGCGAGTGCATTGGCTACCTGCGTCGGGTCGTCTATCGCACTGAGATCGACGTACCAGACGCCATCCGGGTACTGATCGACAAGATTGGCCGCGAGCTGGAGCGCGAGCCGTGTCTTGCCGATCCCGCCGGTGCCGACGAGCGTAAGCAGGCGCGCTCTCGGCAGCAGCCGCGAAAGCTCCTGCAGCTCCGGCTCGCGGCCGATGAAGGACGTGACCTGCTGAGGGAGATTGTTCGGGGTCGCTTCGAGCGATCGCAGTACCGGAAAGTCCTGTCTCAATCGAGAGTCGACGACCTGAAAGACATGCTTAGCGCGCATCAGGTCGCGTAGGCGGACGCTTCCGAGGTCTCGGAGGGTTACTCCGGCAGGGAGGCGATCGTCCACGAGGTCGGCTACCGCCTGTGAGAGCAGGATCTGGCCACCGTGAGCGGCAGCCATGATCCGCTGAGCATGATTTACAGGCGGTCCGAAATAGTCGCCGTCCCGGCGCTCGACGTTCCCCGCATGCATCCCGCAGCGCACCTCGAGCGTCAAGCCGCTTGTCGATGAGAGCGCGGCAAGGGACGTCTGGAACGCGACCGCCGCCATCAGCGCATCAAGCGGATCGTCGAACGCGGCGTGAAATCCATCGCCCGTGCGCTTGACGATGGAGCCGGAATACTTCTCGATCGCGGCCTGGGCTAGTGCATCGTGAAGCTCCAATGCCGCCCGCATTCGCTCGGTCGCCTCGTCCCACAAGCGAGTGCTTCCCACGATGTCCGTGAAGAGAAAAGTGACGATCCCGGCTCGGAATTCTTCGGTCATCGCGGTCGCAGTCCCAACCGCAATCTTACGCGAGACGGCGCGGCCCTCCTTTACCCGAGCGCTCGCTGCGCCTTGAGCGCCCGCTCGAGGAGCCGCGGCGCGTCCATGCGCTCCGTCCAGCCGGCGAAGGCTTTCTCGGGACCGCGCCAGCGCAGCTCGTCCACGTCGCGGAACAGCGGTGCGTCTGTGCGCAGGGTCGCGAGCTTCTTGAAGAGCAGCGCCTGCTTGCGCCGCTCGCCCAGGAGATCGGGCGGGAGCTTCTCGATCGGTCCGCGACGGTTGAGAAGCTGCGCCGCCGTCACCGCGCCGATTCCCGCGATGCCGGGGTAGCCGTCGGCCGCGTCGCCGACCAGCGCAAGAAAATCCGGGATCAGCGCCGGCTCCACGCCGAACTTCTCGCGCACGCCGTTCGCGTCGATGAGCTTGTTGGCGCGGCGGTCCATCTGCACGACCCGCTCGCCGCGCACGCACTGCGCAAGGTCCTTGTCGACGGTCCAGATGCAGACCTTCTCGACGCGCTTGTCCTTCCCCGCGAGATGCGCGGCGGAAGCGAGCGCGTCGTCGGCCTCGAGCTCGACCATCGGCCACACGGCCACGCCCATCGCGGCGAGCGCTTTCTCGAGCGGGCCGAACTGCGCGTAGAGGGCCGGCTCGATCCCCTCCCCCGTCTTGTAGCCGGGCCACAGATCGTTGCGAAACGACTCGATCACATGATCGGTCGCCACGCCGAGGTGCGTCGCGCCCTTCTCCAGCATCTGCAGGATCGTCTGCAGGACGCCGATCACGGCGCCATACGGACGATCCTTGCCCTTGGTGAAGCGGCGCAGGCCGTAGAAGTGGCGGAAGAGCTCGTAGGTGCCGTCGACGGCGTGGACGATCACGGGTTGTTCAAAGGCAAAGCGGCGACGGGCGCGAAGCGCGCCGGTGCGCCGTCGGGCCCCGCCCCCGCCTGTCTGGGTTACGCGCGGATCCTGACGGCGCGGCGTCTGTGCATCTCGAGGAGCAGCAACCCTGCCAGCAGCAGAAGGATCGTTGAAGGCTCCGGAACCGGCGGCGGGGCTTCACCGATCGGGATCAGATGTCCGGTGCCGCTGCCGAACGCATAGGTCAGATCGTTCAGGTACGTGTTGCCCGCCAGGTTCGGGTCGTAATAGATGTTGTAGTCGCTCGAGATGGATGAAAGCTGCCCGATGCCGTCCGCCAGCAGGAACACCCCAGTATACAGCGCGGTGCTGGCGTTCGCGCCGTTGCCGTCGGTGACGACCAGTCCCGCGCCGGAATCGAGCTCGAAGGTGCCCCAGGCGAAATTGTCACTGTAGCCAGCTAACACCGCGCCCAGATCCAGCCCCGCGAGGCTCAGATCATGCGTGGCGTCGTCGAACTCGAGGCTGGACTGGCCCGTGCTCCACAGGATGTTCTGCGTGCTCGAGTTGAGGAATGCGGCGTTGATCACATACAGATCGCCGGAACCGCCGGTAAGGTAGCCGTCGGTGAGTACGAGCAGATCGCCGTCGTAGATGTTCGTCGACGGATCGCTGATGTACGCGCCATTGTTGGTGAACGTACCCGTGTATTCCGC
>Ga0187777_10003336_pt1 | contig 10264 bp, 13 predicted proteins | sample 1015_Q2_SP5_10_M_FD_132416 | JGI IMG/M metagenome (GOLD analysis project Ga0187777, IMG submission 132416) | Tropical peat soil microbial communities from peatlands in Department of Meta, Colombia - 1015_Q2_SP5_10_MG | ecosystem: Environmental > Terrestrial > Soil > Wetlands > Peat | place...
ACGGTGATGTCTCGCCTGCACCGCGGAAGAAAGGCGCTCGAGAAGGCGTTGTGGAACAAGGTCAGGGAGCGTGGGCTTGTCAGAGATTAGCTGCGAAGAGGTTCTGCGCGAGATCGAGCACTTCGTCGACGGGGAGCTCGACCCGGCGCGCTCGACCCATCTGGCCGAGCACCTGGGCGTGTGCGGCTCGTGCCTCGAGCGGGCGGACTTCCAGCGCCGCCTGAAGGAGATCGTGCGGGTGAAGTGCACGGGGGCTCCGGTCACCCCCGAGCATCTCCTCGACAAGGTGCGCCGCGCCATCCACGAGGACTCCCCGGACTCGGTCTGACGGGTCGACGCTCCCGCCGGGGACGCATCGCGAACGTTTCTCCACAACCTTTCCGGCGTTCCCGCCAAACCGGAGGGCTGAGCAGGACGAATAGCCATGTTGGAGACGGGCGGTCGAGCGCCCGCTGCAGGACATGAAGGGAAGCCGGCCCGGCAAGCTGCCACAGCCGTCCCCGACGGAGCGCCCGCTGCGTACCTGCTCCGCACCCGACTGCGCGACCAGACTGTCGATCTACAACCTGAGCTCGAAATGCTGGCAGCACGCCGACCTCAGGTTCCCGACCTATCGTGGAAAGCGCCTCGCCGGCGGCGAGGCGTGACCCCTCTCGGAAAAACACAGGCGCGTCACATTTGTTCGCAATGTGAGAAAGGTTTTCCCGCCTGGGCATCTATGGTAGAAATCGAGTTCCCGAGACGGACGCATCTGTCGGGTTTCGCGATACAGGGGGTGCCCGCCGAGTGGCCGAAAAGGTCGATCGCTATTTGAAGACGTCCGACGTGGCTCAACTGCTGCACGTGTCGCCGAAGACCGTGACCCGTTGGGCAAAGGACGGAAAGCTCCCACACTCACGCACCCTCGGGGGGCATCGCCGCTTCCCGGCGGACGCGATCGAGAAACTCGCCGACGACCTGGTGCAGGCTCCCGGCTGAGCGTGAACCTCTTGGATCGCGACCGGCCGCACGGCGAGCGCGCGGCCGCACACTGACGGGGCAATGGCGAGTCCGCCGTTCGCGCTTCTCGGATCGGGCGAGTTCGAGGCCTGGACCGATCCGGTCGATTCCTGGCTCCTTGACCGGGCTACGGGCGACGGCCGCGTGCTCGTCTTCCCGACCGCGAGCTCCCCTGAGGGGCCGGACGTCTTCGACCGGTGGGCCCGGATGGGCCTCGATCACTACCAGCGGGCAGGCAGACGGGCCGAGGTCGTCCCGTTGAAGGACCGCAGTGGCGCCTCTGACGCCGAGGTGGTGTCGATGATCCGGGGCGCGTCCGTCGTGTTCTTCTCCGGCGGCAATCCGGCTTACCTCGCCGCGACGCTGGAGGACACGCCGGTGTGGAACGCGGTGCTCGAGGAGCTCGACCGCGGCATGGCCTACGCGGGATGCAGCGCCGGCGTGGCGAGTCTCGGCGAGGCGGCGCCGGACAGCTCGAAGAGAGATCCGACGAACGAGGCCGGCGGCATCATGCGCGCCGGGCTCGCCCTGTTCCCGCAGACCTACTTCATGCCGCACTGGGACGCGCTCAACACCTACATCCCCGGGTTGCGGGAGCTGCTGCGAGCCGCGGTGCCCGCCGGAAGCCGCATGGTCACGATCGACGAGCGCACGGCGATGCTCGGCGACGGCGCGGAGTGGACGGTGCTCGGGGCCGCCACGGTCGGGGTGGTGCAGGACGGGGACGAACGCTCCTTCGCACCGGGCGAATCCTTCGTGGAGGACCTGCGGGAGGCGACCGCGCCACGCGAGTGAATGCCGGCTCTCACGCCCGGTCGACGCGGCGCCAGATCCCCGGGTAGTCGACGACGAGACCGGCATCGTCCACCGCCAAATCGGCCGTGAACGATCCGGCGCGGTAGCGGTAGCCGCGCTCGCCCGTGCGCTCGTACGTCTGCCGGAGGACCTCGACGGTGAGCGCGGGGAACCGGATCCACGCCGCCGCGACCGGGGCGGAATCTCCGACGGCGAGGCCGAGGCGCCGGATCGGCAGCGTATTCGTCGACGGAGAGCATTCGAGGTCGACGTCCTCGCAATCCTCCAGGTCCGGACGTTCGTCGCCGTCGACGGTCCAGCGACCACGATCGCCCCGAACCAGGAGCAGCGTCCGGGCCGGACCCGCGGCGGGGAGGCACCGGATCACGACGTTCGCGGTTTGCCACCGCGGGATGAGACGGATGCGGTAGGTCAGGAGGCCCCCGTCGTCGCCGCTTCCGTACGCGACGGAGCCCTCGAGCGTCCCCCGCCCTGCCTCAGCGCTCAGTCTGCAGAGCTCGACGCCCGGAAACGTCTCGCCGCGCCACGCGACTTCCCGGTCCATCAGCCTTGCTATTCTCCCCATCTCCGACTCGAGAGCGAGCGCACATGGCCAGGGTCTTCTCCGGCATCAAGCCGACGGGTGAGGTTCAGCTGGGCAACTACGTCGGGGCCCTCCGCCGCTTCGTCGCCGCCCAGGACGACGACGACTGTGTCTTCTGCATCGTGGACCTGCACGCGATCACCGACGGCCTGCCCGATCCGGAGGAACTGCGGTCGAAGACGCTGGATCTCGCCGCCGTCTACCTTGCCGCCGGGATCGACCCGGAACGCTCGACCCTGTTCGTCCAGTCGCACGTCTCCGAGCACGCCGAGCTGACCTGGATCCTCAACTGCTTCGCGGCCGTCGGCGAGCTTCGGCGGATGACGCAGTTCAAGGACCGGTCGGCCAAGAACAAGGACGGTTTCATCTCGAGCGGCCTGTTCGACTACCCCGTCCTCATGGCCGCAGACATCCTCTTGTACCGGACCGACCGCGTCCCCGTCGGCGACGACCAGCGCCAGCACCTCGAGCTGACCCGGGATGTCGCCGAGCGCTTCAACGCCCGATTCCCGGAGACGTTCGTCGTGCCGGAGGCAGACATCCCCCCTGCGGAGGGCGGCGCGCGCGTGATGGATCTGCAGAACCCAACCGCGAAGATGTCGAAGTCCGCGGATTCGCCGCAGGGGACGGTGAAGGTCACCGACCCGCCCGAGGACGTCCGGCGCAAGGTGAAGGCGGCAGTCACCGACTCGGGCCGCGAGGTCGTCTTCGCCGACGACAAGCCCGCGATCTCGAACCTGCTCACGATCTTCTCCGCGGCGAGCGGCAGCTCCATTCCCGACCTCGAGCGGGCGTACGCCGGCAAGGGGTACGGCGACTTCAAGCGGGATCTGGCCGAGGCGCTCGTCGAGTTCCTGCGCCCGCTGCAGGAGCGCTACGTGGAGATCTCGTCGGATCCCGCCGGGATCGAGCGCGTGCTGAATGCGGGCGCGGAGAAGGCGAGGGCCGTGGCGACCAAGACGCTGGCCACGGTGTACGAGCGCGTGGGTTTCCTTCCGCGGGGCCGGTAGCGCCCGGCGATGTTCCGACTCGAGACGTCCCGCCTCACGCTGCGCGAGTTCACGACGGGCGACCTTGGCGCGCTCGCCGCGATCCTCGCCGAGCCGGAGGTCATGCGATACGTGGGGTCGGGCGAGGCTCGGGGACGCACCCGTGAGGAGGCCGATGCGACCCTGCGTGAGGTGCTCGCCGAGTACGACCGGTGGGGCTACGGCCTGTGGGCCGTCACGTCGGCGACGGAGAACCGCGGCCGCCCCATCGGGTGGTGCGGGCTGATCGAGTGGGATCTCGAGGACCGCACCGAGGTGGAGGTCGCGTACCTGCTCGGCCGGCCCTACTGGGGCAAGGGGTACGCGACGGAGGCGGCCACCGCGGTCCGCGACTACGGCATCGGGCCCGTCGGGCGCAGGCGGCTGGTTTCGCTCGTCTACCCCGAGAACACCGCGTCGCTGCGCGTCGCCGGCAAGATCGGCATGCGGTACGAGCGGGAGGCGACGCTGTACGGACGGACCCTCTGGCTGCACTCGTTGCGCGCGCAGGACGGAGCTCTGGTCGCCCCGCCGCCCGGCGCGCTGGGGTCCGCCTGATGAGCGGGGGACCCGTCGTCGTCTCGGGGGAGGGTTCCGTCCGGCGAGTCGTCATGAACCGCCCCCAGGCCGGCAACGCCATGTCGGTCGAGATGCGCGCAGAGATCCTTCGCGCGCTCGGCGGAGCTGCGTCGGATCCCGCATGCCGTGTCGTGGTGCTGGCGGGGGCCGGCGCGGACTTCAGCGCCGGCGCGGACCTCGACGAGCTGACGGAGTCGCGCGAGAGCGATGGAGCGATCGACTTCGTGCGCACGTTCGAAGCGCTGTTCGAGGCCATCGAGGATCAGCCGCAGCCGGTGATCGCCCAGGTGTCCGGCGCGGCCTTGGGCGCCGGGTGCCTCGTCGTGCTCGCCTGCGACCTCGCCGTCGCCGCGTCGAACGCGCGCCTGGGGATCCCGTCCGCGCGGCTGGGGCTGGTGATCAACCTCGAAAGCGTCGAGCGCCTGGTCGCCGCGGTCGGGCTGAAGCGCGCCTCGGACCTGCTCGCGGCCGGTCACGAGGTGAGCGGCGAGGAGGCCGCGGCCTGGGGACTGGTCAACCGTGCCGTTCCGGCCGATGGGCTCGCCGACGCTGTGGACCGGCTCGCCCGCCGCGTGGCAACGCGGGCGCCGCTGTCCGTCAAGGCCTCCAAGCGGGGCATCCGGGCGGCTCTGCGCCGGTCCGCCTCGGATCGTCCGGGTGGCTACGCGGCCGCGGAATTCGACATGATGGCGGCCGAGGCGTTCGCCAGCGCCGATCTCGCCGAGGGGATCGCCGCCCTGCGGGAGCGGCGGCGCCCCGAATTCGGAGGACGATGACCGTGCCTGCACGCAAGACGCGACCGGCGAAGGCCCGCGGCGGCGCTCGCCGCCCGGCGGGACGATCGAGGAAGGTCCCTCCGCTCGCGGAGCGGGCCCCGGTCGTGGTGCAGCGACTGAAGGATGCGCACCCCGGCGCGAAGGTCGCGCTCCAGTTCTCCACGCCGCTCGAATGCCTGATCGCGACCATGCTGTCGGCTCAGACGACCGACGAGAACGTCAACAGGGTCACGGCCGACCTGTTTCCCAAGTACCGGACCGCCGAGGACTGGCTGCGCGTGCCCGAGGATCGGCTGCGCGCGGAGCTCAAGCCCACCGGCTTCTTCAATCAGAAGACCAAGGCCGTCCGCGGCGCGTGCCGCAAGCTCGTCGAGGACTTCGGCGGCGAGGTGCCGCGGACCATCGCGGAGCTCGTGACGCTCCCGGGGGTCGCGCGCAAGACGGCCAACATCGTCCAGGGGAACTCCTACCCGGAGGAGCACGCGACGGACCCGGACGCGGGGGTCGCCGTGGACACGCACGTCCGCCGCCTGGCGCAGCGGCTCGGCTTCTCCAAGCAGACCGACCCCGACAAGATCGAGAAGGACCTGATGCGGATCCTTCCTCGCGCGGACTGGTTCGCGTTCACCTACGTGCTGATCGATCACGGCCGGACGGTGTGCAAGGCGCCGACGCCGCGCTGCGAGGACTGTGTGGTGAACGACCTGTGTCCGTCGAGCCTGGTGTGAGCTGCGCGCTTGACCGGGGCGCGGGCGACGGGGGTCAGCCGGTCAGTGCGAACCTGCTGATCTCGCCGCGGCGGCGGGCGCGGCGCACGGCGCGGCGTTCGTCCTCCGAGAGCCCGCCCCAGACGCCGGCGTCCTGGTTGGTGGCCAGCGCCCACTCGAGGCACTCCGCGCGGACCGCGCACTGACAGCAGATCTCCTTGGCCATGTCGATCTGGATCGCGGCGGGTCCGCTCGTACCGATGGGGAAGAAGAGTTCGGGATCCTCGTCCTTACAGCGCGCTCGGTGCACCCAGTCCACGGCCACCCCCCGTCGGCAATCGAGGTCCTCCGACCTCGCCCGCGTCTCCTCCACGACGCCGGCCCGCGGCGGACGTGACCCCCGTCTGCGCCCTCCGGTGTGGACCGAGCGCCGGATTATACTGACGCCCCTCTCGCGGACACAATGGGCTTGAGCGGAATTGACGAACTCATTTGGCCGATCGTCCTCGCGCACCGCGGCGCGTCGATCGACCGACCCGAGAACACGCTTCCGGCGTTCGAGGCCGCCATCGCCGCGGGTGCCGACGGAGTCGAGCTCGACGTCCGGCTGACCGCGGACGGGGTGGCCGTCGTCCTGCACGATGTGGACGTCTCGGTCACCACGGATGGGCATGGATTCGTCCACGAGCTTCCATTCGCGCAGGTCAGAGGCCTGAATGCGGGGCGGGAAGGGGAGCCCCGAACCGGGGTGCCGTCGCTCGAGGACGCGCTGCGTGCGCTGTCGGGCCGAGCCTGCCTCGACGTCGAGATCAAGAATCTCGCGGGGGAGCCGGACTACGAACCCACCCGAGAGAGGTGCGCGGATGAAGTGGTAAGGCTGCTTGACGAACTCTCGTTCGACGGTGCGGTTGTCGTTTCGTCGTTCAACCCCGCCGCGATCGACCGCGTCCGCTTCGTGCGGCCGGCGATGGCCACCGGCCTGTTGACCATCGCGGCGGTCGACCCGCGCGCGGCGCTTCGGCACGCTGTGGAACGGGGCTACCGTTTCGTCCTGCCGGCGGCGGGAGCGCTGCTGGACGCCGGACCCGGGTTCGTCGCCGAGTGCCACGGAGCGGGAGTTCGCGTCGGAACCTGGACCGTCGACGACCCTGCGACGATCGCACGACTGTTCGAATGGGGTGTGGACGCCGTCGTGACCAACGACCCGGCGCCGGCCGCCACGCTCCGCAACGCCGCGCGCGAGCGCTCGGACGGTCCTCAGCCGTAGACGCGGAGCGCTCCCGGGACGGACCGGATCTCCGCCCGGTCCCGTTCGCCCAGGTACTCGCCGTCGATCTGCGTCGGGAGGGGCCGGTCGGCCGCGACGACGAGGCTGCGAAGGTCGTGGCCGTGGACCGCGCCCCGGCGCTCCGGCGCGCCGGAGCCGAACGCACCGACGAGGACGCCCGCGACCGACGTGGTCCGCATCGTGCGCATCGCCACGGCATCGAGGCCGCCCTCGAGCGTGGCCCCGGGACACAGGCGAATGGGCCGATCGCCCAGGTACGTGAACGGGTCGAGGTTCTGCACGACGAGGGTGAAGACACCCTCCGTGGTCTCCGCGTCCATGGTGACGGTGAGGTGTGCCCTGCGCCGGTCGAACTCGCCGAGGAACGCCCGCATGGCGCTCCAGACGAAGAACAGGTCGCCCGTCATCCGTTTGGCGAATTGGCGCGTCTCGACCCGTCGCACGATCGTGGCGTCGATGCCGATCCCGCAATTGGAGTGGAACCATCGGTCGCCGATGCGCCCGAGGGGGATCAGCCTGGGGGGTTCGAGGAGGCGCTCCAGCAGGACACCGGTGGCCTCGACGGGATCGCGCGGCAGCCCGATCGAGCGCGCGAACACGTTCGCGCCCCCACCCGGGAGCACGCCCAGCGGCACGTCGGTGCCGGCGAGGCCGTTCACCGCCTCGTTGATGGTGCCGTCGCCGCCCAGGGCAACCACGACGTCCGTCCGCCCACCCACCGCATCGGCCGCGAGTTCGGCCGCGTGGCCCGGACCCTTCGTCTCGACCAGGTCGACGGCGAACTCGGAGGCGAGCGCGCCCGCGATGACGTCGCGCGAGTAGCGGGTCACGGTCTGTGCGGCTGCGTTGACGATCAGGAGGAGGCGGGGCACCGATTCGAATTCTACCCGCGGGGTGAGGGCGGATCCGGCCTCCTGCCCGGCCCCCCGACCTCCATAGAATCCCGGCATGCCCCCGTTCCGCAGATCCCGTGGGCAAGCGTCCCCCGACGCGCTCGAGGCGCTCGGCGCCTTCGACGTCACCCTGCGTCTGGTGGAGGAGGCGAAGACGGCCCTGCTCGCCACGGTACGAACGGGACGGGCGCAGGGAATCCCTCTGGCCGAGGGCGTGGCCGCCTTCGAGGACGGGCTGCACCGCGCCGCGGCGAGCATGGGCGCGTGGCGCTCGCCACCCGCGGAGTCCGTCCGGGGCGCCTGCGACGCGGCGCTGCGCGAGTCGCTTCGGCGAGCCGAACGCCTCCGCCTGGAGGGGTCGCCCCGAATCTACGAGGAGCTGATCGCGGCGCTCGACGAGCTCATCGAGCCGCTCGAGCCCTTCGCGGACGCGTCGGCCAGACTCCGCTCGCAGGCGCGAGGCGCTGCCCCCGGATAGCCACCCGTCGAGCATGCCGCCGCGAGGGCCGTCGTGTACCCTCGCCCGGACCCATTCGCTCTCGCGGCTCGAGTGCTGGCCGGGCTGCGCGTCCCGACGGAGGATCCCCAGCCATGGGCGCCATCGAACTCGTGACCGACCTCCCCGGCCCCCGGTCGGCGGCCGTGCTGGAGCGAAAGGCCCGGGTCGTCTGCGACCCGCTCGACATCCACGCCCCCGTGGTGATCGACCACGGCTTGGGCGCCCGGATCACCGATCTGGACGGGAACTCGCTACTCGACTTCTCCGCCGGTCTCGGATGCCAACTGGTCGGGTATTCGCATCCGAAGGTCGTGGAGGCCGTGCAGCGGCAGGCGGCCATGGTCTCCCACACGGACTTCTCCGTCATTCCCTACGAGCCGTTCGTGGAGCTGGCGGAGGGTCTGGTCGGGCGCACCGGCGTGCGCACCGGGAAGGTGGCCCTGTTCAACTCGGGCGCCGAGGCCATCGAGAACGCGGTCAAGTTCGCGCGCTCGGCCACCGGCCGGCCGGCGCTCATCTGCTTCGAGGGCGGCTTCCACGGCCGGACGCTGCTCGGCATGTCCCTCACCAGCCGGAACAAGCCGTACAAGACCGGGTTCGGCCCCTTCGCGCCGGAGGTCTACCGCCTTCCGTACGCCTATCCGTACCGGAGTCCCGACCCGGCCGCCGCCGGGGCGCTCGCGCTCGAGGCGTTCGAGCGCGCGTTCGTCACGGTCGTCGACCCGGCAACGGTCGCCGCGGTGCTGGTCGAGCCCATCCAGGGCGAGGGAGGCTTCGTCGTCCCGCCGGCCGAGTTCCTCAGGGGGCTCAAGGAGATCTGCTCGCGCCGCGGCATCCTCGTCGTCGCCGACGAGGTGCAGTCGGGCACGGGGCGGACGGGCACCTTCCTGGCCTCGGAGCAGTTCGGCTTCGAGCCCGACATGGTGGTGCTCGCGAAGGCCCTGGCATCGGGCTATCCCCTCTCGGCCGTGGTCGGCCCCAGCGCCGTCATGGACGCGCCGGGGCCGTCCGCGATCGGCGGGACCTACGTCGGCAACCCCGTCGCGTGCGCCGCCGCGAACGCCGTGCTGAAGATCATCGACGAGGAAGGGCTCCTCGAGCGCTCGGAGCAGGTGGGCAAGACCGTGCGCGCCAGGTGGGAGCAGGTCGCCGCCGAGGTCCCCGAGGTGGGCGAGATTCGCGGCGTGGGCGCCATGGTGGGTGTGGAGTTCGTGGCCGACCGGGAGACCAAGCGGCCCGCGCCCGCGTATCTCGACGCGCTGATGCGGGAGACGATCTCACGGGGCGTGGTCACGGTGGGGTGCGGCATCTACCACAACGTGCTGCGCCACCTCATTCCACTCGTGATCTCGGACGATGACTTGGAGGAGGGCCTCGAGGTCCTGGCGGAGGCGGCCGTCGCCGCCCGGCGCACGGCCGGCATCGGCGACCGGGCCTCGGAGGTCGAGGGCAGCTGACCAGGTCCGGAGCCTTGCCTTGCGGGTCGGGCCCCGGGAGGTGAGACTGGGCGCGTGGCCTTCCTCGGGATTCGGGGCCGAAACGGGACGGACAGCGTGGCGGAGGAGCGGCACGACATCGACGGGACCGGCGCGGACGAGTACGCGGCCGGGACGCTTGGCGCGCCGCGCACCGATCCGGAAGAGGGTGTCGGCGACCTGACGGGCGTGACCGGGGAGGGCCCCACGGAGCCGATCGCTCCGCGCCGCGAGTCGCCGCGGAGGCGCCCGCGGTCGCGCGCCGGCACGCCGCGGACGACGGCGCGGATGCGGGGCGCAATCGTCCTTGCCATCCTGGTCCTGGTGCTGGGAGTCGTCGCCGCGGTCCTGGTATCGAGTCCGTCCTCCACGGTCACCAGTCCGGGAACGGCCGAGGCCACGGTCGGCTCCATCCGGGCAACCGTCCAACTGACCGGCGCCGTCGTGCAGGAGACGACGCAAGGGGTTCCCGCGCCCGTCACCGGGACGATCACGTCGCTGGACGTGCGCCCGGGCGACTCCGTGGCCGCCGGGGACGACATCGCCACGATCACGGTCGCGTCCGTCGCTCCCTCGCCGACGTTCTCGCTGTCCTCGCCGGCGCCGACGCCGTCGCCGACG
>Ga0187777_10003337_pt1 | contig 10264 bp, 9 predicted proteins | sample 1015_Q2_SP5_10_M_FD_132416 | JGI IMG/M metagenome (GOLD analysis project Ga0187777, IMG submission 132416) | Tropical peat soil microbial communities from peatlands in Department of Meta, Colombia - 1015_Q2_SP5_10_MG | ecosystem: Environmental > Terrestrial > Soil > Wetlands > Peat | place...
GGGCGCACGGCCCGGGCGGCCGTCGAGCGCGCGAGGGAGCAGGTGGCAGCGTCGGTCGGGGCCGAGCCGAAGCACGTGTTCTTCACCTCCGGCGGGACCGAGGCCGACAACCTGGCCGTGCTCGGCGCGGTGCGGGCCGCGTCCGACAAGGCCGGAGCGCGCGCGGGCGACGCCGTGGTGCACGTCGTCACCAGCCCGACCGAGCATCACGCGGTCACCGCGGCGGTGCACGAGGCCGAGCGGCGCGGCGTCTTCGCCACGTTCCTGCCCGTGGACCGGAACGGGACCGTGGACCTCGCCGCGCTCGGCCGCGTGCTCGAGAGCCGCGGCGCCGCGGGCGCGCCGGCCCTCGTGTCGGTGATGTGGGTGAACAACGAGGTCGGCACGCTCCAGCCGGTGCCTGCGATCGCCGAGCGCTGCGCCGCCGCCGGCGTCGCCTTCCATACCGACGCCGTACAGGCGCTCGGCAAGGTCCCGGTGAGCCTCACGGACCTGCCGTGGACGGCGGTGTCGCTGTCGGCCCACAAGATCGGCGGCCCCAAAGGCGTCGGCGCGCTGCTGGTGAAGGACACGTCGCGCTTCGCGGCCCTGCAGCGCGGCGGCTCGCAGCAGCGGGGGTTCCGGCCCGGCACCGAGAACGTGCCGGGCATCGTGGGCTTCGGGCGGGCGGCCGAGCTGGCGGCGGCCGAGCTGGCCGGGCACGCGGCCGCCTGGGGCGCGATGCGCGACGCGCTGGAGCGCGCCATCCTCGAGCGCGTGCCCGACGCCGTCGTGCACGGCGCCGCAGCTCCCCGCGCGCCGAACATCCTCAACGTGAGCGCGCCCGGGACCGACTCCGAGTCGCTGCTGATGCACCTCGACCTCGCGGGCGTGGCCGCCGCCTCCGGCTCGGCGTGCACCACCGGGTCCGTCGAGCCGTCGCACGTGCTGCTCGCGATGGACGTGCCCGCCGACCTGGCCGCGGCGGGCGTGCGGTTCAGCTTCGGCGCGCTGTCGTCGCCCGACCAGATCCCGCGCGTGGCCGACACGTACGCGAGCGTCGTCGCCAAGGTCCGGAAGCTGCGGCGGGTGCTGAGCCGGGCATGACCCACACCCTACACCCTCACACCCTACACCCATTCGCTCATCGGGTGGTGTCGGCCCCATGACCAAGGTCCTCGTCGCCATGTCCGGTGGCGTGGATTCCTCCGTCGCCGCCGCGCTCCTCGTCGAGCGGGGCTACGACGTCGTCGGCGCGACGATGAAGCTGTTCTGCTACGGCGACGGCGCCCTGCCCGACCGGCCGTGCTGCTCGCTCGACTCGATCCAGGACGCCCGCGCCGTCGCCGACCGGCTCGGCATCCCGCACTACCTGCTCAACCTCGAGGACCGGTTCGGGCACGACGTGATCGAGGACTTCGTGAGCGAGTACGCGCGCGGGCGCACGCCCATCCCCTGCGTGCGGTGCAACTCGTTCACCAAGTTCTCCGACCTCGTGGCGCACGCCGACGCGATGGGCTGCGACGCCGTCGCGACGGGGCACTACGCGCGCGCCGTGGACGGCGCGCTGTTCCGGGGCCGGGACCGCGCCAAGGACCAGTCCTACTTCCTGTGGGGCATCCGGGGCGAGGTGGTGCCGCGCATGCTCACGCCGGTCGGCGACCTGACCAAGCCCGAGACGCGGGACGTGGCCCGCCGCCACGGCCTCGGCACGGCCGAGAAGCCCGAGAGCCAGGAGATCTGCTTCGTCCCGGACGGCGACTACATGGCGGTGCTCGAGCGCCGGCTGCCGGCCGACGCCCCCGCACTGCAGCCGGGGCCGATCGTGACCGCGGACGGCACGCGGCTCGGCGAGCACGCGGGCTTCGCGCGGTACACCGTCGGGCAGCGGCGCGGCCTGCCCGCGGGATCGGGGGCGCCGCTCTACGTCACGGCCATCCGGCCCGAGACTCGCGAGGTGGTCGTCGGGACCGCGGCGGACCTCGACGGCTGGTCGGTCGCGCTCGAGAGCGTCAACTGGCTCGGGGCGCCGCTCGTCGCCGGTGCGCGCTGCGAGGTCCAGGTGCGGCACCGCGCCGCCCCGGTCCCGGCCACGGTGGCGTCGGCCGAGGCCGGAAGCGTCCGGCTCGAGCTCCTCGCCCCCGTCCGCGCCTCGGCGCCCGGCCAGAGCGGGGTGCTGTACGACGGGGACCGGGTCCTGGGCGGCGGCGTCATCGTCTAGCGCGGGCGTCCTCGACAGGGCGCCCTTCCGGCTGCAACATATCCGCCATGGAAGTGATCCTCGTCCGCCACGCGAAGGCGGAGAACCGGGACGCCAACACCTGGCCCGACGACGACCAGCGGCCGCTGACGGCCGAAGGGCGCGCGGAGCAGCGGGCGGCGACCCGCTCGATGAAGAAGATGGGGATCAAGTTCGACTTCCTCGTCACCAGCCCGCTGCTGCGGGCGCGCGAGACCGCCGACATCCTGGCCAAGGGCTACCGCTGGCCCGAGCCGCCGCAGGTCGCCGACGAGCTGGGCCACGCGTACGGGGCCGGCGCCGTGGTGAAGCTGCTGGCCAAGTTCCCGCCCGGCGCGACGGTGGCGCTGGTCGGCCACGAGCCGGACCTGTCGAACCTCGCCGGAGCGCTGGTCACCCGCGACGGCCGGCTCAACATCGCCGTCAAGAAGAGCGGCGTCGTCGGCATCGAGTTCGAGGGGCCCGCCGAGGAGGGCCAGGGCACCCTGCTCTACCAGCTCAAGCCGGCGCACCTGCGGAAGCTCGCGGAATGACGACCATCCGCCTCACGCGGGTCCTGCCCGCGCCCCCCGCCGCCGTGTTCCGGGCGTTGACCGACGCGCGGCAGATCGCCGCGTGGTCGGGGCAGTCGGCCCGGATCGGGACGAAACCGGGCGGCCGCTTCGCGATGTTCGATGGGTGGGCGACCGGACGCGTGGTCGTGTATCGCCCGCCGTCGCGGTTCGCCCACACGTGGCGCGTGGACGAGTGGAAGCGCGGCTTCGACGACTCGCTCGTGGAGTGGCGCCTCTCCCGCGCGCCGCGCGGAACCCGCGTCGAGGTCATCCACTCCCTGCTCCCGACGCCGAAGGAGGCCCGGGACCACAAGGGCGGGTGGGTGGAGTACGTGCTGGGGCCGATGGGGGAGTGGCTGAAGGAGAGGGTGTAGGGTGTGAGGGTGTAGGGTATGAGAAAGGCGCCTCCGAATCGGGCGGCGCCTTTGCACTTCTACACCCTACACCCTCACACCCGTCTTATCGTCTTTCCACCACCACCATCCCGCTCATCGTCCCGTGTTGGGGGCCGCAGTCGAAGGTGCAGTACCACTCGCGGCCGCCCACCCAGTCGGCCACGAAGCTGACCTCCGCCGGCATGCCGGGGTACGACGTGACGTCGAAGCTCTCGCCTTCGACGCGGAACCCGTGGGCGCTGTCCATCGCCTTCAGCGTGACGTGGATGGTGTCGCCGTACGCGGCCCGGATCTCGGTCGGCGCGAAGTGCCCGAAATGCCCTTCGACGACCACGTCCACCCGCTTCGGCGCTCCCCGGGAGGTCGAAGCCGAGACGGCGGCCGTGGTGGCCAGGGCGGCGAAGCCGGTCAGGAGAGCCCGTGCGACGAACATCGTGCGTGACTCGTATCTTGAGGGAAGTAGTCGTATTATAAACGGTGGCGGAGCGGCGCGGTAGTTCCGGCATCATTCCTGCTACAAAACGGCCCGGCGCCGGGTATATTCCGCCACGGCAACTGACCACCTCATTCCCATCGTGGAGAGCACAGCCATGCCGAAGAAAGCAGCCAAGCCTGCCGCGAAGGCCGCCAAGAAGGGCAGCCCGATGGCCGCGAACGAGGGCTACTGCGTGAAGTGCAAGGCGAAGAAGGTCATGGTGAACGTGAAGCAGGTGAAGATGGCCAATGGCCGGCCGGCGCTGAAGGGCACGTGCCCCGACTGCGGGACCGGCATGTTCAAGATCCTTCCCCCGTCCTGAGGTCCGATGAGCCGGTCCGCGCAGTACCTCTCCGAGGTCGTGAAGTACAGCGCCAACAACTACAAGCCGCTGCCCGTGGTCCTCGAGCGCGGCGAGGGCGCATGGGTGTGGGACGTCGACGGCAAGAAGTACCTGGACTGCCTGAGCGCCTACTCCGCGGTGAACCAGGGCCACTGTCACCCGGCGATCGTGAAGGCGGCGCAGCAGCAGGCGGCGCGCCTGACGCTCACCTCGCGCGCGTTCCACAACGATCAGATGGGTCCGTTCCTGCACCAGCTGTGCGAGCTGGCCGGGTTCGCGAAGGCGCTGCCGATGAACTCCGGGGCCGAGGCCGTCGAGACGGCGATCAAGGCGATCCGGAAGTGGGGCTACAAGGTCAAGAGGATCCCGGAGGGCAAGGCGGAGATCATCGTGTCGGCCGGGAACTTCCACGGCCGCACGACGACGATCATCTCCTTCTCGACCGAGGCGCAGTACAAGGACGGCTTCGGACCGTTCACGCCGGGCTTCAAGATCATCCCGTTCGGTGACGCGGCGGCGCTCGAGCAGGCCATCACGCCGAACACCTGCGCGTTCCTCACCGAGCCGCTGCAGGGCGAGGCGGGCGTGATCGTGGCGGCGGACGGCTGGCTCCGGAAGGTCCGGGAGATCACGAAGAAGCACAACGTGCTGTGGGTGGACGACGAGATCCAGACCGGGCTCGGCCGCACGGGCAAGATGTTCGCCTGGCAGTGGGAGAACGCGCGGCCCGACGCCCTGATCGTGGGCAAGGCCGTGGCGGGCGGGATGTACCCCGTCTCCGCGTTCCTGGCGGACGAGAACGTGATGGGCGTGTTCCACCCCGGCGACCACGGCTCGACGTTCGGCGGCAATCCGCTGGGTGCCGGGATCGGGCGCGCCGCGCTCAAGGTGCTGGTCGACGAGAAGCTGGCCGACCGGGCGCAGGAGCTGGGCACGTGGTTCATGGAGGAGCTCCGGAAGATCGACTCGTCCAGCGTGGTCGAGGTCCGCGGCAAGGGACTGCTGATCGGCGTCGAGATCAAGGTGGACGCCGGCACGGCGCGTCCCTTCTGCGAGGCCCTGGCCGAGCGCGGGATCCTGTGCAAGGAGACGCACGACCAGGTGGTGCGCTTCGCGCCGCCCCTGACGGTCAGCAAGGCCGACCTGCAGTGGGCGCTGCCGAAGATCGCCGAGGTCCTGGCGATGAGCTTCAAGCCGGTGCTGGCGGCAGCGCACTAGACGGCGCCGGTTCCGATGAATACACGGGCGCGGGGAGCCTCTCCCCGCGCCCGTGGTATTTCCGCCGCGCCCCGACGGCCGCCGTCGCGGTCCTGCGGCGGGCGCGTGACCCTCTGGACCTCCGCGGGGTCTCATCTCCAGACTCGCGCCGGAGGATTGCCATGCGCGGCTTGCTCCGCCTTCCGCTCGCCGCGGCCACGCTGCTCGCCTGCTGCAGCGGCCCCACCGAGCCGCTCGGGGCCTTGAACGGCGTGTGGGTGCTCGACACCTCCACCGCCGGCGTGCCGCCCCGGCAGATGACCCTCGCGCAGGCGGGCACGCAGATCACCGGCACCGGCACGGCCATGGGCGTGGACGCGCCCATCCCGATCAGCGTCTCCGGGGTGTACATCGCGGCGAACCCGGCCGGCCCCGCCTCCGTGACGCTGGCGTTCACCTTCGAGAACGGCGGCGGGATCACCGCGGAGTTCACCGGGACGCTGAGCGCGCCCAACCAGCTGTCGGGCCAGGCCGTCTATACCGGCATCATCGCCAACGGCACCATCACCGGCCAGGTGACGTTCACCCGCCCCTCCGGGGACAGCCTGGTGACCGGCCTCGAGGGCACCGCCACCCGCGGCCCGATCACGCCAGTCTGCATCGTGGGCGTGCCGTGCGACGCGCCGTTCGCGGCCGGCTTCACCGTCCGCGAGGGGCCGATCCCGGTGGCGGTGGCGCACTTCACGAGCGACTCCGCGGGCCACTACCGCGTCCTGCTGGTCCCGGGGAGCTACACGGTGGTCCCCGACTCGGGGGCGCCGGTCTTTCCCGGGCAGGCGCGGGCGGTGACGGTGGGGGCGGTGGGGATGACGCAGGCGGACCTGGCGTTTGATACGGGGATACGATGAGACCACCGGCAGTAAGAGGTGAGAGGCGAGAGGTGAGACGTTCACGTGAGAGGTGAGAAGTGCAAAGGCGTGAGAGGCCTCTCACCTCTCACGCCTGGACCTTCTCACCTGCGTCTCACGTCTTCGCCTCTCACCTCTCACGTGAACGTCTCACCGCTCAGCTCTCCCCTCTCACGCTTCCAGGCTATATTAAGTTATGCTCCCAACCAATTCCGCGCCGCGGCCCTCCGCGTCGCGGCTCGGCGACTTCACGGCCGACCGGCGGCTCCTCGAGCTGACCGCGTACGCCCTGCTCATCGGGGTGATGAGCGCGTTCGTGGCCTGGGCGCTCGCCTGGCTCATCGGCGCCATCACCAACCTGGTCTACTACCATCGCCTGTCCTCCGCCCTGGTCTCGCCCGCCGCCAACCGCCTGGGCGCCTGGGCCGTGCTGGTGCCGGTCGCCGGCGGCCTCGTGGTCGGCCTGATGGCCCGGTTCGGCTCCGAGAAGATCCGCGGCCACGGAATCCCGGAAGCGATGGAGGCCATCCTCGTCGGCGAGAGCCGGATGGAGCCGCGGATCGCCGTCCTGAAGCCGATCTCGAGCGCCATCTCGATCGGCACCGGCGGCCCGTTCGGCGCCGAGGGCCCGATCATCATGACCGGGGGCGCGTTCGGCTCCCTGTTCGCCCAGGCGCTGCACCTCACCGCCGCCGAGCGCAAGACGCTGCTGGTGGCCGGCGCCTCGGGCGGCATGGCCGCCATCTTCGGAACGCCCGTCGCGGCGGTGATGATCGCCGTCGAATTGCTGCTGTTCGAGTGGAAGCCGCGCAGCTTCATCCCGGTCGCGGCCGCCGCCGCGGTGGCCGCGGCCCTCCGGCCGCTGCTGCTCGGGCCGGGCCCGCTCTTCCCCGTCGTCCCCCACGCCGCGCCCGGCTGGGGTGTGCTGGGCTGGAGCCTGGCGGCGGGGCTCGCCGCCGGCCTCGGCTCCGCCGGCCTCACGGGCCTCGTGTACGGGTTCGAGGACCTGTTCGGCAGGCTGAGGTTCCACTTCATGTGGTGGCCGGCGATCGGCGGCCTCGCCATCGGCGTGGGCGGCCTGCTCTACCCGCGCGCGCTCGGCGTGGGCTACGACACCATCGGGGACCTGCTCGACGGCCGCCTGGTGGGGACGTTCCTGCTCGGGCTGCTCGTCACCAAGGCGCTGATCTGGGCCATCGCGCTGGGCTCGGGCACCTCGGGCGGCGTGCTCGCCCCCCTGCTCATCATGGGCGGCGCGCTCGGTGCGCTCGGCGCGCACTGGCTCCACGCGGGCGACGTCGGCCTGTGGGCGATGATCACGATGGCCGCGATGATGGGCGGCACGATGCGGAGCCCGTTCACCGCACTGGTGTTCGTGCTCGAGCTGACGCACGACGTCGCCGTCCTCCCCGCCCTGCTGGTGGCGTGCGTCGCCGCCGACGTGGTGACGGTGCTGTTGATGAAGCGCTCGATCCTGACGGAGAAGGTCGCGCGCCACGGGCACCACGTGACGCGCGAGTACATCGTGAGCCCCCTGCAGACCCTGCTGGTCGGCCAGGTGATGGACCGCAGCGCGCCGACCCTGCCCGCCGGGAGCACCGTGGCGGCGCTGTCGGACCGGCTCGCGGCCGGCGACCCCGTGCTGGTGCGGCACCACGCCTGGCTGCTGGTGGACCCGTCGGGCGCGCTGGCCGGCATCCTGACGCGCGGCGACCTGCTGCGCGGCCTGCAGGCGGGAGACGGCGCGGAGCGGGCGGTCACCGAGTTCGGGACCCGGGAGATCGAGGTCACGTATCCCGACGAGCTGCTCCAGACGGCGGTGGAGAAGATGGCCGCGCGTCGTGTGGGCCGGCTGCCGGTCGTGAGCCGCACCGAGCCGGGTCGCATCGAGGGGTACCTGGGCCGGACGGGGCTGATCGAGGCCTGGGTCCGGCGGCTGCACGAGGAGGAGGAACGCGAAACCGGCGTGGTGGCGACCAGCTACCGGTTGTGGCGCCGGCGGATGCGCCGGCTGCTCCCGTCTACCCCCCGAACCGCGTCTTGAACGTCTGCCCGTACGCGGTGGGCGTCCCGTCGTAGGCGGAGATCAGGTCGAGCGCCTGGCCCCAGACGTCCCACTCCCAGGCGAGATAGCTGCCCTGGCGGGCGTCCATCCAGTCCATCAGCGCGGTGACGAACGCGCTCCCACGGTCGTCCTCGCCCAGCTCGCCAAGCACCAGCGGCACCTGGCGCGCTACCGGTGCGGCGTTGCTGTCCCAGCACGCGGTCGTCGTGCACCAGCTGAAGTTGTAGATGTGCCACGACGCGGCCAGGTTGCCGAGCGGATCGGTGGGCAGGTTCGCGAGCCAGTGGCTGAGGCCGGACGCGTACTGCACCCCGCCGAGCATGAGGACGTTGGTGGCGCCGCTGGAGCGCACCGCGTCCACCAGCTCCTGCATCCCGGCCGCCTGGTAGCTCATCCCGACGCAGGTGCCGCCGTCGCGCCAGCAGCGCCACGCCTCGGGCGTGTCCGCGTTGTTGTCCGGGTACGGCTCGTTGAACAGGTCGAACAGCACCCGGTCGTCGCCCTTGAAGGTGGCTCCGACCGAGCTCCAGAATGCCGGGCTGTGGTCGCGGTCCGGCATCGGCGCCTGCCCCAGGGCCCGGGCGGTGTCCGCAGCGGTCCAGTGCAGGTCGAGGATGACGTACAGGCCGGCGCGCTCGAGCCGGCCGACGAAGCCGGCGATGGCCTGGCGGTAGTTCGCGCCCGCGTACGCCGCGGGGACGCCGTTGATGGCGAGCCAGCAGTCCTCGTTGAGCGGCACGCGCACCGCGTTCGCATGCCAGGACGCGATCGCCGCCACGGCGGCCGAGTCCACCGGCCCGTCGAAGATGCCCCAGCCCTGCGCGCAGGCGTATTCGGCGCCCGACCGGTCGACGCCGCGCAGGCGCACCGTCCGCCCCGCGGAATCCACCAGCGCCGTGCCTTGCACGTGCAGCGTGGCGCCCGACGGGGCGCCGGTGCCGGTGCCGGTCCGGTCGCCGCAACCCGCCAGCGCGGCGGCCACCAGGAGCATCAGAGGCGAAGTCCGCATCGTCGCCATCCTCTCGGGCAACGTACCCGGGGCCCGGGCCACGCGCCATCGGCGCGCCGGAGCCTTGCTGCCGCCCGGGAGGAGGGGACCGGCGGACGTCCACCGTGAAGACCGACCGAGGCTCGCTTCCGTCACCCGGTCGCCTGCCCCTATGTTCAACCGGTGACACCCGGGAGCCTTCCGATGCCGCTGTGCCCCGTCCGTGCGCGCCTCACGCCCCGCGCCCGCCGTGCCACCACCGCCGCGATCGTCCTCAGCGTCGCGCTCGCGAGCGGGGCCGCGGCTCAGGGCGTGGCCCCCCAGCCGACGGGACTCACGATCCGTCTCGCCGTGCCGGCCAGCACGCCGGTTGGGGCCACGGTGTACGTGGCCGGTTCCTTCAACGGCTGGAACCCGGCGGCGCCGGGGTACCGGCTCGATCCCCTGGGCGGCCAGTACGTGCTGACGCTGCCCGACTCGGTGCGGGGGCCGATCGAGTTCAAGTTCACCCTGGGCACATGGGACAAGGTGGAGGTGGGCGACTCGGGTGCCGACCTTGCCAACCGGACGTTCACCGTGCCGCCGGCGGGCAGCGCGGTTTGGCTCGGCACGGTGGTGGCGTGGCGCACCGGTCCCCCGCCCCCGCGCCCGCACACAACGACGGCATCCGTGTCCATCCTCAGCACCGACTTCGCCATGCCGCAGCTCGGGAGCACGCGCCGCGTGTGGCTGTACCTGCCGCCGGGCTACGCCACATCGAACCGCCGGTATCCGGTGCTGTACCTCCAGGACGGCCAGAACGTCTTCGACGCCGCGACCAGCTTCGCCGGTGAATGGGGCGTGGACGAGACGCTCGACAGCCTCCACGCCGCGGGCGACTCCGGCGTCATCGTGGTCGCCGTGGACCACGGCGGCGACCAGCGGACCCGCGAGTACATGCCGTGGCAGAGTGCGAACGCCCAGCTGCCGGGTGGTGAAGGGGCGGCCTACGCGGATTTCCTGGTCCACAGCCTGAAGCCGTTCGTGGATGCGCACTACCGCACCCGACCGGATCGCGCCAATACCGGGATCGGCGGCTCGAGCCTCGGCGGGCTCATCTCGTTCTACGCCGCGCTGAGGTA
>Ga0187777_10003338_pt1 | contig 10264 bp, 8 predicted proteins | sample 1015_Q2_SP5_10_M_FD_132416 | JGI IMG/M metagenome (GOLD analysis project Ga0187777, IMG submission 132416) | Tropical peat soil microbial communities from peatlands in Department of Meta, Colombia - 1015_Q2_SP5_10_MG | ecosystem: Environmental > Terrestrial > Soil > Wetlands > Peat | place...
ATTCCGAGCGACGCGGTGAGCCCGGTCGAGCGGATCGCGGCGACGTGCACGAGCTGCGGGCACGATGTGGCGGACCGGATCAGGTAGTTGACACCGTGCCCGGCGGGCCGGAGACCGGCGTAGGCGAAGACGGCCTCGGCGCCGGCGAGCGGAGGGTAGAGTGCCGCCGCCTTCGGGATGAGCTCATCGCGGGCTCGCTCGCGCACGGACCAGTCGCGCTTGTCCTCGAGGTCAACGGCGGTCGGGCCCGCAACGACCTTGCCGTCGATCGTCGGGAACACCAGCACTCCCCTCGTCCGCGTGGTCGGGACCGGCAGCAGGATCTGGTCGAGCGGCTCGCTTGCGGGCGGATCGAACACCAGGAACTCTCCCTTTCGCGGATAGATCGAGAACGACTGGTCGCGGGCGAGGCGGGCCACGGAATCGGCCTCCAGACCGGCGCAGTTGACCGCAACGCGGCTACGCACGGTCACACCGCATCGCGACTGCAACCTCAGCCCGGTGCCGTCACGCTCGATCGAATCGACCCGGCAGCGGGTGTGTAGCTCGGCGCCGTGGCGCCCTGCCTCGGCGGCGAGCGCGAGCGTGTAGACGACCGGGTCGGTCACGGCCTCACCCGGGATCTCGAGCACGCCATCCTCACGCTCGACCACGGCGACGCCGTTTTGGCGCGCGACAGCGGCCACCGCCGGGACGGCGGCCCGTTGGGAGCCATCAAGCGGCTGCATCAGCGCGCCGCAGCGCAGCACGGGCACGCCAAGCGCGCGCAGCAGCGGCTCGCGGAGCGCGCTCGACGCGAGGATCAAGTCGGTCTCGAGCTCGCCCGGAGTGGAGTTGAACCCGGTGTGAAGGATGCCCGAGTTGGTGCCGCTGGCGCCGAGTGCGGGCTCGGGCTCGGCCTCGAGCAGCGCGACCGTGGCCTGTTGGCGGGCGAGCGCGAGCGCGACCGCACACCCGACGACGCCGGCGCCGATCACCGTCACCTCCACGTCTGTATCGCGAGCCATTGACACTGTTCGCGCGCAAGGCTATCGTCGCGCCATTCGAAGGTGCGATCTTCATACCATTAGGCGCCTGCACGCGCGCATGCGTGTCTGAGAATCGGGGAGGTAACCGTGGCGGATGAGCCTCTAGCAACGTCGACGGCATCCGACGTAATGGGCGAGGACGAGCGCGAGCTCGCGACTCTGGGCTACAAGCAGGAGCTCCACCGAGGCTGGAGCAGCTTCACCAACTTTGCGATCTCGTTCACGATCATCTCGGTCCTGGCGGGGCCCGTGACGAACTTCTCGTTTGCGTGGAACGCCGGCGGCCCGGTCGCGATCTCGATCGGGTGGCCCGTGCTGTGTGCGTTCGTGCTGCTGGTCGCGTTCTCGATGGCGGAGCTGACCTCCGCGTTCCCGACCGCCGGCGGCCCTTACTGGTGGTCGGCCAAGCTCGGCAGCCCGGGCTGGAGCTGGATCACCGGATGGATGAACATCGTCGGGCTCGTCGGGATCGTTGCGGGCGTCGGTTACGGCGCGGCGATCTTCCTTCAGGCGACGCTCGCCGATTACGGCCTGAACGTGCTTGGCATCAATTTCGCCACAAGCCACCCGTCGACCATCCTGCACGAGACGTTCCTGCTCTTTCTGATCATTCTCGTCGGCTACACCGTCGTGAACATCTTCGCCGACCGCCTGCTCGCGATCTTCAACAACATCTCGGTCGGCTGGCACGTGCTCGGCGTCCTGGTCATCATCGGCCTGGTCGCGTTCGTGCCGAGCCACCACCAGACCTTCAGCTGGGTGTTTGGTCAGCGATTCAACAACACAGGTTTCCACGGCGGGTTGACGACCGGACTGGGCTTCTGGGTATACGTCCTGCCGCTCGGCTTCATCCTCACGATGTACACCCAGACCGGATACGACGCGTCCGCGCACACGGCCGAGGAGACGCGTGGCGCCGCGAAGGCGGCGGCGCAGGGCGTGTGGCGCTCGGTGTTCTACTCCGCGATCGCGGGCTGGGCGCTGCTGTTGGCGCTCCTGTTCTCGGCCACGAACGTCAAGGGGATCACTGCAGCCGGCGGTGGGGCGATACCGGTCGTCAACCTGGGACTGAGCGCGTGGGCGGCGAAGGTCACCCTGATCATCTTTACCGTCGGTCAGCTGTTCTGCGGCGCCGCCGGCCTGACAAGCGCGTCGCGTACGTGGTACGCGTTCTCGCGCGATCGTGGGATGCCCGGCTGGGGGCTGTTCCGGCGGGTCACTGCCAAGGCGGTGCCGCTCTACGCGGTACTTGCCGTCTCGGTCGCGTCGCTGATCATCACGATCCCTGCCTACTTCGGGACCAAGACCGGAGTGCCGTGGGCGTACTTCGCGATCACGGCGATCTGCACCGTGGGGCTGTACCTGGCTTACATCATTCCCGTCTATCTGCGGCTGCGGGCAGGCGACAAGTTCAAGCCGGGCCCATGGTCGCTCGGACGGCACTACAAGTGGATCAACATCGGCGCGATCGCATTCGTCGTCCTCGTGGTGTACTCGCTGGACGGTCCGACCTCGACTGCCGGCGCGCCGTGGGATAGCGACTTCACGTGGACCGCGTTCAACTACTCGCCGCTGGTGCTGGCCGTCGCGCTAATCGTCGGGATCTGGTGGTGGACCGGTGCCAAGAACCACTACCACGGACCCGTCCGCACCATCGATGACGTCGAGTTCGAGTCTGCGGCGGCGACGCCCGGATCAGCCGCGGTCGCCGGGGGATCGGAGTAGGCCATGGCGAGCGTCACACGCCCAGGGGGCCCCGGCGTCGCGATCGGCATGCTGTCGCTGGAACAACTGGGCACCGAGGCAGAGGCGGGCACCATCGATACCGTGGTGACCGCGTTCACCGACATGCAGGGTCGGCTCGTCGGCAAGCGGATCGACGTCTCCTACTTCCTGGACGAGGTCACCGACAACGGAATCGAGGGGTGCAACTACCTACTCGCGCTGGACATGGAAATGGACCCCGTGCCCGGCTACGAAATGGCCAACTGGGAAAAGGGATATGGCGACTTCGCGATCGCGGCCGACATGTCGACGCTGCGCCGGATCCCGTGGCTCGACCGCACCGCGCTCGTGCTGTGCGACGTTGTCAATCACGACGGGTCACCCGTGGCAGCGTCGCCCCGCCAGATTCTCATCGGCCAGTACGAGCGCGCTCAGGCGCTCGGTTATACGCCTCTGTTCGCGTCCGAACTCGAGTTTTACCTGTACAAGCAGAGCTACGCGCAGGCGCATGAGCAGGACTACCGCGATCTGACACCGACGATCCCCTACATCCTCGACTATCACGTCCTGGCGACAACGATGGACGAGAACGTCATTGGCCAGATCCGGCGGGGGATGCGCGGAGCGGGGATCCCAGTCGAGTTCTCCAAGGGTGAGGCGTGGTACGGTCAGCATGAGCTGAACGTGCGATACGCCGACGCGGTCACCTCGGCCGACCGTCACACGATCTACAAGAACGGCGTCAAGGAGATCGCTTTTCTCAACGGGGTCTCGGCGACGTTTATGGCCAAACCCTCGGAGAAGGACATCGGCAGCTCGTGTCACATCCATTCAAGCCTCATTGATTCGTCTGGAGCGAGCGTGTTCGTCAGCGGGCACGACGAGACCGGCGTCTTTCGTCACTACCTCGGGGGCCTGCGCGGTCGAATCCGGGAGCTCGCGCTGTTCATCGCGCCCACCGTCAACTCGTATAAACGCTTCGCGACCGAGAGCTGGGCCCCGACCTCGATCTCGTGGGGCCGCGACAACCGCACCTGCGGCTTCCGGATTGTTGGGCACGACGAATCGCGGCGGGTCGAGTGTCGGATCCCGGGTGCGGATGTCAACCCGTATCTGGGTTACGCGGCGGTGCTCGCGGCGGGGCTCGACGGAATCGCCAACGAGAGCGACCCTGGGCCGGAGCTGGTCGGCAACGCCTACGAGGCAGGACAGGCCGAGCCGTTCCCGTCGACCCTGCGCGAGGCGGTCGATCTCTGGGAGGGCAGCGAGTTCGCCCGCGCAGTGTTTGGCGAGCACGTGTGGGCTCACTACCTGAACTACGGACGCACCGAGCAGCGGCTGTTCGACCAGGTGGTGACCGACTACGAGCGCCGCCGCATGTTCGAACGCGGATGATCCGGGTCATCGAGCCCGCCACGGAGGCGATGCTGGAAGAGCTGCCGCGCGCCGGAATCGATGAGGTCGACGCCGCTGTCGACCGGGCCCGGCAGGCCTTCCCCGGTTGGCGGGCGATGGCTCCGGCCGACCGAGCGTCGCTGCTCCACGCGCTCGGCGACGCGCTCGCCGCGCACCGGGAGGAGCTGGCCGTGCTGGAGACGCGCAACGCCGGCAAACCGATCGCCGACGCTCGTGGCGAGATGGACATGGTCGCCCAGACCTTCCGGTACTACGCCGGCGCCCCCGAGCGGCTGCTCGGCGACACGATCCCGGTCGCGGGGGGCCAAGCATTCACCGTCCGCGAGCCCCTCGGCGTGGTCGGGCTGATCGTACCGTGGAACTTTCCGCTGACGATCGCCTCGTGGAAGCTGGCCCCGGCACTCGCGGCCGGCAACACCGTCGTGCTCAAGCCGGCCGAGCTGACCCCGTTGACCGCACTACGGTTCGCGGAGATCGCCGCCGACGCCGGCATTCCGCAGGGGGTCGTCAACGTCGTCGTGGGGCCGGGCAGCGTGTGCGGTCAGCGCCTGGTCGAGCATCCCGATGTCGCGAAGATCGCGTTCACGGGTTCGACCGAGGTGGGCCGCTCGATCGCTAAAGGCGCGGCGGCGACGATCAAGCGCGTGACCCTCGAGCTCGGCGGAAAATCCCCCAACCTGGTGTTCGCGGACGCCGACCTCGAGGCGGCCGCCGCCGCCGCACCGATGGCCGTGTTCGGCAATGCCGGCCAGGATTGCTGCGCCCGGTCGCGGATACTCGTCCAGCGCTCCGTGCTCGATCGGTTCATGGAGGCGCTCGAGGACGCCGTCAAGTCGATCCGGGTCGGGAACCCGCTCGATGAGGAGACGCAGATGGGCCCGCTGATCTCCGCCGGGCAGCGCGAGACGGTCAGCTCGTTCCTGAACGACGGCGCCCCCGTGGCGATCCGCGGCAGCGCCCCTACGGGCCCCGGATACTGGTTTGCGCCGACGGTGCTCTGTCCGGTGGATCCGCGGTCGCGCCCGGCGCGCGAGGAGATCTTCGGGCCGGTGGCGACGGTGATCCCGTTCGCCAACGACGACGACGCCGTCCGGCTCGCCAACGACACGATCTACGGGCTCTCGGGCTCGATCTGGACCCGCGACGGAGCCCGGGCGCTGCGCGTCGCACGAGCGATCGACACCGGCGTCCTGTCGATCAACTCCAACACCTCGGTGCGCGTCGCGACCCCCTTCGGCGGCTTCAGGCAATCGGGCTACGGTCGCGAGCTCGGCCCACATGCGCCCGATGCCTACACCGAGGTCAAGTCGATCTACTACGCGACGTCATGAGCCCGGCGGGCCGGCTGCAGGGAAAGGTGTGCGTGATCACCGGCGTCGCGGGCGGAATCGGCGGCGCGACCGCCGGGCTGTTCGCGCGCGAAGGCGCACGGGTTGTCGGCGTCGATCTGGTCGAGCACTCGGTCGGCGATCTCCCCTTGCAGGCCGATGCCGCCGACGAGGACGCGGTTCGCTCCGTCTACGCGTGTGCGCGAAACGAGCTGGGACGGATCGACGTCCTCTTCAACAACGCGGGCATCTCGCCAAACGACGACGCGTCCGTGCTCGACACGACCGTCGAGACGTGGGAACGCGTGCAAGCCGTGAACCTGCGGAGCGTCTTCCTGTGCTGCAAGCACGGGATCCCGCATCTGCTCGACGGCGGTGGCGGGTCGGTCATCAACACCGCCTCGTTCGTCGCGGTCCTCGGGGCCGCCACCTCGCAAATCTCCTACACAGCGTCCAAGGGAGGGGTGCTCGCGCTCTCACGCGAACTGGGCGTCGAGTTCGCCCGCCGGGGCGTCAGGGTGAACGCCCTCTGCCCGGGGCCGGTGGACACGCCGCTGCTGCGGGAGCTATACGCCAAAGATCCCGACCAAGCCGCCCGACGACTCGTGCACGTCCCGATCGGACGCTTCGCACGGGCCGAGGAGATCGCCAACGCCGCCCTGTTTCTCGCCAGCGACGAATCGAGCTACATCACCGCCACCGCGTTCACGGTCGACGGTGGTATCACCGGCGCATACACGACACCGATCTGACGGCCTCGGCCAGGATCGCACCTGCCGGCTCCGGGACAGCGCGGTACAGCCGCGAACCGAACGCCACCCCTAAAGATGGCTCGGCAGCACGCTCGCGGGTCCCATCGTCGACGTTGCTCCTGGCTCGCGCGAAACAGCAGCTTGACATCCGATGGATGACACGGCGCGCTGGCGTTCGTGCCCGCGCCGGTACCGGTCTTCCCCCGCGAGTGGCAGAAGTCCCCCCAGGGCGGTCGTGCCTGCAATCCTGGCGAAAACCACTCGGTCGAACCAGACGCATGGGCCGAGCCGGAGCCGCCTAGCCCTGAAACCGATCTTCGCGGCGCCCAGATGCTCGACCAGCCGCTGCCCGACGACGGTGCCATTGCCGACGACAGTGCTGAGGACTCACTCGAGGATCCCCGCCTCGACCTGCTCGCTCGACGAGCCGCCCCCTCGAGATTGGCAGTTCCGCCGGCCTGAGGACAGCGGTGTTGGCCTCAACGAGCGCAGGCCGAGCTTCAACGAGGCGATATTGAGCGGGAAGTCCCAGGGGTGGTCGGGCGACGACGCCGACCGCCTTGCGGAATCTGCTTTCGACGCCGCCCGCAACCGGCATCGTCCCGCCGTCGTGCTTGTCTACCGCGCCCGCATAGAAGTGGAAGACCGGCCCCACCATCTCGATCTCGCCGCCGGCGCCGGCGAGCGGCTTGCGGACGTTTTCGGACTCGATCCGCGCCAGCTCCTTGTGGTGCTCATCGACGACCGTCGCCCGCCGCCGCAGCTGGCCGGCACCGTCGCCCGTCGGCACCGCACGGGGTCAGGGAAGCCGCATTCGCACGCGCGGCCGCCGCATCCGTCTCTTCCATACCCCGGCCGGCTCGAACTCGGCGAGGACCTCCTCCGTCGCCGGCTGCAATACGCGCGTCATCGGCCCCGCTCCTCTCTGTAGCGCCACGCCTCGTCGACAAGCGCCTTGAACAGCCGCGCGTCCTCGCCCGCCTCGGGGTGCCAGAGGACCCCGAGCGCGAACCGCCGCTCCGGGTCCTCGAGCGCTTCGACGGTCCCGTCGTCTGCCCACGCCACCTCACGCAAGCCTGCGCCGACGCGGCGGACGCCCTGGTGGTGGTGCGACTTCACCGGCGCGCGCTCCCCGAGCACCGTTCCAATCCGTGAGTCGTGCGCGATCCGCACCGGATGCTGCGAGAAGACGCCCGGCACCGCGCGGTGCTCCTCGTGGCCGACGACGTCGGGCAGGTGCTGGAAGAGATCGCCGCCGCGCGCGACATTCAACATCTGTAGGCCGCGGCAGACCGCGAGCACTGGCATGTCCCGCGCCAGCGCGCCCTCGAGCAGCGCGAGCTCAGCCCGGTCGCGCTCCGGCCTCGTCCCAGCCGTCGCTGGGTGCGGCTCGGCACCGTACGTCCCGGGCTCGAGGTCGGCGCCGCCGGATAGGAGCAGGCCGTCGAGCGCGCCAAGTGTCTCCTCCACCCCGTCCTCGCTCGGCGGCACTAGGAGCGGTCGGCCGTCCACGCGCTCGATCCCGCGCACATAGTCGTACGGGATCAGTGCAGCGTCGAGCGCCCAGTGGCCCCAGCGCGCCGCCTCGACGTACGTGGTGATACCGACGACCGGCCTAGCCACACCCAAATATCCGCTCCCGCTCGATGTACTGCTTGAACACCTCGGAGTTGCCCGCGACCGCCGCCCTGTCGTCCCGTCGGAGCGACAGGTGGATGTGGCACGATGAGTCGATTCGTGGACGGCCCGGCTCCGCCATGAAAGTCAGGATCCCATACTCGTGTGCGGGAACTCTCGAGGACAGCATCGACGATCTAGGTCTCAGGAACATCAGCAAGCACGAGACAGCGAATCGACGCGGCCGCGCGGCGTGTCGACGTCCGAGGTCAAGGAGTTTGCGCTCGGCTCGTGGCCGATTCGCCGGGGATCAAACTCGCAACAGCAGGTACTCAAGCCCATCCGCCGCCCGATCCATCAGACGGCGCGGAAGTTGCCCCACGCCAAATCGCTCGGCTATCCCCTCGTTGCCGTCCTCACCCGATCCGCATAAAGCGCTCTGGGGATTGTTGTGGCCGCGCGGGCCTCATCGCCGCGGTGCACCGCGACATGACTATCCACGGCTCTTCAAGTGGCGCCAGGCAGGTCCGGCAGCGCTTATCCGTGGCCGTAACGGGGCGCTACTTCACGATCATCCGTGCGTCGTTCCGTGGTCGTGGTCCACGAGCCCAACACCGACCGCCATCGGTCCGACTCTTACGTCACCCGCTCTCCCGCGGCGGTGCCGCTCTGTCCGGTGTTCTTTGCTGCTCGAGGCGACGCGTTCTACGACTATTCGACCAGCCCCGTAGCCTCCGCTTTCCATGCAACTGAGCAGGCGGCACCGGCCACGGCGGGACCCTTGGACGTCGCGGACCGGGGATTCTCCGCCCGGTTCGCCACGATCGCGGATCTGTGCGCGTCGGACGGCGACCCGGCCATCGCAATCGCGACCGAGTCATCGTCCGGCCGTCGGCAGTCGCGTAAGTGATTTGCCACGGCCTCGGCTGTCTTGCCGTGGGCCTCGGACGGCGTGTGTGCTGGGGCGGACTGGGCGAAGGACCCCCACGAGGGGGTGGAGGACGCGGACGTGAGCGGCTGTGGGCAGCGACCGTCCGACATGACGAGGCGGGGATCGCTGGGCTGTGCAAGACGCTGGTGACGCTCGGGGGTGGAGCGGGTCGCGGTCGAGCGTCCTGACGGGGTGTTGGTGGAGCGGCTGCTGGACGCCGGGCTGACAGGGCTGGCGCTGCACCCTAACCAGGTCGCGGCCGCGCGTGTGCGGTTCCGCCCGGCGGGCGGCAAGTCGGATCGGTTCGACGCGTTCGTGCTGTGCGAGCTGGCTCGCACCGACAGTCACCGCTTCCGGGTCCTGGTCGCCGACGGCGATCAGACCAAGGCGCTCAGAGCGCTGACTCGCGCGCGCATAGATTTCGAGCGTCGTCGTCGGGTCTGCGTGCCCGACCTCGTCTTGGACGTACGGGACATCGAATCCGGCGGCGAGCATGAAGGTGATGTACGTCGACGCCGATGTTGCTAGCCCGATCCAACAATCTCCGGACGACCCGGCGTGAGGGCCCGCAAGTGGGCTGACCGCCGGGCCGGCTGTGCGCTCTGACCGATCGGATGCGTCTGGCGTACGCTTGAGGTGTGGGCGGTCGAGCACGGGGCTGGCTGTGAGGTGATGCGCGCGGATGTGCGGTACGCCCGCAACGGCGCGGCGTCGCTGGCGTATCAGGTGGCTGGTGATGGGCCCCATGACCTCATGCTCGTCAGCGGCTTCCTCTCCAACATCGAATACGCATGGCTCTATCCCTCGTTCGCGGGTTTCCTTGCGCGCCTGGCGAGCTTTTCGCGGCTGATACTGATGGACAGACGCGGATCCGGTCTGTCCGATCGCATCTCCGCGCCGCCGTCGATCGAGACGATGCTCGAGGACGTCGAGGTCGTGTTGGACGAGGTCGGTTCGCCGAAAACCACGTTATTCGGCCTCTGGGACGGATGCGTGACGTCCATTCTGTTCGCGGCGACTCGCCCAGGGCGGGTCTCGTCGCTGGTGCTGTTCAGCTCGTCGCCCGCGCAGATGCCGAAGGACGACTACCCGTGGGCGTGGACGGAATCGCGCTGGGCGGAGTGGCTGACGAGCATCCGCGACGGCTGGGGCACTCGCGCCTGGATCGTTAGCAATGCGCGTTGGATGGGGCCCACAATGCTCGACGATCCGGATGAGCTTGAACACTGGATCACGTATTCGCGACTCGCGGCGAGCCCGTCCTCAGCAGAGATGGTGATGCGGAACTCAAAGGACACGGACATCCGGCAGGTGCTGCCGGTCGTTCAGGCCCCGACACTCGTGCTGCATCGCACGGGTGACCAGGTCGAGGAGATCGAAGCTGGCCGCTATGTCGCCTCCAAGATCCGCGGCGCGCGGTTCGTCGAGCTCGAAGGCGACGACGGGATCCCGTGGCTCGGGGACGTC
>Ga0187777_10003339_pt1 | contig 10263 bp, 10 predicted proteins | sample 1015_Q2_SP5_10_M_FD_132416 | JGI IMG/M metagenome (GOLD analysis project Ga0187777, IMG submission 132416) | Tropical peat soil microbial communities from peatlands in Department of Meta, Colombia - 1015_Q2_SP5_10_MG | ecosystem: Environmental > Terrestrial > Soil > Wetlands > Peat | place...
CTCCGTGATCGCCGGCCCGCTCGACGCTGCGCTCGTTGCTGCTGCCCGGCTCGTTGTCGATGGCGCGGGCGAAAGGAGCCGCTTTATGCGTTCGACGAAGGCAGGAGGTATCTTGTCTCCGGGCAGGCGCGTCCACTGCACTCGCTTAAACGACTCTGGAACATCCGCGGCTGCTTCGGTCGTTGCGTCCAGGCACACCGGCACAACAAACACGTGACTGCGCGACATCATATGGGAACGCTGATCCGCAAGGTCCCACTCGAGGCGGAAATAGCCTTCGTGCCTCGAGGCCGTGTTTGCGGAAATGACGGGAATGAAGAGCGCGCACTCGTGAATTTCGCGCCGGATCTTCTGATCCCAAATATCCCCGCCCCGCAGCTCGCTCTGATCGAACCAGACTTCGATGCCAGCCGCCCGAAGGGCATCGCAGATCCGACACGCGGCACCAGCGTCTTGCGAAGCGTAGCTAAGGAACACCGGCCCGACCGCCGTGGCTACCTGGCTTGGCGTCTCTACCCCCATCCTGGTCCTCTTGTGTGGTCTGCCGGCGAGGATGCCCCGAGACGCTGGCCTGAGGCAACGCAGTCGCTAAGGGGGTAACCTGGCGGGAAAAAAGCTCGTGGGAGTTTCTAACGCACTGAATCCTTTCGATAAAATCCCGAAGGTCGAGTTCTCTCCCGGGGACCGAGTCCTTACTTTTCTATTTGATACAGCTCTCTTCCCAGCGGTTCCGAGTGAGTCCTTGACTCAAAGTGTGCGTCGCGAACTGAATAACTCGCGCGCGAGTGACTCGGCTCACGAATGCGAACGACTGGCCCACCGGTGGCACGAAGTCCTGGCCACCCGCCACGCAACTATCACGACCCGCAAAGGATTCCGAGACAGTCGTTTACGCGGTCGATGCCGAGTTAAGCTACCGTTTTGGCTGACAACCTGATTTGGGACCGGGGCATGGCCGATATTTTCGTTTCCTACGCCCGCAGTGACAAGGCGCGCGTTGCGCCGCTGGTGGCGGCGATCAAGGCAAAAGGCTGGTCGGTCTGGTGGGATCCGTCGATTGCGGCGGGCCAACAGTTCGACGATCAGATCGAGGCAGAGCTCCTCGCCGCCAGTGCCGTGCTCGTGGTCTGGACTCCGGTATCCGTGGTTTCGCGCTGGGTACGCGGCGAGGCGCGCGACGCTGCGGAGCGCGATATCCTGGTTCCGGTGCGATTCGACAACGCCCGGCTGCCGATCGATGCCCGCGCGATTCAAACAACCGAACTTGACAATTGGGGGGAAGACCCCGCCAGCGCTCCATTCCAGGATCTGCTTCGTTCGCTCGGCGCGGTGATCGAGCGTCAACGGGCGTCTAAATCAGCAACGCCTACAGCCGCCGCGGCGCCATCTCCGGCCCCTCGCGTGGCGATCTGTGTACTGCCATTCGCCAACATGAGCGGTGATCAGGAGCAGGAATACTTCAGCGACGGCATCACCGAAGACATCATTACCGACCTGAGCAAGGTTTCTGCACTGGCAGTGGTTTCACGCAACAGTGCCTTTGTGTACAAAGGCAAGAACGTCGACGTCACAAAAGTCGCACGGGAGCTGAAAGTCGGCCACGTCCTGGAGGGAAGCGTGCGTAAGGCGGGCGGCCGCGTACGCATCACCGCCCAGCTGGTCGACGGGTCGACCAACGACCACGTCTGGGCCGAGCGTTACGATCGCGACTTGAACGACATCTTCACGCTGCAGGACGAGATCTCCGAAGCCATTGTCAGCGCGCTGAAATTCAAATTGCTGCCGAATGAGAAGAAAGCAATAGAGCAACGAGGCACTGACAATGTCGAGGCCTACAACCTCTATCTGATGGCGCGACAGACCTATGTCACCGGCTATGACTCCGATCCCCGACGGGCAGAAGCGATCATCCGCCTGTGCAGGCGCGCGACCGAAATCGATCCGAGGTACGCCCGAGCCTGGGCGCTGTTGGCGATCGGACAGATGATCCTGCGCTTCGACGTTGGCAAAAACAGTGATGACGGCCTGGCATCGGCTGACCGGGCGCTTGCATGCGACGCCAATCTTCCGGAGGCTCACGCGGTCAAGGCCAAAATTCTCGCCGAGCACGGTCGTCACGACGAGGCGGCCGCTGAAATCAATATTGCTCTGCGTCTGAATCCTGAGTCCTACGAAGTCAACCGGGCAGCCGCCTATTTGCGATTCCGGCAGCAGCGCCTGGACGAGGCCATTCGCTATTACGAAAAGTCGATGTCACTGATGGACACGGATCTCAATTCCGGCTCGATGTTGCTCACCTGTTATAACGCCGTCGGAAATTCCCAGGCGCTCCTGCGGGTGGCGCGGATTACGCTAGCACGGGTCGAAAAGATGCTGGCGCAGGATCCGAACAATGCAGCGGCAATGGGCATGGGCGCTCTTTGCCTCGGGGCTCTCGGACAAGGCGAACGGGCCAAGGAATGGATCAGCCGCGCCCTGCTCATTGAGCCGGACAACATGAACGCGCGCTATAACTTTGCCTGCTTCCTAACGACCCTGCTCAAAGAGCCGGACCTCGACGCCGCCCTGGAATTGCTCGGTCCGGTGTTCGAGTCTTTGGCCGCCGGCTTCCTGGACCACGCCAAAGTCGATCCGGACCTCGATCCCCTCCGTGGGCATCCCCGCTTCAAGGCGATGGTCGCGGCGGCAGAGATGCGCCTGGCGACGGCAAAAGACCGGGGCTCTGCAAGCGCTCCCCACTGATAAGCGCATTGGCGTGCGCGCGCCGAGGGAGTGCTGAGGCTGGAAGAATGCACTCGTACTCAGCTCTTGTGCACCATAAGGTTCGTTCGCGGACTAACTATCCTAGTGCGGCGCAAGGGCGCCGTTCGTGTGCACCGTCGCGATCTCTGCATTCAGCATGGAATCCGCTGACAGCGGCGCATGACAGGGCTCGCACCCTGCGGGCGGCCCGTGACCGGTCAGGTACGAAGGCGGGTCGCGATGACAGCCGAGACAGAAGTCGTGAAAGCGCGCTTCGGCGCCGACCCGGATGGCATGGCGGCCGCTGCGATGACAGCTGACACACGAGTCGGTACCGCTCCGATCGGCGAAGTTGTGATGACACTGAATGCAGTTCACCGAGCGATGTTTGTCGTGAGGAAAGCCCAGAACCAACGGCTCACTACGCCGTAGGAATGGTTCACGCAACGCCAGGGCCGTGCCACCGGGCAGCATTGCAAGCAGGGCGACGAGCGAGACGACGATGATGGCCAGCACGAGCCGTGAATGACGGCCGAACACGAGGCCGCCGAGGAGACGAGACCGCTGAGCCGACTGTCGCCGGGTGCGCCCCCGCAACAGTGCCAGCAGCACGATGCACGACAGCAGAATGTATGCGACTACGCGCGCCCGACCGTGGATGTAACGACCCGTAGCCAGTACGTGCACCGCCAGAGTGACGACCAGCAGGCAGGCCGCACCGACGTGCGCGGCCTGAAAGTTCCGGTGGCGTGGCCACAGCCGCCAGCGGACTGCAGCGCCCGCTGGCACGGTAAGAAAAAGCAGTGTGAGCAGCGCCAGGATCCCGGCGTATTCATAGCGAGGGGCGGTCAGCTTGACATGCTCAACGACGCGGTGATCGGCGCCGAGCAATAGCCCGACGTGGAGAACCGCGGCGCCGAGCGCCAACCAGCCGAGAAACTCGTGAGCGCGCATCGGGAAGGCACCGGCGGCGCCCGCCCGCGGCCGAACCGCCAGCACGCAAAGCACGAGGCAACTGGCGACTGCGCAGAGTCCCACGGCCTGCGCAATCTCCCACGCTGTAGTGAGTGACACCACGAGAAGCGAGCTACTCTATAGCAAAGCGAACGTCGATACGGCAGAACGTGATCGGTGAGAGCGGTCAACGTTTTCACGGCGCCATCGGCCGAGCGCGCTGCGCATTGAGCGCGTCGGCTATGGAACGCAATGCTGAATTGCGCTCGCCGGATCGGCGCTGGCTCGAGCGCGGGCGATCATCCTTCTGCGCGAGGTTCCCGGTATCCACGTAAATCCATGCGGCCGAGTGTAACGTGAGGTACCGAGTCGTAATGGTGTTCCAGCTCCGGGTGAGGGAAATATAGGTCTCAAGGCGCTTGCGCCTGATGCGTCGCGTCAGCGCGCCTGGTTTGCGGCACCGCCTCGGCGGCGCCAGAGAGCCACGCATCGGAGTGCACCACCACCCGGATCCCGGCAAGCCTCTCGTACAGGCGCCGCCTGCGATACAGCGGTACCCACTCGTACGCTAGAGCCTCGGTGGGGCGCCACAGCGCAAGCCAGGCGAGAATGATGAGACCTTCATCGAGGATGCGCGGGACGCCATGGAGCAAGCCGGCAAGGACTTGCCGCGCCGTCATGCACAACACGAAGATACCGATTCCGGCGAGCAAGGCGAGCTCACCCGCTCGCACGTGTTCGCGCAACTTAACGCGCGTCGAAGCGGCGAGCCTTTCGTAATAATGCTCGACGGCGGCCTGAAGATCGGCCGCCAGTTCGGAGCTCTCCGGCGCATGAACGTGCAAATGCCACGCGTGCGCCGACAGCTTCTCGCGGAATTCTTCTTCTATGAACTCCGCGGCAGCTCGATCGAGATCGCGATCCCAAAAGGGGGAAGGATCGAGTGAGTTAAACATCTGCGCGAGGCTGCGCACGTGAATCCTCACAGTGGCGCTACCTCGCTGCGCGCCGCGACGCCGCAAGAAGGTGTGGGATATGCCTCTCATTTTCACCAACGGTTATGTCTGCCGTGACACTCAATGACGTGCGGTCGTACAGACCAAGACACCCGGGTCGCGCAGCGCGATTCTCAGGTCCTCGCAGGACATCGGACGCGCGACGCTAATGTGCGCGCTCATCCGTCTCCGCAACATCTGCCGCGACTGGCTCCGCCGGCTGCCCCTCATCCAGCGGACCGCGTTCCTCCTCGGACTCTGTTTCCTCCCAGCTCTCCTTCTGCACTTTCAGGGGCTGTAGGGTTTGCTGCCAGTCCGCTTCAGTCATATCGGTTTCCGAGTAACCGAGGTCGTCCGTCTCGATGTCATCCATTGGGGCAGTCTCGTCCTCGGGCGGCTCTGTGCGCTCGAGCGCAAGCATCGCCCATGTCTCGACATCAACCTCATCGACGTCACCATCGACGTACTGAATCTCGATGGTGTGCGACTCATCATCTCGCCCGACGACCTGGAACAGCTCCCCCTTGTCGGTGTGCGCATACCACTGACCGATCTCCGGTCGAATTAAGTTCGGACTCATCTGACCTCCTCCGTCAGTAGCTCCCTTTGATGGGCGAAGAGTGACATGCAACGGTGCTCCGCTGTCATACGGAGCATCCGTCCCCGCCATTGCGGATTGTGCTTAGTTTCATGGGATGCGGCACCAGACATACTTCCGTGTGCGCGCTTACCGGCAGACAACGTATGTACCAGCGCATCCTGGTTCCCATCGATGGCAGCACGACCGCTAACCGGGGATTCGCCGAGGCGCTCGCGCTCGCCAGGGCTCTGAAGTCCAGCATCCGCCTCATCCATGTCGTCACCGACCTGCCCACAATCTCCCCGCCGCTAACGCCAGCCGCTATGCAAACGCTGCGCGATCAGCTGTACAGCAGTGGAGAGTCCATTCTCCACGATGCGTTGACTGCCGCACGCGCCACCGGCGTGGCGGTCGACAGCCGTTTGGTCGAGGCCCTGGGAGCCGACGCCGGCGAGCGCGTCATCGAGCAGGCCGGCCAATGGCCCGCAGAGCTGATCGTTTGCGGTACCCATGGCCGTCGTGGCGTTCGCCGAATCGTGATGGGCAGCGATGCCGAGTACATCCTGCGGCACAGTCCCGTTCCTGTCCTGATGGTTCGGGCTCCCGAAGCATCCGAGCGGGATTAGCCCGCCACAGCCGCCTGGTATCCGCCGCGGAGGCATCAGGCGCCTGATAGGGCATTTTCTCGGAAAATCCTGCCAGCGCTGAGGCTGAGGGCCCTGCTATCTCCTCCCCGGACTCTCACATAAACCATATGTCCGTACGCAGTAACCACACTGCCGGTCGCAATGGTGCATGGGCTAGTTTCTTAAGAGGACTTACGCCATGGCGTACTACATTTCCAAGACCATTAACAGACCCTTCGACGCGGTTGTTACCGATGTCACCCTGGGTGCCTGCAACCCGCGCTTCGCCCATGAAGCGCTGCAGGTCGAGGATAAGCTCGGTGTACTGCTCCCGTGCAACGTAATCGTGCGGGAGACTTCGGATCACAAAGTCGAAGTGGCGAGCATCGATCCCGTTGCGTCGATGGGGCGCACGGGCAATCCCGCCTTGAGCTCGACGGCCGAGGAAGTTCACCGACTGCTAAGCAAGGTGATATCTCAAATCGGAAGCTAGCTCATGCACCCCTACCCCCACACCTACGTCGCCTCAGCGAGCGCCGCAAGCACCGGATTCGTCGCCGTGGGCTCGTCACAACTGCCGAGTCTGGAGACGGCGGCGCCACCACAGTTCGACGGCCCGGGCGGTGTGTGGTCGCCGGAAACGCTGTTGTGCGCCTCGCTGGCCGACTGCTTCATACTGACCTTCCGTGCAGTGACCCGGGCGGCTCGCTTCAAGTGGGTGCGTCTCGAGTGCCGGGTCGAAGGCGTGCTGGAGCGTTTCGGGCCGGCCGCACAATTCACGCGCTACACCACATTCGCAACGCTGACCGTGCCAGCCGGCACTGAGGCTGCCACAGCGCGTGAGCTCCTTGAGCGAGCAGAGCACGGCTGCCTGATTGCGAACTCGCTGCGGGGTACACGCGTACTCGAGGCGCGGATCGTCCTGGCAGAGCCTGCAAGCACGTTTGTCACCGAGCCGTCGGAGCTGGTGTCATGAAAGCGGATGTCGGCCCCTCGCCGGTGTGCTGCACGAAACCATGCTAGCTCGATGATAGGCCGTGACAAGTCCTGAACGAAAAATTCCCAGTGACCACAAGTTGACGGGACGGCGGCAAAATGCAAACTGCGCACTCAACGCGCGCGGAGCGCTTGCACGCTCAGCGGCGCGTCCGAGTCCTGGCACGCATCGACGGCATAGGAGAGCCCAATGAGAGCCACGTGGCATGGTCATGTCATTGCGGAGAGCGATCAGACGATCGAGCTCGACGGCTATCAATACTTCCCGCCGGCGTCGGTGCGCATGGAATTTCTGCAGACGGCCCCCAAGACGGGGGCGGACCATCGCTGTCCCCACGGTGTCCAGTTTTTCAATCTTTCGGATGGGACTCACTCGAGCGAGCGCGCGGCTTGGGCGTACGAGTCGCCGCGGTCCTCGCACGCCCGGATAGCTCACTGGGTCGGGTTTTGGAACGACGTCCAGCTGCAACACTGACTCGGGAGCGCCCAGCACTCGTCACCTACGGATCTGAAGCGCGCGGTCAGGTAGTGCCGGATCATTCTTCCGAACTTTTCGCCGACGGGGATGGTTGCCCCGACATCCGTTCCGCGAAAAACCAGAGTGCGGCGGCCAGGCTGCGTAGGGATCTGGGGTCCGACAGGCTTTTGTACTCCAGAGCCTGCCTCTGCAAAGGCAAAGCTTCGCCGGCCACGGTCTTCGGTGCGATCACCCAGCCGTATATATCCCATTGCTGTGCGGAAGTTACTCCCCTCACCTTCTCGGAGATCAGGCAGTATTGATTTGAGTCGTTCCGAACGCTCGGTATCGAGCGCACCAGGAATGTCACGGCCGACTTCTCTTGCTCGGACAAATTCTGCGCGGGTAGATCGGCCGTAACGTCTCCCGCAACCAGCGCTTCCTTTTTATTTCGAGTGTTGTACACAACACCGCAGATATTGCGGGCGTTCAGACAGGCACGGAACTGTGTGCGCAATTGTGTGCCATCGGGCTGGGAGTCAGCCAGGTCTGTGAGCAGCGGACGGACTGCCTTATCGACTTGAGCCGATAGCTGTGCACAGGCTTTAACAGGCCCGGCATTGACGGATCCGTGCAAAGCGATGAGCGCGATACTCGTGAGGGCAACCGGGATACGCATTCAATGTCCCGTTGAGTGCCGTGTTTTCAACCGGATGACCGCGGGCTGGATTTGGACAACAGCCAATTTTGGGCAGCGCCGCCTCGATATGCGAACAGAAGCCAAAGCGTTGCCCTTTCAGTAGAAACGGCGTACGTAGCGTTCGTCCGGAGTCGGCTGGTGACCTACGGGCCGCTGGATTGCTCTCTGTCGCCGCTGCCAAATCCCGGCGAACTTTGCGAACTTGCAGAGAGGGACCGGCGGAGCGCCTCGATGAGCGAACCGGTGCCGATTGTCCATCCGAAGAAAGACTCGACGTTGAACACCGTGGCGGTGTGCGCCTCCGGCGGGCCAGCCTGAAGCGCCCCATCTGTCACGAGCAAGGGCCAGTATTCGTGAAAGTAAGCATCGCGCAGCGTCGACTCCACGCACACGTTGGTCGCGATGCCGACGAACACCAGATAGCGGAGCTCGCGCGCTCTGAGCACGGAGTCGAGCTGTGTGCCAGCAAAACCGCTATACCGTGTCTTGAGCACGACGATGTCCGAATCGCGGGGCGCAAGGGCCTCCACTATCTGGAAGTCCCACGTGCCCTCCACGAGCAGCTGCCCCTTGAGCTCGGGCCGCGCCCGCATGAGGCACAGCGCGGTCTCCTTGCGAGGGTTTGGCGAGGCCGCACCACCGCCGTTGCTCAGGTCCGGCTTGTAACCGGTCTGCAGGTAGACCACTTGCACGCCGGCAGCCCGCGCCGCCTCAAGCAGCTCACCGATCCGAGCCACGACCTTGTCAGCCCCGGAGATATCCACGCCGGCGAGGTCGAGCATGCCGCCAGGGCTGGCAAAGGCGTTCTGCATGTCGACGACCACCAGAGCGGTGCGTGCGAGATCAATCTCCAGGGGTTCGGGGCGCGTATCGAGAGTGAGTGTCGGCATGCCCAGTTTGCTCCGGCGCTGCGATCCGACGAACTATAACCGAGGACGCTCCGCGCCCGGAATGCGAGCCGCGCCTGCACGAGGACGGACGCTGACCAGTGCAGTTGGGTTTGGCGAGGTTACAGCGACAGGTCAGTCAAGAGCGACAACATGTACGCCATGGATGGCCGGACATCGCTCACCGGTATGCGCTCGTTGAGCCCGTGGCTGAAGCGATCGCTGTCTTTTATGAAAAGCGGACTCACTCCATAGCTGGGGATGTGCTCATTGCGAAACCACATGCTGTCGCTCGCGCCGGCTGACATCGTGGGGAATACCGGTACCCCCGGATAGCCAAGGTGGATCGCTCTATTGATGGCGTCAACCACATCGGGCCGAACGGGCGAAGCCTCGGTAGCAAGGCTGCCCACGGAGACATCCTTGAACTGCACGGCGGGGTCCGCTGCGACGCGCTGCAGCTCCTCCATGATCTGCGCACGCGAGTGACCGGGAAATATGCGGCAATTGATGTTCGCGGTGGCCCGCTGTGGCAGTGCGTTGAACGCATGACCACCGTTGATCATCGTCGCGACGCAGGTTGTGCCGATCTTGCCGATGGTCGCCGGATTCGCCTGCAAGACGGCAATCGCCTTCGCGTCGGCCGGATCGGCAGCAAACGCACGCATTGCCGCAGCGATCTCGGGGCGCTCGTAACGCGCCGCGGCCGTGAAATAGGAGCGAGTCAATTCGCTCAGCTCCGGCTTGAACTTGTATTGGCCGACGCGTACCAACGCTGCGGACAGTTGGTTGATGGCATTGGGATCGTACGGCCGCGAGCTATGACCGCCGGGCGAGGTTACCGTGAGCTCGAAATCCGCGTACGTTTTCTCGGCACCGGACCAGGTGAAGTATTGCGGCTTTCCGTCCGGGTCCAGCTGCCCGCCGGTGCCGTCGACATTCAGGACCATCTCGGCGTTCGCGAGCTCCTGTGCGAGCATCGCGGTCGTCTTCATGGTGGTCTCTTCATCTCCGGAGAATGCGAGGACGATGTCACGCCGGGGCGTATACCCCTCGCGCTTGAGTTCAATGAGCGCGGCGACCGCCAACGCGTCGTCCAGCTTCATGTCGCTCGCCCCGCGGCCGTACAGGAGACCGTTCTCGGTTACCGGCGTAAAGGGATCGCGCTGCCAGTCCGACGGCTTGGCCTCGACGACATCCATATGTCCCGAAATCACGAGCGGCTTGAGCCTGGGGTCCCGGCCTTTCCAGCGAGCGATCAGAAAAGCCGTGTCATCGACCGGAGTGATCGTCACATCCGCATCGTTGAACCCGCCGGCCACCAAA